>Ga0079104_1002201_pt1 | contig 10976 bp, 8 predicted proteins | sample MedtruBG_FD_76829 | JGI IMG/M metagenome (GOLD analysis project Ga0079104, IMG submission 76829) | Root nodule microbial communities of legume samples collected from California, USA - Medicago truncatula BG | ecosystem: Host-associated > Plants > Roots > Nodule | place: USA: California... | reverse complement strand
CGAGGCCTGCCTGCGCGAATTGAAGCGGGGCGGCCAGGTGTATTTCCTGCATAACGAGGTCGAGACCATCGCCAATCGCCGTGCCATGCTCGAGGCGCTCTTGCCGGAAGCCCGCATCGGCGTGGCCCATGGCCAGATGCACGAGCGCGACCTCGAGAAGGTGATGCGCGACTTCGTGGCACAGCGCTTCAACATCCTGCTATGCACCACCATCATCGAAACCGGCATCGACGTGCCGACCGCCAACACCATCATCATGCATCGCGCCGACAAGTTCGGCCTGGCGCAGTTGCACCAGCTGCGCGGGCGGGTCGGGCGTTCGCACCACCAGGCCTACGCCTATCTGCTGGTGCAGGATGTGCAGGGCCTGAGCAAGCAGGCACAGCGCCGGCTGGAGGCGATCCAGCAGATGGAGGAACTGGGCAGCGGCTTCTACCTCGCCATGCACGATCTCGAGATTCGTGGCGCCGGGGAAGTGCTGGGCGACAACCAGTCCGGGGAGATCCACGAGATCGGTTTTCAGATGTATTCGGACATGTTGAACGAAGCCGTGCGCGCGCTCAAGGAGGGCAAGGAGCCTGACCTGGCCGCGCCCCTGTCGTCGACCACCGAGATCAACCTGCATGTGCCGGCACTGCTGCCCAACGACTACTGCGGCGATGTCAACGAGAGGTTGTCGCTGTACAAGCGCTTTGCCAACTGCGTCAGGCCCGAGGCCATCGACGACCTGCAGGAGGAATTGATCGACCGCTTCGGCAAGTTGCCCGAGCCGGCGCGCGCGCTGGTGGAAACCCATCGCCTGCGGATCGCCGCCAAGCCGCTTGGCATCGTCAAGATCGACGCCCATGCCGAGGCCGCACTGATGCAATTCATGCCCAACCCGCCAATCGATGCCATGCGCATCATCGAACTGGTGCAGAAGAACCGCCAGGTCAAGCTCAACGGCCAGGACAAGTTGCGCATCACTGCGGCCATGGTCGACCTCAATGCCCGCGTGCAGCAGGTCAAGACCATCATGAAGGCGCTCGGCGCCTGAGCCACGAATCCTCCTCTACGCCTCCACCAGCAATCGACCCATGAACCTGATCCTGCAAGCACTCACCAGCAACCTCGCGGCCGTGGCCGCCATCGATACCATTGCCGGCATCACCGGCGCGGCCGGCGCCCAGCCCATTGCGGTGCGCGCCGATGGCACCCAGGCCTGGTGCCTGGCAGGCGCGGCCCAGGCAGCCAATGCCGAACTCGACCGGCTGTGCCTGGAAAGTGGCATCGACTACGCCTGGATCGACCCGGCGCGCCAATTGTCGGATTTCAGGTTGCTCGCCATGGACATGGATTCGACCCTGATCACCATCGAATGCATCGACGAAATCGCCGACATGCAGGGCCTCAAGCCGCAAGTGGCCGCGATCACCGAAGCGGCCATGCGCGGCGAGATCGAATTCAACGAAAGCCTGACGCGACGCGTGTCCCTGCTGAAGGGGCTGGATGCAACGGCGCTGCAACGGGTGGTCGACGAGCGGCTGCAACTGTCGCCGGGCGCCGAGCCGATGTTGCAGGCGATCCAGGCCGCCGGCCTGAAGACGCTGCTGGTGTCGGGCGGATTCACGTTCTTCACCGACCGCATGAAGACCCGGCTCAACCTGGACTACACCCACTCCAACACGCTGGAGATCGCCGACGGCAAGCTGACCGGCAGGGTGGTCGGCGACATCGTCAACGCCGACGAAAAGCGCGCCACGGTCGAGCGCGTGTGCCGTGAAATCGGTGCCACGCCGGACCAGGCCATCGTCATGGGCGACGGTGCCAATGACCTCAGGATGATGGACGTGGCCGGCCTGTCAGTGGCGTTCCGGGCTAAGCCGGTGGTGCGGGCGCAGGCCGACGTGGGCTTGAATTTCGTGGGACTGGACGGCATCTTGAACCTGCTGGGCTGAGCGATGGTCTGATCCCCAGGCCGCCGGTGGAGCGGCCTGTTTTCGAAAGGAGTCGCAATGACGCAGGAACTGGTGCTGGACAACGATACCCAATCGACCAAGGAACTGGTGCGCTGGCTGTATATCATCCACGGCCTGTGCCTGGTGTTTTCGCTGGGCACGCTGTCGGTGTTGCCGCTGATCGTCAATTATCTCAAGCGGGGTGACGTGCGCGGCACCTGGCTCGAGACCCATCATCGCTGGCAGATCCGCTCGTTCTGGTGGTACGCCTTCTGGGCCGCTGCCGCCTTCGTGCTCAGCCTGACCGTCATCGGCATCCCGATTGCGATCCTGATCGCCACGCTGGCCTGGATCTGGAAGGCCTACCGGATCATCAAGGGATTCATCGATCTCGGCGACAACAAGGCCATGCCGGTCTAGGTCCAGGTATTGGCCGCAGCCGGCCCCGATTTTGTTAGTCCACGGCACCTCAGGGTGCCGTTTTTGTTGCAGGAAGGAAAATCAGCCATTGTCGGGTTAATAAGGCATCACGCTGCGGTTGTGGTCATCTCGAACCCTTTCGTCCATAATCTCGAAGAATCTCCTGTTATTGGCGCTGCGTATGCAACGTGAGTACATCGGCCCGGGCAGGAACGGCGCACACCCCCTTCCAAGAAAGTCTGCCGCATGAAAAACTGGTCGATCAAGCAACGCATCCTGGGCAGCTTCGCGCTGATCCTGGTCCTGATGGCAACCATGGCGGGCATCTCGGCCTGGAACCTGTCGCGTATCGAGGACAGCGCCACCAGCCTGCGCAAGGACTCCACGCCTGGCCTGTACTACAGCACCATGATCAATGCCGCCTGGTACGAGAACCTGTTGATGGCGCAGCAGATATCGCAGGTCGACGAGACCGAGGGCGAGCGCCAGGGCAATATTGCGCTGCTGCGCCGTAACGGCGAGCGTCTGGACCGCTTGCAGGAAGACTACGACAAGACCGTCTTCAGCGACGGCGACCGCCAGCTGTTCGTCGAATTCAAGGAAAGCCGGCAGAAGTACCGCGCCATCATGGGTGAGGTGCTCAAGATGGATTTCAGCCAGCGCGCTGCCATCAACCGGGTGGTCAACGAACAGCTGCGTCCGCAATGGCGGCAGGGCTATCAACTTACCCAGCGGATGGTCGAAAAGAACAAGGCCATCGCTGACGACGCCGCCAACGATATCGTCACCGCCGTGACCTCGGCCAAGTTCTCGATGTTGTTGTCGCTGATGGCGGCGCTGCTGGCCGCATTGATCTGCGGCTTTTTGCTCATGCGGGCGATCAATGAACCGTTGCAGCGGCTGATGGCGATCCTCGACGTGATGCGGTCGGGCGATTTCTCGCGCCGCCTGGAGCTCGCCAGCGAAGACGAGTTCGGCCACCTGGCCGGTGGCTTCAATCGCATGACCGACGACCTCACGTCGCTGGTGGGCCAGGCGCAGCGCTCGTCCTCGCAGGTTGCCACCTCGGTGACCGAGATCGCCGCCACCTCCAAGCAGCAGCAGGCGACCGCCGCCGAGACGGCGGCCACCACCACCGAGATCGGCGCTACCGCGCGCGAGATCTTCGCCACCTCGCGCGACCTGGTGCGCACCATGAATGAAGTCTCGGTGGTGTCCGACCAGACTTCGGCATTGGCCGGAAACGGCCAGGCCGGGCTCACGCGCATGGAAGACACCATGGGCAGCGTGATGGACGCGGCCGGTTCGGTCAGCGCCAAGCTGGCGATCTTGAACGAGAAGGCCGGCAACATCAACCAGGTGGTGACCACCATCACCAAGGTGGCCGACCAGACCAATCTGCTCTCGCTCAACGCCGCTATCGAGGCCGAAAAAGCGGGCGAACACGGGCGTGGTTTCTCGGTGGTGGCCACCGAGATCCGGCGCTTGGCCGACCAGACTGCCGTGGCTACCTACGACATCGAGGTGATGGTCAAGGAAATCCAGTCGGCGGTGGCCGCCGGCGTGATGGGCATGGACAAGTTCTCCGATCAGGTCCGGCGCGGCATGCAGGAAGTGCAGGCCGCCGGCGGCCAGCTGTCGCAGATCATCTCGCAGGTGCAGGCGCTGTCGCCGCGCTTCCAGATGGTCAATGAAGGCATGCAGGCGCAGGCTAACAGCGCCGAGCAGATCAACCAGGCGCTGGTGCAGTTGTCCGAAGCCGCGCAGCAGACGGTGGAGTCGCTGCACCAGTCGAGCCAGGCCATCGAGGAACTCAACGTGGTATCCACGGAATTGCGCAATGGCGTCTCGCGCTTCAAGGTGTCCGCCTGATGCTGCTGCGCCGCTCGTCATGAACCAGAAACTGTTTCTGCTGTTTCACATCGGTCACGACCGCTATGCCCTGCAGGCATCGGACGTGGCGGTGGTGTTGCCGCTGGCGCCGTTGAAACAGGTGCCGGGCGCGCCGCCGACGGTGGCCGGGCTGTTCAGCTACGGCGGCCAGTCGGTGCCGGTGCTCGACATCACTTACCTCGCGCATGGCCGACCCGCAGCCGTGCGCATGTCCACGCGCCTGGTGCTGATCCATTACGCGCTGCCACAACGCAATTCGGCATTGCTGGGCCTGGTGCTGGAAAAGGCCACCGATACCCTGCGTTGCGATCCTGCCGATTTCCAGGCCTCGGGCCTGGACCACGACGACGCGCCTTACCTGGGCCCGGTGCTGCGTCATCGGGGCGAGCTGCTGCAATGGATCACGGTGGACGCTCTGCTCGATGAGCGCACGCGCGCGCTGTTGTTTCCCGTGCAGCCGGCCGGGGAGGTCGCATGAAGGCCCTGCAGGCGATTGCCGAGCGTCTCAAGGCGGCGATGGGGCTGGACATGGCCACGGTCGGCAGCAGCCTGATCGAGCGCGTGGTGCGCGAACGCATGGCGGCGCTGCAGATCAGCGACGACCAGCACTACCTGGGCTGCCTTGAACCCGGCAGCGACGAGCTGCAGAAATTGATCGAACTGGCGGTGGTGCCGGAGACCTGGTTCTTCCGCGACCGCGAGGCGATGCTGGCCGTGGCGCGCATGGGTCGCGAGAAACTGGTGAGCGGGCAAGCGACCCGTTTGCGCATCCTGAGCCTGCCCTGTTCGACCGGCGAGGAGCCTTATTCGGTGGCCATGGCCTTGTTCGATGCGGGCGTGCCGGCCTCCGGATTCCAGATCGACGCCATCGATATCCGCACCCTGTCGCTGGAGGTGGCGGCCGGTGGCGTGTACGGTCGCAATTCGTTTCGCGGCAGCCAGATGGATTTCCGGGACCGTCATTTCACCGCGCACGGCGCGCAATGGCGCATCGATGACGAGGTCAAGGCGCAGGTGCGTTTTTACGCCGGCAATATCCTGGCCGAGGATTTCCTGCAGGACGCATTGCCCTACGATTTCATCCTGTGCCGCAATGTCCTGATCTATTTCGAGCGCGCGCTGCAGATGCGCGTGGTGGCCATGCTGGAGCGCCTGGTCAAGGATGACGGCGCGATCTTCGTCGGTCCGGCCGAGGGTGGCCTGATGCTCAGTGCGCGCGTGATATCGGCCGGCATCCCGCTGGCGTTCGGGTTTCGCAAGCGTGTTCCGGAAGACCACATCGCGGTGGCGCCGGTACCTGTCGTGCCTGCGCCCATGGCTCCTGGCGACCTGCAGGCGCCCCGGGTCGACCGGTCGCGCCCGGTGCGCGGCGTGCCGGCGGCGCCCCTTGCTGCCGATCCGACCGATCCGGTCGATGGCATCGGGCCGGATTGGCTGGACCGGGCCCGGCGCCTGGCGGACCAGGGGGAATTGCGTCGCGCCGATGCGCTGTGCGAACAACTGCTGGCGGCCCAGGGCCCCAGCGCCGATGCCTTTCACCTGAAGGGGCTCATCGCCGATGCCGGAGGTGACGCCGCCGGTGCCCAGCGCCACTACCGCAAGGCGGTCTACCTCGAGCCCACTCATCACGAGGCCTTGCAGCACCTGGCGGCATTGCTGCAAGCGCAGGGCGACCTGTCGGCCGCGCGCGTGATGCGCCAGCGCGCCGAACGGGCCGAACGGGCCGAACAATCCTTGGCACAGGGAGCAGGCGGCCATGGCTGAGATCGCCCCCTCGTCGACCATCGCCGCCGACAGCATCGACGATTGTTGGAATCAGATCGGCGTGCGCGGCGACAGTTCGTGTCCTGAACTGGTGACGTACCATCGCTGCCTGAATTGCCCGACCTACGCCAGCGCGGCGCTGGTGCTGCTCGATCGCGCCGTCGAAGGCGGTGCCGTCGCGCAGGAATGGGCACAGTCAGCCGAGCAGGCTGCGCAATATGAAAGCGCCGGCGCCGACTGCGGCTTGCGCGAATCGGCGCTGGTGTTTCGCATCGGCGGCGAGTGGCTGGCATTGTCGACGGCGGCGGTGCTGGAAGTGGCCGATATCCGCCCGGTGCATTCGCTGCCGCACCAGCGCAATGGCGCGGTGCTGGGCGTGCTCAACATCCGTGGCGCACTGCGCATCTGCGTATCGCTGGCGGTGCTGTTCGAGATTACCTACCCAGCCATCCGCAACGCCGGCCAGGGCTATATGGTGGTCGCCCTGCACGAGGGCCAGACCCTGGTGTTTCCGGTCGACGAAGTGGCCGGGGTGCAGCGTTTCGACGCCGCCGGCATCGAGCCGGTGCCGACCACATTGGCGCAGACCGCCACCCCCTATGCGCGGGGCTTGCTGGACTGGCGCGGGCGCAAGGTGGGCTTGCTGGACCATGGCCTGCTGTTCTACGCCCTGGCGCGGAGCATGACATGAGCACGCCCGACCTGAGCCAGATGTCGATGCTGGACCTGTTCCGCTTCGAGGCCGAAAGCCAGATTCAATTGCTCAACAGCAGCCTGCTGGCGCTGGAGAGCGGGGCCGACCCCGCCGAACACCTGGAAGCCTGCATGCGCGCCGGTCATTCGCTCAAGGGCGCGGCCCGCATCGTCGGGCTCGACGCGGCGGTGCGCATCGCCCATGTGCTGGAAGACTGCTTCGTGCTGGCCCAGCAGGGCAAGCTGAGCCTGGGCCGGCAGCATATCGACGTGCTGTTGCGCGGTGCCGACCTGCTGGGCCGCATCGCCAATCCGCCGGATGGCGACGAAGCCTGGGCCGAGCATGCCGGCAGCGCCGATGTCGAGTCATTCATGCTGGCCTTGTCGACCGTGATGAGCGGTGGCGCGCTGCCGCCTGTGCCCACACCGGTGCCGACTGCGGCACCGGCGGCCAGCGCTGCGACAGCAGCGGTCACGCCTACCGCCGAATTGCAGGCATCACCTTCCCTGCCTGCATCGGGCAGCACCCGCGCGGTGCGGGTGAGCGCCGACAACCTGGACCGCCTATTGAGCCTGTCGGGTGAATCGCTGGTCGAGTCGCGCCGGCTCAAGGCCTTTGCCGATGGCATGTTGCGCATGAAGCGCATGCAGCGTGAAGCCATGCAGGCGCTGGAACTGATGCAGCAGAAGCTGGTGGTCCAAGATAGCGATGAACTGGCGCATGCCGCGCTGGGCGAGGCCCGCGCATTGATGCAGCAGAGCCAGCATCTGCTGGGCGACCAGTTGAATGAACTGGAAGCCTTCGACCGCCGCTCGATCAATCTCTCCCAGCGTCTCTACGACGAGGCGCTGGCGTGTCGCATGCGGCCGTTTGCCGATGGCACGGGCGGCTTTGCGCGCATGGTGCGCGACGTGGCAGGGTCGCTGGGCAAGGCGGTGCGACTGGATATCATCGGCACGGCAACCCAGATCGACCGCGATATTCTCGACAAGCTGGAGGCGCCGCTCGGCCACCTGCTGCGTAACGCGCTCGACCACGGCATCGAGTCGCCCGCCGCGCGCCAGGCCGCGGGCAAGCCGCAGCAGGGCGTGATCCGGCTGGAGGCACGGCACAGCGCCGGCATGCTGCACATCGAGGTGGCCGATGACGGCGCCGGCATCGATCTGGAGCGCTTGCGGGCGGGGGTGATCGGGCGCAAGCTATCCAACGAAGAAACGGTGGCGCGCCTGTCCGAGGCCGAGCTGCTGGAGTTCCTGCTGCTGCCCAGTTTTACGCTGCGCGACACGGTCACCGACATCTCCGGGCGCGGGGTCGGCCTGGATGTGGTGGCCGATATGCTCAAGCAGGTGCGCGGCACCTTGCGCATCCATACCCAGGCCGGTGCCGGCACCCGCTTCGTCATGAAGCTGCCGCTGACGCTGTCGGTCATCCGCAGCCTACTGGTCGACATCGACGGCGAACCCTATGCGTTCCCGCTGGCTTACGTCAATCGCACCTTGCGCCTGGCGCCGGCGCAATTGCAGACCCTCGAGGGGTATCAGCATTTCACGCACGACGGCCGGCAAGTGGGCCTGGTGAGCGCCCACCAGGTCCTGCAGAAAGGGCAGTGGCGTGCCAGCGACGACAGTGTGTGCGTGGTCGTCATCGGCGACCATGAACACGCCTACGGGCTGGCGGTGGATGCGTTCCTGGGCGAGCGCATGCTGGTGGTCCAGCCGCTCGACGCCCGTCTGGGCAAGATTCCCGACGTGCTGGCGGGGGCCTTGATGGAAAACGGCGATCCGCTTCTGATCCTGGATGTGGCCGACATGCTGCGCTCGGTCGAGAAACTGACTGCGTCGGGCCGCCTGGAAGCCTTGCATCACTCCGGCGCCACGCAAGTGGCCGGCGTCGCGCACAAGAAGGTCCTGGTGGTCGACGACTCGCTGACGGTGCGCGAGCTGGAACGCAAGCTGCTGGTCAACCGCGGCTATCAGGTCAGCGTCGCCGTGGATGGCATGGATGGCTGGAATGCGGTGCGTACCGAACGCTTCGACCTGGTCATCACCGATATCGACATGCCGCGCATGGATGGCATCGAGCTGGTCACGCTGATTCGCGGCGCGCCCAGCCTGCAGTCGCTGCCGGTGATGATCGTGTCATACAAGGACCGCGAAGAAGACCGGCAACGCGGACTGCAAGCCGGCGCAGACCACTACTTTACCAAGAGCAGCTTCCACGACGAGAGCCTGCTGCAGGCCGTCGCTGACTTAATTGGAGACGCAACATCGTGAGAATCGGGATCGTCAATGACACACCGATGATGGTCGAGGTACTGCGGCGGGTGATCGCCGAAACCGGGCGCCATGAACTGATCTGGATTGCCCGGGATGGCGAGGAAGCGGTGCAGATGTGCGCCTGGCAACTGCCGGATGTGGTGCTGATGGATCTGCTCATGCCCAGGATGGACGGGGTCGAGGCGACGCGTCGCATCATGCTGGCCACGCCATGCCCGATCCTGGTCGTCACCTCCGACATGGGCACCAGCACGGCCAAGATCTATGAGGCGCTGGGCCACGGCGCGCTGGATGCGGCCCAGACCCCGGCGCTGATCGGCGCGGCCGGCAAGCGTGACGACGCGGCCCTGATCGAGAAGATCGACAACCTTGGCCTGCTGCCGCCGGAGGCCGTGGCCTCGCCCGTGCGCACCCGCACTGTCGCGCCACCGGCCCCGCTGCGCCTGCCCCATGCCGCCACCGCGCCCCTGATTGCCGTGGGTGCGTCGGCCGGCGGACCGGCGGCGCTGGCCCAGTTATTGCGTGCCATCCCGGCCGATTTCAGCGCTGCGTTGGTGATCGTGCAACACATCGACGCCGCCTTCGCTCAGGGCATGGCCGACTGGCTGGGCATGCAGGCACGCATTCCGGTGAGGCTGGCCGAGGAGGGCGATATGCCGCAGGGCGGACAGGTGCTGCTGGCCGGTAACAACAAGCATCTGGTGTTTCGTGGTGGCGGCGCGCTGGGGTATGTGGCGGGCGCTGCCGCGGATGTCTATCGGCCGTCGGTCGACATGTTTTTTCATAGCGTGGTCAAGCATTGGTCCGGCCCGTCGGTGGGCATATTGCTGACCGGCATGGGCCGTGATGGCGCCGCAGGCCTGAAGGCCATGCGCGAACACGGATCACACACGATTGCACAGGATCAGGCCAGCTGTGCGGTCTACGGCATGCCCAAGGCGGCGGTGGCTCTCAATGCCGCCGTCGAGGTCTTGCCGGTTTCAGCCATTGCAACGCGACTGCACGCGCTGCTGGCCACAATCAGTTGAAGGAACAGAAAATGATTTCGGTGCATACCGATATCCAGAACGGCAGCCTTGCGCTGTCTGCGGACGAATACAAGATCATGGTGCTGCTGGTGGATGACCAGGCCATGGTGGGCGAGGCCATCCGGCGCGCGCTGATCAACGAGAAGAATATCGACTTCCATTTCTGCACCAACGCCGAAGAGGCCCTGGCGGTGGCCGAGCGCACCCGGCCTACCGTGATCCTGCAGGATCTGGTGATGCCGGGCGCCGATGGCTTGACGCTGGTGCGCCAGTACCGCGCCAGTCCGGTATTGGTCGATGTGCCCATCATCGTGCTGTCGAGCAAGGAAGACGCCACCGTCAAGCGCGACGCCTTCACCAGCGGCGCCAACGACTACATGGTCAAGTTGCCCGACATCATCGAATTGGTGGTGCGCATCCGTTATCACTCGCGCTCCTACATCAATGTGCTGCAACGCGACGCGGCCTATCGGGCCCTGCGCGAAAGCCAGCAGCAACTGCAGAAGAGCAATTTCGAGCTGCAACGCCTGACCAACACCGACGGCTTGACCGGCATCGCCAACCGCCGCTATTTCGATGACTACCTCAACGCCGAATGGAAGCGGGCGCGGCGTGAGAAACTGCAATTGTCGCTGCTGCTGATCGACGTCGATTTCTTCAAGCTGTACAACGACAACTACGGCCACGTGGCCGGCGACGCCGTGCTCAAGCGGGTGGCGCAGATGCTCGATGGCAGCGTCATGCGTCCGGCCGATCTGTCGGCGCGCTTCGGTGGTGAAGAGTTCGCCATGATCCTGCCGCGCACCGACATCGTCGGCGCCCATGGCATCGGCGCCAAGATCTGCGACCTGATCTCGGCCCAGCAACTGCCGCATGCGCGTTCCACCGCCAGCCAATGGCTGACCGTGAGCGTGGGCGCGGCCTGCTTGGTGCCGGGCGACGAACAGGACGTCATGGAATTGAT
>Ga0079104_1002194_pt1 | contig 11003 bp, 4 predicted proteins | sample MedtruBG_FD_76829 | JGI IMG/M metagenome (GOLD analysis project Ga0079104, IMG submission 76829) | Root nodule microbial communities of legume samples collected from California, USA - Medicago truncatula BG | ecosystem: Host-associated > Plants > Roots > Nodule | place: USA: California... | reverse complement strand
TCGATCTCGCGCGCCACCAGCTGGCCCAGGTCCTTCAGATGCACGTGGCCGGGCACGAACTGGGTGAATGAATTGACGACCGCAATGATGGGCTTGGAGAAATCTTCATCTTTCATGCCAGTGGCGCGCCACAAGGAGCGCGCACCTGCCATGTTGCGACCGGCGGTGGAAGTTTTGGAACGGTATGCGGGCATGATGCTAGCTGTAGGAAAAGGTTGCGGGAAATGGGATGCGGGCCATGGGAATAACGACCCTTCGCGCGCCCGGCGGACAACCTCTTGAGCCGTGCTTTGGGCAGACCGGGTCATTATATCGCAGGGCCGCAACCCCTGTGGCGCGCGGCTTCTGGCGCGCTGCAGCATGGGGCGGCTAGAACGCCCAGGACAAGGTAAATCCACCCGTGACCGGTGCCGTGGGAAAACGGTCCGGTCGGGCCAAGGGAGTGGCCAGGAAGGCGTCGTAGGCCAGCTTGAGCAGCTTGCCGCGCAGTCCGACCGCCGCGCCCGTCAGGCGGCGTCCGTTCAGGAACTGGGCGCTGGGTCCGGCTACCTGCCCGGTGTCCAGCCCGGCATAGAATTCCTGGTCGTATCGGGCCAGCGATAACTCATTGCGGACAAACCATCCGCGTTCGGCCTGCAGCATCAGGGCGCCATCGAAGCCACGCACCGTATAGCGCCCACCGATGGCGAATTGCGCGTGCGGCGGCAGGTTGCCGCGATTCCATTGTGCCCGCGCAGCGCTTGAGTAGCGCAGCGCCTGCCGGCCGATGACAAACGGCACGTTGAGGGAGGCATCGGCCAGGACCATGCCGTAGCGGGTGACGATCTGCGGCAAGGTAAACTGGCTGGCGGGTTCGACGCCTTGTCGGTCCTGCGCATGGCGATAGGCGAGGGTCACATCGAGCGTCGTGTCGGCGATGAATTCGCGCTGATGGATGCCCGCTTCCCAGGCGCTGGTGCGACGCCGCTGCGGGCCGATCTCGGTGCCATCGATGGCGTTGTCTGCGGTGCGCAGCAATCCCTTCAGATGAACGGTGGTCTTGCGCCTGCCGTCGCGGTGGAGCAATCGCGACAGTTTGAGTTCGCTGGTCTCGGCGCGGCCGCTGTAGACGAAGTTCTCGAACGCGCCCCTGACGGTTTGACGGTAGTTGCTGCCGGAGAGGGTCGCCCCGAGCAGCCAGTATCCGAAAGGTAACGAGTAATGCACGATGTAGGCGCTGCTTGCGTGGTTTGTGCGGCTTCCCAGGTTGTGGTTGACGCTGGCGTAGAACAGGTCGTTGAGGGTCCACCAGTTGTCGTAGGCCAGTGTCAGTCCGGCCTGGTATTTGCCGGTGGTGCGCGAACCGCCATCGTCCAGCGTAGCCGAGAGCCGAAACGGAAACGCCTGCTGATACTGGATCAATAGGTCGCTTTTGCCGGATTGTGCGCCGTCGTCTTCGACGGACGTGATCTGTACTTCGGCCTGCGCGGTCGGCACGCGCTTGAAGTTTTCCAGGCCTTGCTCGATATCGCGCAAATTGAGGATGTCGCCGGTGGAGATCGGCAAGGCATTCACTGCGGTGCCGCGCGGATCGGCGCCGGGCGCGAAACGGATGGCGCGCACGCGGCCGGCCACGACGCTCAGCGCCAGCCTGCCACCGGTCAGTTCTTGAGGCCGCGCAACGATGCGCGTGGTGGTGTAGCCACGGGTGATGACGGCGCCTTGCACGCGCGTCAGGACGATATTGATGCCCTTGCTGCCAAGACATCGTCCCAGTGCACCACGGGCGCCCTTCACGCTGTCGAGCGCGAACTGGAAGCGGTCGGCCGCCTCCCCCTCCAGCGTGATCGATACGATTTTCTGACACGGCTGTTCATCTTGCGGAAACGACGGCGCCGAGGCGAGCGTGCCGGGGGCGGTGCCAAGATGCACCTCGGGCTGCCGCTCCTGCTGCTGTCGCTGCAATCGTTCTCGTTCCCGAACCCATTGCTCCTGCACCGGAGTGGATTGCGCGTAGACAGGTGCGAGCGGAGCGGAAATAAACAGCAGCAAAGCAAGGCCCGGAGGGCGGAGGCGGGAGCGCATGGAGGAGATTAAATCGTAGAACCGGATCAGGCCCGGTTGATAAAAATTCGCGGCGAAGCGGTCGTAGAAAAATTTCTGCTTTATGCCAATTAGACGCGGTAAGGCGATCTTGAAGCGCGTTAACACTTCTTGCAGGAATTTAATCTAAATTATCATGTTGCCTATTGGCAAGTAAATTCTTGCCATCCGTGAGCAGCGATATAAGGCACAGGGGCCAATAGCGGCGCGGTACCGCAACTTCCTCCCCGCCGGGCAGTGCCTTGAACCGTCCACATCCTAAAAGCATCCTCAGCAAGCGCCATGGCGCGTCCGTGCCTGCCGTGCGGTTTTCGCCGCTGGCGGTAGCGCTGGCCATGGCGATCAACACGCTGGCGCACGCGCAGATCCTCCCGGATCGCAGTGCGCCAGGCCAGCAGCAGCCGACCGTGCTGTCGACCGGCAACGGCGTGCCATTGGTCAACATCCAGACCCCCAGTTCGAGCGGCGTTTCCCTGAACGTCTATCGGCAATTCGATGTCGACCCGCGCGGCGCCATCCTCAACAATGCGCGGGGACCCACCCGGACGCAACTTGGCGGCTATGTGCAAGGCAATCCGTGGCTGGCAACCGGCACTGCTCGGGTGATCGTCAACCAGGTCAACTCCACCCATCCCAGCTATCTGCGCGGTGTCGTCGAAGTCGCCGGCGACCGCGCCCAGGTGGTGATTGCCAATCCTGCCGGCATCACGTGTTCCGGTTGCGGCTTCATCAATGCCAATCGCGCCACGCTGGCCACAGGCACGCCCGTCATGTCCAGCGGCAACCTGGAGGCCTATCGGGTCGCCGGCGGAAAGGTCACTGTCGATGGAGCCGGGCTGGACGCCAGCCAGGTCGAGTATGCCGATATCATTGCGCGCGCAGTGAAGGTCAATGCCGGCATCTGGGCACAAAAGCTGAAGGTGACGGCGGGGTTGAACACGGTCAGTGCCGATCAGGGCAGCGTGACACCCGGTGTGGCCGCAAGCGATGCGGCCCCTGTGAAAGCCATCGATGTCGCGCGGTTGGGCGGCATGTATGCCGGCCACATCTACCTGATGTCCACCGAGCATGGCGTGGGTGTCAGCAATGCCGGTCATCTCGGCGCGGCAGCGGGCGATGCCGTGGTCACGTCCGACGGACGGCTGGAGCACCGCGGCAGCTTGAGCGCGAACCGCAAGCTGGTGGAATCGATCACCCACGGTGGCCGGATAGCCGCCGCCGGCAACATGACTGTCGCCACCGCCGGCACCTTCATCAATGCCGGCACGCTGGCTGCGGGCAATGGCTTATCGCTCACTGCTGCCACCATCGACAACCGTGCCACCGGTTCGCTGTTGGCCAATACGCTCAAGCTCGAGGCGACCGGTGTCCACACCTTCACCAATCGTGGCCTGCTCGATAGCGCCCACACCGTCATCGACAGCAGCACCGTCGACAACATCGGTACCGGCCGCATCTATGGCGACAACGTGGCTATCGGCGCCGAGGTGCTCAACAATCTGGCCGAAACGGTCGACGCTACGACCACTGCGGCCGTGATCGCTGCCCGCAATCGGCTGGATATCGGCGTTGGCGTCATCAACAACAGCGAACATGCGTTGCTTTATACAGCCGGTGACATGGCCATTGGCGGTGCGCTCGACGCCGGCAAGCGGGCCGGTGGAGTGGCGCGGGAGATCAATAACAGCAGCGCCACCATCAACGCCGATGGCGACCTGAGCATCGCTGCCGACACCATCAACAACAGCAATGCCCATCTGGACATCCGCCAACGCACGGGTGCGGGCAAACGCATCATCAGCTATCGCCCGAATGGCTCGCCCACGCTCATCAATGCTCAGCAGGCCATCCTGCGCGATAAGGATTCGGGCCAGACCTTGGATCCGCTCGACTGGCGCGCGATGGGCGATGAAGACAATTTCCGCTTGATCTTGCCTGCCGAAGGCCACCGCGCGGTCAGCGAGTGGACCATCTACGACGGCATCGAACAGATCACGCGCACGGTCGTCACCAGGAGCGACCCGGGCATGATCACCTCGAGTGGCAACATGAGGTTAGCCGCAGGCACCGTGAACAACTATGCCAGCCAGATCATCGCCGGCGGGACGGTGGCCGGTGATGCCGTCAATGGCACGGCCATCCATAACACCGGGCCGCTGGGTGAGCAGTCGGTGAGCTCGACCGGATCGGCCACGTATACCTTCATCAAGCGCCACCGCTGGCGCGCCGACGATCGCCGCTACGAGGATGCGCCGTATCAATCGCAGACCATCGTGACCCGTTTCGCACTGGACGTGACGCCAACGCATGGCGCCGCGCCAGGTCGTCACGCCACGGTCAGGGCCGACGCATCAAATGCCTTCGCACAGGCCGCCGGAGTGCCGCTGCGCGCCTTGCCTGACAACGCCCTGTACCGCACCGACACCACGCCGGCCAAGCGCTATCTGGTCGAGACCGATCCGCAGTTCACCAACTACCGCAACTGGCTGTCTTCCGATTTCATGCTCAAGCAGAGGCAGAGTACGCCGGACAGCATCATCAAGAGACTGGGCGACGGTTATTACGAACAGCAACTGGTGCAACAGCAGATCCAGCAGGCAGTAGGCCAACGCTACCTGGCTGGCTACACCAGCAACGAAGCGCAGTACATGGCGCTGATGAATTCCGGCGTGCAGCAGGCGCAGGCATTCGATTACACCGTGGGCATTGCGCTGACCGAAAAGCAGATGGCCCAACTGACGTCCGACATGGTGTGGATGGTCAAGCAGAAGGTCACCTTGAGCGACGGCAGCACGCAGGAAGTGCTGGCGCCGCAGGTTTATCTACGCGCCTCCAATGTCGCGGTGACCGGTCAGGGCACGCTGATGGCTGGCACCAATGTCGCGTTCAAGACTGCGCAGGAGATCGTCAACCGCGGTGGCACCATTGCGGCGCGCGAGAACACTTTACTGGCAGCCGACACGGTACAGAACCTGGGTGGCCGAATCTCCGGTACCAACATCACGTTGGCAGCTGCAAACGACATCAACAACCTGGGCGGCGCGATCGAAGGCAGCCACAGCGTGAGCCTGCTCGCTCAGCGCGACATCCACACGAACAGCACCAGCGTCGATACGACTAACGCCGTCACGCGGGGTACCAACATCGACCAGGTATCCCGCATCCGCGGCAAGGACATCACCCTTGCCGCCGGGCGCGACCTGACCGCCAACGCCGCTGACATGGATGCCGCTGGCGATCTGAGCCTGACGGCGGGGCGCAACCTGCGCCTGGGCACGGTCATCCAGAAGTATCGCCAGCAGATCGACTGGGCTACCGACCATGGGGCATCGAACTGGGTCAGAGCGCTGGCCGGCCCCAATCGGGACGACCAGGCCAACGGTGCGTACGGCACCGGCGAGCGTGGCGTGAACCGTGCCACCTTGAGCGCCAGCCAGGAGGTGGCCACCCGGATCAAGGGCAATAACATCAAGCTCAGCGCCGGCCAGGACCTGGTCGCCAAGGGAGCGCAGGTAGTGGCTGAAACGGCATTGAACGCCTCGGCCGGCCGTGACCTTACCCTCACCACCGCTAACGAATCCGCCAGTGCACGCGACCAGCATCAGCACAGCAACGCTGGCATCCTGACGGCCACCAGCGTCAGGACCGACGACGCCGGTAGCTACAGCAGGCAGAACGGCAGCACCTTCTCGGGCAACACCACGGTGCTATCGGCGCAACGTGACGCCAGCGTGAGCGGCAGTGATGTGGTGTCGACCAAGGGGACGCAGATTACCGCTGGCAATGACCTCAAGCTGGCGGCTGCCGCCGACACCAGCCGCCAGTCGAACTTCCGCAAGGAAATCACTGCCGGCGTCTTCAGTGGCGGCGGGCTTGGAGTGACGGTGGGCAGCAAGACGCGCAGCGGAGACTTCACGCGCAACAGCAGTACCGCAAGCGCGTCGACGGTGGGGGCTACCGAAGGCGATGTCCGCTTGGTGGCGGGCGGGCAATATCGTCAGATGGGCAGTGATGTGCTGGCGCCCGGCGGTGATATCGATCTCGTCGCCAAGACCGTCAAGATCATCGCTGCGGCCGACGCCAGCAAGACCATCACGCAAGACAGATCCAAGCAACGCGGTGTCACGCTGGCGCTGACCAGTCCGATTATCTCTGCATTGCAGACGGTGCAGCAGATGAGCGACGCTGCCGGCAAGACCAAGGACGGCCGCATGAAAGCGCTGGCAGCGGCCACAGCGGCGATGTCGATGGTCGATGCTGTGCAGGGCGCCCAGGCTGCGGCAGCCGACCCGAAGTCGGCAGGTTTCGGCGTGAGCATCACCGCCGGCGGCAGCCAGAGCGCCAGCACTACCGAGCAGAACAGCCTGCTGCAAAAGGCATCCAGGGTAGCCTCGGGTGGCAACACCAGCGTGCAGGCCAAGGACGATGGCGATGGCGCCGATAGCGATATCACGGTCCAGAGCAGCGAAGTGACGGCAGGCGGCAACCTGGTGCTGAAGGCCGACAACGATATCCACCTGCTGGCTACGCAGAATGTCGACGAACAACACAGTGATAGGTCCTCGTCCTCGTATGGAGTCGGCCTGGCCGTTCAATTCGGGCAAGGCGGTGCATCCTTCGGCATCACCGCCAATGCAGCAGGCAGCCGGGGCAACAGCGATGGCCGTGACGTGGCCAATACGCACAGACGTGTGAAGGCCGGCGGCCAGGCCACGCTTGAATCGGGCCGCGATGCGAACCTGGTGGGGGCCACGGTGGAGGGTAACAAGGTAGTGGCCGAGGTAGGTCGCAACCTGAACATCACCAGCGTGCAAGACACCAGCACCTTCAGGAGCCGCGACCAGAGCATCGGCGGCAGCGTGACGGCCGGCGCCGGCTTCTCGGGCAGCGTCAGCGCCAGCCAGGGCAAGGTCGATGCGGACTACGCCAGCGTGGGCGAACAGTCGGGCATCGAGGCGGGCGATGACGGCTTCGAGATCAAGGTCAGAGGCAACACTGACCTCAAGGGCGGCAAGATCGCCAGTACCGACAAAGCGGTAGAAGACAGCAAGAACAGCCTGAGCACCGGCACGCTGATGGCCAGCGAAATTGAAAACCGCAGCCAGTACAAGGCAGAAAGCCTGAGTGTGAGCGTGGGTGGCAGCGCCGCCAAGCCAGGCGGCGGTATCGGTATCGGCAGCACATCGGGAGGCGAGACCAGCGTCACCAGAAGCGGCGTATCAGGCGCGGCGGTAACAATCACCGATGCCCAGGCCCAGCAAGAACAGATCGGGCAAAGCGCAGAGCAGGTCATTGCGTCCCTGGACCGGGACGTGCGCAGCGGCAAGGACACTAGCAAGACGCTCAACAAGAACTGGAATGGCGACGAACTGCGCCAGGAGGTGGAGGCGCAGGCGAAGATCACGCAGGCGTTCGGACAGCGGGCGGCCAAGTCGATTGGCGACTATGCCAGCGCCCAATATCAAAAGGCTGTTGCCAACGGCGATGAAGAGGACATCAAGAACTGGGGCGAAGGTGGATCTTATCGTGTTGCCTTGCATACGCTCGCTGGCGGACTGACGGGAGGAGTCGCCGGGGCGGCGGGTGCGGGATTATCTGCGGCAACCATTCCTGATATCGCGCAGGCCATCCAGGAGCTAGACTTGCCTGAGGGTGTGAACAAAGGGCTGATTGCTGCCGCCGGAACTGCGGTTAATGCAGTGGTCGGCGGGACGCAAGGCGCAGCGTCGGGATTTAATCAGACGCTCAATAACTATCTGAAGCATGACGAGATCGAAGCTCTTGCCCGCGCTCGTAAGACTTGCTCAGCATCAGGTGCCAACAACACTGCTTGTGGTGAAGTAAAGCGCCTGGAGGCCTTGGATAAACAGCGAGACATTGCAGTCAATGCATGCTCCGGGAACACCAGCGCGGCGTGTGATACGGTGCGCCAGGATGTGCTGAAAGCAGCTGCCGATATCGTCCGATATGGCACCGCGCGCTCTGATCTCCTGTCGCCCTTGGATAGCCAGCATACGAAGGACATGGCACTCTCGACCATGTCTTCGCTGGACGAAATCGAGGGGCGAGCAGCGGGACTGGCAAGCGGTACGGGCGAGATGGTTAAAGATATGACGGAAGTCTTCTTTAAACTTCTGCAGGCCTCCACTGGAGGTGATCAAGCCCAGGAGGATATTGCATGCGGCTTCGGCAATATCCTTAAACTATTGGACCCGGTGACCTTGAGTCAGGTCATTGAAACGGCATCGACCGAGCGACGCAACGCCATTGCAGACGCCTATGAGCGAGGTGACTCCTTTGCTTTGGGTAAGCTGACGGGTGATCTCCTGTCAGGGCTCGTACCGTTTCCTGCTGGGATGATTGGTAAGGCGGGAAAGGCCTTCGATGAAGCTGCTGATGTAGCAAAGATGGCTGGAAAATCCTTAACGGAGCCAGCCACAATAGCAAAAGGGGCCGGTAGTGGGGTCGCGACAATGGGGGCGGTGGTCGATGCGAATTTTGCGCAGTCTACTATTCGAGCGAGTGAAATTTTCACTAAAGATGGTATTGCCAAATACAGTCACTTGGCTGGCCGACCCATTAACACTGTTGATGATTTAGTGAATGCACTCCGAAATGGAGATATAAAACATAGCCAAGTACCGGTTGATTATGTTGTAAGTAAAAGCGGCGGAAAACTAATTCTTAATACCCGGACATCGGTAGCACTTGACCGGGCAGGGATTCCTAAGTCGGATTGGTATGGGGTGAATAAAACTGGTTTACCGATTCCGGACATGCCGGGGAAGATATTCGACGACTTGGCAATGGATCAAATTAGAAATAACAAACTACCTTCTACTGGAACACCAACTATACCAAAGGGTAAAAAATGATGGAAATCGGACGATGCATCGAGGTTCTTAACCCATATGATTGGTTACCTGGCCACGGAGAAAATAGTGTTGAATTTTGTACACAAGGGTTGGATCTATCAGTATTGATTTTTTATGACGGGGAGCACGGCGAAATTAAGAAAGAATTAGTGTTTAAGCATGCTGTTGCTTTTTATAAAGCGTCATCTCCCGGAGCAAGCATGCTTGACATGCAGTGTTCTGTAAAAGGCACAGCCTCGATAAGTGCTTTAACTGAATACCCTGACTCGGAGGCCGCAAAAGCTTGGCGGGAGCATTTTCAGAATCTGTTCAAAATTAAGCACTACCAGATTTTATTTTCATCAGAGAACATTCTTCTCGTAGTTTTTGCGACCGATGTGGTGCTTAGGAATTCACCGTAAAAAAGCAGGAGGGACCTGCTCGATTAACCAAACGCCGTTCTCCGCTTGGTAAAAATTGAAACCCTGTTTATGCATGAACAAGGCCCTAATTTTCAATGCGACTGGGTTACCGTGGCGCAGTCCAACGGTGAGAGCAATTGTTCGTCCTGCGAGAGATGAACATACTGGCGTGAACCAGGCTGTAGCCCTTCTTTGAGGATGAATCCAAAAAACGAGTTGCTGTTCCATGGTATAGAAATTCAGGCGGAATTTTCTCAAGATAACTAATATCTACGCTCTCTGTAGAGTGCCCTTGCGCAGCACGAATACGTAAGCCATCAGAACATCGTGGACTTTGAACTAATCCGCAAAGGAGGTGAAGGATGCTGTCGTATTTCGATAAATCCGATGTACCGATGAAGCGCGTCTATTTGCATTCAGAAAAGCTGAAAGCTAGCCCTGATAGAGTGGCATCAGCACAGGCTTTGACGTTAGATGCGTCAAAACCGATGCTAGGACTGAAGGGCACGTACGGACTTTACGGATCGCCGGAATGGTGGGCGAGCATTGAACAGCGTAAGATGCCCTTATTGTTCGTTTCCGGCATCATCCGGCGCGTCTATGTCGCCGGCCAGGATGGTGGAGATGAAAACAATGGGATTGATTTGGTTTTAGCCGATGGTTCGGAACGGGCTGAAGGTATCTACGTCAATGACAAGGCAGACATTTCACTCTTTCGTGCGGGCTGCCGGGTGGAAGTGGTCTATGCGCTGGATGAACTAAAAAACAGGCTGCTCCGGACGGCGGCATTAACTATCTGGAAGTCCAGCTGGAAATGGCGATATCGCTGCAACCCCTAGGGTAGGCGTCCGCGTAACTCTCCGAGCGCGACTGCCCGATCATCTCTCGCATGGCAGACGGTGCAGCAGATGAGCGACGCTGCCGGCAAGATCGGGGGCGGCCGCATGAAAGCGCCAGCGGCAGCCAGAACGCCAGTACTACCGAGCTGAACAGCCTGCTGCAAAAGGCATCAAGGGTAGCCTCGGGTGGCAATACCAGCGTGCAGGCCAAGGGCGATGGCCCCACCGCAATATCGCGGTCCGCGCAAGCGAGGTGACGGCAGGCCGTCGCCTGAACGTAAACAAGGAGGCCGCCGTCAGAGCCGGGGCTCCTCATCGCTGGCAATTCACCGTCTGGCCCCGCTGCGCCAACACCTCAAAGATCCAACACCAACATCTTCGACCTGGCCCGCGAGACGCAAGTACAAATCTGATCATTGGCCGCCTTCTCCTTCTTCGACAGGCAGTTGTCGCGATGGTCCGGTTCACCCTCCAGCAGCGGCACCACGCACGTGCCGCAGATGCCTTCGCGGCACGAGGTATCGATGACGATTCCTTCGCGCGCCAGGATGTCGACGATGGGAATGCCCACCGGAATCTGCACCACCTTGCCCGAGCTGGCCAGCTTGACCTCGAAGGCGCCCTCCTCCGCATCGCCGGTCGCAGGCGACGTGGCCGCCTGGAAGTGCTCCAGATGGATCGCTTCTTCCGCACGATGGCGCGCGGCGCTCTTGACCACCGCGTCCATGAACGGCGCCGGACCACAGGTATAGACATGCGCCTCGGCGCCGGCGGCGTCGAGGCAGACGTTCAGGTAGTGATCCATG
>Ga0079104_1002188_pt1 | contig 11019 bp, 8 predicted proteins | sample MedtruBG_FD_76829 | JGI IMG/M metagenome (GOLD analysis project Ga0079104, IMG submission 76829) | Root nodule microbial communities of legume samples collected from California, USA - Medicago truncatula BG | ecosystem: Host-associated > Plants > Roots > Nodule | place: USA: California... | reverse complement strand
TGGACTCAAAATCCTCTGGTAGTGATATCGTGCCGGTTCGAATCCGGCCAGCGGCACCATTTATTTTGGTGGATTGCTGTATTACTTGGTTTAAATACCTTGTAGTACAGCTTTTTTTATGTGTTTCCCACTTTTTTTCCCACTTCTGCAATAAATCCTGTTTTTCCCATGCCTTAATCACTCAAACCCTCTGATAATGCGCATTATAGAGCTTTGTAATATTTTAATACTAATTCCATATTATCTTAACATTTTCCTTTTGGACATCCATCCATTTTAATTAATTTTGTGCTTATGCTTACCACTAAATGTTAATTTAAACTCTATAAAATCTTAATAAACAGTTCAAAATTATATAAAAAACTATTTATAATAAAAAAATTTCAATAACGAACACATAACATTAATTAGTTACATGTCCATTATCGAAATCGTATTATATTAATTTGTATATTACTTCTTTATTTTAAAGCGTAATTATATGAATAATCAGACCTTACTTCCATTGTTTAATTAAAATATAATTGAACCTTTTTTTATGTAATTGAAGAGATATTATGCTTAATATAGTGTTGATTGTTCAACAACCTTTGTATTAAGCTTGTGATAAACAGCATTCAACTTAGCATCATCAAATTCATTACCTTTAAATACATAATTGCAAAGTTGTGATAGTTCACAGAAATCATTATGAGGTATTTGACTTTCAAATGATTTAAGAAAATCCAATATTTCTGTTTTTAAGATGCTCTTTGTAGACTCACAATATTCTGAATTACTTTCGTCTGCTAACTCTTTTTGAGATTTAGAAAAAGCCCACAATAGTTCTAAAATCCGATCAATTCCCTCATACCCAGTACTAACTGTAGTCGATATTTCATACCTTTGCTCAAAACAATCTAAAATATGCATTGTTATTTCTGCCGGGAATGGTGAAGATAACTGTTCTATTAATTCTGTATCCTCGGTATCAATAGCAGTTTTTAGTTCTTTTAAAAAACGATTCGGAATCTTTAAGCCATTTGGTAAAATTTCTCCCTGTCTATTCACGCATGCTACTACTAAGTAATCGTAATCTAGTTCAGCAATAGGAGCACAGTAGTACAAAAACTTAATTAGCAATTCAGCATCTGTCATATCCAAGTCACCTACAATTATTGGGTACAATTTAAGAATACTTTCATAATAATATTTTTTGGGATAAGTTATGCAATATTCTTCTGTCATACTGCTTAATGCAGCCTTGGAATCTTCCATTATCTGTTTGAATTTTTTATTATACCAATTCTTCATGTAATACTTGTTAAAATACTTATTAGGCTGATGCTCTTTAAAGAATTGACACAAGACAATAAGATTCTGTAAGTTTTGCTCTTCGTCCAAGCACAATTGAGAATGTTCTTGCTTTAGTATTCCTTGCTCGTTAATAATATCTGTAAAAAACTTATGCATTCCTTCTAGCGAAGCTTGCGCTATTCTGAGATTAATCATCGCCAATCTACTTTGTTCTGAATCCCGCCGTAAAAATCCAACTATCTGATTTGTAAAGTTTTGTATGCTACTAAAATAATCTGATTTCACTTGGCTAAACCCTTGAGGAACATTAGCCTTTTTTTCAAATGGTCTGTCTTGATTTGGATATCTGAATTCCCTAATAAGCTCTCTATTTATTTCCTGCTTAAGATTATCAAATTCAGTCGCGAGCTTACCCAATGGTTTTCCTTCAAGGAGCTTACAAATACAATCCATACTTTTTTCAACTAAAATCATTATATGTTTTCTTATAGAGAACCAGTGTTCTAACCATTCTAATATGCTATCACACTCATAATTGCTCATAATTGTTTTGTCCCATAATGAAACAAATTCTTCGTGGAACATTATAATTAAGTTTCTTATAGGCATAACTTTATGGGCATCATCTGGGATGTTATATCCTGAAAGTATATCTAGTGTTGGTTTAAGTGCATCGGCACAGTATGTATCAAATATTGGTATAGTTTTACAAATAGTTTTTAGTCTTGAAACACTTTCTTCATTTCCTTTCCTAATATCACTTGGCAAAAGAATATATTCAACATGAATCTCCCTCTCATTTTCACTCAAAAACACATTTAGTGATTGGGTAGCTATTTTTAAATAACTTAATATATGAGGCAAGTTTATTTCTACAAAACGTGAATACATTTCTTTATTTCCGCAAAAGCAAGTGTACATAATGTTAGATATCAAATCTATTGCATATTTCTCCCTATTGCTCCAAATTTCCTCGAGTGAAATATTATATGACAAATTGAATTTTGGTTCTATATTAAGTAGCCAATACGCAATTGAAGCATAATAAGGAACATCATTAGTGAGCTCTGTGAGATTATATTTTTTCAATTTGTTAAATAGTGCATCACAATAATAATAAATATCTGTTTCAGCAAGTACTATTTTAGGCATAGAATCTCTAAGACAACACAAATATTCAATATTTGCATTATCTGGAGTTATTCTTTTTATTTCATCCAAAGTCTGTAATGAATAGTCAAATTCATCAAACCTTGTAAAAGGATTTACTTCTGTAGATATAAGGAACAACCCTCCATGGTCATTGGCATCATCAAAAGCTTCTTGATTTTGAATAAAGTATTGCATCACATTTCCAGAGAATAGCCCTCGTAAAGCTAACATATAAAATGATAAGTCGTCTTTGTGCCAAAAAGTGTCAACTATCTCTGAATAAAAATCTTTTTTGTTTGTTATAAATTGTGGAATATTTGTAAATAGTTTTGGCAAATATGTACTGTCTGACATTTTAACCACTTGAAGAACTGTATCATTTATTTCTGCAAATTCATGCAATTTATCTACAATGTGTTGTGAGCGAACAGGGTGTAATCCTTCTATATATTTTTCCGTTGTATTTACGCGAATTAAAAATTCATTTTCAATGCTCTTTAATAGTTCACCATAATCACAAGTAGTTGTTTCCAATAAATTCGACACTAATTTTTTAACCGGAATTTTTATTCCACAAATATCTGCAAAACATATTTTTCGAAGAATCTCACATTTAATTCTTCCAGTATCTGTACTATTAATTTGAGAAATTTGATTGGCAATTCTTTCAGCAATCATCTCGCCATGAGTAAGAAGATACACATATTCTATAAGTAATTTTTTATCAGCAACTTTTGACCAAGGTTTCCGCCAATCTGATATTGAATTATGAAGCTTTTGTGCTTTGCGAATAACTTCGTATATGCTTTGCGCCCCTTGCTCATTAAGTGTTAACTTAACAACTTGCAATGCTTTTACATTGCTTAGATCACCGCTGTAATTATACCAGTCATCTTCTCGTGTTGTAAGAAGTAATTTGTAATGATATGATACTTCCTCTTGTAACTGTTGAGCTAATCTATTCCATTCACCTAATTGTGAATCCAAATTATCAATAATAATAAGCGGTTTCTCGCCGAGTTTCACTCGAGATTTGAAATATTTCACTATATTATCTAACTCTCTTGAATCATTACACCACAAAAGCTGATAGATTTTATATTCACTTTGCAAATTGTAAGCAACTTGAAGTGCTATCGTTGTTTTACCTTGTCCACTAGAAGCTTTAATAACTGTAACTCTGTTTTCTTGAATTGACTCTTCTATTTCTTTTTCTAATTCTAATCGCCTTACTGGTAATTGTAGAGCAATATCATGTGGTGTAGCTTTTTTACCTTCAAAATAGCTAAAATCCATGTCGGTATTTGAACTGTCAAATTTTAGCTTTTTTATCCAACCATGAGCAGGGTTTTGAATACCTTTACTTATATCATCTTTTATATTTTGGATTATCACATCTAATTTCTGCTTATTGATACTCTCTCGGCATTCCATTTTCTTCAAGCAGCACATTTCGATACCGTTAGCAAATAACGAGATATTATCTGTAGTAATATCATAAGTTTCAATTAGCTTTTTCTCTATTTCCGCTGTCAGAGTATTCTTTTCTTTTTTCTCAAAAGTAAGCTTTGCAATAAAATCATCAAAAGAGAAATCAATCCAATTCCATAGAGGATTTTCAGTTTCTATTTGTCTTACAATATTCTTCCAATACAAAGTAGATGTTTCATCGAGGCTATTGTTAAATAATTTACTCAGATTGCCTTTAGCAACAGAAAAATCATAAACCAACTTAAAGTAGTGCATTTTATCAAGTAAATATGCTTCCAAATAATTTTTCAAAACATCTTTTAAAAAGCTAGCATCTTGCTTTTGGGTAGAATATTTTAGCTGTATATGAGTGATTGTCTTACAAGTTACCTCACACTTATAATGGTCTATATCCTCAATACCTTCAAGATGAAAAGTTGTATTGTTATCTGATTCAGATAAAATTAAATAACAGGAATATAAAAACTGATAAGTAAATCCAGTAAGCGCAATTTGCCCTCCATCACGCGAATCTTGCAATTCTTGCATTGTTTTTTTAGGCGGATTTGTATTTATCTTTTTTGTTGATTTGTCTTTAGACATATATTCACCAACTTTCTATTGATATAACTACAAAAATTCTCAGCTTCCAATTATTAGCCTAATCAGAATATAACCAATTAGTAAGATGAAATTGTAATAAAATTTATATAGCTTGCTACAATCAGAACGTTCCTATATCTTGTCCGGATTAGGCTTTGCGCCAAAATATGCTTTTTACTTCTTTGAAAAGGCTACTTAATTGGTTCAAGTACACTAGAATGTATTATTATTTTTTTAAATAAAATTACATTAAAGCATACAAATTTTACATACGTATTAATAGCATTTATTCATTAATAGTTAAGTTTAATATCTGAAATAGTTGCCTTTTAAAATCAACTTTTAAACTTTAATCTTTTTAAAATTGTTTAAGTATTTCTATTTGATTTTTTATCGAATATAACTCCATTTGATAACCATATTCAGTTTTTTCGGCTATACCGTAACATATTATAAGTGAGTTCTTTATTTTATCTAATAAATTAGTGTTTTTTTCAACATAATCATAATTTATAAATAAGTTAAAATTCTTAGAATTTTTATACTCTGGGTTTTTTCCCTTTGTCATAGGAATTACATAATTTGAACCTCTTTTAGACGGTCTACTGGTGGTACCTCTCAGGATGCATATAACTTCATTACCATTATTTTGATCTATTATATCAATTATCTCATCTTGTGTTTTAATTATATCTTTTATACTAACTTGCGTTCCATCTTCGACTAATAATTTTAAATCTTCATACTCTGGTTTGATGTTAAATTTATTCTTAGAATCTAAGAGATTCTTAATATGATAAATAAATTTTCGAGTTGTTTTTCCTCCAAATCTTTTGGCTCTCTTTCCTCTTGAAACAGAAGGCGAAGTATTAGGAGTATCCAGTCTCATTGACCTTGGTAGAATTGTTGAAACAAGTACTTCTAAGTCTACATCTCTGCTAAAAGTATTCCTTTGTTTTTCAGAATTAGGAACACAGCACCCATCTTTATGATTAGTATTAGGCCAATTTTTAAAATGTGGATCATCATGTGACTTACCTCTTGAAAATTGCACTTGTGAATTGCAAAATATACACTTAAACTGTCTTCGGTCTTCTTCATTATATGAATCATAATTTTCGTCAATTTCAATAGCGCTCACAGGATCTTCAAGATTTCTATACCTTGCATGGCTCATTCTAGACACAGTTAACCATCTCCTTTTTTAATTTTAAAACTTTACTAACATATTAAACATTAATTTTTTCTATATCTTGTCAAAACAACTTTTGAATTACTTAATATTTTTACAACACGTCACTTTACTAGAATAGTAAATTACGTAGATTATTTTTGTATAAGGCTAGATTTAAATATATAACACTCTTGTTAAATCACGCTACTATTCATAATATAGCGTACCATTTTTATTATTATAAATTTTATTCAATATCTAGAGATGCTCTGCTGACTACTCCTAGCTCCTATTATTAGCCTAATGGGTATATGAATACTAAGCAATTGAACTTTATCTTGCTATCTAAATAAATACAACAATCTGATTTAATTTTTGAAACCGTTCCAAAATGAGTCACCATCTTCATATGTACGTGACGTAGTCATTGTCTCATTAACTCTATTAATTATATCTTTATTCATTTGAAGAGTTTTAATTGCTTCATCCTCCGTCACAACATTCTTCATAACATATCCATCTAATAATAATGATGCAAAACATTGTGAATCAATAGCTTGTTTTCTTTCAAGGTCAAAAGGTATAGTTCCATAACTATGTGCTGCCGAATTTCTAAGTTCAAATAAATAATAGTAGAATTCAAGATATGTTTTTTCACCTTTTATGAAATTGTCATCTGGATTTATTCCAATTTCATTAATCCATTTATCTTTATGTTGTAATAACCTACTTCTATTTTCTTTATTGGGCGGTTTACCTATCAATGCTTCAACGCATCGGCATGCTTGAACTATTGCTGTTTCATACTTAGCTATTACACCAGCTTGCTCCCATAATTCAGGTTCGTGACTAGGATGTTTCTTGTACGGGTACATCCCTAACTCACAAATCAAACAACAATAATGAGTCTGCATAGAAGCATAAAATGTACTCATTGCAGTGTATGCCTTATCATCACGCCAAAGTAACTCTATAAGTCTTGATAACAGATAAAATTCCGAAAGCTTAAGAATAGTTCCATTCAGCAGACTATACCTATCTATATTACTGCAATTATATATTACATGGTCCTCCAATGATTCACTTGGTTCAAAATAGTAACACCATTTATACTCAATATCAATTGTATGTTCAAATTGCCTAGTGTAAGAGTATGATAATTGGATTATGTTCCCAATGTTCTTCCAAAACTTATTACCTTTCACACTTTTTGATACTTTCGAAACCAATGCCGTATCTTTATTTTTTGTATGTGTCCATATATAAAGTTCTTCATCTCCACATTTCATAAATGGAAGAAAATCATGTACTCTTGGCATAAAACTATTTTCAAATTTTACCCCCTGAATAAAAGCATAATTACATACTTCATTAGGTATATCTATTGGAAAATTTTTCTCTCTAACCTCTTGTTGTTTCATTAGTGTTTCAAAATATTGTTGAGTTAATTCTCTTAAATTTTTATCAATATCAACACTATCATTACTTTTTTTACTCATAATACCCCCCACTCTTTTACATTATCATTCAAATCTTAGTAGCCTATGCATTACACTTTATCACATATTTGACTTTAACAAATTTGATTTGATATCAAAATCTCAACTTCTAATTATAGACATTATAAGTATCTTAATATTATCTTCTATCTACTTTTCACAAAATAATAAAGATACGCTATATTTTCCATAAATAACATATCCTTATTATACTACAATTTTTTATTAGCTTACCTATATTTTCCTTATAAAATCGCATTATTTTTACAATATCTCATACAAATTAAATTTTTAACCACTCTCCATTCTTATCAACCCAATAACCATCTGGTGTAATACAATCACAATACATTTGCCCCTGTTCATTAAAATCATAACACCCGCTATCAATCCAAAGCCATAATGGTTTATTCTTACTTCCTCTAACCATCTTACAATTCTCATCTAAGTAATACCATGATTTAATTTCTTCATCATAGTACCAAGAATTTTGGAGTGCATATCCTCTTGAATCAAAGATATACCACTCCCCGTCAATCTCTTTCCAACCATTTTGTGAGGTATAATAATACTTATTTATTCTATCAGTGCAATAATACCATCCAACATCGTTTCTATTCCATCCTAGCTTCCACTCTCCATCATTAGGATTATCAACTCCAATTAGCGCATCAACAATAGCTCTTGCAATAACTTCTGGATTATAAACCTCTGCATCAGAACTATCAGCAAATAAACATTCAACTAAGATCGCCGGCATAACAGTTTTATTCAAAACAATAAGATTTCTTGTTTTTACTCCTCTATTAGGTAAATTTAAAGAGCTAGCAAGTGCATTAGCTATCTTTGCTGCATACTGATTAGCTACTTCTGACTTTCCAGTAACGCAGACTTCTGGACCACTTCCTCCCCCTGCGTTAATATGAATTTCTAAATATATCTCTACTTCTGAAGTTTTAGCGATTTCATTGGCTTCATTTGCTCTAATATAACAATCTTCAAAGATATAACTATTACTTTTATCTATCCTAATTAAATCAGCGCCATATCCTTTCTCCTTTAAGTATTCTTCTACTAAGGTTCCAATTTCCCTAGTGCAATTACTTTCATCAAGTCTACCATTAACTCCACATCCAACATTTCCACTTGCAGTATGACCTACTGCTACTATAAAATTTCTCATTTTTATACACCTCCACATTGGATATAAACCTCTAAAAAACAGTTATCTTGCAGCCAAGAACTTTTATAGATGCATAGTCCGAATTAATTTTTATTTCATATGGGATATATGCTATTTTGTCATATATACTAAATATAGAGGTTATTTTTTATAGCCTGCTATATAACCCCGAATAATATTTATTAATAAATATAGGAGGTCTATATGGATTTTAATTATGTTGAAGAATTAGTTTACAAATGTAAAAGTGGAGATGAATTATCAAAGGAAAAGTTAGCACAGGAATTTAGACCTTTAATAATTAATATTTCTAAAAGAACTTTTATAGATGGTTATGAAATTCATGATTTGCATAATGAATGTTATAAATCTCTTTTTAAATGCCTTGAACTATACAATTTAGAGAAACATAGATTTGTTGCATATGCTACAAATGCAATAAAAAATAATATGAATGATTTGATTAAGAGGACTAAAAGCAAAAGTTTAACTGATGGAAATGATGCTCTGAGTCTACATGATGATGTTGAAAAAGATTTACCATCTAATGATATTGGTTTAGAGGATTTCTTTTGTAGTGAATGTGATTATACTGATTTAAGATTAGCACTTAATGATTTAAATGAAGATGAAAAGGAGCTTATTGATTTTCTATTCTTTAAAGATAATACAATTCAAACCTATGCTTACATTAAGAATATGTGTTATTCTACTGCCAGTCTTAAGAAGAAAGTTATACCGAAGAAGATCTTTAACCATATAAATCAAATTTATAATAAACCTCAACAAAAAAGACTTCAAGGCTAGTTAAGCCTTGGAGTCCTTTCTGTTTATATTTAATTTTCTAATCAAAGTTAAAACTACTAACTACATTTGTGCTCTCTTCTTTATAAATCTCAACGACCTCATCAATTAATTCACAAACACAGTTAAGATTGCAAATATCACAGCTTTTAATAATTCCCTCCGCCAACAAAGAACAACCTAAACTATCATCATAAGTAGAATTTCTAATAGCCAGAGCCATCTGTTTCTTATCAAATACTTCTCCCTCTTTAGATTTCATTTTGATTTCATCCTTAATCATTTCGCAACACACTCCATAGCTTATTAGCAGCACAAAATTTCTTACTGCTACTATGGATATATGTATTATTAGATTAAATCACATAAAAATTTAAAACCTTTTGAAACATATTGGCTTCAAACCCGCATTATTGGCGCATATTCTTCAGAATATATATTGTTCTCCATATATATGGTAAACCATACTAGAATATAGCTATTTTAATCATATATCCTAAGTGAAATACTTAAGTAAGGAGATATATTTATGGCAAAGAAGAAAAAATCTGATGTACCTAAAAATGATTTTGCATGTGAAGATGAGCTTGATATATGCGGATTTAGTGATACCCCTGTTCTATTGGGAGAATGTATTTCATCCTTTTCATTTGATGATAATTCATCAAGTGAAGAGTCTGAAACCAAAAATGCTAATCCACCAAAAGAAAATATCATTAATGAAATTAAACCTACAGATAGTACAAACTTAAGTTTAAATTCACGTACTAATTCTAACAATAAGAGTACAAATACTTCTTCAATAAAAACTACTTCTAATTCTAGAGATATACTTCCAGACAATAGAAGAGCTCCTATAGTTAATGGATGTGCTCCTCCTATTGATGGAGAATATTTGGATGTTAAAAGAACCTACATGCTTCGAAGCTCTACTGTTAGAAAATTAAATGAACTAAAAAGTATTCATCCTGAGTTAAATACTTATGTAAGCTCAATAGTTGATATGGCTATAGCACATTATTATAATCATATAATCAATGGATGTTCCCAAACATAAATAAATTTTCCAACATGACTATAATCTATTTTTTTATTTATTATGATATATTTTATTTCTTTTCATATATCCAATATGAGGAGGTGATCAATTATGGAAGTAAATGAATTAATTAATCTTGCAGTTAATAATGGTTTTCCTGTAGCTGTTGCAGCTTACTTGCTTATCCGCTTAGAGAAACAAATTAATGGCCTATCAAGTTCAATTAATAAACTCAACACCATAATATCAACAAAGCTTGGAGTTGTTATAGATACTAATGGATCCAATGATGATTCCCATAAGGTAGCTTGATAAAAGGCAGCGAACATTTGATTTTTCGAATGTTTGCTGCCTTTTATATTTTCGCTTATTATATAATTTGTTTAGTAACAGTATTTATATGGATTTCTCATGCACTATTATTAATTCCTTAATCTTTCATCCAATAAAATCTTTAGCGAAAAATGCATTTATTAATTTATTTTATTTTCTCAGCATATAACTGAATAAAATCCCCTATGAACTTTATATCTTTATTTGTGAATCTATCATCATGTAAAAACTTAATTACTTTCTCAAGAGTATATAATTTTCTAGGTATAGTCAACTTCTTATTATTGGCCTCTAAATCACAGCTTAACTCTTCCTTCTCTTGATTGAAATCTAATAAATAATCTGCGCTCACATTATAATATAAAGCCAAATTCTTCAAATGACCATATACTGGCACGCCTTTATTAGTTTCCCATTTTGAAATCATACTTCTAGTAAGCCTTATATTAAATTTTTCATTCATTTC
>Ga0079104_1002171_pt1 | contig 11082 bp, 11 predicted proteins | sample MedtruBG_FD_76829 | JGI IMG/M metagenome (GOLD analysis project Ga0079104, IMG submission 76829) | Root nodule microbial communities of legume samples collected from California, USA - Medicago truncatula BG | ecosystem: Host-associated > Plants > Roots > Nodule | place: USA: California... | reverse complement strand
GAATAGTGGCGGAACGGACGGGACTCGAACCCGCGACCCCCTGCGTGACAGGCAGGTATTCTAACCGACTGAACTACCGCTCCACTGTTCCCGCTTGGGGAACGAGGCGCATATTACGGTTTGCCTCTGGACTCGTCAACGCTTTTTCTCACGTTTTGAATCGTTTGCTGCAAAAATCACCCAAGCGGTGATTTAACAAACGTTTCGCCCCCTTTTCAGGCGCGCCACATGCAGCTTCCGCCCTTCTTCTGCACCAGATCGAGACGGGATTCATGGTTAAGCAGCTCTTCATCGCTGGCTAAAACAACCCGCAAACGACTCGCCTGACGCACAACGCGCTGAATGCCCCCTGCGTCCCGCGTCTGCTGGGACTCATTTTCCATACTGAATTTCATCGACGTCTGACCGCCGGTCATCGTCAGATAAACATCCGCCAGAATCTGGGCATCGAGCAATGCGCCGTGCAGCGTTCGCTTAGTGTTGTCTATTTCATAGCGCGAGCAGAGTGCATCGAGGCTGTTACGCTTGCCGGGAAACATCTTCCTCGCCAGCGCCAGACTGTCCGTGACTTTACAGAACGTGTTGGTCTTCGGAATATCACGATTAAGCTTGCTGAATTCATAATCCATAAAGCCGATATCGAACGATGCGTTATGGATGACGAGTTCTGCACCTTTGATGTACTCAAGGAATTCATCCGCGACATCTGCAAAGGTCGGTTTATCCAGCAAGAACTCATCCGCAATACCGTGAACGCCGAACGCTTCCGGGTCCACCAGCCGGTCAGGTTTGAGGTAAACGTGAAAGTTGTTGCCCGTTAGACGACGGTTCACCACTTCAACAGCACCGATCTCGATGATCTTGTGCCCTTCATAGTGTGCGCCGATCTGGTTCATACCGGTGGTTTCGGTATCAAGAACTACTACCCTATTATCATTATAATTGTTAATAAAACCGCCCATTTTGTGATAACCATCTGAAATGTTGGAAATAATATTCTCGATTCTTTTAAATCAACGATAGAAAGTGTAAACCATTCATATGCTTCTTTTCCATTACACTATTTTGCAAACATGACATACAAAATCAAGACATTCATTTCAACTACTGGTGAACGATTTTCACAACTGTATAAAGCTGGCGGAGATGGATTCCCTCTGTTTTATCCCACTGCCTACATTGCCCGTACAGTAAGGCTGAACACCAGTCATGAAACGCAAAAAATTATTCTGTCAGTGATTAAACGTGTCTATGAATGGGAGCAAGTACACAATATTGACATTGAGTTCCGTTTACATTGCCAAAAGCTCCTTACTCTTGCTGAGATTGATAGCCTTGCTGATTACTTACGAATATGCAAGCAGGGGAAATCAAAAAGCGTAATTGGCATCCCCAAATTCAACACCAATATAATGTATGCAGCACAGTACATTCAATGGTTAGCGTATCAACTTATTAAAGACTCCTCTAAGCAGGAAATCAAAGAATTAATTAAACAACAAATTAATTTCATAAGGAGTAAAAAAATTCGAAAAGCAGGCTCTAAGTCCTATCGTGAGCAAAAAATTTTACACTCAAAACTTGATGCAATTGAAAGGTATAAATTACAGGAATTATTCGACTCACCCTTTGATACACTTCAGAGAAGTCAAAACACTGGCCAACGATTTCGAAATGTCCTTATGCTACGTATTCTTTATGAAACTGGTATACGTACAGGCGAACTACTAAGTTTGAAGTTAAAAAACTTTCAGGAAAGTAGTGGGGGTGATAGCGCCTATATTGTTGTAGAGCGTAACCACAATGATCCAACAGATCTACGGCATCACCAGCCAGTAGCTAAAACATCAGGTCGTATTTTGCCTGTTTCCCGAGAACTGGAAAATCAGCTATATACTTATATAACAACCTGGCGTGCAGATGTACCTAATGTTGGATTTTCCCGTGAGAACTTCATTTTTATAACTCACAGAGGAGGTCAAAGTCAGGGTAAAGCATTAACAAAAAAATCATTCGAATCAGCTATAAATAATATCAAGAAAAAACACCCTGTACTAATGACGTTACATCCTCATCTGTTACGTCATGACTGGAACTACCGTTTTTCTCAGATTGCAGATGAACAGGCTCTCAGTGAAGAGCAAGAAAAAGCACTTAGAGAAAACCTGATGGGCTGGGCTCCAGGATCATCAATGTCAACAATATATAATCGTCGTCATATATACGAAAAAGCACGAGAAATCGGCTTAATGGTTGCGTCAATGACAAAAAGGAGGGGTGAATGAAAAGTAATGCTCAAAAATTAAAACCAGATCCAACACATTCAATAGACCTTGATCGCACAAGTAGATTTAAAAAATACTACTGGGAAGAAGACATTCTGGTCAGAAGATATATTGCTAGCGATTTCCCCATGAAAACAGCCCTTTCAAAACTCAATTATCATTTACGAGAATCCTTTAAAGAAAGTGTAATTGAGTTTCTTAATAATGGTAATTATTCGCAAAGCGGTTACTTCAGATTACTTACAGCACTAAGAGCAGCTCTGAATGCAAATCCTACAGACGACTTTAGTATACAATGGTTTTCTCAGGCATTAAAACGGCCAGGTTTTCATAAATGCCTTTCTGTCATTAAAAACTTTTTTATATTTTGGAATATGCGAAATAGTTCAGCGATAAGTAGAGAAGCACTTTATCTACTTATCAAAACGGAGCCTTGTCGGACAACCAACAGAAACGTGCTTTCAGATGATCCAGAAAAAAGCTGGCTAACAGAAAGAGAATATGATGCTTTACTTCACACGATATGGAATAATTATGATAAAGAAATATCTGACACACAGACGACACTGATTAAAATACTTTCCATGCAATATGCACGCAGGCCCATTCAACTGGCAAATCTGAAAAATGGTGATATTCAGTATAGCAACATTTCATCTTCTGGCAAAACAGGTCATTATATTCATTTCCCGGGGACAAAAGATCTGCACTCCATCACTGGCTTCAGGGATTCTAAAGTTGAAACACATCCACTCAGTGAACATATAGAAGATTTGTTTTTGATACATTTTAAAAATACCCGAAAAATGTATGAGCATGTGTTAAATCTTATACTTACTGATGAACAGTTTAGTAAATTACCCTGTTTTAGTACACAAGAGCACTTTCGTTTCGCCATAGATTTATTAAAAAAAGATCATCCCTACGACACCTATGATCACCTGGAACATAAGATATTACACCTCCCAGCAGAAAAACTATCCAAGATAATCAGATGGCAAAATAATCTAGAGAGTCCTGAACAACTTGCTCTCTATTCAGGTATGGTCAGAGTCCCCACTCCTCCAGTCAGTCATCGTACACAACGGAACATTGTAATTACAGCAACCCGCCTTCGTCACACACGGGCAAGGCAACTAGCCCGAATGGATATTCCCCGTTATGTCCTCTCCCATTGGCTCGGTCACACTAACGAGAAATCTTTGAGCGCATATTACAATGACCCAGCAGAAGAATCGCGTAAACTTGATGAAGCAATGGCCCATATTCTGAGTCCAATTGCAATGTCGTTCACAGGTAAGTTAATCGATTCCCGAGATGAGTTTGACACACTTATCACTGGTTCTAACAATCTAGAGCATTCAAAAAATGGAGAATTGAAAAATGTTGGCCTTTGTGGGAAACACAGTTTTTGCGCAACAACGTCAGTTCCTGTCCCTTGCTATCGGTGCAAAGACTTTCGTCCCTTAATTTCTGCGCCACATCAGGAAGTGCTGGATGCATTGTTACAGCGACAGCAAGCTGAAAAAGAAAGTCTGAAAGTTGATGGATTGAGGAATATTCTATTACCAATTGATCTATCACAAGATATCAGGGCTGTTCAGCAATGCATCGAGCTGTGTAATCTGCGTAAAGCTGAACTGGACCAAGAAAAATGAGCAAAATCATAGAATTCACTTTAAGACAGGATTTATCTGGATTAGAAAATTTAAAAAACTTCATCCGTATGGCACGTGATGAATTAACCATATGGTCTGAATTACCTGGATTCAGATGGGATAACAATTTTTGGATAACAACTCATAAAAACTTCAACCTGACTAATCTCACTTATAAGTATACAGGGAGAAATTCAGAACTCGAAGAGAAATATCTAATGAGTCCTGCATTCAGAGAGTTTGCCAAAGCATGGCTACGATACAGTCAGACCATAAAACCCACTAAAGCTATTATGCGCATAGTCAATGCTTTGAAAACAATGGATGCGGCTTTAGGACCTGATATCACGCTGAATCAAATTGTACGTTTTAATGAGCGCGACTATTTTAAAGCGCTAACATTTATCGATGATAAATCTCAAAGGCAAATGATCTGTAGTGCTATGCTGTTTATATTAAAATCGATGTCTGATTTTTCTATTATTACTGCGGATGCATACTGCTGGAAAAATCCTTACACAGGCATTCACTCATATGATGCAGAAAGAGGAACCCAGGCACCTCCTGAAATCAAAGAAAAGAAAATCCCCGACCAAAATGCCCTTCTTGCTGTCGCAGATGTATTTTCACGATTTGAAACAGGAAGTTTGCATGATGCCGATATCATGATCACTAGTTTAACTGGTATTTTTATTAGTGTCCCCATGCGTATAAACGAAGTCCTTCGCTTACGTGTTGACGCTTTGAAAACGGATGAAGATAAAACAGGCACCCCACAGCTATATCTGGCTTATTGGGTTCCTAAAACCAAGGAATTTTCTCGTAAAGCAATCCCTGCATCAATGGGTTATGTTTCCAGAGAGGCAATTAAAAGACTGGTTCTCATCACGGAAGAGGGACGAAAACTTGCGGCTTATATGGAAACAGGTCCTGAAAAATTTTATCGCCACCCCAGATGCCCGGATGTTCCGGATGACCAGATTCTCTCAGGTAATGAGATCACTGCTGCACTTGGCATGAGCAGTGTTAAGTGTTGCAATGATTTTTTGCAAACCTATACAGGAAGTGCCTCGGTAAAGAATTACACGCTTAACAGCCTCTGGAAAGTTGTACTTATGGCTCACAGGAAGCTAAACCCTCACTTTCCTTTCCAAGAGCCGTTTAACATTGCGAGTTTAATGCCCCTGAAAATGTCTGAATCGCTACTTTGTTTTCGATCTCACCAACTGGCATATAATATCAATACGAGCCCAGTCCTGTTACAACCCTTCACCCAGACGCAGTATCGACGTCGGCTAAATCCTCTCCTGAAAAAGCAATCATTTTTCATCCGACACGGATTTAAAGACCTGCATTTGAAGTCACATAGCATACGAACCTTATTGAATCGTATTGCTCGTCAGAGTGGCGTGAGTATTGAAACCATAACATCATGGAGCACTAGAGCCTCCGTACTCCAGACCAGAACTTATCTTCACGATAAACCAGCCGAATTTGCAGAAAAAGGCGCACTGTTATTCAGAACGACTCAACACCACGCCCCCAAGCCTCCCGTCGCCGATCCGGACATCGAAATATTTAAAGAGGGGCCATTTCATAAAAGTCGATATGGCCTTTGTGTCAGAAGCTGGCGGGCAGGTCCCTGTAATAAATTTGCAGACTGCCTGAACTGTACAGACCTATTGATGTGTAAAGGCGATAAATTTGCACTTCAGTCTGTTCGCCAGGAACATGAGAATTTGCGGTCATCCTGGGCATCAGCTGTTAAGGCGATTGAAAATGGGGAACGCTCTGCATCACTGTGGACCGAAAAAACAGCGTTTCAACTTGAAAGAATGGAGCAACTACTTATGTTGCTTATGGATCCCGATATCCCGGACGGCAGTCCAGTTGCGCTGGCAGGCCAGAATTTCAGCCATGAAAAAGTTATTATGGATGAAAAAAAATCCACTTATGGAAATGAGTCAAAAGCTCAATTTCAGATAACAGAAATTTACAGTGAAGAATTGCTAAGCTGTCTTAAATTACTGGATGATACTAAAAATGCCTAGAATTATGTCAAAAAAACATGTTCAGAATATTGTCAACCTCATACGTAACTGGCCAGTAGATACCGCATTAAGCTGGGAAAAAATTTGCCATGCATCCAGAGACATACTCGGCTGGTCAACACCGCCAACACGTCAGGCACTTGATAAGAAACCAGCAATAAAATTTGCCTATACGACCAAAAAAGACGCTATCAGAAAAGAAAAAGACCAGTTGGCGTTGATACCTGCGCCGCGCAGTACTCTTGATGCCATGAAAAAAATAAATCGACTCCAGCAAGAGAATGAACTTCTCAAAGCTGAGTTATCCCGAATGGCTGAAACTGCAAATCGCTTTATTTATAATGCGTCTCTTGCAGGTATTTCTCGCGAACAACTGATGAGCCCATTATCTGCGATCGGAGGGAGAACAAATGTAAAAAGAATAACGAATAAAGACAGCACTTAAAACATCTCATTTTAGACAATCAGCATTCAGATTTACAGTGGTTAAAATCTGAATGCCGATTATTAACCTCACAATGAAGCAACAGATCATGCTTAAGTCGAAACATTTATCACCCGTCCCCCAACAGAAATCAGTATGCTCATTCTGACATAAAGAATAATAACTTGCGGCTAATTATGTTTAAACTAGATGTCGAAGGGAATGACAAATTGGATGATGCCCTTCTAATTTTTATCCGCAATGATAGTATGCAACATAAACCAAATGGCCAGGAACGCCTCTTAAACCAAGATTTCTCGAATGATATAATTAAACCTTTTTATTATACTGAGAGCCATTAGTTTTGGGAGTGAAATATTTAAAAAACCACAACACCAACTAAATAAATATTTTATTGAGAGGGTTTGCTTTACATAAAGAAAAAGCATAACTGTATATTCTTACAGATGACTCTTCAATCTTCTTATGTATTTGTTCAATTTCTTTTAAAAGATAATCTTGCTTCATGAGAGAATCATTTTTTTACACTCTTCAATCTTAGTCAAAATATGGCTATATTCTAGAAAATTAGAGACTATAGTCGCCCCCAATCCAGTAAAATTATAGGCATCTCTATTAAAATCTAAAGAAAATTCTTTCTTGATCATCTGTCCTCTTTTTCGTAACGAGTTTTCCAGACTAGACATAGAGTTATAAATATCATCAATCGAGCCGATAACAACTATAGCCTCCTTAATTTTGGATAAAAATTCAAGGGGGTCAGGTTGTTTACCAGTATTGTGATAATTGCTTAGCCATTGTTTCATCGCTCTATTGATAATCATCACTTTTTATACGGGACTCAAGTTCATTAGCATTTTTCAAATAAAATCAATGGCAAAAACAATTGCTGACTCATCTAATTTTTGTTTGAACCAGTTCGGAGCGGATCTTTATGCTTTCCATGCAATAATAAGAGTAGCTGCGCTACTCATCGCTGAAATCCAATCAGTGACTGAACTAAAATCTAAGCTATGCCATACGCTGTTTTTAAATACTGCGCCGGCAACAATCACTACACACAAACCAGCAAGACATGCCAGAATTACCAAAATAACCCGCAACAATTTTAACATTAAATTCATTAAGCTAAACCACTTAACAGTTAATTATTTTTTCAATTCATGGAAGTTCTAATTTACAACGTAAAAGCAATATATCATCAAGCTATCAGAATTAACTAAAAGATAGACAGCGCACACAATATATCCAGTTATAATCACTCATTAACTTGAACAAAGCTTTCATGAACATCCACTTTTGGCACAGGACAGCTGACCTGCTCCCCGTTAATTAATAAACCGCGATGTTAGTAATGTCTTCATAAGTCACATCAAGACATCCTCATAGTCGTGGTGATCATTTGTTAGGCAACGGGCCTGTAGCGACGTCATGCCTGCGACCTGGCAGGTCTGTCCCTGTCTACCTGCCGTTCATTTATCTGGGGGCATCACAGAGCTGGCACCTGAAAGAAGGCGTTTTGGTTACCAGCGCATCTGTCGAAATAAAACTCCCCCCACTAGCTTTCCTGTCACCATTGCTCCCGTCTGGCTGGAGTATCAGCATATATATCTGTCAGTTCTGCTGACTTTGTAACCTCAGAAGAGGTTACGGAGGATAGAACTATTTCAACCCCCAGCACAGCAAATACCCTGAACAGGCGCTCGATACTGGCACTGGCTGGATCAGCTTCCAGGCGGGCATAAGTTTGTTGTGTGACACCTAACCGTTCAGCAACGTTTTTTTGCGTCAAGCCCTTAACTTTGCGAAACCCCAGCAACATTGGGCGTAACTGCTTCAGGGTTTTCACCGGATAAACTGTATTCATAAGCCCTTGCCACTAGAATTAATTCTGATACATATTCTACGCTGTAAATTCGTCAAAAGCACAATAAAACAGCTTACAGGCTGTAAAAATTCAAGTACAGCCTATACGAAGTTATTTGGAATTGAAAGTCCAATCTAAATAGCTGCGCCGAATAGTAGATCACTTTGAGGGAACTCAGTCCGAATTGTGCGATCTGATCAATCGCCAAAAAGAAAAAATCGCCAACCGAACTGAGCGATGCCGATCATAGCACCAGTACCCCGTACTAAACGACGCCTGATGCAGAAAACTATCCATAACACGTGACAAGAACCATGCCCGCAGACTAACTGCCATGTTGATGCTACACCGGGGAAGTTGCGTTACCAACGTTGCCAGAACACTTTGCTGTGCCCGTTATCTTGGTGTCAGTAAAGAGGTATTAACCACCGTTAATGCTCATCGTGAAGAGATTACCGAAATTGTCGGTAATAGCTGACGTAGTATGCCCGTAAAGCTTAGATGCGCAGTTATGAATTTGAATCATTTATCGCTAAAAACTGCCGCTGCGTTATTCTGGCTGAACCCGGAGCAAAACACTTGATACCAGCAGAGCGTTAATTTCATTTGCGGAAACCTACGGTTTCCCTGTAGCTACCACATCGAGCGCAAAAGGGCTTTTTCCGGATGACCACCCGCTTTCACTAGGTGTTTATGACTACTCTGGTAATCCTCGAGCCATCTAGGCTCTGAAGAACAGTGAGCTTCAGGGAATTATTTTACTGAATATAGATATGACACATGCTCTATTCGCCCGATCTGCTGCCACCGAGTGGTGTCATTCAGGTTGGTACCACTTGGTAAATTTATGGATGTTACCCGTAGTGGACCTACTCTCGTAACCATCCAGTGCATCATTTTTCCCTTCACTACGCAGCACTTCCGACGTTGCTTTAAGAAGGCGATCCACTGCAGGGTCATTTGGCATAATAAATGATGGCAGGAGCTCAACCATCGAATTTCGCCCCACTCAATTTTTTTGCCAGCGCTTCGAGGGGGTAATTCAGCGAGAAAAGCACTTCATCGCCCTGCCGTGAACTGAGCGTAACTTCACATGTCACACTTTCCGTCTACTCAGCCAGCCATTCTGCATTAAGTTTCACATCCCATTCACGGATCTCAAGAGATGAACCAGGAAGTAAGCAGTCAATATTCCATTGTTTAGCTTCCAGCACCACGGGGGTTATCTGTAGATGTAACGTCAGATCCTCAAAACTTTGTTCTGACTCGTTATGCAATACCAGTTCACGTAACAGAGGAACTGCATTCTGGTGCGATGTAACCACCAGTTTACGCGCGATGCTGATCTGCGCTTTAATACTCATAGTTTCTCCTTTAGTGATATTCTTCTAATGCTCAATATTTAAAAAATATAGTTCAGTCACGGAATATATAGCCAGAAGGCCGCCGGTGAAAGAGAAATCGTATACAGCGTTAAGCTGGACGGGGACTTAATTTCAGTAATCAGTCACTCATCCCGCTCCCTGACCCAGATAGCGATCTCATCTGATAATCAGAGTTACGACCAAAACTAAATCGATATAAATCATCACACTGACGAATACAGGCAAAGAATGCCAGTTCCTTTTCCTGTCAATCCTGATTTGCCACCAGCCATTCTAAATAAATATCACAGAGACAAAAGCCAGTTTGTTCTTTTATCATTTTCATTCTTTAGTGTCCTCGTTAATAAATATCAGGCTGCACCGAACATCCCCCATCAAATCAGACCACTTTTATTTTTTCCTGTAATCAGCAAAATGAACGACATTATCCTTGTTTTCAACCACTACAACGACCTCGCTTAATACACTCAGCAATGACTACTCAACATACGCCGCTCAGTGACAATGCTATCCGGCAATGTCTGTAAGCGAAAGTGTACACGATAAACCGCCTGCCAGGGACTTTGCCTCACTGAATTTACGTATTTAGCTTTCAACTGACTGTTGTATTTCCACTCTCGTCCGTTTTTTGTCGTTCTGGTCACAATTACCCAACAACCCTCCGGCCGTCATCAGGTCTGTCTGGTGAGTAAAATTGACAATATTTATTTTTAAACGACCACTCCGATGTCATAGTTCGCTCATTTGCGTAATATCCACGGGAACGAGAAAGGATTTTTCGTCGAGCAATTGACTCAAGGGAAAATTAAAATCTTTTCTTTATTTTTTCAGTCCTTCCCGTGAAGGGCGTTTTTTCTTACAAAAATGGCAATTAGCTCAACAACTCAGGTTTCATACCTGAATTTCAACAGGCTGACCCCGTCGTCCTCCACAATAAGGCCCGACGCAGGTAAGCATTGTTCATCAGCCCCGTTACTTTCGTACCAGCACCTGGTTCCTCTTCATATTGTTTATAACTGACGGACGGCAAATCGCAACACTCCGCCAGAAAAGGCATAACGGACACCGCGTTGAGCTAAGGGGTGAATCAATGCGTAAACTGGCGCAAACCGATCAGACGAGTTAAAAACTAAAGTAAGAAATAACCAGCGCGGGAAGCGCGATCGAAATCGCCGGAATCACTGACCGGAATCATCGGAATACACAGTTCTTGCAGAATTTAATATATCCGGAGGTACTATGGCTAAAGAAGTTATTCTGAGAAAAGAAGATACTGCCGGGCAGGAAGTTCGGGTGTTCCTCGAACTTAAGGATGTTGATACGACTATCACAGCGGCAATGGCAGCAGATACCGATCGCGATAATGTGGTGGACCGGGTTTCAGTAGTAGG
>Ga0079104_1002165_pt1 | contig 11108 bp, 8 predicted proteins | sample MedtruBG_FD_76829 | JGI IMG/M metagenome (GOLD analysis project Ga0079104, IMG submission 76829) | Root nodule microbial communities of legume samples collected from California, USA - Medicago truncatula BG | ecosystem: Host-associated > Plants > Roots > Nodule | place: USA: California... | reverse complement strand
CTGCCCGGCGCTTTCTACACCCTCCGGGAAAAGCAGCTTCCACCCGTCGAAGCACTCCGCGCGGCGGGGACGCGCATGGCTATCGCCACCGATTGCAATCCCGGAACCTCGCCGCTCACCTCGCTGCTGCTCACAATGAACATGTCCGCGACGCTCTTCCGCCTGACGTTGGAGGAATGTCTCGCCGGAGTTACTCGCGAGGCCGCCCGTGCACTCGGGGTGCTCGACGAGACCGGTACGATCGAAGCCGGCAAGTCCGCGGACCTTGCGATCTGGAACATCGATCAACCGGCGGAGCTGATCTACCGCGTCGGCTTCAATCCCCTGTGCGAGCGTGTTTTCAAGGGCGAAAGGGTTTCCCGATGACCATCATTCTCAGGCCCGGCTCGGTTCCGCTCAGCGATCTGGAAACGATATACTGGACTGGCGCGCCGGCGCGCCTCGACCCTGCCTTCGATGCTGGTGTGGCCAAGGCTGCAGCGCGGATTGCCGAGATCGTCGCGGGCAATGCGCCCGTCTACGGCATCAATACAGGTTTCGGCAAACTGGCTTCGATCAAGATCGACAGCGCCGACGTGGAAACGTTGCAGCGCAATCTGATCCTCTCCCATTGCTGCGGCGTCGGCCAGCCGCTCACGGAAAACATCGTGCGGCTGATCATGGCACTGAAGCTGATCTCTCTCGGCCGCGGCGCCTCCGGTGTGCGGCTCGAACTCGTCCGGCTCCTCGAAGCGATGCTGGACAAGGGCGTGATCCCGCTCATCCCGGAGAAAGGCTCCGTAGGCGCGTCCGGAGACCTCGCGCCGCTTGCGCACATGGCCGCGGTGATGATGGGCCACGGCGAGGCCTTCTATGCCGGCGAACGCATGGCGGGTGCAGCGGCGCTGCGGGCTGCGGGGCTTTCTCCCGTCACGCTTGCCGCCAAAGAGGGCCTCGCCTTGATCAACGGCACCCAGGTCTCGACGGCTCTCGCCCTTGCCGGGCTCTTCCGCGCCCACCGCGCCGGCCAGGCGGCACTTATCACCGGCGCCCTTTCGACCGACGCGGCCATGGGCTCTTCCGCCCCCTTCCATCCGGATATTCATACGCTTCGCGGCCATAAAGGCCAGATCGACACGGCCGCCGCCTTACGGCACCTGCTGACTGGCTCCCCGATTCGCCAAAGCCATATCGAGGGCGACGAGCGCGTGCAGGATCCCTATTGCATCCGCTGCCAGCCACAGGTCGACGGCGCCTGCCTCGACCTCCTGCGTTCCGTCGCAGCCACCTTGACGATCGAAGCCAACGCCGTCACCGACAATCCGCTGGTGCTTTCGGACAATTCCGTCGTCTCGGGCGGCAATTTCCATGCCGAACCGGTAGCCTTTGCCGCCGACCAGATCGCGCTTGCGGTGTGCGAAATCGGCGCCATTGCCCAGCGCCGCATCGCCCTTCTGGTCGACCCCGCGCTCAGCTACGGCCTGCCGGCTTTCCTCGCCAAGAAACCGGGTCTCAATTCCGGACTGATGATTGCGGAGGTCACGTCGGCGGCGTTGATGTCGGAAAACAAGCAGCTCTCCCATCCAGCCTCCGTCGACTCGACGCCCACGTCTGCAAATCAGGAAGACCACGTGTCCATGGCCTGCCACGGTGCGCGCCGACTTCTGCAGATGACGGACAACCTCTTTGCGATCGTCGGCATCGAGGCGCTCGCTGCGGTGCAGGGTATCGAGTTCCGCGCGCCGCTCACCACCAGCCCGGAACTTCAGAAGGCCGCCGCTGCCGTGCGCAGCATCTCGCCCAGCATCGAGGAAGATCGCTACATGGCCGACGACCTGAAGGCCGCGGCCTATCTCGTGGCGTCGGGTCAGCTCGCCGCCGCCGTCTCCGCCGGCATTCTTCCCAAACTGGAGAACTGACATGGCCGTCTTCGAAGTCCGGCGAGGCAATTCGCCCGTCATCCTCGGCTTTCCGCATACGGGGACGGACCTACCCTCGTCGATCTGGGAACGGCTCAACGACAATGGCCGCATTCTCGCAGACACCGACTGGCACATCCACGAACTCTACGAAGGTCTGCTCCCGGATGCGACGACTGTCCGCGCGACCTTTCACCGCTATGTCATAGACGCCAATCGCGACCCTGATGGCGTCAGCCTCTATCCCGGCCAGAACACGACGGGGCTCGTGCCCGAAAGCGACTTCGACGGTCAGCCCATCTGGAAAGAAGGCCAAGGACCGGCGGAGGCCGACATCGCAGAGCGCCTGCGCGATTTTCACGCGCCCTACCATGCGGCGCTTGCAGCGGAGATTGCCCGTGTCAGGGCGATCCACGGCATTGCCGTGCTCTATGATTGCCATTCGATCCGCTCACATATTCCCTTCCTTTTTGAAGGCACGCTGCCGGACTTCAACATCGGCACCGACAGGGGCAAAACCTGCGCTTTGGAAATCGAGCGATCGGTCGAGGAAATCGCCTCTGAAACAGAAGGTTACAGCCATACTCTAAATGGTCGCTTCAAGGGCGGCTGGACGACCCGCCATTATGGCCGCCCGGAACAGGGTGTGCACGCGATCCAGATGGAACTGGCGCAATCGACGCATCTGGCGACGGAAGCGCCGCCCTTCGCCCTGGATGCGGCGAAAGCCGAAAGGCTCCGCCGGCCTCTGGCGGCAATTCTGGAACGCATCGGGAAAATAGCAAACGAACTCAAAAGGACAGGGAGCGAGGCATGAACATGAACAACCCGCGCCACAATATTCGCGAAGTACGCAGCCCGCGAGGCACCGAGATCAGCGCCAGGAGCTGGCTGACCGAAGCGCCGCTCAGAATGCTGATGAACAATCTCGATCCTGATGTCGCCGAGAACCCGCACGAACTCGTCGTCTATGGCGGCATCGGCCGCGCTGCACGCACCTGGGCCGATTTCGACCGCATCGTCGCCTCGCTCAGGTATCTGAACGAAGACGAGACCCTGCTCGTCCAGTCTGGCAAGCCGGTCGGAGTCTTTCGCACGCACCGGGATGCGCCGCGGGTGTTGATCGCCAACTCCAATCTCGTGCCGCACTGGGCGAACTGGGATCATTTCAATGAGCTGGATAAGAAGGGTCTCGCCATGTATGGCCAGATGACCGCCGGCTCGTGGATCTATATCGGCACTCAAGGGATCGTGCAGGGCACGTATGAGACCTTCGTCGAGGCGGGCCGCCAGCACTATGGCGGCAGCCTGAAAGGCAAGTGGATCCTGACGGGCGGCCTCGGCGGTATGGGCGGAGCACAGCCCCTTGCGGCGGTCATGGCCGGGGCCTGCTGCCTCGCCGTCGAATGCAACCCGGATTCGATCGATTTCCGCCTCCGTACCCGCTACCTCGACGAAAAGGCCGAGACGCTGGAGGAAGCCATGGAAATGATCGAGCGCTGGACGAAAGCCGGCGAAGCCAAGTCCGTCGGTCTTCTCGGCAATGCAGCTGAAATTCTGCCCCAAATGGTCCGCCGCGGCATCCGCCCCGATATCGTCACCGACCAGACCTCCGCCCACGATCCGGTGAATGGCTACCTGCCGAAGGGCTGGACGATCGCCGAATGGAAGGCCAAGCGCGAGAGCGACCCGAAGACGGTCGAGAAGGCCGCCCGCGCGTCGATGCGCGACCATGTCGAAGCAATGCTTGCCTTCTGGGATTCCGGCATACCGACGCTCGACTACGGGAACAACATCCGCCAGGTCGCCAAGGACGAAGGTCTCGAGCGCGCCTTTGATTTCCCCGGTTTCGTGCCGGCCTATATCCGTCCGCTTTTCTGCCGGGGCATCGGTCCGTTCCGCTGGGCGGCTCTCTCGGGCGATCCGGAAGATATCTACAAGACCGACCAGAAGGTGAAGGAGCTGCTGCCGGATAACAAGCACCTGCACAACTGGCTCGACATGGCGCGCGAGCGCATCGCCTTTCAGGGCCTGCCCGCACGCATCTGCTGGGTTGGCCTTGGCGATCGCCACCGCCTCGGCCTCGCCTTCAACGAGATGGTGCGCAGCGGCGAGCTGAAGGCGCCGATCGTCATCGGGCGCGACCATCTCGACTCCGGCTCCGTCGCCTCGCCAAACCGCGAGACCGAAGCGATGAAGGACGGGTCCGATGCCGTCTCCGATTGGCCGCTCCTGAACGCTCTCCTCAACACCGCCTCCGGTGCCACCTGGGTATCACTGCACCACGGCGGCGGGGTCGGCATGGGCTTCTCGCAGCATTCCGGAATGGTGATCTGCTGCGACGGTACGGACGATGCGGCACGCCGCGTTGAGCGGGTGCTGTGGAACGACCCGGCAACCGGCGTCATGCGCCACGCCGATGCCGGATATGACATCGCATTGGACTGCGCCCGCGAAAAAGGCCTCCGCCTGCCGGGCATATTGGGCGAGTGATCTGAAGCTCCGGCCGTTTCACCTTCTGCATCCCCATGACAACGAGCATGGGGATGAGGTTGGGGCGGGTTCAGAGCGCAGAGGCTTTCCCTCGCCCGCCATCCAGAAAAAGAAGCAGCGAGAGACCGGCCACGCCCGCGAGGGAGCTTAGAAGCGCTGTTCCTGAATAGTCGCTGATGCGCGTTCCGAGCGCGAACAGAGCGGCGCCGAGGCCGGCGCCGAGGAATATATTCACCGAAATTAGCGAGCTTCCGAGCCCGGGCCGGTCTGCGATCAGTTCCTGCAGATATGTGATCGGAATGCTGATCAGCGCCGCTGCGCCGAAAGCGCTTACGAGCGTCAGCGCATAAATGTGCCAGCGCTCGGCCGAGAGCCCCAGCAGGGCCATGTTGACCACATAGATCGCAGTTCCGAGCGCGAGTGCGTTGATATGGCTGAGGCTGTCCTGGATACGTCCCCATACCAGGATGAAAATCACCTCCAGCAGCGCAACGATGCCGACGATAATGCCGATGTCGCCCACGTCGCCGCCGACCGCACCTGTAACGATCAGTGGCAGCACCGCCGCATTGACGTGCAGGGTCGAGGAGATCAGGGCTATGGCGAGAAGCCTTAACACAACGCGCAATGACAATATCTCGCCGAAGGACGCGAGAAAGGAGAGGCGCTTGCCCAAAGCTTGGTCGACAGCCGCCTTGGGCGGCAGCCGCCGCAAAACAAGCACGAAGTTGGCGAGACAGCCGAGGCTTGCCAGCAGGTAGGCCGGCAGCATGCTGCCGTGTGCCGACAGAACCAATCCGACCAGTCCCGGGACCAGTACCCAGGAAAGCGATATGGCAGCGCGAATGGCGGAATTGACTGCAGCCGCATGCCTACCTCCCATGTCCTTCGCAGCCGTGCGGACATAGGCGAAGAGTAGAGGATTGAGCGCTCCGTAAGCCGGCAACAAAATGAGTGCTGCAAGCACGAAGCTCAATTTCGTTGGCAGCAGATAGACCGCCCCGTAGCCCGCAACGCCGCAGAGAATGACCGCCAGCATCAAAGTCCGGTAATTGCCGACGCGATCGGCTACAATGCCGATCGTCACGCTTAGCGCGACGTTGACCAGGGCCGCGGCGAAGATCAGTGCCGAATAGAGCCCGTCACTCAAGCCCAGTTCAGTGATGCCGACGACTGACTGGTAGGGCGACGTAGCAGCGCCCGAAAAACCGAACAGGACAATGGCGAACATGCTTGTCCGGATGACCGGATTGCGCATGGCGATCAGAAGCGAGGAAGGCATATAGGCGGGTCCGCACAAGGGCCAAGGTCTGCCGAAACCGCCCGAAAAGACGGGCGGTTTCACTGTCTCAAATCCAGCGGGCGGACAGCCTGGCGCTGGGCCGGAACTCGAAATCACGGTCGAAGGGGAAGATCGGCCGTTCCCGCCGCAGGCTGGCGAGCTTCTCTATCTCCTGATTGACGACGCCGTCCGTCAGCGCCATCAGGCTCGGATTGGCGATCGGCGCAAGTTCCGGCGAAAGATAGCCGGACTTTACGATGAGCAGCCGCACACCCCTGGGATCGAGACCGAGGCGAGTAAAGTCCTCGATATTGTGATAGGGGCGCCGCCGCGCCGACAATACGATCTCGATGCCCGCGGCCTCGACAACAGCCTGCCGCTCGGTGGCGGGTCCCGGGTCATCAAGGCGAACCACCTTGGCCTCGATCTCGGCGGACGGGCTCGACGTGTCGAGACTGCCGCCGACCCGAAATTTCAGGATCCCGCCTGTACCAGCCGCGAAACAGGCATCGACTGCCGGCCGATCGGCAATCCCAGCGATCAGCGCGTCGCGCCAGCCGCGCTCGATCAGGGCTATCAACACATCCGCCCGGTCACCAACGCCGCCGCCCGTGGGGTTATCGCCGGAATCGGCGAGGATTACCGGCGCCGTTTTTGCACTCTCGGCAATGCCGAGCATTTGCGCAAGCGACCCAGAGATTGACCCGAAACGAAACTCTTCCCTATTGAACCAGTAGCTTGCAGCGATTTCCTCCACCGCTTTAGTAGCAGCTTCCTTGTCAGCGCCGGTGACGACGGCACAGGCGGTTGCGCGCGGCTCGTCCGCCCAGACATAGCCGACCATCAGATTGGCGTCGAGAATGCCCGGCCGCCTGTTAATGTCAGCGAGGCCGCGATATAGGCCCGCCGCGGGCTCATCCTCCGTCGAGGTCCGTTCTCCGGGAAGGAGAAGCGGCACGCGCGCCCAGGCGACGCCGGGCCGCGTCCCCGAGCGGAGGGCTTCCACCAGCATCGACCAGGACCGCATCATCGTCTCGCGCGTGTCGATATGCGGCGCGGTCCTGTAGGCGGCAAAGATGTCGATCTGATCGATGATCCGCTGGCTGACATTGCCATGGAGATCGTAGCTCACAGCGAGCGGGCAGCTGGCGCCAACAATGGCGCGCGCGGCGGAGATCCAGTCCCCCTCGGCATCGTCCATTCCGTCCACTTTGATCGCCCCGTGCATGGCTAGGTAGAGCCCGTCGAGAGGCAGGGCCGCCTTCAAGCGTTCCAGGAACTCACTCTTGAGAGCATCATAAGCCGGGCGCGAGACCGGCCCCCCGGGAACAGCACGCGCATGCAACAGTGGAAGGTGATCTATCCCCTCCGCGCTGAGGAAGCCGAAATAGTCCGAATTCAGAAGATCCTCTCCCCTGAGCACCCGGAAGTCTTCAACCGTCATCAGGACGGGGGAATAGGTGCTGCATTCCGTATGGATTCCACCGACGGCGATCCGCATGGCGCTTGACATCACAGAACGGGACTCAATGGCGCGATCGCGGCAAAGCGCAACCAATCCTTCTTGTCCTTCGGCGTCCAGGCCGCCTCGGCAATTGCCGGCAGCCTGGGAAAGACGAGGCGGTTGAAATATCCCCGCGAGAGGAAATGCTCGGACCAGATGCAGGCCTGGACGCCCTTCATGCGGCTCTTCAGCTCTTTCGGGAACTCCCCTTCCGCCTCATAGGCGTAGGTGTGCGACGGCGTTGCCGTGCCGGCCCAGCTGGCACCGGGTTCCTGCCAGGCATCCGCCTGGGCCATGTCGAGATAATAGGCCTGGCCGGGCGTCATCACGACGTCGTAACCCTCGCGTGCCAGCTCGATCCCAACCTTGGGGTTCTCCCAAGCCATCAGCAGCGTGTCCTTTGTTCCGACCCCGCCGCCATGGGCAACCTCGTTCCAGCCGACAAGCTTGCGGCCTCGCGCCGTCAGCATCTGTTTCACTTTCTTTAGGAAATAGGACTGCAGTGCGAAGGTGCCGGAAATGCCTTCCTGTTCCATAAGCTTTCGCGCCAGCGGCGAAGCGAGCCACGAACCGTCTGCCACCTCGTCACCGCCGACATGGATATATCGGCTCGGGAAGAGCTCGACCATTTCGTCGAACACCTTCTCGAGGAATTCGTAGGTGAGCGGAATGGCAGGGTTAAGGGCGTTGTTGGGATAGCCCTGGACCGAATGGTAGCTTTCCGGCGCCTCCTGTCCATCGGAGAGTTCGGCAATCGCCACGAGCGCGGCAGTGCTGTGTCCGGGAATGTCGATCTCCGGAACGACTTCGATGCTGAGCGCCGCAGCATGCGCGACGATCGCCTTTGCTTCCTCCTGGCTGTAGAAGCCGCCGACCGGTTCGGCGCCGTTGCCGAGCTGAGGCAGCATCGGCTCGTCCGGCCCCCGCATGACGCCCAGGGTCGTGAGCGTCGGATAGGCCTTGATTTCAAGCCGCCAGGCTTCGTCATCGGTCAAGTGCCAATGGAAGATGTTGAGCTTGAACCAGGCGAGGATATCAATGAGGCGCAGAATGTCGGCGGTCGGATAGAATTGCCGCGACACATCGAGATGACAGCCGCGCCACCCGTAGCGCGGCCCGTCCGCGATTACACCGGATACCGGAAAACTGAAACTCCCGGCGTGGTTGCGGGCACCGTCGATCAGTTGGGCGAGGGACGTCAGGCCGTATTGCCTCCCGGCGGCAGCTCCATAGTCGAGCCGGATCTCCTCGTCGGAAAAATGAAGCCTGTAGGCTTCTCCGCCGAGCTCGGCTGCCTTTTTGAACATGATCGGCCGCCCCTGGGAGGAAGGCGCAAGGCTGAATGGAGCGTGACCCGCCGAAAACAGCCTGTGGAAGAGCGCGAGTACGTTGGAGACCGCCTCGATCTCGTCCGCAGCGCTTCCCGCCGCAGGATAGAGGAAATCCGGAAGCAGGTCTCCGGGCGCTGCATCGATCTCCGCGGGCCAGGGCTGCAGCGCGAAAGGAAGGTCGAGCCAGCCTTCGGGGAGGCGCTCCGGCGGCGGCTCGCTTACGGCGCCCTCCAGACGAAGGTCGGAAACCGCCACAGCGACATGACTTCCATCGGCGAGCGTCAGATAGGCCGACTTCGCCCCGTCGGTGCAATGCTTCGCCTGCCGGTGCAGACCGCTGATCATGAATGTCCAGTGCTCTCCGTGGGCAAGCGTCAGTCCTTCGGGCGGCGCGAACTCGTGGAAATTGGCATTCCTGCGGAGGAAGACCGCATTCTCGCATGCGTCCGGATCGATGACGCGGGTGAGCGACGTGTAGACGAGCCGAAAGTCGCTAAGCGGCTCGCCCGAAAGGTTAAAGAGGCTGAAGGTGAAGCGCCCGAATGGGCCACCACCCGGTTGCCAGGCAGATTCAAGGCGATAAGCGGCCTGCAGCATGAACAATCTCCCAAGGTGGATAGGTCAGTAGTGGATCGATTGCGTGAAGGTCCGGGCGACTTCGGCATGGCCCGCGGTAAGCCCGCAGTCGACCGGCAGGCAGATGCCGGAGATGGCTCCGGCGGCGGGACTGGCAAGGAAATGGACGGCCTCGGCGACGTCCTGCGGATCGACGATGCGCTGCAGGGGGTACCAGCGCTTCGCCTCTTCGAAGACATCGGGATTGGCGGCTGCGCGCGCCTCCCAGGCCCGCGTGCGCACCGTCGCCGGCGCGACCGCATTCGCGCGGATGCCGAACTTGCCGTATTCGACGGCGATCAGCCGGGTCAGGTGCAAAAGGCCAGCCTTGGCGGCGCTGTAGGCGGGATGGCCGAAAACGTTCATCCCGTTTACCGAGGCGATGTTGACGACCGCACCCCGGCTCTCCTTCAGCATTTCCTCGACAGCCCTGAAACAGAGAAAGGCCGCTTCGAGGTTGAGCGCATTGTCCGCGCGCCATGTATCCTGCGTCGTGTCGTGCAGGCTGACGGCGCGCGCAGCGCCCGCATTGTTCACGAGTGTACGCACGGTTCCGAAGGAGGCGGCTGCCCGAGCCATTGCGGATACGCTTGCGGTGTCCGTCACGTCGCAGGTGACGGCCACGAACCGCTCCGCTCCGCCGAGATCACGCGCCGTTCTCTCGGCCGCCTCGCCCTCGATGTCGGCTAACAGGACGGTATCATGTCCGTCACGCAGGCGCCGGGCAATAGCACGGCCGATGTCGCCGGCGGCTCCCGTGACGATCGCTACGGACTTCGGAATAGGCGTTCCTTGTGGCACGTCAGTCTCCCATAAGCTGCCGGTCGTCGCCATCCCTGTGCACCACGAGCTGCTGCTTGATGCGCCTGAGGGTCACGGTTGCCTGCGGCTGGACGCGATAGGCGACAAGACTCGCGACGATATCGAGCAAAGCGAGATAGGCGATGCGGGTGGAGGTGGGGCGATAGATGTTGTTTCCTTCCGGCAGGTCGACCGGCACGGTGATGTCGGCGGCCTGCGCCACGGGGCTGCCGCTCTGGGTTAGCGCGATCGTCGGCACCTTGGCCTCGCGCGCAAGGATGAAGGCTCGCACCAGTTCCGCATTCCGACCCGAGAAAGACGATCCAACAATGACATCGGCCGGACGTGCGGCCGCCGCCATCATCATTTGCATGCTGTGGTCGGAGCTCGAAGTGATGCGCATGCCGAGGCGGAAGAGACGGTTCTGGAACTCCCCGGCGATCATCGAGGAGTTCCCGCCGGAACCGAAGGCATAGATCATTTCCGCTTGCGCCAACTGGTCGGCCGCGCGCTCTATGGCTGCAAGGTCGAGCGACCGATGTAAGAGGAGCAATGCATTCTGCGCCTTGGTGATGATGTCCTGGGCCACATCGCCGGGCTCCTGGCTCTTGGGCTCCGGCTTCAGGTAGCGCATCCCGACATAGGGTGTACGCGCCAGTTGAACCTTGAAATCGGAAAAGCTCTCGCAGCCAAGTCGCCTGCAGAAGCGGGTCACCGTCGGTGGCGAAACGTCGGCTTTTCCGGCGAGCTCGATGATGGAAGCGTTAACAGCAAACTCGAAATCGTTGAGCAGGATATCGGCAATGCGGTTCTCCGATTGAGAGAGCCGCCCTTTCTCTTCCTGCAGTGTCGCGAAAATATCCATCAAACGGCGCCCTCTCCCTGTCAGGCGTCCTTCGGCTTGTAGGCGACGCAATCGATCTCCACCTTGCAATCGACCATCATGGAGGACTGAACGCAGGCACGCGCGGGCGGATGAGCTCCGAAATAGTCCTGATAGATCTTGTTGAAGCTCCAGAAATCGCGCGGATCGTCCAGCCAGACGCCAACTCTCACCACGTGCTCGACACCGTAGCCGGCCTCTTTCAGGATGGCCAGTAGATTGCCTATCGCCCTATGCGTCTGGGCGACGATATTGCCTTCGATGATCTCGCCATTTTCCATCGCGACCTGACCGGAGACAT
>Ga0079104_1002153_pt1 | contig 11159 bp, 17 predicted proteins | sample MedtruBG_FD_76829 | JGI IMG/M metagenome (GOLD analysis project Ga0079104, IMG submission 76829) | Root nodule microbial communities of legume samples collected from California, USA - Medicago truncatula BG | ecosystem: Host-associated > Plants > Roots > Nodule | place: USA: California... | reverse complement strand
TTATTTATTCTATAGAAAATTTAATAAAATAAGAAAAGGGGAATGTAAAATGTTAACTTTAGATTTAAAATCAAGACTTAGAAATAAAGCTTTTATTATATCAATGCTAGGGGCAATAGTATTGCTTGTTCAACAATTAGGATTTAAAGATTTAATCCCTTCCAATTGGTCAGATATAGTAAATACGGTACTTTCAATTTTAGTTATGCTAGGGATCGTTATAGATACTTCAACTCCTGGTGTTTCAGATAAAACTCAACATGTAGAGGAAAATATTTCAGAGATTATTGATCCAGTAGAAGAAAATGTTATTGATACTGAAGCTATATTAAGAGAAAATGAAACCTTAAAGGCAACATTAAGTCAAGTTCAATCAGCTGTTGCAAATAATACCAACCAACAAACTAGTATAGCAGCACAAGTCTAATTTATAGAGTAGCCTTTATGGTTACTCTTATTTTATTAAGGAAGGAAGTAATTAAATGAATATACTTGATAAAAGTTTAAGTTTTGGATCAATGAACATGAATAATAACCCTTGTACATTGATAGTGCATCATTTAGAAGCGGAAGGGGTTAATTGGACAGTTGAACAAATTCATAACATGCATAAAAATGAAAATGGTTGGGCAGGTATAGGATATCATTATTACATTAGATGGGTCTATTTATAAAGGTAGACCAGATAATGCTATTGGAGCACATTGTCAAGGATGCAATAATAATACACTTGGAATATCATTTGAGGGCAATTATGATAACAGAACAGAAATGCCAACAGCTCAATATAATGCTTGGTGTGAGTTGAAAGCATATCTATGTAATAATTATGGTGATATGACTGTATATGGGCATAGAGAAAAAGGTTCAAGTGAATGTCCTGGAGCAAACTTTCCACTAGATAAAGTAAAAGCTGCTAAGGTATCAACTACAGTTTTAGGATGGAATCAAAATAAAACTGGTTGGTGGTATTGCATTGATGTGGATAATAGTTATTACTATAAGGATATTTGGAAGCTTATAAATGATGAATGGTATCTATTTGATAATAACGGATATGCGAAACATGACACTTGGACTAAGTATAAAGACAAATGGTATTACTTACAAGATAATTGTGTAATGGCCAAAAACAAGTGGTTATGGATAGATGGAGAGTGTTATTATTTCGGAGATAAAGAAGGTATGTACCAAAATTGTATTACATCAGATGGCTACAAGGTTGATGAAACTGGTGCTTGGGTTCAGTAATTAAATATAATATCTATTTTAAGCTTAAAAATAGATATTTAACGTATTGTTTTAGAATGCCTGTAATAAGTTTAAAAACATAGAAGAAATACTGTTTGATCCTTATTTTTTATTTCAATCACACAAAACATATGTCTTTTAATGATAAAAAACATATGTTTTACGAAAAAGATATTGTAAAATTTTGCGATTTATCATATCATTTTTTAAAAGTATTTAATTATATAAGGAGGAATTATTAATGAACAAAAAAAATATATCAATGTTAGTTTCTTTAATATTCGTTAGTGGAATTATTGCATCTACAGTGGCACCAATTAGTGCATCTGCGGAAATTAATCCAGAAGTAAACATTTCAATGTATTATTCTGGTGTACCAGATCGAACACCAAGAGGTTTACGTGCAGGTACAGAGAAAGTAAACGGAATTTCTAAAATAAAAAAACAAATTTATGCTGCAGGAGGAGACGATATTGCAGTAGCAGTTGCTATGTTGGAAAGTAAAACTATGGACTCACCTGATAATTCTAAAAGCGGTGATGCTGCTAATTATACAAGGTTTAATATGAATTGGTATGCTATTAGAATAAAACTTTATCATTCTTTAGGTCCAAATGATGCTTATAAAGTAAAAAATAATTTTACAGGTTCAATTGCCAAAGAAACTAAAACTTTTATGAAATACAAGTCTGCTTGGGGAAAAGATTTCTATAAAATTCAGCGCGGAGGGCAAAGTGGATTAAATGGAGGATATGTAAAAGAAATTGCAGACTATCAAGATGCAATTACTTTTATAGCAAAACAATTATCTAATAATCCTCAATTTAAAACAGATAATACACGAGTATGGGTGGATGTACCATATATTTAAAAAATTATATCAAGAATAAATAAATATATATATATGGAGATAGTATCTATGGCTGCTCATTGAGGTGAGCTATTACTATCTCTATTTAATAATTTATTAGGGATTAATAATATTATGTTTTCGTTATTGATTATTGACACATTATAGTTTAATTGCTAATTTTCAAGCTTGGTCAAATGGTGGAGGAAGAAGAATAGAAGGCCTTTACAGAAGAAGGACTAAAGAAGCAGCAATGTTTTTAAATTCAGACTACACTGGAAATGTATAATATGTTATAATTCATTTGGCTAAATTGCACAATAGCCAATGAATAGAGGGTATGGGAAGCAAATTTCCTGTACCCTTTATTTTTTTGTGAGAATATATTAACAAAAGGTTAACATGATTTGCGGATAATTTACAAAAACTAATGGTAATATATTTATTAGAGAGGGTGCTTAATAATATGATAAAAGAGAATGAAGAATTGGAAATTAGAAAAGAAGTTACAGCAAAAGATAAAAGGATATTAAATAAAGCAGTAGATGGAATAAAGGGATGGAACTTTAATCCTATAGCTGTAGTTACTAATGGCATAGAAGATTATTATTTTATATGCCAAGTGAAAACAATAATAGAAAATATGCAAATGAAAATGGCGAGAATATATATTAAAATACAAGAAGATAATAGACCGAGATTATTAAGTATAGAAGAAATAACATAAGAAAATTTTTAGAGGTAGGTTAGACTTTAAGGTTTAATCTACCTCATTTTTCATTTTGTGGAAAACTTGTCCAAAATGTTGTATTATGTAAATATAATCAAATGAAAAGAACTCACATATGAGAGTGCAATCCCGTGAGTTCAATCTGTAATAGAGTCTATTTAGTATACCTCTATTATAGCATAAATTTGATTAAATATGAACATATCAATGGAGGTATAAAATGAATTTTCAAGATATTGTTGAAAAAAATAATCAGCAATTAGAGGTATTAAATAAATTAGAAATGTTAATAGAAAATGTACAAGTTGCCAAGAGACAATTAGAATTAGGTTATGAAATCCCATATACTGCTAGTATTTCTAACTCATTTACGGGAGTATACGATAAAGTAGTAGCTTCTAATAATACTTTGAGAGAGAACTTAATAGGTATTGAGGAATATAATTTAGGACTTATAATTAATGAGTTTAAACAATTATATAATAATAATATTTTAAATTTATTAATTAATAATATAGAAACTTCATATCAAGAAATTTCAAGAATAAAGAAAATATTTCCTAAAACTAATCCAGCTGCAGAATATAAAAACTGTATTAACACTTTAAATATAATAATTGATAGTTTTGAAAAAACAAAAATAATAATTTCATATATTAATTCTGTTAATATAGATTTATCTAAAGGAATTAAACAACCGTCACTTAAAATAAGGAGTTATGTTGAAGAAATAACAGACGAGGGATTTAACAGTATTATAAGACCAATAAATAAAATTTATGATCAATTATGTATAGCAGCTAATATAAAAGGCGAACCTATTGAAATTGTAAGAGTAGAATCTGGAACTATTACAATAAATTTTAATGGTAATGGTAAGATAAGCGAAGTTATTGAAAAGATTTTAAGCAAATTGTATCAAATCTATATTAGAAATTTTACTTCTCAAGGGAAAAAACTTAATATAGCAGAAAGCGTAGATGCTGTAAAGAGCGAGATTGAAGTAATAGAAATGATGGATGCAGCTGGAATAGATACAACTGAATTAAAAGAATTAAGTAGAGAATCAATGACTATCATAATAAAAGAAACTAATATATTATTAACTGCTAATCCCGATATAAAAATAAACGAAAAAGTTTTAAAAAGAAGTGAAGATATTAAAGCATTAATAAGTAAACCTGTATACTTGAATGAAAAAAAAGATGAAGAAAATATAGAGGAATAGGAATATAATAAGGAGGTGGTGAGTTTAATGTTTGTTAGAAATAAAATAATAAATAATACGATTAAATTAAAGTTAAAAACATTAAAAATAGCTAAATTACTAACTCCATATTATTCTAAAAAATTAGAAAAAAATATCAGTTTAAGCGCAGAGAAAAACTTTTCTAATATTCTTATGAAATTGAATAAATTATAAATTGTAAAGCAGTAGCCAGGAGCAATCCACTACTGCTTATTTTTGTTCAAAATTCATTCACATAATATGTTATAATTAATGGGCAATGGTAGAATAAAGCGAACTATATGTTAAATTAAGAAAGGGGAAAAATATACGATGAAAGCACAAATTAATCTTATTACGATTTGGACAAATGATATAGATAAAATGAAAAATTTCTATAATCAAGTTCTCGGATTTAGAATTGAAAATGACCTTGGTAATTATGTTGAATTTGAAAACGATGGAGCAAGGTTTGCTATTTGTATGAGAGATGTTATGTATGTGTATAGTAGCGAATATAGGAAAGAGTCATTTGGACAAGGCTTTGAACTTGCTTTCCCATGTGAAAATCCTAATGATGTTGATGAATCATTTAAGGAGTTAATCTCTAAAGGAGCAACTTCTGTTCATGAACCACAAGATATGCCTTGGAATCAAAGAACAGCACTATTTGCTGACCCAGATGGAAATATACATGAAATTTTTGCGGAAATTAAATAGTACGTAGTTTTCATAAATCATGAATTATCAACACTATTCATTAACATAGCCAATAAAAAAGGATCACATAAAAATATGATCCAACTTTAAATAGAAATAGTAATGGTAAAAGAACTAGCAATTTACTATTATTATATTAAATATTTTCAAATAAATACCTAAGATTAATAAATTATATTTTAATAGTAATTATAAAAGCAGTAGCTAGAATATAACTACTGCTCATTTTATAAATGAATAATTAATTGTATAGATGATATATTAATAAATAAGTAACTATAATTGGAGTGATGAAAATGAACAATATAATGCAAATTTTAACTTCAAATAGACCAATACTTTTCTTATTAATAGCTTGGTCTATTATTTGGAAAGGTATAGCTCTTTGGCACTCAGCTCGTAACAAACAATTAACATGGTTTATTGCACTTTTAATAGTTAATACACTCGGAATTCTTGAAATAGTATATCTTATTTTCTTTAAAAAGAAACATGAAAATTCTTTGTGATTTTAATATACATATTTATTCTGCAGTCATTAAATTGGCTGCATCTTTTTGTCCAAAATAAAAAGGCAGAGCCGAAGCTCCACCAGTCCATTTTGCAAGTATATTTTAACATATATAAATTCATAAAGAAAGAGATAGTATTTAGGTGATTGAATAAAATACTATCTTTTTCATATAATTAGGATAGAAAAAAATTATGAACACAATAGTATTATTGACAAAACTTACTAATAATATACAATTGTCTTATAGAGAGTTAAGAAGGGGTTAACGATGGAGCTAGTTATAATATTATTTATAGTGGCGGGAATTGTATTATTTGTTGTTTATAGATCTGTTGGAAAAGAGGATGATAAAAAGAAGAAACAGGATGAAAGAAATAAAAGAGATCAAGAGTACATAGCTGAAAATAATGTTCCAGAAAATGCAAGCATGATTTGTTGTACTAATATAATTGTTCAAGAAGTGCCAATAGAAGGTAAGTTTAATGTATTTCTGTGGAAAGAGAATAATATATTAAATTTTTGTGGAACAAGTGTACGAAAAATGGGAATACCAATAGAAAATGTTAAGTATTATACTAGAACAGGTGACTCTAGAATTGAAACAATAACAGAAGGTGGCGGAGCAAACTTTGGAAAAGCTATTTTAGTAGGAATAGGTGGAGCTATTATTGGATATATGATTGGAAGTTTTATAGATATTATAAATTTTAGAATTTTCAGTAGTTCAGGTTTAAGTTCAATTTTAGCTATTGTGTTATTTGTATTAGGAGCGTTATTAGGAGGCAGGAATAAGACAATCACAAAAAATAAAGAAATAGATAATAGAAAAACTTATTTGTATTATTCAGAAGCAAATGAAGATAAAAACATGATATTCACTTCAAAAGCTTATGATGTATTATTAAAATTGATACCAGAAAAAGAAATGAGTTATATTGAAAATAATAAAATTATAAAAGCAGATGACAAAGAAAATGATAATGTATATAAAGATATTGAAAAACTATCTGAGCTAAAAGACAAAGGTATTTTGACAGAAGATGAGTTTAACAGTAAAAAGCAATTATTATTAGATAAGATACAATAGTAAATTAATTTAAGCTAGGATTAAATTTCCTAGCTCTTTTTTTGCCAGTAACAAAAACTATCAAATTCTTTATGTTACAGAAGAATGTGAGCAATACTAATGTCTAAGCTATATTTTTTCTATGTAACAACATTTTTAATTATATATGCCTATCTTTATATAGTATATGTATATATTTCTATCTATATATAATATATATTTATATATTAATGTTACAAGTATATATATATAATATAGACAAAGGCAGTAGTGCCAAGGTTTTAAGTACGTAACAAGAAATAAATGGTAAAAACATATCGAATCTTCTATAGGCAAGTTATACCAATACTTAAAATCTGTCACAAGAATTGTAGTAAAATGGTAACAAGGATTAAAAGTTTATGTGATTTACTTTTTAGAGGAAGCGATAATTACTATATCAATTTTCATTGATTACTTTTTCTAATGCTTTTCTAACAATTTCTTTCCCATAAATCTGTATTTGATAATCAATTAAAAGATTATAGTAATTATCCAAAGCTTCTTCACTAGGTGATCCATGGCAGATTACTTTTAGTTTGTCATAATTAACTCTTGGTCTTTTCATAGTATATCATCCTCATTTCAACGATAGATTTATACATATTAGTATGTCAAATTTTAGATTTATTATTTAATTACTTTAAATTCGGAATAAGTAATATCGGAGATAAAAATTTATAAAGGTTATGCATCTAAAATAATTAAGGCTAGGAGTAAGTAAAATTATTCCTAGCCATTCTGATTAATATGTTATTTTATCATAGCTATAATTAAATTGTATTTTATATTGTTTTATGTCAACATTTTGTCAACGCTAAATAAATTTATTTAAAAGATAATAAAAGCAATTTAGTGTAAATTAATTTTATATAATAGACGAAACCTAGTAAAATCAATATGTTGAAATGTTATATAATTATTTTAAATGTGAACATACTTTCATACCTTTTATATGGGTAACAACCCAATGGTAGGAGCTACTGTTGCAGTTACTGTTGCTGTAGAAGAAGGAATGAGAAAGTAGTAGGGAAATAAAGACTTGAGAGAGTTTTTGAATTTCTAGAATTACTTAATCAAACATAAAATATAAGTTATAAGTCTTTTATAAGACGTAAAATAGAGCACACGTTATTTTAATGAAAATTAGAGTGACGTGTGTTTTATTTTACGTCTTTTTTATTAAGTAAAGTAGGTGGTTAGAAAGTGAAAAAACTCAAAATTAAACAAGAAAATGATATTACTTTTGGACAGGGCTTTGAAGATTTTATTGACAATTGTAATGCTAGAAATTTAAGACTAGCCACAATAAATCACTATAGAGAATCTTTTAAATCTATAAGACGATTTATAGATAAAGAATTAGTTATAAGAAATATTAAACAATTTACAGTAGATAATTTTGTTAGAGATTGTAAGAAAAATTTAGAAGCAAATACTCAAACTATTTATACTTATACAAGAGATTTGAAGACGATATTATATTTCTTTATGAGATTAAATTGGATGGAGCAATTCAAAATTAAATTACCACAAGTAGATAAAAAAGCAGTTGAAGTATATACAGATTCAGAGCTAAAAGCATTATTAAAAAAACCAGATTTAAAGAAAAGTTCATTTGTACAGTAGAGAAATTGGGTTGCAATTAATTTTTTTCTATCAACTGCGGTAAGACTTAATAATTTTATTAATTTAAAGGTGAAAGATTTAGATTTTGAAAATGAAGTTGTTTATGTAAATGTAACTAAGAACAGAAAGCCTTTAATTATTCCATTGAATAAAGATATTATTAAGATTCTAAAAGAATATTTGAAGTTAAGACAATATGAAAGTCAAGATGATTATTTGTTTTGTACTTGTTATGGAAAGCAACTTAATAAGAAAACCCTTAACGGGAGTTTAAACAAATATAACAGAGATAGAAATGTATATCATACAGGAATTCATAGATATCGTCATACTGTGGCAAAGAGATTTATTTTAGCAAATAAAAATCCAGTAATATTACAAAAACTCTTGGGTCATAGCTCATTATTAATTACTGAAAATTATCAATATTTGAATAAAAAATATAAAAACAAAACTAAAATAAATGAAAGAAAGAGGTAAACATTATGATTAAAAAATTATTAACAGCAACATTATTAACCTTAACACTATCAACTACTACAACTCCAGTATTCGCAAGCACAACACCTACTACAGATACAGGTTGGAAATATTACTACAAAGGTCGAATGGCAACTGGAATCGTACAAATTCAAAATAAGATGTATTACTTAAATGAAAGTGGAACTCTTATAACAACAGACTGGATACAATATGGCAATTACAAGATGTATGCAGATGACAACGGTGTGCTTATAACTGGTTGGAGAAAAATTGATGGTAAGTGGTATTATTTTAGCAAATCTAGAATGATGCTTACTGGAACTGTAGAACTGGAAGTTGATTATTTAATCCAATATAGACTTCAAGGTAATAAAGGATTTTTTTATTATGAATATGAATTGTTAGATGAAGCCAATAAAGACTTAGCAACAGAAGTACATGCTACCCAAAATAGAAAAAGTGAGAGTGAAAAGAACCATAACCCTAAAAAGGTAGGTATGGATAAAAATGAAGAAAACCATACCCTTGAAATGGAGGATATGGATAATGGATATAGTGCAGAAGTGGGGGTATATAATAATAAGGACTCTAATAATACTGATTTAAATAATACTAATACTAGTAGTACTAGTAGTAGTAGTAGTAGTAGCGATGATTTTGCAGAAGTATTTGAAAACAATATTTGTGAATTGAAAGAAACAACAAAAATAAAATTTAAAGAATATTGTGATAAGTGTGACCCTAATTTAATAAAAACAATTTTAGAATATTCTGCTGACATAAATATAAAAAGTTTTGCAGGCTTTAAAACTATAATAGATTCTGTAATTGAAAAAGATATAATGACAGCGGAAGAGTTTAAAAAAGATATTGAAACTTATAGAGCAGATAAAAAGAAAAAGACAAGCAGTAAGAAGAATAATTCTAAAAATACAGCTAATAAACGTGAATCTAAGGAACTAAGATTTAATAATTTTGAACCAAGGCAGTATGATTATAATAGCTTGGAAAAGAAACTTTTGGGGTGGGAATAGCATGTGTAAAAATAAAAAGGATAGCCTGCTAGGTACAACAAGCTATCCTGAATACTGGTTAATTTATTATTTAAGGGGTAAATAATAATGTTTAACTACTTTATGTTTTTATTATAATGGAGAATTGTGACAGAAATATGGCAAGTTGAAAGCATATGAATAATATGCTAATAGACTCATAAAATACTTATAAATTATAAATAGTAGGTGATTTTATGAGTTGTGATTGTAAAGAGTTATGGGGAAAGAAATGTTATCCTAGAAGTAATTCTTTTTTATTAAATGATTATTTTTTATATTCAGATAAGGAATTTGGTGTTAAATCTGAATAGATTAGATATACATATATGTATAGTCCTTATGTTAAGTTTAGTAAAAAAGATGAAACTTTAACAAAATATTTGATGAGAAAATATCATGGAGATTTCTGTTATTTAAAAATTGCAAACTGGGTGGTTGAAAAAACGAAAGTTCGCAACAAAATAGATGATGAAGAAGATTTAATAGATTGTATAATGAGTTATTTATATTGGGCATATGGTGATCCATTTGATGAATATAATATTCTTAAAGTAATGATAGATATAATAACTTTAAGAAAGAAAAATAAAAAAAAGAAAAGTCCTTATAGATAATGAAGATAGTGGTTATACAGACAAGACTAAAAATACTCTAAAGAATAGCAGTGATATTGTTCCATTAAATTATAAATATAAACCAAAAAAGAAAATAGAATTTGAAAACAATACTAGAAAAAGTGGATATATTAGAGATCCTAAAGTTAGACAATTGGCATTACAGTTAGCAAATTTTCAATGTGAAATAAATAAGGAACACGATACATTTATTTCAAATGCTACTTTAAGAAATTACGTTGAAAGTCATCACCTTGTTCCCATGGAGTTTTATAATGAATTTGAGCTTAGTATAGATAGTGAAGCTAATATAGTTGCTTTATGTCATAATTGCCATAGATGCTTACATCATGGTAGGTTTGAAGATAAAAAAAATGTTGTTAGAAAAATTATATTATAAACATATTGAAAACTTAAGGAAAGCTGGTATAGAAGTTACATTAGAAAAATTATTAGAAATGTATATGAATTGAAGAGAATGTTTAAGTATTTCCATAGAAAATAAAGGAATTAGATACTTTTTGTAGAAATATTAATTATGACAAATGACATGGTTATTTTTATATGAAGGTGGTTAAAGGTGATGGATTTAGGAATGGGCAATTATTTAAAATGGCAAAGCTAACAACTGATTATGATGAATGGTACAAATTATTAAAAGCAAACAAAGAACCAGAAAAAGAAATCGCTGATTTAATAAATGTCGCAAAAGAAAATACATACGATGAAGATAAAATTTTCAAAGCAGTTAATGTTGTATATGATGAAGAGAAAGAATTAGTTGAAATGTATAAAGTTCCAAAGATATTGTGTGAAAAGCCATTTACTCATGTAGAGACTAAAAGGTCAATTGACTGGATTGATTTTACTTGTTTAATATTAAATTGTATTGAATGGGACGAAGATATGGGTTTTACTACAGAAAAATCTTACCATGATGGTAGTTGTTTTGATGAAGACAATGAAGAAAAATTAATTAA
>Ga0079104_1002139_pt1 | contig 11220 bp, 10 predicted proteins | sample MedtruBG_FD_76829 | JGI IMG/M metagenome (GOLD analysis project Ga0079104, IMG submission 76829) | Root nodule microbial communities of legume samples collected from California, USA - Medicago truncatula BG | ecosystem: Host-associated > Plants > Roots > Nodule | place: USA: California... | reverse complement strand
AGAATTTCAAATGAAGATCTAACTTCAACAATGGAAGAAATGTCTGCAACTATGAATAATATTAAAAATGTAACTCATGAAATTGCTGATGCAAGCATGAATTTAAGTTCGGTAACTCAAGATGTTAGTTCATATACAATGGAGATAGAGAAGCTAACAGATGAACTTAGCAGAAATGCTGAAAAGAGGGAATTGGATTCAGATGAAATTATGAAAAGAGCAATAAACGTAAAAGAAAAGGTGGAAGCATCATCTAATAATGCAATAAGCCTATATAATGAAAAAGAAATTAAGATTAAAAAAGCAATTGAGGACATAAAGATAGTTAAAGAAGTGGAAAGAATGGCAGAAGCTATTGGTCAAATATCTGAACAAACTAATCTTTTAGCGCTTAATGCTTCTATAGAGGCTGCTAATGCTGGGGAGGCAGGACGCGGATTTGCTGTAGTTGCAGAGGAAGTTAGAAAATTAGCTGAGAAATCATCAGAAACAGTTATTGATATAAAGAAAAATATCAGTACAGTTGGAAATGTTATTGAAAACTTTACTAATAATACTAAGGATATATTAGGATTTATCGATAGTCAGGTTAGACCAGATTATGAAATGTTGAAATTGATTGGAAATCAATATGAAAAGGATGCTGAAGTTGTAAATGAAATGTCAAAAGAGATTGCGGAGTCAGCAATTAAAATTGCAAGTAATGTATCTAAAGTAAATAATGCAATAGTAAATATTTCATCAAAATCCCAGCAATCGGCTTCAAGTGTAGAAGAAATATTTGCAAGTATAAGTGAAACCAGTGCTTCAGTAGATAATGTCACTAATCAGGCAAAAGACACATCAGAGATGGCTGATAGCATGATTGAAATGGCAAACAAATTTAAAATCTAGAAATAGTATAAGTTCTAAATGTAGATATCCAACTTTGAACTTAGATTTATGTGTTAATAAACTGAAATTACATACAATTTTATAGCAGGACTATGAAAATATGTAAGGCCAAATAGTCATTCTAATAGAATGGTTATTTGGCTTTGTTTTATCTAAATACAATGTAGAATATTTTGTTTTTAATGGTTATATAATTTTTGGTGATCTTTAATAAGTAAAGTTTGTGGCATAATGTAACAAGTGATACAACAAATGTATTTTTTCAGAGTCATACTTATAAAAAAGTAAGAGAGAGTATAATTTGGAAGAAATAAAAGAAATAGAGAAAATAATTTATATGAAATTATAAACAATGAAAAAAGTTTATTAGATATAGAAGTTATTGCTGCGAGTCAAAAGTTAGATGATATAATAAATCAATACAATGAGCTACTTGATGGATGAATTTAAATATACTTATATTTTTAATATTATGTATTTTGTAATTGGATTTCTACATTTGGGTCTTAATTCAGTACTTGGCTCATTTGAGTTTTAAATTTAATATTGCAATATATATGGTCGAATCTTTATATAATTATATCAATTGGAAGGAAATTACATATTTTTGTATAATTAGATATATATAAGGAGGGGATATTATGAATACTATAGAAAAAGTAATGATGAATCTTAAAATAAGACCAGATGGTATGAATCTGTATGAATTGGATAGGATGTGCTTCACAACTTATCAAAAGACTTTAGTAGGTTCAAAACTTGGAAGAGTAAAAGATCGGATAGAACCTATTTTGAGATATCTAGAGGAAACAAATCAAATAACAATTAGAGAAGGAATTGTCAGATTAAAAAGTACTGATACGATCTAGGATGTCTAAAAAACTAGACTATAATATAAAGTGGAGGATTAGAAATGATAAGAATACTTTTATGCTGTGGAGGTGGCTTTTCATCAAGTGCCCTAGCAAGTAAGGTTGAAAAAGAGATATTAGAGAGTAATATGCAAAATGATTATTCAATTGAATTTTCTCCGTTTTTATTAGTGAATAAGAGAATGAATGAATTTGATATCATTGTATGTTGTCCTCATTTAATAATGGATGTTAAGAGGCTGGTAAAAACTTCAGAAATTGAGATACCTATTTATATTCTTCCACCGAGAATGTATGGTCTAATTAGTTTTAAGGAATTAGCACTGGATGTAGTAGATGCAATCAACTTGTACAATGAGACTAAAATTAATCCTGTATATTTTCCAGGCGAAGAAAACACAATGATGGTTACTAGGTATTTGGCATATAGAAAAAATAAAATCTAATAAGCTATTTTTAGAAAAGATTATTTAGATTATGTGAAATGGAGATTTGGGATTCCAGATATTATAACCTAGTAAAGAAGAGATACCTTCAAATTTATGAAAGTATCTCTTCTTTAATTAAACTATTGTACGGCAGTATCAGCTGCTGTAGTTGATACTGTATTTTTTTCTTTATGAGCTTCTTTTTTAGCTTCAGATGCTGCTTTTATCTTAGCTTTAGCATCTTTAAATGATAATCCTGTTATATCAATTCCTAATTTTTCAGCTCTTGCATTTTGAATTTTAGTTATTACATCCTGATTTGATAAGCCTGTAACGTCTATTCCAAGTTTAGAAGCTTCTGCTTGATTTAATTTTATTCTAGCATCTTTATTTGATAAACCTGTTATATCAACTCCGAGTTTTGTTGCTTTCTTAGTTAAATCAGCAAGATTTTTAGCTTCAACAGCTGACTTTATTTTAGATAAAGCATCTTTATTTGATAGACCAGTTATATCAATTCCAAGCTTTCCTGCCTCTGCTGATAAAATTTTAGCTTTAGCGTTATCAACTGAAAGATTTGTAATATCTATTCCTAGTTCAGCTGCTTTTTTATTAAGTCTGTCAAGAGTTTTTCCTTCAAGAGCAGCTTTTATTTTAGACGAAGCATCTTTATTTGATAGACCTGTTATATCAATCCCAAGTTTTTCAGCTACAGCAGTTCTTATTTTTGCTTTTGCTTGATCATTAGTTAATCCAGTGATGTCAATTCCAAGTTTTGATGCCCTTTGAGTAAGTTTTGCAAGTTTATCAGCTTCGTTATTTTGCTGAACCTGTCCTGTAGTAACACCATTTGTTACATTTTGTGTGGAAGCATCATCAGCAAATGCTGGAACGAGGCTTGATATTGAAATCATAGCTGCTACTGCAATTCCTAGTATTTTTTTCTTTTTCATAATTATCTCTCCTTACGTCATATAAAATTTTGTTTTTATGTTAAAAACATATAATTAATATAGAAATAACCGGCTATAAGGGAATTATAATTCTGTTATGTGAAATTTATGTGAAAAGGAGTCTTGAATATATAAATTTAATTTATGTTATCCTTCAATTGAATTTCTACATTTCGCCTTAAATAAGTGCTTACTTACATAACTAGAATTTTAAATGTAAATTTATTATTGCAAAATATATATTGAAATTTTAAGTTTCTAAGATCAGGTAGTAAGTGAGCATTTAGCTTATTGGAGTCTTAGATATAAATTTATTACTGCAACATTTATAGATATTTATCATAAAAATGATAATACTATATATTAGGATAAAGATCCTAAACAAATTTATAATTAATCTAGTAGATAGAAATACTAAAAGTAAAGTTTTATTGGGGTTAAACGAAAGGAGAAAAATAATGAACGATGTAATACAAAATATTCTAACAAGAAGAAGTATAAGAGTTTATAAGGAAGAGCAAATTTCGGATGAAGATTTAAATACAATATTGGAAGCTGCTAAATTTGCTCCAAGTGGTATGAATAGCCAAGATTGGCATTTTACAGCTGTACAGAATAGAGAGAAGATAAATAAGCTGATTTCAGCTGCTAAAGAGGCGTTACAAAATTCTCCTATAGAACAGTTAAATAAGATGGCTAATAACCCTAACTTCAACCCGTTTTATAATGCACCTACTATAGTAATAACATCCTGTGATAAAAACTTACCGGTAGGGCAGTCTGATTGTGCTGCAGCAATACAAAATATAATGTTATCTGCTCATTCACTTAATATTGGATCGTGCTGGGTACATACTTTAGCTATGGTTGGAGATGATCCTAATGTTAGAAAGGTTCTTACTGAGCTAGGAATACCAGAGAACTATACGACATTTGGTACAGCAACATTAGGTTTTAATGGAGGAAAAGAGCCAAAAGCTCCAACGAGAAAAGAAGGAACAGTAAATATAGTAAAATAAAAAATATAATGATTTAAAAAGATGACTTTTACGTATCTACTATAGTAATAAGTCATCTTTTTATATTTAGTATTGTCTAGCATGCTTAAACCAAAAAATATTTTCTGTGTTTATCTTAAAATATCACTTTCAATATAATTTAAATTTTTTCTTAGTTCAGATGCTATATTCCAAGTTATATCTCCACCTTCGAACAAAGATTGTATAATATTTCTTTCTAGTTGCATTGCTTTAATTTCAATTTTTTTCTTTTCATACTTACTAGCTCTTTCTAAGATTGGTTTGCTTGCAACCCAATATACACCTTGATAATATAAAATTATTTTTTTGAGCGTTTCTTCATTTTCAGGAGTAATAATAGATTTAACATATTGAATTAAGTATTTTGCATTAGTGGAATAAAGCTCTTTCATTGCTAAGTTCCTTAATTGTTGTTCACTTCTTTTTTTGTTTTCTATCCCTCTCAATATATACCTGAATTTTTTTATATTAAAAATTAGTGAAGAAATACGTGCTAAAACTTCTTTAAATACCAACGAAAAGCCTGCAACTGACGACATCAATTTGATTTTGTTTCTAACTGATTTTTCATAAAAATATGCAGTTGATTCATCTATATTACCGGAGTCTAACATTTTTCTGGTATTTTCAATTTCTTTTTTGAAACATATAAGCATCCATTTTTTTTCTTCTTTACTACTTCTGTTCCAGTTCTTATAATAAGAATTTCCACGTTTTAGTTGATGAATGCGATACTTATATTCGCTTATAGCCATATGAATATATCTTTTATTATCAACTTCTGATTTTAATCTGTTTATAGTATTAGTCCACACTTGTATTTGTGCTTTGTTTAATATCTCTAAATAATCGGTTTCTTTAGACATATTTTTATTAGCAACTAAAGGTAATATAAAAGTTGTAATAAGGAGTGTGGTTAGAATAACTCCAACAGACAAAAATAAAATCAATGTTCTTTCTGGAAATGGTTCACCATTTTCTAATGTCAAAGGAATCGAAAGAACTGTGGCTAATGTGACAGCGCCTCTTACCCCTGAAAGGGAAGTTAAAAGTGCAGCATGAAATTTGACGCCTTTTTCCTCTGTTTTACAGGCGTTATCTCCAAACTTATACATAAATAGAACCCATAAATATCTAAGTGTAAGTAAAGCTAATGTGATTAATAAAACATCAATAACTGCGTCAAGATTATTTATTGTGGCCTCATAAAAAGCAATTTCAATTATATTTGGTAGTTGTAATCCAACTATTATAAATATAAGCCCATTTAGAACATATGCTAAAACGGACCAAGTATTTTCTGATACTGCATTTAGCCTAGCATTTTTAAATTTAAGTTTTTTAGATGATAACGAGTATACCATTCCAGCCACAACCACAGCTAATATACCTGAGACCTTAAATACTTCCTCTGATAAAAGATATATTATAAAGGGAGTTAGAATTTGGAGTAATATTTCAACTGTAATATCTTCCATTCCAAGATTTCTTATCCAAAGTTCAAATTTAATTAGAATAGTCTCTAAAACGAATCCGACAATGATTCCTCCGATAGAGACCATAAAAAAACTTACAGTTGCATCGAATAATGAGAATGTTCCAGTCAAAGCTGCAGCTAATGCAAATCTAAAAGATACAAGGCCTGATGCGTCATTCATAAGCCCTTCGCCTTCTATAAGGTGAATAACTTTTCTTGGAAGTGAAATCTTTTTTGAAAGTAAACTAACTGCAACATAATCAGTTGGGGATAAAGCAGCTGCAAGTGCAAAAGCTGCAGGCAATGAAATAGATGGGATTAGCTTATTTATAATGAATCCAACCAATATTACGGTTACGATAACTAAAGCTAATGCCATTAAAAGTATATTTCTTCTCTGTTTCCATAGAGATCTTTTATCTGCATTTTTTCCATCACGAAAAAGAAGTGGGGCAATAAACATTACTAGAAATGTATGAGGATCTAGTTCAATGCTAAATCCTGAGTGTATTATTGCAATTAGTGATCCAATTGCAATTTGTACAATAGGCACTGATAAGGAAGGTATAAATCTACTTACTATAGTTGATAGTAAAATGCAAATTAATAATATTAAGATATAAGTAAACATATATAATCCTCCTTACTTCAATATTTATGTAAAAGCACACATGCTTTATGGCAATTTCATAGGTTCACAGAAAATACACTAATTATAGTATATTAAATTGGTGAGAGTTTATGTAACAGTTTTATTTCTCGGATTTAATGCTTGAATCTTATATTATATAGGTTCTAAATAATATAGTCTATTCTTTTATAAAAATTAATTGTTTTGTATTAACTAATAGTTTAAGAAAAACTTTGATGAATTTAACTTTTTTTATATACATATTGAAAAATACTTGTTAATTTACAGTAAACCTTTAACGTACAAGCTAGCGGTACTGATTATAACAATTTTCGATAAAATTAATTAGTATTGACAATAAAAAACACGGCATATATAATGGTAATGTGCTTAAATGCTGGTAAAAGTTAATATAATTAAAGTTATAATGAAGTCTTGTTTTATGAAATTTATGAAATGAGACTTTTTGTTTTTATAATATAGCAATACTACTTTACAACAAAATCTTGCAAAACAATTATTTATAAATATTTAATATACTTACGATAAAGGGGAAATAATAATGAAGTTAAAAAAAATGAAACTAAAAAGCATTAGAGCCAAGCTTGTTATGAGTCTATTAGGAATATGTTTAATTCCTTTAATAATACTCGGCTTTGGTGCTAATGAAGAAGCTAAATCAATCCTTAATGAAAAACTAAAGCTGACAAGTCAACAAACTCTTTTGGAATTAAATGATGGAATTGACAATTATTTTAATGGATTTGTAAGCATGACTAAAGCATTATCAACTAATTATAATTTTGTTAATTCTGATAAAGAAGAATCATACTCATCTATAGTTAGTATGCTAAAAGATGTAAAGGAAAGTAATAATGATATTTTTAGTGCATATTTTGCAAGTGTGGATGATAAATTTGGAATCTATCCTAGTGAGAAAATGCCAGAAGGATACAAGCCTAGTGATAGAGATTGGTATAAACAAGCGATAGAGCATAAAGATCAAGTTATAATAACTCTGCCATTTAAAAGTGCTCAAACGGGAAAAAGTGTTGTAGCTATAGCCAAGGCAATAGAAAAGGATGGGAAATTAGTTGGTGTCTGTGCAATGAATGTATCTTTAGATGCAATTACAGAAAAGATAGCAACTAAGAAAATAGGTAATACTGGTTATATATTTGTTTCAGATATAGATGGACAAAATATGATAGCACATAAGAATAAAGATTTAATTGGTACAGATGTAGCTTCTAAGCAGTCATTTTGGAAAGATGTGAAGACTAATAATTCGGGATTTTTAACCTATGAATTTAATAATACAAAGAAATTTGGAGTGTATGGAACAAACTCGACTACAGGATGGAAAGTTGTAGCTACTCTAGATGAAAAAGAAGTAACTAATGATACAAATTCAATACTTACTACAACAGTATATATAACTTTAGCTATATTAGTAATTTGCATAATACTATCCTTATTTTTAAGTAAAGGTATATCGCAAAATATTAAAAAGCTAAAAGAAGTATTTGAAAAAGCTTCAAAGGGAGATTTAACTGCATCAATAAATTTGTCTACAAAAGATGAATTCATGGAATTGTCACAGTCTTTTAATGATATGATATCTAATATATCAACGCTTATAGAAAATGTTACAGCATCATCTAAAACAGTATTAGAAACTTCTTCAAATCTAGCGAATATGTCAGAAGAGGTAACAGCATCAATAGAGGAAGTTTCAAAATCAATAGAAGATGTTTCACATGGGGCAGTTAATCAGTCGCAAAATGCCCAACATGGTGTTTTAGAAATGAATGAGTTATCAGGTAAATTGGATGAAATTAATGAAAACTCCCATGAAATGGACAAACTTTCTGTAAACACTAAAGAATTAGGAGCAAAAGGATTATCTATGATTGATACTTTAATAGAAAAATCAGATAAGACTAAAGCGGCTACGTATCAAGTTAATGGTATAGTTCAAGAAATGGCTGAAAATACTAAAACAATAGATACTATATCTGAAACAATATCTCAAATAACGGAACAGACGAATCTTTTAGCATTAAATGCAAGCATAGAGTCAGCTCGTGCGGGGGAAGCAGGAAAAGGGTTTGCTGTTGTAGCAGAGGAAATAAGGAAACTTGCAGAACAGTCTAAAGTATCTACTGAAGAGATAAAGGAGATTATTGCAAACATAAGGGATAAGTCAGATAAGGCAACAGATGCTATTATAGTTGCTGAAAATATAGTAAAAGAGCAGGAATTGTCAGTAAGTATGACACTGGGAATATTTAACGAAATAATAGAATCAATTGGAGTAATGAGCGCTAAAGTTAAAGAAGTAAAAGCATCTATAGTTGATATAAATAGAAGTAAACAAAGTGTATTAGCAGAAATTGAAAATATTTCATCAATATCACAAGAAACTGCAGCTGCATCTGAGGAAGTTAGTGCATCAACAGAGGAAATAGATTCTGCTATGGTTAGATTTACTAAGCATGCTGAGGAGCTTGAGTCACTTTCGGAAAAATTAGGAGAAGAGTTAGGTAGATTTAAGATAAATTAATATAAGAATTACTGCTTTAGAGGTGTAGATATTTGTAGATAGGTGTTTCATATACTAATCTACTAGTAAATTCAACATAATAAAATGCTTTTTACATAATGAATGCACTATGTAAAAAGCATTTTTTAGTTTTAAATCATATAAGTTTTAATACTATTTTATCGTTAAATTTACTTAAAATATTATTCGGATTTAAACCCTTGCTTGTTAATCTCTTCCTTAACATTAGGATAATAGACTGTTTGATAAATTTTTGACGTGAAAGTACTCCAATTTGTTTCTTGCTGAGACCTTCCAATATCTTTTAGATATTTTGACATTTCTTCATCATAAGTATTAATAGAAGCTTCAACAATACTTTTATTGTAACTTTCGTTATGTTTGTAACTTCCAAAAGGAATTCTAGGTTTTCTATGAGATTCATCAGCAGGATAGCCAATTGCTAAACCTACCATAGGAAAAGGTATACTTAGGTAATCCTAATAATGCTATGACTTCCTCTGGATTTTTTCTTATACCTCCAATAGGTACTGTTCCAAGTCCAAGAGATTCAGTGGCTATAACTGAAGCACCTAAAATTATTCCGAAATCTACAGAACTAGCTAGAATTCCTTCGATATCTTTATGAATAACTTGCTTATATCCAGTTTTTTCACCAGCAAGATAGGTTCTATAAAAATCCATTACGAATACTAAAAAAACAGGGGCCTTTGCTACATATTCTTGATCTCCTACAAGTTCAGCTAATTTTGCATTCCTTTCTTTGTCTCTTATGACTATAACAGATGTTTGCTGTCCATTTATGGAATTAGGGATACATTGAGCACTCTTTAAAATCTCATCAATTAATTCATCAGGAACATCTTTATCTAGATATTGTCGTATTGATCTATGATTTTTTATTACATTAGATTATGCTATTCATAATTAACCACATTCATATATAAATTTAAAAATTAAACGAAATGTTTTAATACATATAGTGTAATTTAGTTTTAGTGTTGGATATCTATATCATTATTCTAAATACAAATTTATTATTATAATACATATAATATCTTAGTTTAGATAAAAACTAGAGTATATCTTAAATTATATTATCACCATTTATAGTTATAGAATCCGCTTTAATAGATGGAATATAAATTTTGCATTATTAAATATATAGTAATATTTATAATATTATGTATCTAATAAAATAATAGAGTGTTAATATTAATATATAGTATAGTACTTAAGAATAAGAATGGAGTGAGTGAGATAAATGGATAATACTATAGTAGTACAGGCTATGAAGGAGCTTGATATAGACCAAGTGCTTAAACTATGGAGAGATATTTTTGGTTCATCATTTTTAGAAGAATCTGTGACTAAAGAACAATTAGTTACATATTTAAAGAAAAATCCAAAAGCAAGTTCTGTAGCATGTACAAGGGATGGGAAAGTAATTGGAGCTTTACTATGTGGCAGCGATGGCATACGGGGATTTATATATCACATTGCTATATATAACGAATATAGAGTTAATGAAATTGAAAAAAGAATGTTAGATCGTTCTTTAGAAAAGTTAAAGGAAATTGGAATAAAAACTGGTTTTATATTCACGCAAAGTAGTAATCATGATATGGAAGTAGCCTTCAATTCTATAGGCTGGGTTGTAATTCCTAATGAGCTAAATTTGGGGATCTAATTTACTAATATAGATATTATGAATTATGAAATTTGGACATAAGGGACTCTATAAATAATAGGATCTTGATATCTAGTGTATGTTTTGTAACTATCAGAGATATCATAGGTCCTTTTAACCTTTATATGGACAACTACTTCAAGTGTATCAATATGAATAAAAATGATAATATTAAAGGATTATGGCGGATAATGTGAATAATGTCGTTAAATAGCAAAATAATAAAGAATGCAAGTGCAATAGAGATGATACGATAGAACACGTCGTTAAGAGACATAATTTTAGAAATAACTTAAACTTGCTAAGACGCCTAGAAGAAGGTGTGAAAAATCTTTCTAAGAAAGTTGTTGACAAGATTAAATAACGATGGTAAGATATAATTCGTTGCTGAAAAGCACAAAATTCAATAACTTAAGGCTAATAAAACATCCAAGAAAAATGTTTGAAAAGTTTTTAAAAAGGGTTGTTGACAAAGTTTGAAAGCGATGATATACTGAGTAAGCTGTCAGAAACGATAGAAACTTGTAAAGCCTTGTAACAAAAGGCTTTAGAAAGAAAAATTGGTCTTTGAAAATTGAACAGAATGATATAAATACATTTAAGTAAACCAGCAATTTTTATTTGAGTAAGCTAAGATTAAACTTTTTATTGAGAGTTTGATCCTGGCTC
>Ga0079104_1002137_pt1 | contig 11239 bp, 9 predicted proteins | sample MedtruBG_FD_76829 | JGI IMG/M metagenome (GOLD analysis project Ga0079104, IMG submission 76829) | Root nodule microbial communities of legume samples collected from California, USA - Medicago truncatula BG | ecosystem: Host-associated > Plants > Roots > Nodule | place: USA: California... | reverse complement strand
CGACCTGGCCACCGAAATGGTCGGCGAGTTCCCGGAGATGCAAGGTGTCGCCGGTTACTACTACGCCCTCAATGACGGCGAGCCGCAGGACGTCGCGCTGGCGCTGAACGAGCAGTACATGCCACGCGGTGCCGGTGCTGAATTGCCGGCGACCCTGACCGGTGCCGCCGTGGCGATCGCCGACAAGCTCGACACTCTGGTCGGCATCTTCGGTATCGGCATGCTGCCAACCGGCAGCAAAGACCCGTATGCCCTGCGTCGTGCGGCACTGGGCGTGCTGCGCATCCTGATCGAGAAACAGCTGGATCTGGACCTGAACGACGCCGTGGCTTTCGCGGTGAATGCGTTCGGCGGCAAGGTCAAGGCGGCCGGCCTCAACGACGCCGTGCTGGAGTTCATCTTCGACCGTCTGCGCGCGCGTTATGAAGACGAAGGCGTCGACGTTGCGACGTACCTCTCGGTTCGTGCCTTGAAACCAGGTTCGGCGCTGGACTTCGACCAACGCGTACAAGCGGTGCAGGCCTTCCGCAAACTGCCGGAAGCGGCAGCGCTGGCGGCAGTGAACAAGCGGGTGTCGAACCTGTTGAGCAAGGTCGAAGGCACCGTACCGACAGAGGTGCAGGCCAAATACTTCGACAATGCCAACGAGTTCTCGCTGTACTCGGCGATCCAGCAAGCGGATCAAGCGGTGCAGCCAATGGCCGCGGCACGTCAGTACAACGAATCGCTGGCCCGCCTGGCGGCACTGCGCGAACCGGTTGATGCGTTCTTCGACGCGGTGATGGTCAATGCCGACGACGCCAATGTACGGGCCAACCGTTACGCACTGCTGGCGCGTCTGCGGGGTCTGTTCCTTGGCGTTGCCGACATCTCGTTGCTGGGTTGAGGGATTGCTGTTGAAACTGCTGATTCTCGATCGTGACGGGGTGATCAATCACGACTCCGACGCTTACATCAAGTCGGTGGAGGAGTGGATTCCAATCCCCGGTTCGATCGAAGCGATTGCGCAGTTGAGCAAGGCCGGCTGGACGGTGGCGGTGGCCACCAACCAGTCGGGCATTGCTCGCGGCTATTACGACCTTGCCGTGCTTGACGCCATGCACGCGCGGCTGCGCGAACTAGTGGCGGAGCAGGGCGGTGAAGTCGGCTTGATCGTGTATTGCCCACATGGCCCGGACGAAGGTTGCGCTTGCCGCAAACCGAAACCGGGCATGTTGAAAACCATTGCCGAGCATTACCATGTGCCGTTGACCAACGTCTGGTTCGTCGGCGACAGCCTTGGTGACCTGGAGGCTGCCAAAGCCGTCGATTCACAGCCAGTTTTGGTGAAGACCGGAAAAGGCGAAAAGACTCAGGGCAAAACCCTGCCGGTGGGCACTCTGATTTTTGACGATCTGGCGGCGATTGCCGCAGAACTTATCCACAACTAGAGTACTTCTGAAATTCCTGACCAGGGATTGATCGGGAGTGCGCTTGAACAGACGGGCATTGCCCCGTAACGGTAAACGTCACTATGTCGATACTGCGGGCCATCAGGATTTTTCTCTTTTACCTGCTGCTGGGCACCACCTCCTTGCTGTGGTGCAGCTTGAGTTTTTTTATCGCGCCGTTTCTGTCGTTCAAGGCGCGTTATCGTTTTATCAATGTGTATTGGTGCCGTTGCGCCTTGTGGTTGACCAAGGTGTTCCTGGGTATCCGCTACGAAATCAAAGGTGCGGAAAACGTGCCTGACCGGCCCTGCGTGATTCAGTCGAACCACCAGAGCACCTGGGAGACATTTTTTCTCTCGGCTTATTTCTCGCCGTTGAGCCAGGTGCTCAAGCGCGAACTGCTGTACGTACCGTTTTTCGGCTGGGCCATGGCCATGCTGCGGCCGATCGCGATCGATCGCGATAATCCGAAAGCCGCGCTCAAACAGGTGGCAGCCAAAGGCGATGAGTTGCTCAAGGACAACGTTTGGGTGCTGATCTTCCCGGAAGGCACCCGCGTGCCTTACGGCACCATGGGCAAATTCTCTCGCAGCGGCAGCGCATTGGCGGTGAATGCGGCGCTTCCGGTGTTGCCGATTGCACACAATGCCGGCAAATTCTGGCCGAAAATCGGCTGGGGCAAGAAGTCCGGGGTGATTACGGTCGTCATCGGCGAGCCTATGTACGCTGAAGGCACGGGCCCGCGCGCGATCGCCGAGTTGAACGACCGGGTGCAGGCCTGGAATGAAAAGACGCAGCAGCAAATGGGATCGCTGCCACCGGCACCGCAAGCACCCATCGCCAATGATCAACTGACTGTATGAATTTTGTGGATAACCTGTGTACGGTTTGGCTGAAACCGCTCTCAAAATTTACTTAACTACCTGATTTAAATCAGTTTTTATTTGTGACGAGCTGCACCGAAATCCGTGCATAAGTTTATTTTCGATGTAAAAAAACCGGCTGATATAGCCGGTTTTTTTGTGCCCGTTCACTCGACCATCAGCGGTACCTGGAGCCGGAAAGTCGTGCCTTGATCGACCACGCTGTGGCATTCAATAGTGCCTGCGTGGTGATCGATCACCGCTTTGACCATCGACAGACCCAACCCCACGCCATCAATGCCCTGAGCGGAGGAAAAACGCCGGTATTGACTGAACAGCTCTGGCAGTTCGTGCTCGGCAATCCCCTTGCCCTGATCAATCAATTCGCAACGCAACCACTGGTCGTGGCAGCTGACACGCAATTGCACCGTGGAGCCGGCCGGACTGTATTTGATCGCGTTCTCCAACAGATTGAACAACGCGCGAGTCAGTAAGCCTTGGTCGGCCATGACCAGGCGTTCCTGGGACTGCTCATCCATGTCATGCCGAAGCTCGATACTTTTCTGCTGAGCTATGGGCAGCGCTTGATCGAGCACGTCCAGCACCAGCATGGCGAACAGGCTTGGCTGAAACTGATAGGCCTCGGATTCGGCCCGTGCCAGCAGAACAAAACCATCTGTCAGATCCAGTGCGCGGCGGACCTGGCGTTCAATTTGTTCGAACAACGGTGAATCGCCGCCAGCCTGATGACGATGAACATCGAGCAGCGCAAGAATCGCCGAGTGGGGCGCGCGCAAGTCGTGCGACAGAAAGCGTAGCAACACACTACGTTGTTCTTCAGCCGCGCGTTCGGCGCTGAGGTCGGTGAGGCTGAGCAGCCAGCCGATAGGCGTATCGCCGTCAGCCGTAAGCAATGCCGCCCGTTCCAGACGCAGGCTGCGCTCCTTGTGATCGCGAAACTCCAGCAACGGCATCGCTGACAACGGCGGACGCGATGTTGTGGATAAGTCCGGGTAGCCCAGACGGGCCAACTGATCGAGCACGTCGTTGCCCACCAGGTCGTTATCGAAGAGCTCGCGCGCCTTGCGGTTTCCCAACAGAATCTGCCCCTTGGGATCGCTGATCAGCGTGGCGACGGGCAGGTATTCGAGGCCATCGGCAATGAATCGGCGGGTGTCACGGGTGCGGCTCATGGCTTGTTCCAGTGCCATGATCTGTCCCTGCAAGCGATCGGCCCCCGTGAACTGTGAACGGCGCCGCTCCGGAAACACCTTTGGTTCGCTGTCCAGGCGCGCCAGCTCCCAGCCAAAATATTTCAGCACCACGCTCAGGCGGCGCCAGTTCCAGATCAGATAACCGAACAACATGCCGAGCACCGCCGGCGTCGGCGACCACCAGTGTTGCGCACCTGCCAGGGCGGCGCTGATCAGCAGGGCACAGGCCATCCCCATCAGACTGATCCACAGCGCCCAGCGCGGTCGCCATAACAACAAACCGAGCACCACGGCCACCAGGCCGACCGATAACACCGCCCCCGGCGTCGGTGATACATCCTGCAAATTAATCTGCGCGCGATACGACAACAACGCAGTCAACGGCAACAGCACCAGACTTATCCACAGCCACTCACGCACCAACTGGCGAAACAGTCGTTGCACCTGGCTCGGCTCACGGCTTTCGTGACGACGTTTATTGTTCATGAAAACACGGCGGGGTGAATGGTTTCATGGGCCACGGGTCTGAGAGGTAGATCCGAAGAATCATAGCGGACGTCGACGATCGAGGTGCCGCTTACTTTCACCCTAATGGCCAAGCGACTACAGTTGACGCCAACTGCCCGAGCAACAAGGAACCACCGCGTATGCGTGTTGCGATACTGGATGACGAACCCGCCGAACTGCGCCGGGTCGAGCAAACCCTGCATCAGATGGCCGAAGCTGGCGAACAAGCGTGGTCGCTACACAGCTTCGAGCGCGGTGAAGACCTCCTGCGGCAGCTGCGCCGGGAAACCTTTGACCTGCTGATCCTCGACTGGCAACTGCCCGACCTGACCGGCCTTGCGCTGCTGCGCTGGACCCGCGAACACATGGACGCGCCACCGGCGGCGATCATGCTGACCAGTCGCGACGGCGAGAGCGACATCGTCCAGGCGCTGAACGCCGGGGCCGATGACTACGTCAGCAAACCATTCCGGCCCAACGAATTGAAAGCACGAGTAGCGGCAGTGCTGCGCCGACATGGCCAGCAACGCGCGGCGGTCTGCGAAGTGCTGAGCTTCAACGACCTGACGTTCGATGATGCCGAGCTGACCGTCACCCGCGAGGGTAAACCCATCGTCATGACTGAACGCGAATATCGACTGGCTCGGTGCCTGTTCACCAATCTCGGACGACCGCTGTCGCGCGACTACCTGTATGAGCGGTTCTGGCCGCATGAAGAGATCGCATCATCACGACCGCTGGATACTCACATTTATCGACTGCGGAACAAGCTCGGGCTGACCGCGGATCGGGGTTGGCAGTTGTTGACGATTTATGGGTATGGGTATCGGTTGGAGAGTGTGAGCGGGTTACCTGGCGATACGATCGATCATTAGCTGAAGAATCGAGCCGTGAAACTGGTCGATTCTTCAGCCATCGTCACGGATGTCAAACGACAACAGGCGCACGCCAGTCATCTGAACCGGTAGTGCCGCAGATTTCATGCGTCCAGATAATTTTACGGTAAGTGAAATAGACGTCTTCCAATTGGGTGAAGTGCGCCATCTCGAGATCTTGACAGTTCGGCATTCGGGAGTGGACCTCTACAATGACGGCATCCACCAATTCGATACTGAAATAATGTTCTTGCGTACCTAAAGCGGAAGTTCGATACCAGGCAATGTGGCAATTATCCAAAACTTCTCCACTGGTCAAAGCATTGAAAATAAGAGGCGATGCTTTATCGAAAACCTTGGTAATAACGAGCGGTTTATGTACCCGCTGACCTGTTGGTTGGCCAGATTGAGGGTCGCGTGGAATGATGACCTGATGGCTGAATGCTTGTACCAGTATCTGGTCGTCATGCCCTTCCTGGTAAGTATTTCCGACCGAATCAGCTGTGAAAGCTCCAGCACTGATCAAGTCTTGGCGCTTGCCATTTATCGTTAAATAGGCCGGTGTTGGCATAACAAAATCCCTGTTCGTTTCTAGGTACTCATAGCGCTTCGCTCTTGCCGTAAGACAATTGCGAAGCGGCTGTAAGATAAATAGAACCGGGGAAAAGATATGTAGGAATAGTCTCGTCGACGCGAAGGGATCGTCTTCTTTTTTGAAGAATTTCTTTCAACGATGAGAAACAAAAAGCCAGCGCAATGCGCTGGTTTTTTTCGTGCGCTTGCGATGTCAGCTGCTTTCCAAGCTCGAAATTTAGGCACCATACTGACCGGACTGTTTGCAGGTGTACGTGCCCGGATTAATGGGGCGGAACGCTCATCGGCTGACGCCAAGTGAAATACAGAAATACGACTGCCAAAAGCGTGAACGGTACGGCAATCAAAGGAGCAAATCCTGAGAATACGTAACCCGCTGATCCTCCTACTCCAATTGCCAATGAAAGAAAGAAATAGTCAATTTTTTTATGGGTACTTCGGATAATACGTTTGAGCATTTTCATTCCCCAGAGTAATACGTCGTCGTGATACTTGGCGCGCCGCATGGAATAGCAGTACTGTAATACAGGGATATACTTGTATAGTAAGGCCTTCCGTTCACCGAAGTGTAGAATAACCTTTAAGATTCTGCTTTATTTAGAAGGCATTTTGAAAGTTGTGAAGCTATATCCGCTCGTCTTTACCGGGAAGTCAATCGTAGAAGAAGTAGGCATTCCAGTTAAATCCATTCTAACTTCCATAGTCCAATTCATCCTCCGAACTTCACCATGAAGGGTCATCAGGCGTACAGCTAAGCTACGCTGCGGTGTAGTACTCGAATAAAGTGAGAGTGCTCACTACGAATACCTATGCACCAGTAGCGGCATCAGGGTGGTGTACTGCGCAGAACCCTTCGAAAACGACGGCTCACCACTAGCAACTATATATAAAGGCATCAAACGATCCATGGCTGGCGAGTACAACCGTGAATTGTCCCAAAAAGTCTTCGCTGGTCAGTGCCGTCTCGTTGAAAAGGGTTTTCACCAAGGTGGGCCAGCAGGCTATGGGTTACGCCGGGCATTGATCGATGAGAAAAGCGAGTTCAAGGCAGAACTCTCACGGGGCCCACAAAAGAGCATCCAGACCGACAGGGTCATCCTAATTCCTGGGCCCGAAGCGGAAATCGAAGTGGTTCAACGCATCTACCACCAATTCATCCACAACGGGATGAGCGAACGAGAGATTGCCCATGCGCTGAACGCTGAAGGTTTGGTCACCGACTTTGATCGCCCTTGGAGCCGGGGCAGTGTGCACCAGATGCTGACCAACGAGAAATATATTGGTAACAACGTCTACAACAAAACATCCTCCAAGCTACGCAAACGCATCAGTCGCAACCCACCCGACAAGTGGGTTCGCTGTGATGGCGCATTCCAAGGCATTGTTTCACTGGAGGTGTTTGCCGGCGTACGCGAAATCATCTTACAGCGCCACCAAATCATCTCAGTCCCAAGGGCCGAGGCAGCCTATACGCGGATGAGGGCCAACGCCCGCCGCTTGCCTTGGGATATCGCCCTTTCGCAGGCTCAAAGCTCTCGACCAACCCTGAGTCTGTCGACCCGACTACGTTAACGCAGGTCATCACACCCTAAGCACCCCCAACCGCTTTGTCCGTCGCCACAGCACATGAAATGAAGCAGATGCGCGACAACTTCACACTCAAATTCCCCGAGCGTGGGCGCTTTGTCGCCCCAGAAACCCGCGCTGGAAATTGTGAGGCTGTAGTACTAGCTCGGAATACATTGAAAGCAAAGAGGCGTCTTCATTAGGTACAGACACAAAGGTGTTTTGAATGATGTCTGCCTTCCTAGACGTCCAACTATTTTACGGCCCATAGGCTCGGCGATTTAAGCTTCGCAGCGAGAAACTGACCACGTGCGAGCACGCCTGCTGAAAAAATTCCTTAATTCGTAGCTACGTATCTAAAGGACCAACCATGCAAAAAATCCATGTAGCGATCACCCGTTTGATGGCGAAAAGCTCAACAAACAAACCATTTTGGGCAGCCGAGAGGTGGAGAGCGCTCATCGATCTCAAATTTACTTTAGATAGGGAACTGGCTCATCAAGATCCTTAGAGGAAAATCTGATTAAAAATCGCGGGTCAGACAAGGAACCAATGCATGAAAAATTTATAGACTGTATTACATAATGGCGCGTACAGCTAACCATCCACCTGATGGAGCCTACCTATGCCCGACCGCCTTCAGGATCAGGTAAGATTACAATTTGATCCAAGCAAGGAAACGCTAAAAATGACATTCGTTGAAGATATAGCAGCAGACTTAAGAGTGCCCGGAAATAATCTTGTAGTCCAATATCTGGTTCGTAAGACTAGGGCGGCTGATCGCGGCAGCAAAGCGAGAAGATCGTTAGGAAACCTATATGCGCTTTACGTTCTTGCCGAAGATTACATAAATAATAGAACATCACGCTTCACTGAACTACTAGCCAGGATGCGGGAGCTGCCTTTTGGGACAAAACTACAGAATCATCCACTTGATAATAGACTCAATGATGAATTTTCCCGTCAGCTAGGCGTTGAGGGTGAATTACTTCCTGTAAGGGCAGCCATAGTTGGCGGTCAAAAAGCGCGAAAAATATCAGACTCGCTTTTACGACATGGAGATGCAGACCCGAGGGCGGTTGCTACACTGATCATTAATGTGGTCGACTCCTACATGGAGCAAATTACGGCTAATCAGTCAACTACATTGGGAGAGATACAAGCAATTGAATCACTGGAAGATCTTGAAGAGTTCTTCGACACTGCGTTTGCATCAAACTCAGATGCTAGATTATTTGAAATCGCGTCTTACGTATTGCTGGCGGAATTTTACCGCGGGCAGTATATTTTTATTGGACGTGATCCTGCTAACGTACAACAGCGCTCATTAAATCTTTTCCGAACCGGACGTACTAACGCGAACGACGGCGGTATTGACTTCGTACTTCAGCCTCTTGGTCGATTTTTTCAAGTAACAGAAACGCTAGATTTTAAGAAGTATTTTCTAGACTTTGAAAAAGTCAATCGTTACTCGATGTCATTTGTTATTAAGGTAGATACAGAGCATCAAGAAGTAATCAGTCGGATTCGCCGAGACGCATCGCGTTCAGGACAATACAGTGATGAAACCATTGACATGTATATGTCTCTATTCGATGAAGTGTTCACGTTAAAAGATCTACGGCACGTCGCAGGAAACATTTCCGCCACTGCCGTAGATCGGGTGAAGAATCAGCTTTCGCTACAGTTCCAGTTGGAGTACGGGCTGCTCGACTAGGTCTTTGGTACGTTGTTTTTTAGATAAATTTTTCGTCTTTCGGACTTTTTCTTTCGAAAGGCTCTCTACAGGGTAATCGGAAGTTATACCAATACGACGCAAGCCGATTTTTACATAACTTTCACTTTTTTCGATAGAAATGGAGCGGCGACCCAAACGCTTAGCTACCGCTCCAGTTGAAAAAGATCCACCAAAGGGATCAAGAACAACATCGCCTGCAGTTGATGAAGCCAAAATTACCCGTTCTAAGAGGGCCTCAGGCTTTTGAGAAGGATGATTTTCATATTCTTCCATCTTAAACCGCACACGTGGAAACTCCCAAACATTACCAGGTACTTTAGTAGTATTATAAGGCCGTGGTGGGTTTTTCCGATAATCAATCAAACCCCGTTTTGCGCCAGTTTTTGCCTCAACGAGTATGTCATTCGAGTTAAAAGTATATGATTTTGGATTTTTTACCATATGAAGAATTGGCTCGTATAAAGATCCAAAAAATTTCTTGGCTTGCACCCCAGAGCTATCATAAGACCATACGATCCTAGATAGAATATTGAATTTTTTTCGGCAATATATATCTAGATGCGGCATATTTTGGGTGGAGTTCATAAGATAGAAGGTGCCATCAGATTTCAGTACTCGATGGCACTCGTCAATCCACTCCCAACTCCAGGCAAAATATTCATCCTCGTCTATTTGGTCATGAACTCCATCGAAGTCCTTCCCTATATTATACGGCGGGTCGGCGAAAATTAGGTCTACGCTTTCGTTGGGTAATGTCTTCAGAGTTGCTATCGCATCTCCGTGGTAGATCACGTGATCCTCATTTGTGTAGGTTGCATTCACTTCTATCTCGCCCCATTTTTCGATTTGGCGTCTGGAGAGCGCCGAACGATTCGTAGCGTAAAGGATTACTCTTGAGGCCGTCATCCGGAAACAAAGGAAAATGACCAGACGGTCTTCAGTGTGGACGGGCCCGAACGATCTCCACGGCCTCTTTGAGGATTTCTGTTTCCATCGTTTTCTTGCCCATCATCCGTTGCAGTTCACGGATCTGCTTGAGTGCATTGCTCAGCTCAGAAGCTGGTACCGCGGCTTCGCAAGCACTGACTACCTAGAAGCTGCCGTCCTGATAAAGCTCGCGCCACGGGAACAGCTGGGTGCATTTGATGCCATTACTCCAAGCCACCACAGTGACGCTTTGCCTTGGGTCAAAACTCTCGCGAACCATGGCCAGTTTTTGCTCTGAGCTGCAGCGTTGCCGCCGCTCCAGCCCGAAAAGCTCTCCACTCTTCTCGTTGCTGTTAGTCATAAACATAACAGTTTGCCTACCCCTGATGCCCGCAGGCGATCATCGCTTGGCTGCACGGTAACGAAACGTATTTCAAAAGCGTTTACCCTTGAGTTTCGTCGCCAATGGGCCTACTGCGCAGCTTTCGGAATACATTGATCGACGATAAATGGTATCCCGTCGCATCCTCACTCCCTGGAAGGGGTTTGCCGCATGCTGGATAGCAAGCCTCGCCTCCAATAAAGAACAAACCCCGGAAGATCCGCATCTGCCGGGGTTTTTGCTTGAGTCTGGACGGAAATTAACTTTGGCCAAACCTCTTAACCTTGACCAAAGTGGAAAATAACTTTTCCCACCTACAGCGGATCAGAAATCCAGGTTGGAAACCGCCAGCGCGTTGCTCTCGATGAAGTCTCGGCGAGGTTCGACCGCATCACCCATCAGGGTGTTGAAGATCTGGTCCGCGCCGATGGCGTCTTCGATGGTGACTTTCAGCATGCGACGCACGCTTGGGTCCATGGTGGTTTCCCACAGCTGATCCGGGTTCATCTCGCCCAGACCTTTGTAGCGCTGGATGGTGTGGCGCTTGGTGCTTTCGGCCATCAGCCAGTCGAGGGCTTCCTTGAACTCGGTGACGGCTTTCTTGCGTTCGCCACGCTGAATGTACGCGCCTTCGTCGAGCAGGGTGCTCAACTGCGCGCCAAGGGTGACGACGGTCTTGTAGTCGTTACTGCCGAAGAAGTCGCGGTTGAACGTGACGTAGTTCGACAGGCCGTGGGAGATCAGTTCGACCTCTGGCAGCCACACGCCGCGTTCGCGGTCTTCACGCAGGCTGGCCTTGTAGACCAGGCCGGACTTCTCGACGGTACGCAGGCGGGCTTCGTACTGGGTCAGCCACTCTTGCATCGCGGCGTGGTCGCCAAGTTTTTCCAGGCTCACGGCCGGCAGGTAGATAAAGTGCTCGGTCAGCTCCTGCGGGTACAGGCGCGACAGACGCTTGAGGGTCTTCATCACCATGCGGAAGTCGTTGACCAAACGCTCGAGTGCTTCGCCGGAAATGCCCGGTGCGTCTTCGTTCAGGTGCAGGCTTGCATCTTCCAGGGCCGACTGCGTCATGTACTCTTCCATGGCGTCGTCGTCTTTGATGTATTGCTCTTGCTTGCCTTTCTTGACCTTGTACAGCGG
>Ga0079104_1002131_pt1 | contig 11252 bp, 9 predicted proteins | sample MedtruBG_FD_76829 | JGI IMG/M metagenome (GOLD analysis project Ga0079104, IMG submission 76829) | Root nodule microbial communities of legume samples collected from California, USA - Medicago truncatula BG | ecosystem: Host-associated > Plants > Roots > Nodule | place: USA: California... | reverse complement strand
CCATTTGTCTTTTGCAGAGTCGGCACCAGGGCGGGTCTGTAGCCAGTGGAGGGTAACATCCAGACCTTCGCTGTCTGCTTTCTCCAGCGCTTCAGGTTCAAGCGCCAGAATATCGTTGTCACCCGTTCTGATAGCGCTGACGGGCTCATCCCGCCAGCCGGACATATCGTCCAATACGCTCTGGTTTATCCAGTTCAGTGTCACTTCATCCGCAAACGGCGTACCGTCATTAAAAGCCAGGGTTTCAAGCCCGGCAAGGCGACGCAGCAGTCCTTTCAGGTCGGCGGCGATGATATCAGCCAGCACATCCTGCCCCGTCCTCACCAGGGCCTGATGGATATACCACTGCAAATCCAGCCAGAGGTGATTGGCGCCACGCGAGAAGGTGCTGTCCGCCTGCTCCAGTATCTCCAGCCAGCTCTGCTGCAGGTACAGGCGTTTCAGTATGGCCCGCTGGTCAGTGCGCGGCGGTTCGATGCGCGTTTTCCCTTCAGCGTCCGGCGCCGGAATAGCACTCAAGGTGTCATGGCGCAGGCTTTTCATCAGCCGGTGCGCGGCCAGCCAGCCATCGGGTTGTTCACGCAGATACCCAGTCAAGGTGCGGGCCTGGGCCAGCAAATCCTGCCCAGAAGAGATACGGCTCAGAGTGGGCGCGGTACTTCCTGTCGCGTCGGGGGCAAACATATTCTCAGTGGTGTTGCTGGCGTACTGCGGTACTACCGCATCCACGCCCCCCGCTTTCATCAGGCGCGACTCCAGAGCGCTATACAGCGCATTGAGCTCCGGACGTGACGATTCCGGCTCTGGCTCCAGATGGTCCTGAATGAGAAGCAGCGCCCCCACGGTATGCTGTGCGTCGTCACGCACGACCTCATGATAAAGCGACAGGCTGTCAAGCATTCGGGAGCCTGCCAGCCATTCAAGTGCAGCTTTACGACTGCGATCGCGCTGGGGATGAAGCTGAGTACCAAAACGTTGTAACATGCCTGCCAGCAACGCCAGCCCCTCGGCAAAACCCGCTTCCCCGTCCTGATGCAGACGGGCCCAGCAGTAGTAGGTCGCCACACGAATGTCCTGGGTGGCACTGGTCAGCAGTTTTTCAGTCAACTGGCAAATCAGGGCAGTGTCGATACCAGATAGCTTGTTAACCTCTTCGCGGATACGCTGAAAATCATCGTCATATCCAGGATCTTCCCCGGTCGGATGGGCATCACTTATCGGCGTAGTCCAGTGATGCCAATGTTCAGCACGCCCCTGCGCCTGCTGGCGCAGCATGACTTCATCAGCCTGACTGGCTGAGACAAGATTTTGCAGTGTGCTCATAGTGTTATTCCACTCCGTCCATGTCGCTGTTTCTTGAACTGGCCATCAGGGCCTGGGCCGTGGCCGCGCTGTCCACGCTGAAAATCTGGTCTGGCAGGGTGAATCCTCGCAGGTCCAGTAGCGCCAGCGGGCCTTTGCCCAGCTGTGAACGCAGCACCCACTGCAAAGTCCGGCCATCCGGTGCGGTAAAACTCATCATCCACTGGCTGCGGTCGATCTGCTGACGCTTACTCTGTTCGAGCCAGCGAATTAAGCCCCAGGTCCCGCTGTAGTCGCCGAACAGACGAGCTCCTGCGCTGGTAGACGTCCAAGTCAGCATCGTGCCGGGTTTGTAGGTCTCTCCCGGCCAGCGGAAGCTTTGCCAGTCAGCCATCTGGTTGAAATAACGCAGCTGCTGCCCATCAATGGTCAATTGGGTTTCCACCACCTGCGGTACCGCACGGGCCTGAAGCTCAAAGCTGATGCCCTGGCTGCCGTCGGTGAACAGAATGTCCGAAAGCTGGCTCAACTGATTGACTGCTTTCAGGAACGCCGGGTTAAACGTCAGCCCCTGGCTGTTCACTTTTTCCGGCACCCACCGGCTGCCCTCTTTATGCAGCACGCCGTTCAGCTCGGTCGTCAGGAAACGCTCGATACGCCCGCTGTCCTTGCGTACGAATTCGGCGAGCATGGGCAGGGAAGCATCACTCTTACCCGCAGCAAACGGATAGCGACCGTCAAATGCCGTGTGCCAGTTCGCTACCACCGAACGGCCCCATTTATCATTGAGACTCGCAGCAGAAGGCTGCAGGACGGTTTCCCATGCCTGAGTCAGCGGCTGCACAAACATCGTGTTGCCAAAGCCACTCCACTCTTCACCGAGGCTCGCAGAAATCAGGCTGCCGTACTGCTGGGTATCGGTCAGGTCAACGCTTTTCCCTTGGAACACCGTCTGTGCCAGCGTCTGCATCATCTCCTGCGGGTCGGAGGCGCTGGCAACCTGCTGCAGGCGCAGACGGACGCGGGTGATACGCGTTAGATAAGTTTGCAGGCTGAGCGAGCTGTCCGCAGACATAACGTTGCTGCCCGTGTTTTTCCCCATCAGCGTCAGCAGCGGACCGAAGGTTTCATCAAGCGGTCCCTGCGGTCCTGCTGCGCTCTGATCAATAACCGGTTTCTCTTTTCCGCCCACCAGGTCTTTGGCCGACTTAATAATGGAGTCAGACAGCCCTTCGCTTTTCTGGCCAGACTGTCCCTGCCAGGCGAGGGTGTTCATCAGGGCAATTAGCGGCGACTGGCGCACATCACTCATCAGCGTGAGCTGGTCGGTGACATCGGCAATATTACTGGCCGGGTTCCAGTGAAGGCTGTTGAGGATATTCAGCCAGCTACCGGCGAAATCTGTGAAGTAACGCTGTGTCAGACGAGCCTTGAGCGCTTCCGGGGACAAGTCAGCCGAGACGGCCTTGTGGCTGTCACTCAGCACCCAGTCGATTTCGTCACGACGGGAATTAGCCGCTTTCTCAATCGCCTGCTGAATCCCGCCTTCCCACGCCTGACGCGTGAACATGCCGGGTACGACCTCATCGGTCGAAAACAGGCGACGCGCATCGGTGCCGCTGGTCATGTCCTCCAGTGAAACATCGGCAAAGTTGCGGCGAACGGACGTGAGCATATTTTCATACAGCGTGCTTTCGGCGTTACGACGACCAATCTGCTGCAACAGCACCTGACGGCTCTGATTCACCAGCTGCGGGTCCGGGGTGATTTTCCACTCTGGCTGTTTTGGCAGCTCGTTCAGATAAAACGCCCATAAATCTGGTGAAAGGCTCTGCCACAGTCCGGTGGAGATTCCGGTCCGGGTCGGTTGCACTGACTTCATTGTTTCGGCATAAAACGCGCCGTCTGTCTTATCCGGGCGTGACATCATCAGCCAGGCTTTCAGCTGGTCATAGCCCGGTTTCGCCATCTGTGCTCGCTGGTCACTGTTCGGTGCCGAGTTTGCCAGCGCGCTGAGTTTTTGCTGCAAAGCAAGGTTTGCAGGGTCACGTATCAGACGGTTGTTCGCCACGCCGTACCAGGGCAGCATCGCGTTGAGCAATTGCGGGTTACGGTCCAGACCGAAACTCTGATACCACGGCGCGCCATCCTGAATGCGATGCTGCAGGCGACCGGCATCATTGCGCAGGGTATGCAGTGCCGTCAGCTGGTAATCCGATACGGAAGGATGTTCCACCAAGGCATGCGCCTGTTCGGCAACAGAGACGATCTGCGCCCGGTTAAGCGCAAACGACAACAGCGCGCCCGCGCCCCAGATGCCGATAACAGCCATCAGAATCCAGGCAACAGTTCGTTCCCACGCCATCCCGACATGGCGACCACGAACCCGGGTGCAGTCATCAACAATGCCCTGCCAGGTGACAGGTAGCGTCAGGGCATGCTGACGGGAAACCGGAAGAGAGGTTGCGTCATCCATCATTGTACTTTCAATCGCCTGTGGCAGGCTGAACACCAGACCGCGCAACGGTACGCGCTGCTGATTGCTGTATAGCCACGGCGAGAGCTGCTGCGCCCAGCGGGCAATACCGCCCTCTTTCAGCTTCTGGCTAAGGCGCAGCAGGAAATCGTAGCTGATGTTCTCAGCCACCTGGCTTGTACCTTGCTCAATGAGTTCCGGCAGCAGTTGTTCCAGCTGATGAACGATTTCATCTGATTTCGCGCGCTGCGGGAAGGAAGCCCCCACCGCCTGTTCGGTACGCCCACTCTGGGGCCAGGCGCTGTCGCAAAGCTGCCACAGCCAGACCGGTGGCTGATAGCGCAGCGCTTCGCTGATTTTCTCCAGTCCACGCAGCTCGTTGTCGCTGGCCTGCGGCGTGAGATTTTGCGAAGCGTCCAGCACGCGAATGATGCCATCCAGCGGACGACCCCGGCGCAGCTTACGCAGGGCGTCGAACTTTTCTTTATCTATGTCTTCCGTCAGGCTGCCGCCGTAAATCAGCACAGTGCGGTTGCCTTCCAGCCATTGACTGATCTTTAATTCCGGTAGCAATTTGGCAATAGCGGCCTCTTCACCCGTGACTAACAGCAAACGGACCTTGTGGTGCCAGAAGAAGTTATATCGACGTCGAAGGTAGAGACGAATTTGCTGACTGTTCTTCACAGCAGTTGATACGGGTACCTCCTCTTCCTTTGGTGACATTTTGACATCATCACCCTGTGCATGTTGCAGCTCTTTGCTAAAACTGCGCTTCCCTTCAGCGCGTGCGCCAAAGAACAGAAAGACTCCAATTACGACCAGAGCAATGCTTGCTGTTACAGTGCCGCTCAGCCAGGCATACCAGACAGAAGAATCCCTGATAAGTTGTAACTTTTCAGGACGCCAGTAAACGATGCCTGCCAAAACAAGAATGCCGACCAGCGCGACTAACGCCAAAAGCCAAAATACAATTTCTGGTTTCTTAAACAGCGAAAGGAATCGCCTCATACCTCACCTTCCTTAGCGGGAGTAACAGGGGATACAACCATATTCCAGGCCTTTCAATTTTTGTGTTCGCGGCGTACCAGTAAATGGTGCACCAGTTGTTGTATTGATTGTGTGGCGACAGCCGCAGCAAGCCAGAGTGCTGCGTTACCAGCATCCCAAGAGACCTATTAAAGTTATGAAGCCATCGACGAATAAACCTTTCCCAGGCCCTCAACTCTCAGCATCAATGGCTTTCATTAGCGCGCAATGCGGTTCGGTTTCGGCATCCACGCAGCTGAGCCAAAGGTGATTTTGCTTCTCAGCAAGAACCGGAACACAGTCAAGCATGGCAGTGCATCTACTGACCCTTGCGTATTGGCTGGCGCGTATTGCTACTATCTGATTAGAAATACGACCCTGCGGTTAATACCTATGACCCACCATTGACAAAATTATCCGGATCGGATGAGTTATTGCCGCATTTGCTCTATTAGGGAATAAATTCATATGTGTCAGTGTATATTGATGGAATAAACTCAGCCCTGCACGGGCAGGTACTTCTGCTGTGCAGAGTACCGGCGATACGGCGGCCATGAATAAAATCGTTAGGTAAGCCTCCCATGATTTTAAAAAGACCGGGATGCTTACCACAGGTTACGCTGTGCTCCTCGCAGGCCTGCAATCTCCCGAAATGCATGTGATCAGGTATTCCTTCTGTGATCACCCCACCGCAGCTTGTCTTATCGTCCTGAAACAAAAAATGTCCAACCGCCATCGCATTGTCCTTACTTTTTACTTTCATGCGTTTTTGCACCTCTATATGCACATAACGCTGCTTCCGCTGCCTGCGGCCCTATTCAGCCACTGCATGCAGTTCTATTTCTTGCAGTATCCGGCTCCGCTTAAGGTCACTGGCAACAGGCCTAGCCCTGGCCTACTACCTGACTGTGCTCGTGCAGCTACGGTGTCCATCAGTCCATATCGTCACACCCTCGGCAGCGGACAAGCTTTTGAAGGCCAGAGAAAGCTGCAAACTAAGAGGAGAGGTTCGCGCATGTCACGTGCGATATTCGTGAAAGCGAGGGAGCTAGTTGTGGCGAACTAATCGATTTCGTTTGGTCATCGGTGGACATATGGGAAGGATGCGGATCTAATCACTTAGCCCGTAAAAATGAGTTCGCAGGAACGCCAGCATGGTGACGTGAGGCATGCCTGCATAGAAAAAGCACTCCAGCCATTAAAAATAAAATGAAAATCCAGAGAAACAACCTGTTGCGGAGCAGGTGGAAAAATATTTTACGTTCTACGTGCCTCGTTTGGTCCCTGACTCACGCAGGAGTAATGGCCTGTATCCAGAGAGCCCCGATGTCACGATCGGCAGTGATAGCCAGTTGTGCGGAACCTGTCTGCTGCGCAGCAAGTGCTGCCACGGCTGCGGCCAACCAAGGGGACACGTAACCCGCCCCCCCTATGATAAGGTCAATATTATGACGACCTGCCGGTGACGGTACGCCGGAAAGAAGCGGTTTAGCCATCACAGGGATAACGGCAGAAGTCTCCTCTAACGTCAGACCGCTTAGCCAGAGGTGTTTAACCTGGCCCGCTTCCAGGGGCACCCAGTTAGCTGCCTGCGCTATACCTTCGTCGAGTGATTGTGGTTCGGTCCGTTCCGGGCGGTGTAACCATGCCAGAGGCGGTATCATGTCTTGCGTAAGCCTATTGCCCAGCAGCAACGCCACCATTGCCTCCGTACTTCCCTGACGCATTTCAGGCGCAACCTGCGCTGCAATAATGAGCAGTAAAGATTTGTCATTAATACGGTTATCAAGCCACTTATCAATAAACTGTGCACCGTGGCCATCAACATATTCAATCGGCTGTACAATGCCGGCCTCCTCCAGACTTTCATGCCAAGCAGGAATGAAACGACGTGGCAAAATAGAAGTGTCGACCTCAAACAACACCGTGAGCGTTTGTTTCGGGGAAAGCGATGCGAGTGCGGTTGCAACATCAGCCAGCAGTTTCTTAAGCCGGGCCTGAAAGACCATCAGATCCTGTTGTTCAGGCTCTAGGGAATCATTACTCTCTTGCCCTATAGAGGGGGTTGGGAAAAATGTATGTAAACAATAGTCCTCCCGGCCGCGACCGGTCTGGCTTATAAGTATTGAGGGGCCTTCCATTAATAAAGTCACCGGTGTCTGTACTGGCTCCTCTTGTAACGGAAGATCCACATTCACATGCAGGATCTGGAGTGCCCGGCGCCCCCGTCGGGTTTCCCGCAATAATATTTCTTTACGTCTTCTGTCCCATCCATCAGCTTGATTGTGCTGAAACAACCAAAACAGCGCTCTCATAAAAAACACCAGGAACCAAATCAGCATGACGGTACATGGAAACAGTATCCAAAAGTTTGTACCCTCTTCCTGCTGATCAAATGCCTGGCCCGCTATTGAAGCCACAACAACCAGCACAACCAGAGCTGAAAACCAGTAGCCGAAATAAATGGGATTCGGACGCCAGGCTGCGGGGGGTATAATTTTAAGATTTACCGGCATAATTAGGGTATAAAGACTAGTTCAGGTGAGACAGTATTAAGATTCAGTTGCGCACGGAGGTTAGTAAATTTGGGCGGTACAATCCAATCAAATACAACCCCGTCCTTATTCCATATAATTGATGAAAAATCTTCCTGCTTCTGCCAGCTATCTAATTCAAGTGAACGCCAGCAACTGACAACCATTATACGTTGTACCCTGATCGCTGTTTTAGCTTCCACCTCGTAAATATCGGCATACATTTCCTGCCCAGCCCCGCACTGTGCGGTGGGATTCCCTGGACGTGAGGAGAAACCATTAATTAAGAGTAAATATTTTCTATTTCCAACTGTATGTAGCTTCTCGTCACTATATAGTGACGTCAGTTCTCTTTGAGGTGTAATCGTTGCACCTTCAATAGTTAATGGCTGCTGACGATTATATATTTCCTTGATTTCAGACGCGGAGGCATTCAATTCTGTGCTGAGAAAAAATGCAAGGAGTTGTATATATTTCATGTATTATACCCATTCAATTTTGCAAACACCTTAAAAGGGTAGCAATATTTGCAATCACGTATATTTATTCAATACACTAATTTTGGAGGTTAATGTTACTTATGTGTCACTCTTATTTCACCTTCAGTAAATAAGTTTTATTAAACTCTCTACTTTTAGTGTACATGGAACCATATGCATGACCAGAAATAGTGATGCTAATCTCCCCTAATCTTAATGGAACACCTTTAATAACGAGAAAATTGTATATAGATAATCCGTCCCTCCTTTTATTATTAACTTCAACATGCAACCCCATGTCAGAGGGGTAAATACTTATCTCAGTATTTTTCTCAGTAAGAAATTCAGGATTTCCCTCTAGATTGGTTCCGATTGAAATTTTTTGTTCATAAGCTACCCCAGTTTTTGCATCAGGCAACGTATTATCAGATGGCATGAAACCAATTTCATTTGAATGAGCAAGACACGATCAGAACAAAAAAAGAAAATTAATTTATTGAGCATGCTTTATTTAATTGATCTAAAAACCAACCCTCCAAATGTATGTTTCATAAAAGAATTTAGATTAATATTATTTTTTAATTGGTTTCCAACATCACCCCATGAGAATAAAGTTAGTTCCACCTTGTCAGCACCTGATGTACTATTAGATACTACATTCCCATTCGCATTTTTAACTTGGCTGGTCCTGACTATCCAGTGGTTCTTTGATGAACTATCTCCTGGGAAATCTGACAACATACCAGCAGATATTAAACTTATAATTTTAAATCCTTTACTGGCATAACTATTTAAACTTGAAATATCATTCACATTTGCATGGGAGAGACTTACATTATCGAATATTTTCTCAAATCCTGCTTTCTCGGCCATTCGATCAATTTCCCCCACACTGTAATCCCAGCGACCTGATCATTCACTTCATCGTAACTCATAATAGAGTTTTCAGAATCTCGCAGACTCGCTAATTGGATTGAACACCATGACTCCAAAAACATGCTTAGTGATATATTATAAATATATCGATACAGAATATTACTTACCATCTTTATTTATTCTTATTACATACACCTTATCAATTTTTCTTCCTGGCGCTGATGTCCCCATAGAGTACCCATTAATATGAATCACTATTTCACCAGCATCTTTAGGTTTTCCACTAATTATTATGTGATGGTAGTCCTCCTCCCCTCTCTCCCCTCCCCCCCTTTTTAATATACTCACTTCAGGCTCCCATTTCAAACCTGACCCTATAGGTGATATATCTACATTGACATTCTCTTTAAATAAAACAGCATTAGTTATTTCAACTTCAGCCAAATAATTTCGCCCCATAACTCCATCAGGGAGATCACTTCCCTCTGGTGAAAAAGTCGGCACTGAATTTGCGCAGGAAAAAACAAAGAAAACAATAAAAATGATTACTTTCTTCATATTTATTTCATTGATTTAAAAACCAACCCTCCAAAAACATGCTTAGCAAAGTATTTAAGGCTGCTTTTATCTTTTGTTTGCCAATCAACTCTTCCCCAAGAGAAAAGCTTCAGTTCAATTAATTCATCACTATCGCTGGGAGTAATATCCCCGCCATCAACCTTACAAACAGGTTCATCCCAAACAATCCAGTGATTCTTTGACGATGAATCACCATTACCCCATCCTTTTAACATCCCTGCAGATATGAGAGTTACAACTCTGTACCCTTGTTTAGCATATAAGTTAAGCTTTACTATATCTGTCTCGCTAGCATGAGAAAGGCTAATATTATCGAATATTTTCTCATATCCTGCTTTCTCGAACCATTCGATCAATTTCCCCCACATTGTAATCCCAGCGACCTGATCATTCACTTCATCGTAACTCATAATAGAATTTTCAGAATCTCGCAGACTCGCTAATGTGATCCAATCTAGACCAGATACGACCTCTTTTCCATAATCATCATAAAACGTCCCTTTTGGATGCCTACATCCCTCTCCAGGAGATATTTCAAGATTACCGATCTTTGTTTTCCCATACAACCAGAGTTCATTTGCAGCTTGTTTATAAACATCCGGCCTGTCCATCTGAAGACAATAAAAGAATGCCGCAGGCCCACACAAACTCGTTCCCCCTTGGTTTGGGTAACTGCTATATTTCATCCTATATTCGAGTTGGCCTTCTATTTTTTTCTTGTCAAAAGGATCATCAAGGCTGCCAACGGGATACTCTTTTGCAATAAAAGCTCTTTCCAGACAGGTTATCTGCACACTATGAATATTGTCATCCCTGCTATCATTCACAGGCTTGGTCTGAGCTTTCGTTTCAAAATAACAAACATTCTCACGTTTATTTTTTGAATAAGTCTTCCCGGATACCATTTCACCTAATGTGTACATTTTCCTGGCTGGAGCAGGGAGAGCTGGAACTGTTTTTCCGCCATGCTTCCTGTATAACGACATTTCCATGATATAAATGACTGACATATCGTCATCAGTTTCATTGGTTTCATTTGGTCTCGTGGTATATCCAGGGTCAAGAATCTGTTGAGAAACAGAAAGTAACATATGTTTTTTATTGTTACCGTCAGTTCGATACACAGTCAGATCATATAGCAGATCAACCACAGGCACGTTTGATTCTATTTTTGTATAAATATTATATTTAGGCATTGGTTAACCCCGAATGTAAATTCAGGCTAATATCCTGGCTTTGAGCTGAAGTAAACAGCTTTGTGTACCCTTTACTATCAGTGATACCTTCCACTATCGAACCGTCAGCCAGAAATGCTTTGTACGGAGCGTTTAGCATTGGCGTACCGTTATCGTTGGCAAACAGACACCTTACATTGTGGCTGCCATCATCTATGGCATTGGCTAACGGAGATATTGCAGGCTTATGCTGCGCCTTTGTTTGTCTGGCGTAATACCCGGCTTTTGTTCTGAAATCGCCTAACGTTCCAAACTCAATTGCATTGACGTCCAGCGTGATATAGCTTCCCCCACCGTTTACCGTCAGCCTCTTCTTGGCAATGATTTTGATTTCATCTTCGGTGCTGACAATACTGATTTCCTTACGGGCAAGCAGTGCCATCAGGTCATTCTGTGCCTGCACCTGCACCGGTCCCTGATTCGCAATGAGCTTTATCCCGAGCTTGCGCACAAACACGCTAAGTACATTTCCAACCCCCACAAACAGATTCTTCACCACGCTGACGTCGGCATTCTTACCGGCTGTCGCGATGAGATTCTGGCTGGCTGAGAGTTGCAGATGCTGTCCACTGGTCAGCGCCATACCGTCCGGCGCGCTCATCAGCAGCACCGATTTCCTGAGTTCCGTCAGTTGCTGTTCCAGCAGTTTGACCTGCGCCTGCAGGTCAGCCGGGTTCGCCGTCGCTTTCTGCGCATCCTCTGAGACGGACGTCATCTGCTCCCGGGCATCACCCAGATTGCTGAC
>Ga0079104_1002121_pt1 | contig 11301 bp, 12 predicted proteins | sample MedtruBG_FD_76829 | JGI IMG/M metagenome (GOLD analysis project Ga0079104, IMG submission 76829) | Root nodule microbial communities of legume samples collected from California, USA - Medicago truncatula BG | ecosystem: Host-associated > Plants > Roots > Nodule | place: USA: California... | reverse complement strand
GCGGTGGCCTGTTGCGCATCACCTTTGACGACCACGGAAATCATCCCGCCCGGCAGGGCCATCTGCGTGCGCGCCAGCTGGTAATGCGGATGAGATTCCAGCCAAGGGAACCACACTTTTTCGACCGCCGGGTGCTGCTCCAGCCATTGCGCAATCGCCAGCGCGTTGGCGCTGTGTTTTTCCACCCGCAGGGCGAGGGTACGCATGCCACGCAGGGTCAGGAAGCTGCTAAACGGGTCGAGCACGCCGCCGACGGCGTTTTGCAGATAGCCCAGCTGGTCAGCGAGTTCGCGATTGTCGCCCACCACCGCCAGGCCCGCCACCACGTCAGAGTGGCCGTTGAGATATTTCGTCGCGGAATGGACGACGATATCAAAACCCAACTCCAGCGGACGATGGATCACCGGAGAGGCAAAGGTATTATCCGCCACGCTAATGATGCGATGGCGACGCGCAATCTCTGCGATAGCCGCGAGATCCACCAGTTTCAGCAAAGGGTTAGTCGGGGTTTCCACCCAGATCATTTTGGTATCGGGGCGGATTGCCGCTTCAAGCGCCGATAAATCGCCAGGTTTCACCCAGCTCACCTGCAATCCCGTGCTGCGTTTGCGCACGTTTTCAATCAGGCGATATGTGCCGCCGTAGACATCGTCGATGGCAACGATGTGGCTGTCTTTATCCAGCAGCTCCAGCACGGTAGAGATCGCCGCCAGACCGGAGGCAAAGGCATAGCCGCGCGTTCCGCTCTCCAGCTCGGCAATCGCCGTTTCCAGCGCATGGCGCGTCGGATTACCGCTGCGGGAATACTCGTAGCCCGTATGTTCGCCGGGAGACGGTTGCGCAAATGTCGAGGTGGCGTAAATGGGCGGCATCACCGCGCCGTGCTGATCGTTAAACTCGCCGCTGTGGACGCTCAAGGTTGCCAGGTTTTTCATCATTATTGTTCCTTAGTGTTGGAGACGGTTGCGCCACACGGTGAGGACATCGCTGCGCGTTATCAGGCCCAGAAAGCGATCGCGGTCGTTAATCACGGCCACGAGACCGCGGTCAAAGATCGGTTTCAGCGCGCTCTCAGAGGCATGTTTGTCGAGCACCTCGACGTTGCGGGTCATTGCCTCGGTGACGGGCAGGGCGAAACGCTCGCCGTCCCCCGCGATATGGCTGACCAGATCCCATTCGTCGACAATGCCCACCACCTGACCGTTCTCTAAAACCGGCAGCTGAGAGATATCGTACAGCCGCATACGCGCCAGCACGGTCGCCAGGGTGTCATCCGGAGCGGCAGTAACGGTCGCGCCTTCGTCGTGACGCAGGGCGATATAATCAGAGAGATCGCCGGTTTGCGGGCGGGAGATCAGCCCCTGCTGGCGCATCCAGTCGTCGTTGAACATTTTCGACAGATACTTATTCCCGCTGTCGCAGGCAAAGGTCACCACCCGTTTCGGGATGGTTTGCGCCTGGCAATAGCGCAGCGCCGCCGCCAGCAGGGTGCCGCTGGAGGAGCCGGCCAGAATGCCTTCGGTTTTTAGCAGGTCGCGGGCGGTGGTGAAGGCTTCGCGGTCGGTGACGCGATAGGCCTGATGTACGCCTTCGATGTGCGCCAGAGGCGGAATGAAGTCTTCGCCGATCCCCTCGACCAGCCACGAACCCGCGTCATGGTGGCGGCCCGACTCCACCTGATCTGCCAGCACTGAACCCGCCGGGTCGGCCAGCACAAACTCCGTGTGCGGAGAGTGCTGCGCAAACCACGCCTGCAGCCCGCCGAGCGTACCGCCGGATCCTACGCCAACCACAATCGCGTCGATCCTGCCGTCCAGCTGTTCAAACAGCTCGGGCGCAGTAGAGGTGCTGTGCGCCAGCGGGTTGGCCTCGTTATTGAACTGGTCAATATAGAAGCTGCCAGGGATCTCCTGCGCCAGCCGCTTCGCGTAGTCCTGATAGTAGGCCGGGTGGCCTTTGTTGACGTCGGAGCGCGTCAGCACCACCTGAGCGCCCAGCGCGCGCAGATGAAAAATTTTCTCGCGGCTCATTTTGTCCGGTACCACCAGCACCAGCGCATAGCCTTTTTGCGCCGCAATCAGTGCCAGCCCCAGCCCGGTATTGCCCGCCGTAGCCTCAATAATGGTGCCGCCCGGTGCGAGCAGCCCTTTGCGCTCGGCTTCGTTGATCATCGACAGGGCCACGCGGTCCTTAATCGAGCCGCCAGGATTCTGGTTTTCGAGTTTTAAAAACAGCGAGCACAGGCCGGTATCCAGCTTGTGCAACTGGATGAGCGGCGTGCGGCCAATCAGTTCAGTCACGGAGTGATAAATCGCCATGGTCTTTTCCTTAACAGAGACATGGCTGGATGATAGGACTATGAAATTTCCTCAAGAAAGAACGTTTCACTGCCTGTTAGAACGGAAAGTAATATAAATGGCTAATTTGGCAGTTAAGACAGCAAGCCGTAAAGTGCTCTGGATGTGAGGATGGCTATATAAGGAGAAAATGCGGCAAAAATGACCGTTTTTGCGCCCCAGACGCTGCCACATATGCATTGTGCAGATAATCATTGCCGAAAATAAGCTAATCATCCTGCGCCCAGTCGCCACGCCACATATTACTCAGCGTTATAAGACATTCGATTTTGTTCATTTAAAACATCATAACGTCTGATTACTATCGTTTGGACATCCATACTGCTAAACCGCTATATGCGTAACGGATAACGAAAAATAATGATTGTTCTCAGGAATATTTCGAAGGTTTTTGACAACGGAAAAGTGGCACTTACCGCCGTTGATAACGTCAATTTGACGATTGAACAGGGGCAGATTTACGGGATTATCGGCTACAGCGGCGCCGGAAAAAGTACGCTGATTCGCCTGCTGAACGGACTGGAAAAGCCGACCTCGGGCAGCGTGACCATCAGCGGCCAGGAGATCTCTTCGGCCAAAGGCGAAGCACTGCGCCAGGCGCGCCTGAAAATTAGCATGGTGTTCCAGCACTTCAACCTGCTCTGGTCGCGTACGGTCAGGGAGAATATCGCCTTCTCAATGCAAATCGCGGGCGTGCCGAAAGCCAAAATTAACGCCCGCGTTGCAGAGCTGGTGGATCTGGTGGGGCTGAAAGGCCGCGAGAATGCTTATCCGTCGCAGCTCAGCGGCGGGCAGAAACAGCGCGTGGGCATTGCCCGTGCGCTGGCAAATAACCCGGACGTACTGCTGTGCGATGAAGCGACCTCTGCCCTCGACCCGCAAACGACGGATCAGATCCTCGATCTGCTGCTCGATATTAACCGTCGTTTTAATCTCACCATCGTGCTGATCACCCACGAAATGCATGTGGTGCGCAAAATCTGCGACCGCGTGGCGGTGATGGAAAACGGCAAAGTCGTGGAAGAGGGCGATGTCCTCGGCGTTTTCACCTATCCGCAAAAACCGATCACACAGCAGTTTGTGCGCCAGGTGAGCCAGTACACCGAAGAAGAGGCTTTTAATCCGGAGCTGGCGAACGAGCTGGAAGGCACGGTGATCCGCCTGACCTTCACCGGGCACAGCACCCACAAGCCAATTGTCGGGGAGCTGACCCTGCGTTACGGCCTGCCGTTTAACATTCTACACGGCAAAATGACGCAAACGGCACACGGCGTTTTCGGCCAATTATGGGTGCACGTCGTCGCATCCGAAGAGCAACTGAACAATATCCTCGCCGACCTGAAGCACAGCGATATTGATGGCGAGGTAATTAAACATGGCTGAGACGCTTTTTCCGCACCTGAAATGGGACCAGCTATGGGCCGCCACCCTGGAAACGCTCTACATGACGGCGATCTCCGGCGTCGCGACCTTTGTGTTGGGGATTGTCCTGGGGCTGGCGCTGTTCCTGACGGCGCGCGGCGGATTGTTCCACAACCGCACCGTCTACAGCGTCATCTCGATTGTGGTGAACGTTTTCCGCTCGATTCCGTTCATCATTTTGATTGTCCTGCTGATCCCGTTCACCAAGACCATCGTCGGGACGATTCTCGGGGCCAATGCCGCGCTCCCGGCGCTGATTGTCGGCGCGGCACCGTTTTATGCGCGTCTGGTGGAGATCGCCCTGCGCGAAGTGGACAAAGGGGTCATTGAGGCGACGCGTTCGATGGGCGCACGTCTGAGCACCTTAATTCTTCGGGTTTTACTGCCGGAATCATCACCTGCACTGGTCTCAGGCATTACGGTGACGCTGATTGCACTGGTGAGCTACAGCGCAATGGCGGGGGTGATTGGCGCCGGTGGTTTGGGAAATTTGGCTTATCTGGAAGGATTCCAGCGCAACCACGGTGATGTCACGCTGGTGGCAACGGTGACTATTTTGATCATCGTTTTCATTATCCAGTTCTGCGGCGACGTCATTACTTCACTGTTAGATAAACGATAAAACACACAGGAAACCACATCATGAAAAAGACACTGACACTGATTGCCGCCGCAACCCTGAGCGCCCTGAGCTTTGCCTCCTGGGCGGATACACTGACCGTAGGGGCGTCCAACACCCCGCATGCTGAAATTCTGGAGCAGGCGAAGCCGATTCTGGCGAAACAGGGTATCGATTTGGAGATCAAACCTTTCCAGGACTACATCCTGCCCAACACCGCGCTGGCAGGCCGTGATATCGACGCAAACTACTTCCAGCACATTCCTTACCTGAACAGCGTGCTGAAAGATCATGCGGGCGACAAAGATTATGATTTCGTCAGTGCCGGTGCGATTCACATCGAGCCGATTGGTATCTACTCCAAAAAATACAAATCCCTGAAAGATCTGCCGGAAGGCGGCAAAATCATCATGCGTGATGCGGTCTCCGAAGAGGGGCGTATTCTCTCAATCTTCGAGAAAGAGGGCGTGATCAAACTGAAGCCAGGCATCGATAAAGTGACCGCGCGCATCAGCGACATCGTCGAAAACCCGAAAAAACTGCAGTTCACGCCGAACGTCGAAGCCTCTCTGCTGCCGCAGATGTATAACAACGACGAAGGCGCGGCGGTCGTGATTAACGCCAACTACGCCATTGATGCAGGTCTGGACCCGGTTCACGACCCGATCGCGGTCGAGAGCGGTGAGAACAACCCGTATGCGAATATCATCACCGTACATCGCGGCGACGAGAAGAAGAAAGATATCGTGGCGCTGGTGGACGTGCTGCACTCCAAAGAGATTCAGGACTGGATCCGCACCAAATACAAAGGCGCTGTGATCCCGGTAAACAACTAATCCCTGGATATAAGACCCAGGCCCGGCGAGCGATCGCCGGGCTTTTTTTGTATCCATTCTGTTAATCATTTAAGCTGCTCCTTTAAAGCAATGGAGTGGTAGCAATGGGCAATGTGACCAAAGACGACGCGCTTTATCAGGAAATGTGCCGGGTAGTGGGGAAGGTCGTTCTTGAGATGCGGGATTTAGGGCAGGAGCCTAAGCATATCGTCATTGCGGGCGTGCTGCGTACCGCGCTGGCGAACCAGCGCGTGAAACGCAGTGAACTGACAACGCAAGCGATGGAAACGGTGGTTAAAGCGCTGGCGGGGTGAAACGCCAGCGTTTAGCGATCTGCTCAAGCGAGCAGCAGAGCAGGTAATAGACCACGCCGGTAAAGATAAAAATGGCCGCCGGGTAAATCTGCACCCGGTTGTTCACCTGGCCGGCAACGGTGGTCAGTTCCGGCACGTTGACAATAAAAGCCAGCGACGTGTCTTTCAGCAGACTGATAAATATCCCCAACAGAGACGGCAGTATATTGCGCAACACCTGCGGCAGCAGGATCAGCCACAGCGTCTGCTGCGTACCAAATCCCTGCGTCAACGCCGCCTCAAATTGCCCGTCCGGCAATGCCCTCAACCCGGCCAGCACGGAGTGCATCACGGCGGCCGCAGTAAACCACGCCAGCGCCAGGGTTACGGTCAACGCGCCGGGGAGATCGCCTCCCGTTAAAAGCGGCAGTAAATACCACATCCAGAAAATCACGAAGATCAGCGGGATACCGCGAATCAGCTCGGCCCACAAAAACAGCGTGTTGCGCACGAGGCCCGGAAACCGCCAGGCGAGCGCCGCGAGTGCAATGCCGCCCGGCAGCGCCAGCACCGCGGCTCCCAGCGCCATCAGCAGCGTCAGCAACACCCCGCCAGGTTGACCGGCGGACATCCGTCCCCAGAGCAGATAATCCAGGTTATCGATAATGACATTCAGCCCGGCGATCATGCGTGTTCCCTCCCGGCGTTGATAGCCGCATGACGCGCACGCGGGCGGCGTTTAGTGGACGGCCCAAGCCTCACCAGCAGCAGCCCCAGCAACACGCCCGTCAGCAGATACAGCACGGTGCCGACGGTAAAAGCTTCCAGCGCGTGGGCGTTATAGCTCTCAATCTGGCGCACCTGATAGGTCAGCTCGGCAAAGCCGATGCCGCTGGCAAGAGAGGAGAGTTTCATTAAGTTCAAATACTGCCCGACCACCGGCTGCCAGGCGTTTGCCAGCCCCTGAGGCAGCAGGATGTAGCGGAACAGTCGCCAGGAGGAGAACCCCTGCGCCAGCGCCGCCTGTCGCTGCCCCGATGGTACCGCCTGCAATCCCGAGGCGATCTCCTCGATTAAGAACGCGGAGGTAAACACGCCCAGCCCCCACGCGGAACAGAGAAATTCCGGTGTAAACCACCAGACGTCCCCGGGCAGAATCGACCAGCTGTGATCGGCGTTGATGAAACTGCGAAGTGCCTGCGGCAGCCCGTTCCAGGCCGCGAAATACCAGAACAATAGCTGCACCAGTAACGGCGTGTTGCGAAACAGAGAGACCCACGCCGCCACGAGAGCGTTTCCCGTTTTCCCGCCTGCCAGACGGAGAAGCAAAAGCAGAATGGCGAAGACGCTGGCGATGATCATCCCCGCGAGCGTCACCCACAGGGTGGTCAGAAAACCGGATAACATCCACTGCAAGGGCTGTCCGGTCAGTACCCCTTGCCAGTCGAGGGCGGGCATCAGGATGGCTCCTGATGCAGCGGGTTCAGCACCTTTTGCAGGAACTGTCGGGCGCGAGGATGGTCTGGATGACGGAAAAACTGCTCCGGCGGGGCGGTCTCCAGAATCTGTCCGCCGTCAATGAACACCACCCGGTCGGCGATTTCGCGGGCAAACTGCATCTCGTGCGTCACCACAATCATCGTAATCCCGCTGTGGGCGAGAGCCTTCATCACCTGCAGGACCTCACCAATCATCTCCGGGTCAAGGGCCGATGTTGGCTCATCGAACAGGATAATTTGCGGCGATGAGGCCAGCGCTCTGGCAATGGCCACGCGCTGCTGCTGCCCGCCGGAAAGCTCGGCCGGGTAGTGGCTGGCTTTCTCCACCATCCCAACTTTCTCCAGCAGCGTCAGGGCACGCTCCTGCGCCTGCGGCGCTTTCCAGCCGTGAACATGCTCGAGCGCCAGACTGATGTTCTGGCTGGCGGTCAGATGGGCGTAAAGGTTAAATTGCTGGAACACAAATCCCACCCGGCTGCGAAGCTGGCGCAGGGCGGGGCCGGTCAGCTTGCGGGTAGGTTTGTCGTCAATCAGGATCTCGCCGCCGTTGAGGGACTCCAGCTGATTGATGAGGCGAATCAGCGTTGACTTACCGGAACCGGACGGCCCCAGAATCGCCACCACTTCCCCCGGATCAATGCGAAGTGAAATGCCTTTCAGCACCTGATGATCGCCGTAGCGTTTGACCACATCGCGGAACTCAACGCTTGCCTGCTCCAGATGTGAAAAATCCGCGGCACGGGCCGCGGAGCGTGAAAAAAGCGCTGAGAGCATATTACTGGGCTTCTATTTTAAAGGCGCGAGGCTGAGGTGAGGCGGTTTGTGGGCCAAACCAGACGTCATAAATTTTGGCGGCGTCGCCGGTTTTCTCAAGATTTACCAGCTCGTCATTCACCACGTTCAACAGCGCGGTTTCGCCTTTCTTCACCCCCACGCCGATCTCCTCTTTACTGAGCAAATCCGGCAGGATTTTAAAATCGGCTTTATCCGGTGCCTGAGCCAGTAAACCGGCCAGAATGGTACTGTCCTGGGTAATCGCCTGCACGTTACCGTTGCGCAGGGCGGTTAACGCCAGCGGAATATCGTCGTAAGAGAGCACGCGGGATTGCGGGAAACGCTGGTGCAGCGCCTGCTCGCCGGTGGTGCCTTTCACCGCGCCGATGCGCGCTTTGCTGTAATCATCCAGTTTATCCGCCGATTTTGCCGGAACCAGGAACTGCTGACCGGTCACGAAATAGGGCGTGGAGAAATCAATCACCTGAGCACGTTCCGGAGTGATGGTGATGTCGGCGACGATCAGATCGGCTTTCCCCGACTGCAGCAGTGGAATGCGGTTCGCCGGATTCGTGGCGACCAGCTCCAGTTTCACGCCAAGTTTTTTGGCCAGCGCTTTGGCGAAATCGACGTCATAGCCAACGATATCGTGTGTTTTGGCATCGATGGAGCCGAACGGCGGGTTGGCATCAAACGTGGCGACTTTCACCACGCCAGCGGCTTTGATATCCGCCAGCTGATCGGCCTGCGCCTGGGTCGATAAAAGGCCGCCTGTGGTCAGTAAACCGAGCGCCAGTGCGAGTGTGTGATAGTGCTTTTTATGTGTAGCCATAGTTCCCTCAAGTATCCCGTTGTTTTTGTTTTGTCCGGATACGCTCCCATAAGCGTTATCTATCGCCAAATAAGAAAATGTTCTTTGCTATATGCAAAAAGGTATTAGTGAACAGCGTGTTACGGGTAAGTGACGAGAGGCGATGTATTTGCGAATTCTGAAAATAGTCAGCTGATATTGGTATTTCCGTTAAGTCCAGTTTGGGGGTTAACTGAGTTCAGACGCCATCGAGAGGAGTGGGACCATGCAAAACTGGCTGAATACGTTACGGCGGTTTTTTGTCGCCAACTCAGAGACGGAGAACAGCGCGCAACGTGTTATTGAATCGGTGCTGCCGATCGCCAGTCTGTACGGCGTCGACGTCGCCAACATCGACCCGGAGTGGTTCCATGACAAAACACCACGCTGAGCTGCGCCACACGCGCATGACCTACTGGAACGAGCTGTGCAGCCGATACCTGAACGTATCGGCTTTTTTTTGTTCTTAATCCGTCAACCTGCTAAGGTCTAAGGCAAAAATCACCTCGCCTGAAGACTGAATGAACAGCCAAAAATTGATCCGGCGTGCCCTGGTGGTGTGGATAATTGTCTGCCTGCTGAGCAGCGTCCTGCTGTATGCCGAACAGATCCGCCGCCAGTTCTGGGAGCGCGATCGTGAATTTACCGCGCTCTTTTCCGCCATCAGCGCGGTGCTGACGCAAAACGAATCTGTTTTGCCCCTGCTCAATGGCGATGAAGATCTGACGGCGCTGCGCAAAAAATTCCCCCACATTCTGGCTCTGGAAAAAACAGCGGGCCGTGCGCTGGATGCTGCTCGCGTTGAGCCGCTCCGTGACGACCAGTACTGGCTGTACAATCCGTGGCGGCAGATCCGGGTGCGGATCGATCTGCGTCCGCTGCTCGCCGCCACGCACCGTTTTTCCCATCTCTCTATCAGCCTGTCAGCAGCCGATGCGCATCCCTCATCGACGGCGTTCTGGCACTGGCAACGGGCATTCCCTCAGCATACGCAGCCCTTTACCCTGACGGCGGATGCTGAACCGCACTGGCTGCAAATCTCCTGGGCGCTGTTCCCGCTGCTGTTTGTCGGCTGGGCGGCCATCGTTGCGGCGGGGAGCGGTGTGCTCTGGCAACGCTTGCAGCGGCAAAACGCCGAGCAGCGAGCCTGGTATTATCAGCACGCGCGGCTGAATACGCTCGGCGAGATCACCGCCGGCATTGTGCATGAAATCAACCAGCCGCTGACGGCGGCGCAGACCTGGATTCAGGGGGCGCAGCGACAGCTGGCGCAGGAGAATCCGCAGGCGGTGGCCCATGCGCTCGGCGCGGCGCTGATTCAGACTCAGCGCATCGGCGAACTGCTGGCGCGCTTTCGTGAACACGTGGTGCAGGAAAAAGTCACGCCGAGCGAGATAGATTTAGCCCAGTGCTGGCAGCATGTGGTGAATTTGCTGGAGCATGAGCGCAAATCGGAGCACATCACCGTCAGCCACGCTTTCCCGTCCGACGCCGCCACCGTGCTGGCCGACAGGCTGTGGCTGGAGCAGGTGTTACACAATCTGCTCAGCAATGCGATTCAGGCCCAGCAGGAGAACGCGCGCGGCTGGGTACACATCACCAGCCAGCGTAAAAACAGGGTCATCGAAATTATCATGACCGACGGCGGGCCAGGGTTCAGCCTGGAGGCGCTGGAGAAGGCGTTTATGCCGTTCTACAGCGGCAGAGAAAAGGGGATTGGTCTCGGGATGACGCTCACGGAATCGCTAATGATGCGCATGAATGGCACGATTGCGCTCGCTAACACACCAGAGGGCGGGGCGCAGATCGTGTTGCAACTGGAACCGGGTAACGGAGCCGCACATGGGTAATGTGGTCTATTTGATTGATGACGACGCCGCCATCAGAGAGTCAATGGCCTTTCTTCTCTCGGGCATGCACTGGGAGGTGAAAACCTTTGCCAGCATCGAGGCGTTCACCGAAAGGTATAGCAGCGACCGGGCGCTCGCGGGCTGTCTGCTGCTGGATATGCGCATGCCGGGCAAAGGTGGGCTGACCTGGCTCGAAGAGGCGGCGTGGCCGTGGCCGCTGCTGCCGGTGATCGTCATGACCGGGCACGGCACCGTTGATGCCTGCCGTCGGGCGTTTCATCAAGGGGTTTTCGAGTTTTTCACCAAGCCGCTCGATGCCGATAAGCTTATCGAAACCCTCGCTCGCGCGTTTGAGGAGAGCCAGCGCCGCACGACCCACTGGCAGGAGGTAAAGCGAGTGAAAGCGCTGTTTGAACAATTGACGGCGCGGGAGCACGAAGTGCTTTGCGAACTGATGGAGGGGCGCAGCAATAAAGAGGTGGCGGCGCGCCTGAATTTATCACCCAGAACCGTTGAAGCGCACCGCGCGGCACTGTTTGTCAAGCTCGGCGTGAGCAGTCTGGTGCAGGCCATCCGTGAGTACGACAAATTGCAATCCGTATAACTACCAGGTGGGCTGCGTAATCAACCGAATACCGCTTAACCGCGCATCCCGATAGCATCGCTGTGTCTCCCACATTCGAGGAATTGCGATGAAAACGTTAATGACGGTAGCCGCGCTGGTGGCAGGAATGATGTCGGTATCCGCGCAGGCAGAAACCCTGGCGCAGAAAAATATCTCCCTGACCCAGGCGAATGCCC
>Ga0079104_1002120_pt1 | contig 11314 bp, 13 predicted proteins | sample MedtruBG_FD_76829 | JGI IMG/M metagenome (GOLD analysis project Ga0079104, IMG submission 76829) | Root nodule microbial communities of legume samples collected from California, USA - Medicago truncatula BG | ecosystem: Host-associated > Plants > Roots > Nodule | place: USA: California... | reverse complement strand
CGACATCTGCACCATGATGTCGGGATATTCGGCGTTCGTGTAGGGATGAATGTATCTGTGACCATAATGCTCGATCGTGGCTTCGGGTGCCTCATCCAGATCCCGAAGCGTCCATTCCGACCTTTGAACCCAGTCTCGGTAATCGGTTCTCGGAAGGTCGATCTGCTTATAGGCGACCCCCAGCATTTGGAGAAACTGCCGTGCGGATTCGCGTTCATCGGCGGATGGGTCATGGCGAAAGACGAGAATAGCGTCCGAAAGGATAACTTCGACCCCTGCGGCAAGCGGGTCGGTGGGCGGGGTTCCGCTCTGTGCCGGGGTTGGGAGCAGATATCCAAGCTCGGGCCAGATGCCCCCGACCGCACCGTCGGGCGTTGTCTTTGTCGCGTGATAGTAAGAGTTCAGTGACGTAAGGTTCTGAAAATACAGAACATTGCCGAACGCCGGCTCGTCGATGTGGAAATAGACAACTCCCGCGTTCAGGCCGCGCTGTCCAGCCTCGACATTACCCACTGCGCCCAGCGGGTTGTCGTCGGCGTCGAGCGGATAAAGGTCGCGCGGCATGAAGGGAACGAGCAGCGGAACGGCCGGTGTCAGGCTGACGGTGACCCGCAGATATTCGAGAGCCTCGCCGCCAGCGTCGAAAACGACCGAGTGCCGGCCAAGCGTGCTTTCAATCGTAATCGTAGGTTGCTGACCGGCTTCCCGCTTGGCAAGACTGCAACTGAAGTCACCCGCAAGAAAGGCGGCGCGCAAGGCTACTCCGCCTTGTCCCGCACGTCGAATGAAGGCCCAGACGGAGTCGGCCCCTGCCCGGACCTCTACGTCCAACTGTCCCACCTTGAATTGCGTGAGCTTCTTGCCCGCACCATCTTCGCAAGCCTGGCGCAGTGACAATACGTACGGGCTTACACCCGCAGCATCCAGAGATTGGCTCCTCGTGGCCATGATTACACCCATGCAAATATGCAGACCGATAAACCGTCAACATGGCCCGAAGCGGCAGGTTCCCCATCACATGACAAAGTTGGCTCACGTTGGCCGCCTTGTGCTGGAGCGCGACGCTGTGCCTGACCTGGAGCCGCAGGACCGGGACGGATCGGCAACGCCGGGACGGAACTCGATCGGCAGAGAGGCATTGATCACCACAATGAGAAAGTTCCTGCATCTGTTGGCCGCAGCGGTCTTGGTGGCGCCCGCCCCGGCATTCGCATGCACGATCTGCCATTCTCCGACCGCGTGGGGCGTGCGCCATTTACTGCTCGAGCACGACGTCCTCCACCACCTTGCCGCGATCTCTGCGCCGCTGGCGGTCCTGCTCGCGATCATCGCGATCATCGCGCGCGAACCCCGGACCGAGGTTTAGCAATGAAACGTCGCGCGCACCCCGCGATCGCGGCGGCGCTGACCCTTGGGATTGGCCTCGGTGGTTTTTTCGACGGCATTGTTTTCCATCAGATCTTGCAGCTTCACAACATGCTGAGCGGCTGGCTACCGGTCACCGACTTGGTGAGCGCGAAGGTCAACATGGTCTGGGATGGGCTCTTCCATGGCGGGGTCTGGGCAATCACCATGACCGGTGTGATCTTACTTTGGCGCGCTGGGAAGCGAACCGACGTGGCAATGGACGACCGGTTCCTCGTGGGGGGATTTCTCCTGGGCTGGGGTCTTTTCAACGTTGTAGAAGGTGTCATCGACCATCATCTCTTGGGCCTGCATCACGTCGTAGAGGCGCTTGGGCGATCAATCTGGGACCTGGTCTTCCTAGCTTGGGGCTTCGGCATGATCGCGGTCGGCTGTCTGCTGGTGCGTCGGCCACATTGAAAATGCCGGCCGGTGAACAAGACCATTATCTCGGATAACCCGTCGAGCTCGCGCTTTCAGCCACGGTCAATCCGCATCGATGCCATGTAGGATCGATGAGCGCCTTGCTCTGCATTGTCACTGTGGTGGCAAAGCGACTGAACAGTTCGCGTCCACAGCCGGTACGCTGGCTGACTTGCCCAGCCGCATTGCGGGTGCTCAATGCCTCCTCCCGCGGGTTCCGAAATCGCAGAACAACGATCGCATCCTCCGCCTACGAGGCGGACATCAAGGCACGAAGTGTATCGTCCTGGTCATCGGCGAGCCGCTTGTAGAACGAACATGATGTTGTTGGCTTCTCGGGCCTAGCCGAAGCTCACGCCGCCGTTGTGGTCGGTTTTCAGAGGCTAGCCCACACGGATCTAAGACGGAGATAACCGGGTTTGTTGCCCCGAAGGGCCGCGCGTGAGGCTAGCGCGTACTGCCGCACGCCGAACTGATGGCAGCTGCCGCCGACCATCCCGCCCTACGGTCGGCACGAGGTGCTCGCGCGACGCTCTCGCACGCCTGCTCAGGTAACCGCCGGGCAAGAGCAGAGAGTGTCATCGCCCAGTCGCGGCTCCCTGCTCTCTGTCAGTGGTCGGAGCCGTAGTTTTATTGCGCAGGCTGAAAGAGCGCTACCTGTCGCCGTTCTATCAGTGACTGACCCAACGCCTGAGGGTCAGTTCCTAATTAACCCTTGAGGCCGCGGGCGGAGCGTCTGCGGCCTCATTGGTACTAAGGATGTCAGAACGGTCGGACGTCAACTGCCAGCGGTCAGTCGCGCTAAAAGATGGGCAGTGGACTGCTACGATAGCGCACAATCAAGAGCGACGGCACCGGCCCGAGCTCGTTCGGGCGCATCCTACCGCAATGGCGATGGCCATTTGGCCCCCCGCGGTGCGGCATCATTGGGCCGGCACGAGCCTGCTCCCCGCATCCGAAAGGGTGTCAGCCGTCAGGTTCAGCAGCTGCGCAATCGAAAAGGGTTTCGTCAGAACGCGGACATGGGCGTATTGCGGCGGAATGGCCGATCGCGAGTGGCCTGTGGTCATCGCCCAAGGGATGCCCAAATTATCCAAACGGCGTGCGACCGCCAGCGATGTGTCATCCTCGATTTGAAGATCGAGGATCGCAGCGTCGATCGCGCAGGTTTCCAGCAGTGCCAGGGCGCGAGGAACCGTTTTTGCGGGACCTAGCACCTGGTGGCCAGCAAGGTGCAGGGTTTCCTCCATCAGAAAGCCATTCAAGATATCGTCCTCGACGACGAGAATGCAGGCCGGTGGCTGGTTTTGTGATTTTGGTGTTCGAGTGGACATGAGCCGTGCATCGGCGATCAATCGTCAACAAGACCTTACCCGGCAAATGGCTCGCCCTCACTATCGAACGGATTGGCGAGAGTTGCCCTAGGGTAACGGCGAACCGAGATGGCGACCTGATTTTCAAAGCGGTCCTCTGCAACCATCCGGACTGCAGACTTCAGTTGCGCCATCGAGCAGATGGTTCATGGCGCAGCGCAGCGAGACCAGTGGATGAACTGCGGCTCGCGCTCGGGACTGGCATCTGGGATCCTGCCGGCTCCAGGCAATGAAATCGTGAAAAGCCGTGATCATCTCCTGTTCTGTCTGGATTGCGGCTGAAGCTGCCGACGCCGCTCGCGCACGAGGCAGAGCAATGCGGCGTCGGCACGAGCGCAGTCTTAGGGATCAGACAGGCTCGCTGACCTTCTCCTCATCCTTCACTTTCGACTCTACAAGGCGAGCGGCGGGAGGCTTGCTGCCACCGATCTCGATCCGACGCGGCTTCATCGCATCGGGCACGACGCGTTTGAGATCGACCGAAAGCAGGCCGTTCTCAAACGTGGCGTTTCCAGCTTCCACGAAGTCGGCAAGCTGGAAGCGCCGCTCGAAGGCGCGGGCTGCGATGCCTCGATGGAGATACTCGCCCTTGCCGTCATCCTCGGCGCGCTTGCCGGTGACAGTAAGCAGGTTCTGCTGGGCGACCAGTTCGATGTCTTCGGGTCGGAAGCCTGCCACTGCCAGAGTGATGCGGTAGCTTTCCTCTCCAACCTTCTGGATGTCGAAGGGCGGATAGCCGTCATCTTCGCGCGCGCCGGCCTCAAGCAGGTTGAACAGACGATCGAAGCCGACCGTCGAGCGGCGATAGGGGGTGAAGTCGAAGTTAGTTCTCATTTTTCCAAATCCTCCATTGAGCAATTTGGGCATGAGATGCGCCGGTAGCTAAAAGCCGACGCTCTCAGGTGTCCCGCCGGACCCGGTTTGGCGTCCGGTACTCGCAGAGCTAATTTCGGTCGCACGGCTTTCAAGAAGGGTATCTCGAAAAATTTCTTCAGGCTCTGGCAGGGCATCGCGCGTCTGCCAGGTGCTGCCGGGAACCAAACGTCAGTCTAAAAATTTATCGCGCGTTTCAATCCGAAGGAGGAGTACGGCGACGATGGAATACCGGTTGCTTCGTGGGGATGCCGAGGGGGCATTGGTGGCGCGCAGCGAAAGCCTGGACGGCGAATTGGCCGCCGTGACCTGGGCGCGAAGCTGGCTGGAGCAACACGCCGATCACGACCGTTACCGGCTCGAACCCTCTGGATGCCATCATCCCATTCTTATGGTCCGCACGGTCGCCGGGAATTGGTACGCGATCCCGCAGAAATGAATCACTGCGGGCAGTTTGCTCATGACGAGCTGAGCGGCTTTTGCCCCTGGAGTAAGTGATCACGCTTCCGCTGCCTTTACGGCGCCCGAGACGCTCATGAACGCTCGGCGCCTTCCTGAATGGTGGAAACGCAACCTTCTAGGCAATGGGATGTTAGTTCAATTATCTAATTCTGCACATCATTGTCAGTGTGCAAAATTGCTCAAGGACACCGTGGCTATGACGAAAAAGGTAAAGTCCGGCAAGTTGTTGGAAGACGGCAAAACGGAAGATCCGATCTGGACCAGCACCAACCCTAGCCTCAATAGTGAAATTCACGCAACTACGGCTATAAATTCAAGTGTGAAACCCGAAGACTATCCTAAAGCCGATCGTGATGAGCAGGTTCGCGCCGCGACAGGGCGTCCCACCAAGAAGCGCTGAGCCGCCGCATCAAGCGAGGCAATGGCAATATGTTGATCAACTACAGCGGGTTGCCCGCAGCGGCTCTCGCGAATTCGACGAGGTCGTGGGCGATCCCTCCCTTCAACGGATCAACTCGATCAACTCGGCGGGCGCTAACTCGCGCACCAATTGGTCGAATGTGCAGTTCTCGGGCAATTTGTCGGGGCGCCAGCGATGAAAGCGCGTTCCATGGCGGAACCGCCTGGCGGTCACCTGATCGTAGATGACCTCGACAACGAGTTCATGGTCGAGCGGGATATAATCGCCATTTTTGTTCGGGCTCCAGCGACTGGGTCCCCCTGGTGCCTTACCGGTGAAGCCTGGGCCGCCCTCATGAGGCTTTAGTGCTTTGGCGAGAGCCTCGCGATCGACTGCTGCAAAGCCTGAGCTGAAACCGATCAGATCGAGTTCGTCGGCGTCATTGTAGAGCCCGAGCAGCAGGGACGCGACGCCACCGTTTTCAGTCTTGCGATAGCCGCCGACCACGCAATCGGCGGTGCGCAACTGCTTGACCTTGCGCATCGCGCGGTTGCCAGGCTGATAGGTGTCGTCGAGGGCCTTGGCGATCACACCGTCGAGCGCGCCACCAGTCTCCTTCAGCCAGATTGTGGCCTGCTCGAGCGATTGCGACGCCGGCGAGAGCATAATCGACGGGTTGGCAATGGAGCGGTACCACGTTTCAAGCGCGGCTCGGCGAACGGTGAGCGTTTGATCGCGCAAATCGTTGCTGTCGATCCTGAGCACGTCAAAAAGGATCAACTGCGCGGGCGTTTCCTCGGAGAGCTTTGCAATACGCGATGGGGCTGGGTGGAGCCGGGCCTGGAGCGCGTCGAAAGAGAGATGGTCGCCGATGGGAATGACCAGCTCGCCGTCGAGCAGCAGATGCTTCTGGGAGAGGCCGCGGACATGCTCCACCATCTCAGGAAAATAGCGGCCTAGCCGTTTGCCCGACTTTGACCAGATCTCGATGTCCTCACCGTCGCGATCGACAATCGCACGGAAACCATCCCACTTGGGCTCATACTGCCAGCCGGGCGGCTCAGGCAGGGTTTCCAGCAGCTGCGCTTCCATCGGCGCGAGCGGGGCTCCGCCTTCGTCTGTCGATGGTGAAGAGGAACTTGCGCGGGCCATGGCGGAATAACACCCCGCCTGGGGAGCGGTTTCCGAAACAACAGGGCCCTAGGGTTAGACCCCCCTTGATCTGAGCGTCGCGATTTCGGTCAGGCTCCGTAAGGAGCCCGAAAATGAGCGACCTGTATTGGCTGACGGGGAGAAGATTGCGTGCCTTGAGCTTTTTTAACAACCGCGGGAAGCTCGGCTTATAACTGGACGGAGAGCTTCCACCCGACACTGTTGCGCCGACCGCCCTCAGCGGCATTGGCGGCTGCTACTGCCAGGCGCCCTTGTGCCTGCTGCCGCTCGCCATAGAGCACCATGACAGGCCGCCCCCTTCAATTCGCGTATAGCCCGCTTGGCAATTCCTGCCACCTCATCCGCGGCGCCGGCGACCCACTTGTCGAACCTGGGCATGGCAAACGCCTCCTGTAACGCGGGAACCCGCGCAGAGCCGGGCAACAGTCATCGGTCAGCCGATCCAGGCTCGGCCATCTTGCGATGCTGTTCTGCGAGAACCGCGGCTGGCGTGACGTTCGCCATCGCCTGCTGAATCTTGTTCTTCCAGCCCGAGACGATCGATGCCTTCCCGCTCATCACCGCATCGTAGCCGTCCTTCGCGACGTCCGCCGGATCGGACTTGCGGGGATCCTGTCCGACCTGGGTGTCCATCATGTCACCGCGCTCGAAGAATTCAGTTTCGACAGGCCCGGGCATGAGCGTCGTCAAGGTGACGCCCTCGCTGTCCTTGATCTCATTGCGCAAAGCGTCGGTGAAATTGTCGATGAAGGCCTTGGTGCCATTGTACACCGCGTTGAAACTGCCGGGAATGAAGCCCGCAATCGAGCCTGTCACCAGGACCTTGCCGGCATTGCGCGCCACCATGTCCTTCAGAACCTTCTGGAGAAGATACACCGTACCCGTGACATTGGTGTCGAGGACGTGCCGCCAATGGGCCGGTTCCTGGTCGAGGAAGGCGTGACCCAGGCCGTGGCCGGCGTTGGCACAAAGGAGATCGACCCGTCTTCCCCTGGTCGCAGCGAGAAGCTGCTCGATCCCTTCAAATGTCGAAAGATCGGCTTCAAGCGTAGTTACTTCCACGCCGAGGTCCTGCAGACCCGCCGAGGCATCGACGAAGGGCGTGTCGGCAACGACCAGCAGATCATAGCCGTCCTTGGCGGCAAGCTTGGCGAGCTCGGCACCGATACCGGTCGAGGCACCGGTGACGATCGCGAATTTGTCGGCCATTTCGTGTTTCCTTACTCGGCTGCCACGGCCAGATCGGGCTTGAGCACGACCTTGGTGACTTCGTTCTGATTGTCGTGGAACATCTTGTAGCCCTTGGGCGCGTCCTCGAGCGGCAGGGTATGCGAGATGAGGAACGTCGTATCGATCTTGCCCTCGAGGATCGCATTGAGAAGCCCCGGCATATAATGCTGCACGTGGGTCTGGCCGGTCTTGAGCGTCAGCCCCTTTTCCATGAAAGCGCCCAGGGGGAACTTGTCGACAAAGCCGCCGTAGACGGCCGGCATGGAAACGCGGCCGCCCTTGCGGCAGGCCAGGATCGCCTGCCGGATTGAGTGCGTTCGATCGGTACCAAGGAACATCGACGCTTTGATCTGGTCGATCACGTTATCGACGAAGAAGCCGTGCGCTTCGAGGCCGACCGCGTCGATCACCGCATCGGGGCCGATCCCGCCGGTCATCTCCATCAGCGCCTCGTAGGTCTTCGATTCCTCGAAGTTGATCGCCTCGGCGCCGAACTTTCTCGCCAGCTCCAAGCGGTGCGGAAAATGATCGATGGCAATTACACGCGCCGCGCCCATCAGGAAAGCCGATTGCACAGCGAACAGGCCGACGGGACCGCACCCCCAGACCGCGACCGTGTCTCCGGGTTCGATCTGAGCGTTCTCGGCGGCCATCCAGCCCGTGGGCAAAATATCGGAGAGAAATAGGACCTTTTCGTCTTCGATGCCGTCGGGGACGACGATCGGCCCGACATCGCTGAACGGCACGCGGACATACTCGGCCTGGCCGCCTGCGTAACCGCCCGTCATGTGGCTGTAGCCGAATAGTCCGGACATCGGCTGGCCATAGAGTTCGCGGCCGATGTCCTGGTTGTCTGCGGGATTTCCGTTGTCGCAAGCCGAATATTGGTGCTTGCCGCAATGATAGCAGGAGCCGCAGGCGATGGTGAAAGGCACGACGACCTTCTGGCCTTTCTGAAGCGTGCTTTTGGAACCGGTCTCGACGACCTCGCCCATGAACTCGTGACCCAGAATGTCACCGGCCTTCATGGTCGGGATGTAGCCGTCGTAGAGGTGGAGGTCGGATCCACAGATCGCCGTCGCGGTGATCTTGATGATTGCGTCTCGCGGGTTGATGATCTCGGGGTCGTCGACGGTATCGACGCGCACGTCATGTTTGCCGTGCCAGGTGAGCGCGCGCATCAGGCTTTCTCCTCCTCAAGCTGCTTCTTCGTACGGGCTGCGGTTGCGACTTCACCTGTTTCCATGAGCTGCTTGAAGCGCCTAAGATCGCGGCGGGTCTGAATGCGCGGTTCGCGCTGGAAGAGCTTGGCGATGATTTGACCCAAGGCACCGCCCGGCGGCTCATAGGCGATTGTCGCCCGCACGACGGTACCGCGTCCGTCGACCTCGTGGAATTCAATGCGGCCACTGTTCGCAACATCGGCATCGGGCGCGGACTGCCACGTGATCGATCGTCCCGGCACATCATCGGAGATTACCGACTCCCAGCTCACGTGGCCGTCCGCTGGTGCCTTTACGGTCCAGCGCGAACGCGTGTCGCTCAAGACCTCGATCGCCTCAATATTCTCCATTATGCCGACGAGGTTTTGGGGATTGCGCCAGAAATCATAAAGCTCCTGCGCAGGTCGATTGATCGTAATCGCCTCGGCCAGAAGAGTACGATCGGGATCTGCCGATTTCGAAGTGGTCACAGGCGCGTCATCATGGTCGCGCTGTGCCAAAGTCTTGTCGCTGGTCATGGTCAGGGTCCTTGGTGCCTTCGCAAAACGAACACCAAACGACAATGCAAAGTTCCCTCAGGATTTAGCGCGGCTCGAGCTCTGAACTTGTCGTGTCACACGACTTCCAATAGCGCGGTGGGGCTATCTCGGCACCCGTGGCGCCGGTGAAATTGGGGCGTTCGATCTCGAAAGAGTTAGCGACATAAGCCCGCGCAAAGACGTTGGCCGGGGCGTGGTATGGTGCTTCACAAAGCCCGACAATATGCCCGGGGCGCTCGACGAAACGAAGTTCGAGCCCATTCTCCAGTATCAAAGGCAGCGCACATTCACCGCTGCGGTTCCAGACCGTTGACCCAGTTTCCGCTGGCTGGGCAGGGGATCGCGATCTCGGTTCGCGGCCAGACGCCTGTCTTTCCCGGCTTAAGCGCCAAGGCCGTCAGAGTTGCTAGATTGAGCTAGCCAACAGCGAAAGACCAGCGGCACCCAGAACCCAGCGAAATAAAATAGGTCGGCTGTTCGTGAACAAGGCGCTAGCCAAGCCGGCGAGGGCGATGACCGCGAGTAAAATCCATAAGGTCGGACTCATTGCATACTCCCCCGTAGGCGCTCTCCACTTAACATAGGCTACTGACTTTCGCCGTTCGACGTCGCATAATCGCACCGACGCGAATCGATAGATGAAGAGGTTGTGGCAGTGGACGCTGTTGCTCCGCGTGTTTTGCTCGTCGAAGACGAGCCGCTCATTGCCATGGAACTTGAAGCCCTCGTAGCCGAGGCGGGCTTTGAGCCGATCGGTCCGGCGGCCAGTTGCGATGCAGCGTTCGAGTTGATCGAGGCTCGTAAGGTAGATGCCGCGATCATCGATTACATCCTCGGAGATGATGTTTCCGATGCCTTGGCCGCCGAACTTTGCGACCGAAGGATACCGTGGGCACTGACCACTGGTTTTGATCCAGCCATTTTGTCAGGGCGCTTTCAGACCGTCCCGCTGATCGCAAAGCCGTTCGCCGAGGAAGAGGTTCGAGCAGTGTTAGCCGAACTCTTGTCGGATCGGACGGCTTGAAGCGGGCGTGCATCCTCGCTCGCTGCAGGCCTGGCGTAGGCGATGACGGCCAAAACCGCTTTTTGTGGTCCCGCGCGCGCCGATGCAATGGTCATTCGTTCGCTCCCCAAGCGGAAGTGAGAACCTCTTGATCGTGAATGCGAAACGCCATCTGCTACGGTCGATGCCGGACGGTGCCTTGCGCGATCACACGCGCAGCCAGCGTATCGCGTTGCTCTAACCAGTAAGCTTCGGGAGGCTGATGGCTGCGCAACTGTGATCTTGCTCAGTGGGCCTGGGAACTTGGGCCCACGTTTCGGATTACGCGCGCTCGCTAGCTGTCCAATGGCAATATCCATACGAGCCTGGCAAACCCGGTGGAACGCGGGGCTCGGACCGTCGTTGGAGAACGGGAGATAGGAGATAGGAGCGACAAACTTGTCAAAGACTGACAGTGATCCGGCCTTGCTGCGCACCTGCATAGAGGATCTTTACTCCGGGTGCCGGGCTTTTTCGAAACGATACCCCTCTATTGCGCGGCAGGCCCACGACGCGCAGCTACGCAAGCTATTGGAAGAGCTCGTGGATCATGCGTTGGAGCGCGCTGAGAAGCTCCGTGGCTTGAAGAGCACCGCCGAATATCCCGAGAACCTCTGGATGAGCGGGATCCTCGACGATGCCGACCGTGACACCCAAACCATTGCACACGGCCGGCACCTTGACCTTGCCCTCATTGGCGGAGTGCGCAAGGCTGTGGTCGCCGAGTTCGTCTCGATCGAAACGGCGATCGCCCTCGCGGATGCGACAGGAGAAGCTGACGTCGCCAAGGCCCTTCAGGAAGGCCACGAGAGGCTTGGTGAGTTTAATGAAAGGCTCGCCGCCCTGCTAAGCAAGCAAGCGTGATCGCAAACGAACCTTTTTTCCCATCCGATGGAAAACGTCGGGCTCCCGTGGGCATGGTGCTCGCAGCGGGGAGAGAAACGGGCCACCCTCGCGCATCGTGCCCGGTTGCCACCAGGTGAGCTGCACAACGTGAGAGTTGAAGAGGTCAGCAGTTCTCCATCAAGGAAAGCGCGTTACCAGTGGCGGCCGAGGCAGCCGTATTATCGAACATGCACCACGCGTCGATCCCCTCTCGCTTCGCTGTTTTGATTTTGTGGGCATACGCGTTGATCGCTTCGCTTGAATATGGCGAGCGATACATCGCCGGC
>Ga0079104_1002119_pt1 | contig 11314 bp, 8 predicted proteins | sample MedtruBG_FD_76829 | JGI IMG/M metagenome (GOLD analysis project Ga0079104, IMG submission 76829) | Root nodule microbial communities of legume samples collected from California, USA - Medicago truncatula BG | ecosystem: Host-associated > Plants > Roots > Nodule | place: USA: California... | reverse complement strand
AATGTCGGTGTCGGCTTCGATGGTCAGCCAGGCGTTTTCCAACACTTCCTGTTCGAGTTGGCCTTTTTCCCAGCCGGCATAGCCGAGCGCGACCAGTACGTCCTCCGGCTGTTCCGGCGTGCCCAAGGTTTCCAGTACGTCTTTCGAGGTGGTGATCATGGTATCCGGCGAGATCTGGATACTGGAGCCGAAGCCTTTGCACGGCGTATGCAGGATAAAACCGCGATCGTCAGCCAGCGGGCCGCCGGCAAACACCGGTTTATCCAGACTGATGGCCGGATCGCGCGCCTGTGGCATGATCTTCAGTTTGCTCAGCACTGTTTCCACCGTGAACTGTTCCACCGGTTTATTGATCACCAGGCCCATGGCGCCGTCTTCATTGTGCTCGCAGACATAAATCACCGAGCGTTTGAAGCGAGGATCCTGAAGTGATGGCATAGCGATAAGAAAATGGTGTTGTAAATTCATGGTGTTATTTAAGGTATTTGATTGGTGAGAAGTTAAACAGCCGCCAGTATGCGGCTATCCCCATCGCCTTTCAAGCCGCGACTCGGTTGACGCGGGCTGACAGCGTCATTCAGGGAGGTCGGGAAGGCGGGCGACGCAAGTCACCCGCATTTCGATTACTTCGCTGCCAGACGCTTCTCGATTGCATCCATCAGCATACCGGTGATGGAAACCGGGAAGGCCGCTTCTATTTCACGCGCACAGGTCGGGCTGGTGACGTTGATTTCAGTCAGGCGATCGCCAATCACGTCCAGGCCCACAAAGATCAGCCCTTTTTCTTTCAGCGTCGGGGCTACCGCACGCGCAATTTTCCAGTCGCTTTCGCTCAGTGGACGCGCTTCACCACGGCCGCCGGCCGCCAGGTTGCCACGGGTCTCGCCCTGCGCCGGGATGCGCGCCAGGCAGTAAGGTACTGGCTCACCGTCAACCACCAGAATGCGCTTATCGCCCTCTTTGATTGCCGGCAAGAAGTTCTGCGCCATGCAGAAACGGCTACCGTGCTCGGTCAGGGTTTCGATAACCACCGACAGGTTAGGGTCGTCCTGCTTCACGCGGAAGATAGACGCGCCGCCCATGCCGTCCAGCGGTTTGAGAATAATGTCGCCGTGCTGCTGGTGGAATTTGCGGATGTGCGCCGCGCTGCGGCTGACCAGGGTGTCCGGCGTCAGTTCCGGGAACCAGGCGGTGAACAGCTTCTCGTTGCAGTCACGCAGGCTCTGCGGCTTGTTAACTACCAGCGTGCCTTTGACCTCTGCGCGTTCCAGAATATAGGTCGCGTAGATGTATTCGGTATCGAAAGGGGGATCTTTACGCATCAGGATCACGTCCAGATCATGCAGCGCCAGATCCTGCTCGCTGCCAAAGCTGAACCAGCTCTCTTTATCTTCCTTCACGCTCAGCAGCCGAGTGCGGGCGCGGCCGTCACCGGCGTGCAGATAGAGATCGTCCATCTCCATGTAGTGCAGTTCCCAGCCACGGCGCTGCGCTTCGAGCAGCATGGCGAAGCTGGTGTCTTTCTTGATGTTGATGGAGGCGATAGGGTCCATCACGATGCCGAGCTTAATCATCTTTTCTCCTTTAACCCAGATCGCCGAAACGTACCTGCAAAGCGGTAATTGCGGTGAGCGCTGTGGTTTCTGTACGCAGAACGCGTGGCCCAAGCAGGATATCAGTAAATCCGTGGCCTGTGGTCATCGCAATTTCGTCGGCGGATAAACCGCCTTCCGGCCCAATCAGCAGGCGGACATGTTCCACCGGCAGCGGCAGGGTATTGATACTGTGGTTGGCGCGTGGGTGCAGGTTGAGTTTCAGGCTGCCATCTTGCTCGGCGCACCAGTCTTCCAGTTTCATCGCCTCGCGAATTTCCGGAATACGGTTGCGGCCACATTGTTCGCAGGCGGCGATGGCGATCTTCTGCCATTGCTGGATTTTTTTCGCCAGACGCTCGCCGTCCAACTTCACACCGCAGCGCTCGGAAAACAGCGGAGTAATGACATTGACCCCGAGCTCGATGGATTTCTGAATGGTGAATTCCATCTTCTCACCGCGAGAAATCACCTGGCCCAGATGCAGATTGAGTGGCGATTCACGGTCTTCCGGTTGGCCGGCGGCTAGCCGCACCAGCACGTTTTTTTTGTCGACCTGGGTGATCTCGGCGTCAAATACCTGGTTGCTGCCGTCGAAGAGCTGCAGTGCCTGGCCGGCGCTCATTCGCAGTACACGCCCGATGTGGTTGGCGGCGTCTTCGCTCAGTGCGATTTCTGCATGGTCGATTAACGGCTGCGGGTGATAAATACGGGGTATACGCATTGAATATTCGATCCTGACTAATATGCAGTCATCAGTGCTGCAGCTTGAAAAAAAAGAGTATATACCCAAAGTAATTGAAGCTGCAGCAAGGCGGCAAGTGAGTGCATCCCGATGAGCTTACTTAAGTAAGTGATTCGGGGGCGCTCACGCAGTCAACACCGCTGCAGTTTTAAGTACGAAGGGGATTTAGCCCTTTCGTTGCTGGCAAGCCTGTTGAATATAGAGGTTATGGTTGCCCTGTACCTTAGCGATGCGTGCCTCCCGCAGGCATTCCCACTGGTTGACCGGATACTGACGGTTCCACACCTCGAAAAGCTGGGTCTGTTGGCGGGAAAGCCGCAGTTGATAGCGATCGCGCATATAAAAATAGGTGCGGGCGATCGCGCCGCGAGCGCGTGCGGGCGGTTCGGCCTGCTTATTTTTAAAGTCCACTTTCATTGGGCACTGGCCATACTGACCTTCGCCGCCTTTCCATTGGCTGTACATGAAATTATTGCGATCGCCGTTCACTTCGCCAATCGCCGGCTGCAGGTTGTGCAGGTCAGTTTCGATTTGGCGATAGCTCGCGTCTTTGTTGCAGTTTTTGCGGCCACCCTGTTGCCAGCACTGCAATTGGTGGCCGAACTGCCAGGCCGGTACCACATGTTCCCATTCGATACGCTGTGCGCGTTGGGCGTTCTTGCGTGGTTGATAGCCGCAACTGTTTAAATCTGGGATGCCTTTCTTGCCCTGCCAGGTGATCTGGCAGCCGCAGTAGAAAGAACCGGGCGCGTCTTGGTTGATTTTGGCCGCTGCCGCCTTGGCCTGAGAAAAATTATTGATGCCGTGCGCCTGTGCGGCGCCGGTGGTGAAAATAACCGTAAACAAAATTTTGCGAAGCATATTCCAAAACTGCTCAAAATTGGAAAGGCAGGCAGGGTAGCGGAAGTCAACGGCAGTGGCAAACGACGGGCGTTAACCCCGTGACTTTTCAAGCCAGCGTCGGAGTCTGGCTGTAACTTGGGACGTAGGGAGCAGAGGTTGGATTTTTCGCTTAAACAGGCTCACCGGCGATAAATTTCAATTTTTCGCCGCACTGACGGCAGCGGTATTCGCTTTCTCCGCGAAGCACCCGATTATGCCGACGTACGGTGAGCTGATGCTGTTGGCAACGACAGAGGTAGGGGAAGGTTTTGCTTTGCACCGAGGCAATTTCAAACTGGTGGGTGCGGCTGGCCGGTACCTGCAACACGCTTTCCATCATCCAGCGCCATTCGCGTCCATGTGGGGCCACGCGGCCAAACTGGCGGAAGACTAACAGGTGCGCCAGTTCGTGCGGCACCACTTCGTCGATAAACGGCTGTTGATTTTCCATCAGCAAAACCGGATTCAGCCGAATTTCCCAGGCTTGCAGCCAGGCGGTGCCCGCACTGGTTCCGCGTTGCTGGTAAACGACTTTGGGTTCCGGAAACTCGACGGAAAAATGCTGACGCGCCAGCAGCAGTTTTTCGCGCAGGCAGCGCATCACCGCCTGTTGCAGCGCTATGGGGATTCTTACTTTGTTCATTGCGGCTAGCTTAAGCAATGGCGCGACGGCTGGCAATAAGACGAAAAACTAATTCTCATCCCGCCTGCCGGGCCGGTTTTTCATCGCATTGATAACCCGATCGACGCTGATGGATTGTAATCAATGTGTTAACTGCGGGATAATAAACCGTACATGCTGAGTCTGTACCCGCAGCGCTCACAGAAAAGATTGAAAAGCATCCCGAGAAAATACCTTTCTAACGCAGGGGTTATTATGCGATTTAGCGCAATAACCGACTGATTAAAAATACGTAAGGTGTGGGGAAGTTTTTTGACGCGGCCTGCCCCGAGCTGGCTGAGTAAGTGTGAATTTAACGCAGCTGATGTTGCAAGTGAGAGATCAATGTCGAATAAACCGTTCCATTATCAAGATCCGTTCCCGCTGAAGAAAGACGATACCGAATACTATCTGTTAAGCCGCGATCACGTTTCCGTGAGCGAATTTGAAGGCCAGGAAGTTCTGAAAGTAGCCCCTGAAGCGTTAACCCTCCTTGCCCAGCACGCGTTTCATGACGCCTCATTTATGCTGCGCCCGGCGCACCAGCAGCAGGTTGCCGATATCCTCAAGGATCCGGACGCCAGCGAAAACGACAAATACGTTGCGCTGCAATTTTTGCGTAACTCAGAAATCGCCGCCAAAGGTATTTTGCCGACCTGTCAGGACACCGGTACCGCCATTATCGTCGGTAAAAAGGGCCAGCGCGTCTGGACCGGTGGCGGCGACGAAGAAGCGTTGTCACGCGGGGTGTACAACACCTTTATCGAAGACAACCTGCGCTATTCGCAAAACGCCGCGCTGGATATGTATAAAGAGGTCAACACCGGCAGCAACCTGCCGGCGCAGATCGACCTCTACAGCGTCGAGGGTGAAGAATACAAATTCCTGTGTATTGCTAAAGGCGGCGGTTCTGCCAATAAAACCTACCTTTATCAGGAAACCAAAGCGCTGCTGTCTCCGGGCAAGCTGAAGGATTATCTGGTCGAGAAAATGCGTACGCTGGGCACCGCGGCTTGCCCGCCGTACCACGTGGCGTTCGTTATCGGCGGTACCTCGGCGGAAGCAACCCTGAAAACCGTAAAACTGGCCTCGACCAAGTACTATGACGGCCTGCCGACCGAAGGCAATGAGCACGGTCAGGCATTCCGCGACGTGGCGCTGGAAGAAGAGTTGCTGAAAGAAGCGCAGAACCTGGGATTGGGCGCGCAGTTTGGCGGTAAATACTTTGCGCATGACGTTCGTGTGGTGCGTCTGCCGCGCCATGGCGCATCCTGCCCGGTCGGAATGGGGGTTTCCTGCTCCGCTGACCGTAACATTAAAGGCAAGATCAACCGTGACGGCATCTGGCTGGAGAAGCTGGAGAATAATCCTGGCAAATTTATCCCGCAGGAGCTGCGTCAGGCCGGTGAGGGCGAGGCAATCAAGATTGACCTTAACCGCCCGATGGCCGAGATCCTCAAGCAGCTGTCGCAATACCCGGTATCCACCCGCCTGTCCTTGAGCGGTACCATCATTGTGGGCCGCGACATTGCACATGCCAAGCTGAAAGAGCGCCTGGACAGAGGGGAAGGTCTGCCGCAATACGTTAAGGATCATCCGATTTATTACGCAGGCCCGGCCAAAACGCCGGACGGCTACGCTTCCGGTTCACTGGGGCCAACCACTGCCGGGCGCATGGATTCTTACGTCGACCTGCTGCAGTCTCATGGCGGCAGCATGATCATGCTGGCGAAAGGTAACCGCAGCCAGCAGGTGACCGACGCCTGCCACAAACACGGTGGTTTCTACCTCGGCAGCATCGGTGGCCCGGCGGCGGTACTGGCGCAACAGAGCATCAAGAGCCTGACCTGCGTCGAATACCCGGAGCTGGGTATGGAAGCGATCTGGAAAATCGAAGTGGAAGATTTCCCGGCGTTTATTCTGGTGGATGATAAAGGCAATGACTTCTTCCAGAAGATCCAGTCTGGCCAGTGTTCTCGCTGCGTGAAGTAACCGCCGAAAGGATTTGCCGCCCGCAGTGGGGCGGCAAATTTCAGGTTTTATCAACCCCTGTGTAAATTACTGTAGCCCGCTGGACGCGATGTTTTAACCTGTATACCCTACGCGCAAAGCACTAATACGCGCATAAAGGCATATTTGGAACAGAAGGTTCGGCAAACTCATGGAAACGCAGGAAAGTCATATCAGGGAATTGCTGGTCTGGATTGAAGACAACCTAACCAATCCCTTGTCATTGGATATCGTTTCTGCCAAATCAGGCTACTCGAAATGGTATCTGCAGCGAATGTTCAAAAAGCAGACCAGTTTGTCGCTGGCTTCCTATATTCGCGCGCGCCGCTTGTACCTCGCCGCTTTCGCCTTGCGTTATACGCAAAAAAGCATTCTTGATATTTCTATTGAATATCAATTCGATAACCAACAAACCTTTTCTCGCTGCTTCAAAAAGCACTTTGCCGAATCTCCCAGTGTTTATCGCCATGCGCGTAAACAGGACTTCAGCCATCTGGTTCGCTCGCTGTCGGTGAATCAGCCGGGGGATATTAAGGTCGATCGCATCAAGGTCGCCAAGGGGCAGTATGCTATCCGAGGGAAGAGTTACCCTTACCATCTGGACATTACCGATCTGGATAAGTCGCACCTTCCCATCCGCAGCAAAATCAAAGAGACGTTCTATGCTCTGCTGGGTGAGCGCCCGGCATTGACCTATTCGCTGGCCCAGTTTGTGCCGGATGGGGAACGAGTGCGGGTGGATTATACCCTGGGCGTTGCGGCAGACTGCCCGGTCAGTGACGGTGCCGGGCTTGAAGCGCTGCCGGATATCTCCGGTGATTTTTGTCGTTTTTGCTATGCCGGCAAGCCAGTGGCCCTGAACGATCATATTGTGCAGATGTACACTCAGGTCTTGCCGCAACTTGGCCTGGCTCGCCGGGAAGGGCCTGACCTGACGATGTTCAACTATTCGCTAAATGAGCGGGAGGAGCTGCATCTTGAGCTCCAACACCTGGTGCCGGTGACTCCCCTTGACTGAGCGGGGTGGCAGAGCGGTTCTTTTGCTGCACGATATCTGCCATCACCGCCAGCGCGATTTCAGCCGGGGTCTTGCTGCCGAGCGGTAAGCCAATCGGGGCATGAATTCGCTCCAGCTCTTGTGGGCTGAATTCGGCAATCTGCTGCAGGCGTTGGCGACGACGCGCGCTGTTGCGCAACGATCCCATGGCGCCGATATAAAACGCCGGGGTATGGATAGCCTCCATTAGCGTCAGATCGTCCATGCGGGGATCGTGCGTCAGCGCGACAATCGCGGTATTGGCGTGACAGCCGCCGTCTTCAATAAACTTGGCCGGAAACTGACGCAGTAGCGTCACGTTGGATCTCAGCTGCGGGGCGAAATTTTCCAGCGCCTCCGGACGGTTCTCGCACACCAACACTTCAAACCCCAGCGAACTGGCGAAATCGGCGCAGTACAATGCCACGCTGGAAAGACCGGCGATCAGCAAACGCGGGGCTGCGGCAATATGAAGGGTAATTTGCGGGCCGCGGCGTTCCACCTGGGTCGCACTGGCGAAATCGGTCAACGTCAGGCTGCCGCAGGCATCCGGCAGAGTGAGGCGTTTGACCAGCGCATGGTGTCCGTTTAACGCGCCGGCGAGGGTTGTCAGATAATCGATGCTCTCGTCGCCCGCCGGTAAATACTCAATCAGCACCTCCAGCACGCCGCCGCAGGGCAGCGCTACGTTGGGCTCCAGACCGCCCTCACCGTAACGAATGACCTGGCTGGCAGCCTGATACTCCCCGGCCGCCAGGCGCCGCAGAAAGTCTTCTTCCACGCATCCTCCGGACAGCGAGCCGCAATAATGCCCATCCTGCGTGGCGGCCAACAGCGCCCCCGGCGATCGCGGTGAGGAGCCGTAAGTGCTCAGCACGGTGCACAGCCATACCGGTTGTTGTTTCAGCCAGTTTATCGCCTGGCTGACCACGGTGATATCGAGATGTTGCATAGATGAGTTACTCGCTGACCGGTAGCTGCGACGGAAGATCTATATCCTGCACGACAGTGGGTTGATCAAGATTAAGCCAGTGTACCGCCTGCTCTTTAAGCAGATCGCGTGCACCATTATCGCCACGTAATTGGCTCAGTTGTTTGCGCAATAGAGCGGAAAACCCAACCGGGTGACCCGGCTGTTGTTCAAAACGGGGACGGACAATGGCGTGGTGCTGCAACGCGCTGGCTACCTGCTGGAAAACCGCCGGGGTAACGAACGGCATATCCGCCAAATGAACCAACCAGCCTTGCCAGTGCGGCGTGGCGTTAACGCCGGCGGCAATGGAATCGCCAAGGCCGACGCTGGCCAGCAGCGTGACCGGAACCTGATAGGCGGCGCAAATCTGTTTAACCTGGCGGTTGTCTGGCCGGGTGACCACCCATATGGGCAGGCCGGAAGCCAACGCTTGACGCAGCGTCTGTTCAAACAGCGAACGTTGGCGGCCTGCGGCATCCGCAAACTCGGCATTTAATTTATTGCCTGCGCCACCGGCCTGAGAGAAGCGTTCTCCACGTCCGGCAGCGGCGATCACTATGCCTGTTGTCATCTTATCCGCCCGAATTTGCGCAACTTCTAATTACCTTACTAAAAATATGTGTTGTTGAGATGTGTTTTTATTGAAAATCGCATGTTAATCATCACATAATTTTGGTTATAAGCATATGCTTATGACGTCTACGGCAAGGTCGTCAGCGTTTGCGCAACACCACCGCTGAACACAAAACTACAATAAAGATGCAAAGGACTTTTTATGAGCAATTTCAACCCGTCGCGGCGTCGCTTTATCAAAAGCGCCGTGATAGCGGGGGTCTCCGTGTACCTCGCGCCCCTGTACAGCCGTGCCTATGCCGCGCTGTTTGAGCAGAAGATCCTCCAGTCCCCGAACTGGGATGCCCACGAGAAACGTATACGCTTTCGTATCGATGGCCGTGCCAAGGTCATGGGGCAGAAGGTCTTTGCCCGTGATATTCGCGCGGTGGATATGCCGCACTGGCCACAGCAGCAGGCGCACGCCTTTATTTTGCGCGTCACTCAAGCAGACAAGCTGTTCGAAGGTATCGATCTCTCATTGCTGGGCGACGACCTGCAGCCCGATCGGCTGGTAACCGCCGAGGATTTGGCGCGCGACGGTTTGGCCTTCCCGGCATTTTACGGCGACGACATGCTGCTGCCGATTGGCAAAACCCCGGCTTACCTGGGCCAGGCGGTGGCAATCCTGATTTATCACGATTTTGCCCGTTTCCGCTTTGCCAAAGACAAGCTGAAATTCCGCGAAGGCACGATTAAATACGGGGCGCAAACCGGTCCGCTGCAGCGCGACCCTTGGGGCACTTTCCGCTATGTGCGGGTGGGAGGAGACAAGCCGTTCGATGACGACCGTTTTTCCAGCCTGAAAGATACCCCGATTTTCCCGGTTTCGATGAAGAAACACCTGCCGGTCTGGCCGGAAGGACGCGAAGGCGGCAAGCTGGATCAGGAAGGCATGTATTACGCCGGCATGATTGCCGATGAGTTGAAAACGCCGCCGGATGAGTGGCTGGTGATGTCACGCCGCTATACCACGCAGTCCGTCGACACCTCCGCGCTGGAGCCGGACAACGCCAACGGCTGGTTCGATGCCGAGACGCAAACGTTGCATCTGGTGGTGCCGACTCAGTCGCCGCAGGAAGTGGCCGATGAAATGCCGCGCATGCTGGCAAAACGCAATCCGCCAGTTAAACAGCTGATTCTGCACCCATGCTACACCGTCGGTTACGGCTCGAAAGATCACTTTAACTTCCCGTATTACGGCGCGGTGGCGGCGATGTACGGCGACGGGCACCCGGTTCGGCTGGCCAACGACCGTTTCGAACAGTTCCAGACTGCGCTGAAACGCCATGCCTTCGACATGAATTACCGCATTGCGGTAAACCGCCAAACCGGCGTGCTGCAGTCATTCCATGGTGAGATGACGGCAGACGGCGGTGGCCGCAGCAACTTTACGCCTTCGGTGGTGATGGTGGCGGCGACCGCGGCGCAGTCGATTTATTACTTCCCGAAAAGCGATTTGTCTGCGGTGGGGCTGGCTTCGCGCGCCATCGACGCAGGGTCGGCACGGGGTTACGGCACGCTGCAAAGCATGGCCGCCACCGAGATGATGGTCGATGAGCTGGCTGCCGAACTGAAGATTGACCCGATTGAATTCCGTTTGCGCAACGTATTGAAATCCGGCATGAAAAATACGCAGGGTGCCATTCCTGCCGGGGCTATTCGCGCCGATGAAGTGCTGGAGAAGGCGGCGAAGCATGAGATGTGGCTGCAACGCGCCAAGCGCAAGGCGGAGTTTGAAAGCCAGCATCCGGGCAAACGCTATGGCGTAGGCTTTGGCTGCGTGCAAAAAGACTTCGGTACCGGTGCCGAGACTTCATTCGCCCGCGTCGAACTGGGAGAAGACGGGCGCATTATGCTGTATCACAGCGGTGCCGAGATGGGCACCGGCATGTCGACCTCACAATCGGTGTTGTGCGCACAGTGGCTGGGCAAACCGGCAGACGAGGCTCACTTCTCGGTGACCGACTGGTCAGTGCTGCCGATGGTCACCAGTGGCGATCCTTACGTTATGTCGCAGGCCGATCAGGATCGGTTGCAAACCAATCCGGCCTGGACGCCAAGCTACTGCTCACCTTCCAGCGCCAGCAACTCGGCGTATTACTTCTCGCACAGTACGCGCGAAGCGGCGCGGCTGATATTCGATCATGGCCTGTGGCCGGCAGCGATGGCCATTTGGCAATCCGGCCCCGGTGGCGGCCAGGCGGCACCTTTAGTGGTACGCCGAGAGGATGCGCGTTGGGTGGAGGGGGGATTGACCGCTGCCGGTATGGAGGTGTTGAGCCTGGAGCGGCTGGCAAAACAACTTTACCAGATGGGCGGGATCGCAGGCGCAGCGGTGCACGTTTTCAACCGCTGGCAGTGGGCGGAAGCGGACTTTACCCTGAGCGGCAATAGCGAACGCCTGCCGATTGATGGCCTGGCTGTGCGCAACGCCGGTGGCGAGTTCAAAACGCTGCCACGTAATCAGGTCTATTATCCCCCGACTCAACGCAATAACGCGGCGGTGACCTATTACAGTGCCGTCGGAACCCTTGCGGAAGTGGCGGTGGATATCGCCACCGGCCAGGTAGAACTGCTGAATCACCATTCAATCATGGAGTGCGGCAACCTGATTGTGCCGGAACTGGTTTCCGGCCAGTTGCAGGGCGGGTTGGCGATGGGAATTGGTCATGCACTGCACGAATATTTACCGCTGTACGAAGACGGGCCCGGTAACGGTACCTGGAACTTTAACCGTTACCACCTGCCACGCGCCAGCGATGTGGCGGTCTGGAAACAGACCGATGACATCCTGCCCGCG
>Ga0079104_1002118_pt1 | contig 11315 bp, 11 predicted proteins | sample MedtruBG_FD_76829 | JGI IMG/M metagenome (GOLD analysis project Ga0079104, IMG submission 76829) | Root nodule microbial communities of legume samples collected from California, USA - Medicago truncatula BG | ecosystem: Host-associated > Plants > Roots > Nodule | place: USA: California... | reverse complement strand
TTCAATTCATGAAGATGATTCTGAGTTTTTTCATTTTGTATTTTTGAATGTAATTTGTTAATGTTATAACCAAAACAAAGCAAAATAAATTCAGTTTGAACGCTATTTTTTCCACGTGTTAAAAATCTATTGAATTCATAATCACTTTTTAGAACTCCAAATGCTCCTTCGACCTGAATAGATCTATTCATTCTTAATTTAGTTCCAAATTCAGTTGTAATATTTTTATAGGATATTTCACGCTTTTCCACAAAAGTTTTTGAAACCTGCATTTTTCTATTTCCTTTTGCTTTTGTGCATTTTACTTTGTAATCGCAATTATCACAGTTTTCGAATTCATACACAGTTACTTCTGATTTGTATCCACTTACGGATTTTCTATAAATAATAGAAGTCGGTATTAATTTTCTATGGTTATGACAAATATAAAAATCTGATTCAGCATTATATTTCATATTTTCGCGCTTACTTATATCGTTTTTAAAACTTCTTTTTTTCCACTTCTCATAAGTTTGTGGTTTTATATAAGGAATTTGCTTATTTTATTCTAAGAATAAATAATTTTCTTCACTTTCATAACCTGAATATGCAATTATATTAAGATATTTACGACCGATTTTTTCTTTCATATTATTAAGCATAGGTATTGTTGCTATGTCATTTCTATCATCAAATATTACGGTACCGGTTACGTATTCACTTTCAACTGCAATTTGTACATTATATGCAGGTTTTAATTGACTATTTCTTTTACTCAAATTATATTTTTCTTGTCTCTCTTTATATTCAGATAGTTACTCTGTCCCCTTTTGAATTTTAGTTTTTCTTTTACCAATTCCATGAACAAACTCTATGTTTCTTTCTGAACAGTAAATTCTTTTAATTCTCCAAGGTTAATATTTTCTAAAAGAACAAGAATTTTATCAAACATTTTTTCTTCATTTTTTAAAATAGTTTTTTTCCAAACAAGTGTATAACGATTAGCATTTGCTTCGATTTTTGTACCATCAATAAATGCATTTTCAAATAGTATTTCATTTTGATTGGCTAAATAATTAACCTGTTGATAAAATAAATCTTCAATTACCTCATTTGAAATATAGTCTTTACGAAAACTACTGATTGTAGCATGATCAGGTACTTTATAACCACTTGAAATTTATATCTCTTTTAATTAATTATGTCTAATAACCACTCTTGACCTTGCTGGATATCCATCATAGTTGTTGGAACGTCTAATATTTTAAGTCTAACCCCTTCATTTTTAAAGTATTCGAGCTCTTGCTTAATTTGCTGCTTATTCCTTCCTAAACGATTAATATATATAATATCTCCGGCTTGTACAACTTTTGTAAGTAGTAGGTATTGTGGTCTATCAAAATCTTTACCACTTTGTTTTTCTGTAAAAATAAATCTATTATAAACATACTTTTCAAGTCCTATTAATTGTCTATCTAAATTTTGTTCTTTAGTGATAACTCTACAATGTCCATAAATTCCTATTTGTGCTTTTTCCTCTAAAGTATTTTTAAGATTATTATACAAAATTATTTTAAAAAGTATATATTATTTACTAGGATTGTGCACTAAATAGGAAAAACTTAAGCTACTAGTCCTAATTTGGAAATAACCCAATCTAGACTTATCCCGTTATCCACACAGGCATGTGCAAAACTAACTATTTGCACTAAATAGCTGTTACGGAAGTAAGATATTGTATCTCCTAGAGTTTTTAATTTGAGTGTTTTATTATTTCTTACTCTGAAAATCTCGAGAAAAGTATATGTTAGAAATACAATGCTCCAATATCTATTTATTCATTTCGAGGATTCTACTTGAAACTCATCAAAACCAAGAGATGATTTAAGATATCTGTAGCTTACTTCAATATTCCGGCGTTTTTCATAGTAAGAGATTATAGTTTGATTATCTAACGATATATCCGTACTTAGTATAAAACAAGGATTATCAGATAAATCTTGTTTGTTCCAACTTATAAGTACAACTGTATTTTCGATGTCATTAAGTTTTCCTTCGTATCTATAGACATAATACTTGCTGTTGCTAGCTGTAACAATGCTAGTTTCATTAGGTATAATGTGCTTTGAAAATTTATCAACACCAATTTTAATGCCCGCAGGATATATAATTCTATTAGATTTAATTCTTCCTATGTTGTGGTAACCACTTACTAAACCGTGAAGCAAAATTTTTGCTGAAGTGTACCATGAATCAATTCAGTAGATAATTAGCTTTAGTAGCTGGTGTAAATTCATTTATAAATTCTATAGCTAGTTGTTGTTTATGCCTAAATTTTTTAGGATCATTCTTAAAAAATTTTTTACGTTGATACTGTTTAAAGTTTAAAGGAATTTGGTAATCATTAATTGTATAATGCGATGTTACTAGGCAATGAGACCACATGGGCTTGTTACCATCTGCATGAGAATTATGAAAGTCTAAGCCTTCAATATTTTTTGTAGAAATATTCCTTTTACTTAAAGTATCATCAATAATTAGAAATCCAATATCATCATCTTTTGATGTATTTGAGATTTCAGATATGGCATGAAATATTCGTTCATCCGTGACATACTCATGATTCTATGAGTATTAGCCTAGAAACCTTGAACCTGTACTTCTATGCCTATTACAAGTAAGTTTGCTATAAATTGAAGATAGATTTTTTCTAATTTCGGTGACGGTTATTCCATAGATTAAATTTATAATATGATTCTTTAACGCAGAAGAATATGGTAGATTTAACTCTAAAATATAGTTGTTTATTGCTTCATTTTGGTTTAATATTGTTATCAGCATAGATTTACCTCCTTAGGCTTGTTGTCCCAATTCAAACCTAACATATTTGGAGGCATCTGTGCTATTTTTTATAAAATATTTTAAAAGTAATTTACGGATTTATATCCATAGAAAAGTTTCTCAAATTAATGAACAAGTCAAGTAAATAGATAAAAATTATTTAAATTATGTATATTTTGCTTTTAAACGGTAGTATAATATAAAGTACCGTTTAGAAGTAAAGAAGGTGAAATAATGACTAATATAGAAAAAATAAAAAATATATTAGAGAAAAATAATGGAATTATAAAGGCAGAAGATTTAAATAAAGAAAATATAGCAAGACATTATTTAAATATACTTCAAGAAAAAGGTGAAATTGTAAAATTAGATAGAGGAATATATGCTAGACCAGATGTATGGGAAGATGAAATGTATATATTACAAGCTAAATATAAAAAAAGCATATTTTCACATGAAACATCATTGTATCTTCATGAATTAACAGATAGAACACCTATATATTATAGGATTACAATACCTAATAACTATAATCCTAAAAATCTGAAATATGAAAATGTAAAATTAAACTATGCAGTTAATAGTTTATTGGAAGTTGGAGTAACTCAAATGAAAACTTCTTTTGGCAATTATATTAGATGCTATGATAAAGAAAAGACTATCTGCGATATTATAAGAAACAAAGAAAATGAAAATATTGAAATATTTACGGATGCATTAAAAATGTATGTATCCAGAAAAGATAAAGATTTGCAACTGCTAATGAAATATGCCAAGATCTTAAAAATTGAGAAAAAAGTTAGAGGATATATGGAGATACTTATATGAAAAATGCTATGCAATTTAAAGCTTATATAAAGAAAACGGCAATGGAGAAAAATATATCGGCTCAATTAGTTCTGCAAAATTATATGTTGGAAAGATTACTTGAGAGAATATCAAAGTCAAAATGCAGTTCAAATATAATATTAAAGGGCGGATTTTTAATTGGTGCAATAGTTGGAATTGATTCAAGAACAACTATGGACTTAGATACTACAATAAAGGCTCTTACAGTATCAAAAGAGAATATTAGAGAAATATTTGAAGAGATAATACAAGTGGATTTAGATGATGAAATAAAATTTAAGATTAAAAATGTGGATGATATAAGAGAAAAAGATGAGTATCCAGGAATTAGAGTGAGCTTGGAAGCTTTATATCCACTATTAGCAGTTCCTCTAAAAGTAGATGTTACTACTAGAGATAAAATTACACCGAAAGAAATAGAATATAAATTCAAATTAATATTTGATGAAAATAAAGAAATAAGTATATTAGCATACAATTTAGAAACTGTACTAGCTGAAAAATTAGAAATTATAATATCCAGAAGTATATTAAATACAATACCAAGAGATTATTATGATGTGTATATATTATGGAAGCTGCAAAAAGAAAATATTGATATAGGAACATTAAAATTAGTATTACAAGAAACTGCTAAAAAGAGAGAAACAATAAATCATATTGAAAGCTATTCTAAAACATTAGAAGACATCGAGGAAAATCAAAATATGATAAAACAACGGAATGTATATAAAAATAAATTCAATTATACATCGGAAATAGAGGTTATTGATACATGCAGTGCAGTTAGGGATATATTGGAAGAAATATATTAATACTATAATAGTGCAAAAATGGGGGACATTTTATCTAAATATATATAAGAGAATGGTCGGAAGAATAAAAACTTCCGACATTCTTCCGACCATCAGTAAAATAGAAATCAATATGGTAAATTATGTAATATGACTTAAGGCTAGTTATATCAATAGCTATAGAGTATTGTAAGATACCATAAGATATAATGAAATATACACAAATTGGAATACAGAACTCGGCTTATGGCTTATCGCGCAACAAGTAATTGCAAGGATTTGAGGAATACGATATTCGTATTTCTCTTAATTTTCACTTGCTTTTTTTGCGTATAAAATATTTTATAATGCAGATAAATATTTTATTGAATGAATATTTAAATAATATGTATACTCGTAATAGTGGCAAACACAAAAATTTAGAAATAAATTTTTGTGTTTTTTTTATTATATGCTTTAGCGCTAAAAGAAAGCCACCTGCTAAGCGGGTGGTGGGCAGTTGGTTATACCGTTAAAAAACTGTGAATATTTTCAAAAGGTATTTTTACTACAAACTTTGTATTGCCACAAAACTAATACTGGTAATACAAGACTATAAGATACTAAAAAATTTAAGTTTCACAATTACATTTAAAATAAGGAATAACCACACAATTAAAAAATATATAGCAAGTCTAACATGGAGAAAAGACTGTCCTATATATTTTCTAGCCTTATAGGCGCAGAGCAAGCCACCAGTTCCACTGGTGGTCCTGACTTAGTTAAAGTTTACACTTAGATGAATCAAATTAAGGATAAAATAATTAAAAGAAGCTTTGCTAAAAATCAAATAAAGGATTTTAGTAAAGTTTTTATTTGTACAAAGTTAGATTAAATTCATATAGTAGATAATATTAATTAAATTTTGATTTAGTTGGTAAAGAGGAAAAGAACATAAAATAACAAACAATAAACAGAAAATAGTTTATTTATTATTGTCGCTGAATAACTCATAATTATAATGTAGTCGATATACAAATTATATAAGATACTAGTTTAAATATATTTTGTAGGGAAGAGGAAACCTGTTTTTATAATATGTAAAAGATTTGGTAACGTTAATTATAAGGAATTGCAGACAGCATTATTTAATATAAAGGCCTATTAATGTTGTGTAAGTATTTACAATTATAAAATCAAATTTAAGATTTTATAGAGTACATGTTAACGTGTCTAGAAAATTAAATTTCACTACAGGAATCGTAGGTTACATCTAAAATATTAGGAGGTAATTTTATGAATCAAACTAAAAGGATACAGACAAGTATTTCTACAAGAGAAAAGATCGGGTATGGTTTTGGAGATTTTGCATGTAATCTTGTATATGCAAGTATCTCTAGTTATCTATTGCTTTTTTACACTGATGTTTTTGGGTTGACATCAAGTGCAGCGGCATTTATGTTTTTTATAGTTCGTATTTTAGATGCTGTTTCGGACCCGCTTGTAGGAATGATTATTGATAAAATAAATACTAAATATGGTAAGTTTAGACCATTTTTGTTATACGGTGCAGTACCTTTTGCAATTTTAGCTATATTGTGTTTTAGCACACCACAACTAAGTGAAGGTGGAAAAATGATATATGCTTATGCAACATACATTGCCCTATCTGTCTGCTATACCTTTGTTAATGTTCCTTATGGAGCTTTGACTTCAGCAATGACTAGAGATCAGCATGAATCTGTTAGCATAACTACTTATAGAACATTTTTAGCAAATATAGAACAAGTTGTTGTTGCATTTTGTGTGCCATTATTAGCAGGTCAATTCTCAAAAACAATGAGTATTGGACAAAGCTGGCAATTGACTATGGCTATAATAGCTATTATTGGAGGAATTTTATTACTTATCTGTTTTAAGTCTGTAGAGGAAAGGGTGCAAGTTCCTGCTTCTCATACGAAAATAAAGTTTAGTGATATTTTCGAGCAATTTAGATCTAATAGTCCGCTAGTAGTTTTAAGTATATTTTTCTTTGTTATATATGGTGTAAAATCTATTGTAAGTGCGACTGGAATTTATTATATAACTTATTATGTGGGAAGGCCGGAGCTTGTTAAATGGTATTCAGCGGTTGGCACTTTTCCAGCATTATTAATTATTCCATTTATACCTTGGTTAAGTAGAAAGTTAACTAAAAAGCAACTTATGACATTGTCAATACCTACTGATATTATTGGAATGCTTGGATTGTTTCTATCACCAAGTAACTGGCTTATCATAATTTTTATTTCTCGTGGAATTGCTTCAGTTGGAAATGGTATGATTAGTGCATTTATGTGGGCCTTAATCCCAGAAACTATTGAATATGGTGAATGGAAAACTAATAAACGTCTAGGTGGAATGATATATTCACTTATATGTTTCTTCTTTAAATGTGGTAATGCTCTTGGAGAAATGATTCCAGGTATAGTTTTAGCAATGAGTGGTTATGTGGCAAAACAAACTCAGACACCAGCAGCGCTTCATGGTATTCTAATTGCAACAGCAATTATTCCTATATGTTTATATAGGATATCGATTATTTGTATGAGGTTTTATAATTTAGATAAAGAAACTTATGCAAGAATTTCTAAAGAATTAAGAGAAAGAAATGCAGCTGAATTAGAGAAAGAGTTGTCTTATTAATAGAATAAAAGAGATGATCAATTAAATTGGATGAATGAAATTCGGTATTATGACAAATTAGAATGGATAAATTTTTAAATTATTAGGACGTTGTTTCACTAACGTAATCAGTGTATTATAAATATGTATTTGTGAGAGACATTTGTTTATTTGGGTAAGTATCAAGTGCAGTTTAAACAAAGATTTGATAATTTGGAGGTCGATCGTATGAAAAAGTTCTTACTAATTGTTTTGGCATTAATTATCAGTACGACCTTGATATTATTAGGGTGTAGTAGATCAAAGCCACAAGATGTTTCAGAGGAAAGTTCAAAAAAGAAAACAGTGGTGACTTTCTGGGCAGCGTCTGTAACACCAGAAAGAGAAGCTTTTTTTAAAGAGTTTCAGAAAAAGGTTAGTGAAACGTATCCTGATATACAACTAGATTTACTTGGAATACCTGGTGATTTATCAGCTTATAGACAAAAAGTTGATGTTGCAATTGCAGCAGGAAAAGCACCTGATATAACTAATGATTTTAGGTCATCATTGTTAACAAACGGTTATTATGAAGATTTAACTAACTATTTTGATAAATTGAAAGATAGAAATAAGATTAATGAGGATTTAGTTAAATCTACAAAATCATATGATCCATCAGGAAAGGGACTTTATGCACTTCCATATAGCTCGCAAACTTGGAATTTATGGGTAAGATCGGATTGGCTAAAAGAAAAAGGCTTAAATGTACCAACTAATTGGGATACATTTTTTAGCACTGTTGAAAAATTGACTGATAAAAATAAAAAAATATATGGATTAGCTATTCGCGGGGGAGCAGGAAGTGCCAATACTTTAGAAATGTTGATGTATTCGTATTCAGGCATACTAAATTACTTTACAGAAGATGGTAAGTCCACAATTAATAGTCCTAAAAATTTAGAATTTGCAGAAAAATATCTTGGATGCTATAACAAGTTTACAGCACAAGATGATTTGACAAAGAGCTGGACAGAATTAGCAAATTCATTCCAGTCAGGCAGGGCAGGTATAGTTATTCATAATTTAGGATCTGGGAAATCTATGATGTCCGCATTCGATAATGATACTTCGAAATTTCAAGCAGTAAAATTCCCGGTTTCATCTAAAGGATATATAGTTCACCCAAAGTTAATGCCTTTAGGATTATCGATGTCATCTAAATCAAAAAATAAAGATGCCGTATGGAAAGTGATGAAATTATATTTAGATAAAGATATAAACACTGAGTATTGTAAGATATATGGTGAAATTCCAGCCAATATAGAGGCTACTGAGAATAGCTTTTTTATGGATACTCAATACATGTCTATAGGCGTTGATTTGCAAGAATCTAAGGAAGTTAAATTTACTGATACACCATATTATTTAGCGAATTACTCCAATATAGAATCTCAAATGGATTCGGTGATTCAAAAAGTAATGTCTAAACAAATGACAGCAAAAGATATGCTTGATCAGTGGGCAGTTTTGCTTGAAAAAGCAAAAAGAGATTATGATAATTCAGTAAAAAAACAATATAATATTAAAGATGTGAATTAGAAACTATTAATTTCGAGGGGAAATTAGGTATGAGAAGATTATTTGAAAATTTGTGGAGAAGGCCAATTAAGCAACAACTAAACTTAATATATATTCCGGTTATATTGATATCAGCCATATTAATCGGGATTTTTTCATACATTTTTCAAATAAAACAAATTGAGAAGAATTCATCTTTTTTACTTAAAAATTCAGTAAATCAAACAGCTATTTCGGTAAATGAGAAAATAAATATACCATTTTCACAAATGGTATCAGAAAGTGATAGTGTAGCCATTGGAAACCTATTCATGAACCGCTATACCGAAGAAGAGAAAACCAGAAAATATATTGATATCTTAGATTGCTACAATCAGATGGAGTCTTCTTATTATAGTATTAATGATATGATTGATTCTATATATTTTGTGACAAATACAGGAGTAGAGGTCAGTATGTATAAAGGAGACACACCAGTTAATATAGGTATAGATTTTAATGAATGGTTTAATAAAGATATTTATACGGAAACTGGATATGGATGGATAGAAAATCATGAAGATAAAGTTTTTTCTTCAAAATCAGTAAGAAAGGTTATTTCTATTGTGAAAAAATTTGGCACAGAGGATTCAAGAAATAAGGCAATATTGATCTATAATCTTAAGGCGGAGTATTTTCGGGAATTATTGAATAAAGTTAATATTAGTCCAAATAGATATGTAATGGTTATGAGTCAAGATGGAAAAGCAATTGTTAATAGTACAACGAAAACATTTAATATAGAAGACGATGATATAGCTAGAGTTAAATGTGATATTGAAGAAGACAGTATTAATGATACGAAAATAGGAAAAGAGAAAGTCTCAATATATAGTAGTTCGGAAGATAATTTATGGAAAGTAATTGGTGTTGTTCCTAAAAAAGATTTAGTAAGCGAAGCGAACAAACTGAAAGCAATTTTAATGGGATTTATAGGAATATTATTAATTGTTTTATTGGGTATTTGTACTCTATTGGCAAGAGGTGTATCAAAGCCAATAGAGATTCTTTCAAATAAAGTTAAAGAATTTGAGCTTGGAAATATAAATGTTAAGTTTGAAATAGACACAGAAAATGAGTTGGGAACCTTATCAAAAGGCTTGGAGAGATTTAAAGAATCAGTTCTCGAACTTTTAAAGAAAGTAATGCAGGAAGAAAAACAAAAATCAAAATTAGAACTTTTGATAATGCAGTTACAAATCAAACCTCATTTTTTGTATAACACTCTAGGATCAATTAAGCATTTAATCGATATGGGAAGAAATGACAAGGTGAGTGAAATGTGTGCGGCTTTGTCTAAATTTTATATGATAGGTCTTAGTGGTGGGAGAGATATCATTTATGTAAGTGAAGAGATTGAACACATTAGAAATTATCTTAAGATTCAACAAATGAGATATAATAAAGAATTTGAATTTTATATTAATATTAGCAAAGAAATTATGAACGAGAAAATGTTAATACTTACCCTTCAACCGGTTATTGAAAATGCTATATATCATGGAATTAAAGGAAAGGAAGGACTAGGTACAATCATTTTATCTGGAAATAAGAAAGAGGATAAAATGATATTTGAAGTATATGATGATGGATTAGGAATGAGTGAACAGGAATTAGATAATTTAATTACAAACGTTAATAATAGAAAGGAGCAGCAATTAAAAAGTTTTGGGTTAAGAAATGTAAATAATCGCTTAAAATTATATTTTGGAAGTAAAGCAAAAATGAACTTTTTTAGCATAAAAAATGAATTTACACAGGTTATTATAGAAATCCCTATAGAATCAGGACAAAAAGGAGACGAAAAATATGTGTAGGCTTTTTATTGTTGAAGATGAAGAGATTATAAGAGAGGGGATTCAAAAAAATATAGACTGGGAATTAAATAATGTCAAAATAGTTGGGACGGCATCAAATGGGAAAGAGTGCTTGGAGAGGATAGAAACATGTATGCCTGAGGTTATATTATCAGATATTAAGATGCCTTTTATGGATGGAATGGAGTTAATTCAGCATATCTATGAGTTGTATCCTAAGATAAAAGTTGTATTATTAACTGCATTCGATGAGTTTGAGTATGCGAAAAAAGCATTAAATTATAAAGTGTGCCAATATGTTATGAAATACGAAGAGAATGAAAAAATATTAGAGGCTGTTTTGCGGGCTGGAAATGAATTTACTGCTTCATTAAACCAAGCTGAAAGAGTAAAGCAAAGTGAAATATTATTGGAAAATAAAATATTAAGAGATTTATTATTTTAGGATGAAAAGTCTGAGGAAATATATCAGAATCTTCTTAATAGTAATATAGAATTTTTATATGATAACTTTTTTGTTACGTGCATTTCAAGCAGAAATTTAACTCAAAGCAAGCATATAAGAAGTATTGCCGAAGTATATAGTTTTTTAGAAAGCGAAATTAGAATTTTAGACTTAGAAATAGATGTTTATTTCTGTAAAACGGAGCAAAAATTATTTGTTATATCTAACATTCGCAAAGAGGCATTTCATTTATTTGATAAATTCGTCAAAATGTTAGAAATCCTACTAAAACAGAAAGAAAAAGAGTGGCAATGTAATTTGAAAGCCTCAGTTGGTAGTATATATAAC
>Ga0079104_1002116_pt1 | contig 11319 bp, 8 predicted proteins | sample MedtruBG_FD_76829 | JGI IMG/M metagenome (GOLD analysis project Ga0079104, IMG submission 76829) | Root nodule microbial communities of legume samples collected from California, USA - Medicago truncatula BG | ecosystem: Host-associated > Plants > Roots > Nodule | place: USA: California... | reverse complement strand
GTAGGGTCAGCGTGACGGCAATTCCGGGCCAGTCGAGCGCCAGCTCACGGCGAAGGCGTAGCGCGCGGTGAACGATGGTGACGGCACGATCGTCAAACACCCAGTGCGCGTCAGGGGTTTCGTCAGGTTGAATGACGCCCAGGCCGACGATCTCATCCAGTTCCTCTTCGGAGACGCCGGTATGCAGACAAAATTCGGTGACGGTCAGGGTGAAAGTGACATTAGCCATGATTTTTACCCCACTGTTGGCGAGGGTCGAAGGAGGATTGTGCATCCGCTAACTGTTGCCATAGGGCGCTGGTTTTCTCATCTGCTTTCGGCGGCATGACGATTTTAATCACCGCAAACAGATCGCCGGTGTGCTGTTTGTTGACCAGGCCTTTGCCTTTGATTCGCAGCCGTTGTCCGGCCTGACAGCCTGGTGGAATAGTCAGCAAAATCGGCTCTTTCAGGGTTGGCACTTTCACTTTGGCCCCCAGCGCGGCTTCCCACGGGGCGAGCGGCAGCACAATTTCCAGGTTATGGCCGACGATATCAAACAGCGGATGCGGCGCGATGCGGATGACGAGCCACAGATCTCCGGCAGGGCCGCCGTTCTCGCCCGGCGTGCCCTGGCCTTTCAGGCGAATGCGCTGCCCGTCGCCAACACCGGCCGGGATTTTAACGTTGAGCGATTTGGGAATTTCTTTCTCGACCATGCCGAATACGTTGTAAACCGGCAGGGTGTAGTTGATAGGGCGGGTATGGGCGTCGAGCGTTTCTTCGAGGAATACGGCGACTTCAAATTCTACGTCATGGCCACGGGCAGAATGTTGCTGACGCGACTGCTGCGCGTGCTGGCCAAAAATAGAGGAAAAGATATCGTCGAATTCTTCCTGGCTGTAGGTTTGTTGCTGTGAATTGGGCTGTGCCTGCTGACGGAATGGTGGGTCGTTGCGGTGCTGCCAGAGGGTGTCATATTCAGTGCGACGCTGTTCGTCGCTCAGGACTTCCCATGCCTGCGCAATATCTTTAAAGCGGGCTTCGGCATCGGGTTCTTTACTGACATCAGGATGGTACTTGCGGGCAAGACGACGATATGCGGTCTTAATGGTCTTGAGATCGTCCGTCGGCTTCACGCCCATAATGGCGTAATAATCCTTTAATTCCATAGCATTATCTCTTGTGAATCACACAAACAGAACGGGTTTCCCTAAAAACTCACCTTTGTAAGTGTAGGGCAACCCCGGTGATTCGCCCGGAGAAAATGCAGCGGAATAAAGAATGCAGGACTTAATACTTGCGAGGGGCTTTCAGTTCGCCAAAATCGTCGTTCAGACTGAACTGGTAATCACACAACTCTGCCCGGCGTTTATCGGCAGCTTTCTGGAATGCAGCCATGTACTCCGGTTCAATACTGTTTTCAATGCGGGCAACAATTTTTTCCAGCATCTGCTCTTCGTTCACATTTCGCAGTCGTTTCAGGTAGTTTTCAACGGTCATAGTGCAGCCTTCCGGTATCCGGTGGTTAATTTATCGACGCGTACAGCGTCAATAGTACACGGTTTAGACAATTATTGTTTGTTCAATTGCAACCTGAATGGGCTCAATTTGGATGAAATGTTCATGGAAAAGCCTGCAAACCCCTTAAACAGGTCGGTTTCTGTTCATGATTGAACGGTGTCGAGGGAGTGCATTTTTTTGTTTAGGGAAGGGATGTCACGAGGAATTGAGACGCAGAAAGCAAAAAACCAGCCCGTAGGCTGGTTTTTCTAAATAGTGGTGCCCGGACTTGTAGCACACAGATTCTGGTATTTTTCTGATAATAGAGAACAGTCACTGGAGAAAACATTGTGATAAAAATCACAAAGTAAGGCCGGCTACTGGAGAAAAAGTCCGCAACGGCGAATTATCGTAGTTTGTGTACCTCAACCAGCATTTTGAAGGCTCTGCTACATGGAAGAAAACACAAGGCAGTGTACAGAAAATTATATTTCAGCAAAAAATCAGCATCCAGCCTGGATACTTCTTGCCACCCGCCGTGCCCCGCTGGTATTGAGCTGCCTGAAAACGCTGTTTGAAAAATCACATGATGGTATCCCCCTTGAGGAAGCGATTCAGTCTCTTACCAGCATTCTTGTCGAGCACGTGAGTCAGGAACAGTATGACATTAATCAGGACAATCCCTCTCTTCAGGCCAGCCGTGAACTGCGGGAATGGATTAAACGCCGTTTAATTGTCGAACGGGATGGCCGTGTCTTTGCTACCGATGCGCTTGAGGTCGCGATTACGTTTGTTGAGTCTCTGGATAATCGTTTCATGACCTCTACGGCTTCCCGTTTGTCCATCGTACAGCGAGAAATTGAAAACCTGGAAACCCGGCTTAATCCTAATCCGGCAAACCGGGTTTCAACCTTACGTCGTCGTATTGCTGAACTGGAACGTGAATTACAGGAGGCGGAAGCCGGGCATATTGAGGTGCTGGAAACGCATCAGGCGGTTGAACATATTCGAGAGGTCTTCAACTTAGCTTCCAGCCTGAGGGCTGACTTTCGTCGCGTTGAAGACTCCTGGCGCGAGGCCGACCGCGCGCTTCGGCAATCCATTATTGGTGAACAATATAATCGCGGCGATATAGTAGAACGCCTGCTCAACGATCAGGATGCGCTGCTTAATACTCCCGAAGGAAGAGTCTTCGACAGTTTTCAGCAACAGCTACGCCAATCAGCTGAGTTAACGGTAATGAGCGAGCGACTGAGCGTAATCCTTAGCCATCCTTCTGCTTCTGATGCACTCAACCGTCTACAGCGTCACGATTTGCGCTGGCTGGTTAAACGCTTGGTAGATGAATCACAAACCGTACTCCAGGCTCGCGCCCGTAGCGAGCGCGATGTCCGCGGTTTTATGAAAACCGGTCTTGCTGCTGAACACCACCGCGTTGGTCATCTACTTAACGAATTTCTGAATCAGGCGTTAAAACTCGACTGGCAGCGCCAGATGATTCGCAAACAAGAGGTTCCACTTCCTGCCGTTGGCTTAGCGGTAACGGGCGTCCCTGCGATTGAACGTTTACGTTTTAAAGAAGTGGATGATGAAGCGGAACAAACGTTGGATCTCAGTAATCATGCGGCGGATTTGACGCAGATTGGGGATGATTTCTGGGATGCTTTCAATGGCCTCGATCGTGAGGCGTTAATCCAGCAGACGTTGCAGCTTCTGGCAAAAGAAAATCGCCCCGTTGGTCTGGCTGAACTGGCGGCGCTGTTGCCCCCGGCGCACGATCTCGAAACGTTCGCCGTCTGGATTGGCATGGCGAGAGAAGCGGCCATTGAGGTTATTGATTCACAGCGCGAATTTGCTGAACTTAGTGATGGGGTAGGTCGCCGCTGGCGATTTAATCTGCCCACTACCGGTCTGGAAAGTCAGGCATTAATGGATTTTGATTGGGAGTAACACAGGCATGGCGGGTTTTTTTGACAGACTGATTAACCGGAGTGTTGCTGCAAATGCAGACAATGAACCAGAAACATCGGACGAAGAGGTTACCGATGAGTCGGTTGAAGAAAATGCGGCTAGTAGCGAAACGCGAACGCTGAAAAAAATACGCGAAGCGACTCAGGAATTACTTAAATACGGCCTTCTGGAAGAAGCCAGTAAACCCAATCTGTACCGCATCGTACTTATCCATCCTGAAGAGGTTACTCGCATTCTGGAACCTCTCGATCTGGATATCGGCATTGATGAGATCCGCGGTCTGCTGTATGTCAAAGTCAGGCTTGACGAAACGCCAGAGCAGGATGAATGGTCTCACCCTCTGGTGAGGCGGCAACGGCTTAACCTTGAACAATCATTATTAGTTGCCATACTGCGCCAGCATTTTGTTGCCTGGGAGCAAGAAAGTGGAACGGGTGCCAGCCAAGCGCAGATCGCTATCGACGATCTCCTCCCTCAGCTCCAGATTTACCTTGGTGATCCGGGGAGTGAGTCAAAAGAACGCACTCGGTTGCTTACCCTGCTGGATCAATTAAAGGGGCATGGGCTGGTCACGTCGCCGGATGCGCATGAGCGGATCGTGATTCGTCCGATTATTGCTCATCTTGCCGACCCGATGAATCTTCAGGCATTACTGGCATGGCTACGGGAACAAATTACGCAACAAACTTCCCCGGATGATTCGTCAGAAAAGGAGAGTAGTGAGGAGGACGTATGAATCAAATAGCTCGTCTTGCTGGAAAGGAATCTTTTATTCTCACCCGTATTGAGTTGTTCAACTGGGGCGGTTTTCATGGATTGCATCAGGCAGCAATCCATGAGGAAGGTACCGCTGTTATTGGTCCAACCGGGAGCGGAAAAACGACGCTGGTCGATGCCTTGATGACGCTACTCTGTGCCAATCCCCGCTACAATCTGGCCTCAACCGGCGGCCATGAAAGTGACAGGGATCTTATCTCTTACGTCCGCGGTGTATCCGGACCCGGCGATGGCGGTGAGGGGCAATCGCATATTGCCAGACCGGGGAAAACCGTGACCGGTATCTCCGCTACGTTGGAGCGTGAAGGGCTGCAAGTACGTCTGGGAGCGCTGCTCTGGTTTGATTCCACCAGCTCCAGCGTGACGGATATGAAAAGGCTTTGGCTTTTCAGCGATAATCCCTTGCAGACGCTGGAGCACTGGTTGAACGTTTACCATGACGGCGGCACACGTTTGCTGCGGCAAATGGAAAAGGAAGTGACCGGGATCTGGACATACCCGAATAAAAAGCAGTACCTGGCGCGTCTGCGGGATTTCTTCGAAGTGGGGGAAAACGCGTTTACGCTGTTAAACCGGGCGGCAGGGTTAAAACAGCTAAACAGCATTGATGAGATTTTTCGTGAGCTGGTGCTGGACGATCATTCTGCCTTCGGTCGCGCAACAGAAGTGGCCAATAGTTTTGATGGTCTGACTGAAATTCATCAGGAGCTGGAAACAGCGCGCAAACAGCAACAGTCTTTACAACCTGTCGCGCTGAGTTGGGATAAATACCAGAAGCAAGAGCGACAACTTACTGACAGACAGGCGCTGGAATCGCTGTTGCCCATCTGGTTTGCACAACAGGCCAGTCAGCTCTGGCAGGAAAAGATTCGCCTCCTAAACGCTGAGCTTGGTGAGGCGAAAACCAGTGAAGAACAGATCCAGTCACGGCTTGAATTGCAAAAAAAGGTGGTTAGCGACTGTATGCAGCGCTATCTCCAGGTCGGCGGTGCCAATATTGATGAACTGAACGAGCGTATCAAGGACTGGCAAAAAACGCTCGGTAGTCGAGAGACTCTGGCACGCCAGTATCAACAGCTGACCCGCAATCTTGGATTGCCGCCTGACCTGAGCCAACCACAGCTGGAGGCGAATCAGCATGAAGCCGAGGCCCGATGTGAGCAGTTTGCCGATGACATAAAGTTGAAACAGGAAGAGGCATATCAAAAAGGCGCACTCAGCCATCGCATGACCGAAGAACTTCGGGAACGGGAAACTGAACGCGCCGAGATCACGCGTCGTCCGGATTCTAACCTTCCCGCACATTATCAGGCGTTTCGCTGCGAGCTGGCAAAAGCGCTGAACGTTGATGAGTCTGAACTGCCTTTCGTCGCTGAACTGATACAGGTTAAACCGGACGAGGCGCAATGGCGCGGTGCGATTGAGCGTGCTGTCGGGAGCAACAGGCTGCGTATTCTGGTTGCGCCTGAATCGGCACAGGAAGCGCTGCGCTGGGTAAACCAGCGCAACAATCGTCTGCACGTGCGGCTACTGGAAGTCAAATTACCGCACTCGCCAGCCCGGTTCTTCGATGATGGCTTTACCCGCAAGCTGTTGTGGAAAGAGCATCCGTGGCGAGAGGCCGTCAAAGCATTACTGGCCGAAAGCGACAGGCATTGTGTCGACAGCCCTGAACAACTGCGTGACACACCTTATGCCATGACGGTGCAGGGGTTAATGTCTGGTAAACAGCGTTTCTATGACAAACAGGATCAGAAACGCCTTGATGAAGACTGGCTGACGGGGTTCGATAACCGCGATCGCCTGAACTTCCTTGCCAAAGAAATTGCCGCGCTTCAGGAGCACGTTAAAACCGCAAACGAGGGATTTGAGTTTGCGAAAGGCGAGGTAGAGCTTTTGCAAAGTCAGGCCATTTCATTCCAGAAAATACATCAAATTGATTTCGATAGCATCGATGTTCCCGGCGCAAAGAGCCAACTGGAAGCGCTCAAGGAGCGGCTGGAGAATCTGATCCGCCCGGATTCTGACGCCAGCGTAGCGAAAGCACAACTTGATGAGGCTCAAACGGTTGAATATGAACTTGATAAGCAGCTCAGAGCCGCCAATAAAGTCACTAATGGGCTGGATACAGAACTCACCTCAGCCCGAGCCGTAGAACGTAAGGCTCAGCAAACCGCGCAACAAGGTATGCAAGATGAAGAGCGAGAATTGTGCGCGTTACATTTTCCGGCAGTGACTCTGGGGCAACTGCCTGACATTCGCGATCTGGAACGTCAGCATGAGCGGGGAATTCAGCAAGAAATCGAGGGGGTTAAAGGTGAACTGCATCGAATGAACATTGAGTTGACCAAACGTATGTCTGAAGCCAAACGTGTGGATACCGGGGCGCTTGTTGAGGCAGGGGCTGATTTGGACGATATTCCTATCTATTTACAGCGTTTGCAGGAACTGACCGAAGAAGCCCTGCCGGAAAAACTCAACCGCTTTCTTGATTATCTGAATCGTTCATCTGACGACGGCGTAACACAACTGCTCAGCCATATTGAGCATGAAGTACTGGTGATAGAAGCGCGACTCAGCGAACTCAATGAAACCATGTTCAGGGTCGATTTTCAGCCGGGTCGCTACCTGCGTCTGGATACGAAAAAAGTTGTCCATGAAAGCCTGCGCACGCTTGAAAAAGCGCAGCGTCAGCTAAATGCCGCCCGATTTGTTGATGATAACGGCGAGAGCCATTATAAGGCTTTGCAGGTGCTGGTGGCGCAACTGCGGGATGCCTGTGAACGAAATCGCACATTGGGGGCGAAGGCGCTGCTGGATCCCCGTTTTCGTCTGGAGTTCGCCGTATCGGTGATGGATCGTCAGAGCGGAAATGTGATTGAGTCACGTACCGGTTCGCAGGGCGGTAGCGGCGGAGAAAAGGAGATTATCGCGTCTTACGTGTTGACCGCATCACTTAGCTATGCGCTTTGTCCTTCGGGGAGCCGTTATCCGCTTTTCGGAACCATTATCCTTGATGAAGCCTTCTCCCGCAGCTCTCATGCCGTGGCGGGTAGGATCATTGCCGCGCTTAGAGAATTTGGCTTACATGCGGTATTTATCACCCCTAATAAGGAAATGCGCCTACTGCGTGACCATACCCGGTCGGCGATTGTCGTACATCGGCGCGGTCAGGATTCAAATATGGCTTCGCTGAGCTGGAAAGAGCTTGAACAACACTCCCAGCGACGGGAGAATTCGTAGAATGTATTTTCCTGATGAACTGCGTGAAAAGCTTGCCCGGCAGTGGGATAACGCCAAACTTCGGGCAGAGCGCTTACTTCCACCCGGTAATTGGCCGCTCTGCCTGTCCATTGGCAAACCTTCCGCAAAAATATTCACAGAGCAGGCTCAGCGCGTTTTACAACACGTGCAGCTATGGCGGCAAGTCGCAGTTGGGCGTGTGGAATGGGAAGAGGTCAGTTACCGGGCGAGCGACGGACCGATATCAATGCCGTTACGCTGGATTATGAATGGCCCTTCTGACTGGATCAACGCAGCGGCAGATGCGACGGTGAGTCGGGAATTTCGCTTGCTGGAGAGAATTATTGAGCAGGTTGATCCCATTTTTCATCCGCTGTTGGTCAGCCATCGTTCTCTATGGCGGCATAAAGATCCGCAGGACATCATCAGCGCAGCCAGGCTGGCCTGTCGACTAGAGCCGGGCTGTGCAAAGGGGCTACCGTTAAGGCTGCTTTCTGGGCAAGGGGTGGATACCAAATTTATCGAGAATAATATTTCGTTATTAACCCGCCTGCTGGATGTGCGTTTTTCAGGTGAAGCCAGCGAGCAGGGATTAACTACCTTTCTTGATGCCTTTGATGAGTCCAGCCACTGGGTTTTGGTGGCGTCGCTATCGCCCGGATTGCTCCCTTTTAAAAAATGCAGGGTGACGACGGCAGAACTGACGGAAACTACATTGCCCGCGTCGCGCGTGCTGGTGATTGAAAATGAACAGTGTCTGCATCAAATTCCAGCGTTATCTGACACTATCGCGATTTTAGGGTGCGGCCTTGACGTGCAATGGTTATCCAGCCCCATTCTGGATGAAAAACGCGTTGCCTATTGGGGAGACATGGATAGCTGGGGGTTACTGATGCTGGCGAGAGCCAGGCGCTGTCGCCCGACGCTTGATGGTCTGCTCATGAACCGTGAGTTATTTGAGCAATATGCCAGCCATAGCGCTGTTCCTGAACCGGTAAAGGCACAGGAAGCAATACCCGATGGCTTGCTAAATGAAGAGGCCGATTTTTATCGCTACTTAATCCGTTTACCGCATGGTCGTCTGGAGCAGGAGTTTTTGCCTGTGGGGGTGGTTGAAGAGGCGCTGGTCATGTGGCAGAAAGGATTATAAATAAGGCTGTAGGAGCCGTCAGTACCCTTAGCAACCTACCGGATATTCGGTAGGTGCGGTATGATATAACCGAATATTTTTCAGCCAGAGGAATCTCTATGCCTTTGCAAATAAAAGACATTATAGATCTGCAAACCCTTGTCGAGTCGGAACAGGTAGAGTTCAAGTTGGCAGGGGGGAAAGACGGCAAAGGCGAGTTACCGAAAGACTTCTGGCCCACCTATTCCGCAATGGCGAATGGTCGGGGCGGTTGGGTAGTTCTCGGTGTAAAAGAACAGGCTGGAAAATTTACACCAGTTGGTATTGCTGATTCCGAAAAGATTAAGACCGATCTGTTTAATCAGTTAAACGATCGCGATCGGGTCAGTGCGAATGTGCTGAGATCAGAAAATGATGTGCAACAGGTCTCTTTGCAGGGAACGGACGTTCTGGCGATCCATATTCCACAGGCGATGCGCAAACAAAAGCCGGTTCACCTGAAAAAGTCCCCATTTGGTAACACCTATCAACGTCTGCACGAAGGCGATCGTGTTTGTGATGATATGACTGTCAAGCGGATGCTTGCAGAGCAGATCCACGACAGCCGCGATAATGAAGTGCTTTCCGAACACTATGCCTTTCAGGATGATATCGATCAGGACAGCCTGAAAGTCTATCGCAATCTGCTATCGGCAAATAACCCGCAGCATCCTTATCTGGCCTGTGAACCGTTTGAACTATTAAAAATGGTTGGTGGATGGCGTAAAGACAGGGAAACCGGAAAAGAGGGAATAACGCTGGCTGGCATTCTCATGTTTGGTAAATGGGATGCGATTATTGCCGCAGCGCCCAACTACATGGTGGACTATCAGGAACGCCCCGAGGCTAAAACGGAGCTGCGTTGGGTGGATCGGGTATGTCCGGACGGTACATGGTCAGGGAACTTATTTGATTTTTATCGCAAGGTATACCAAAAGCTAGTCGCCGATCTGAAAGTTCCTTTTACGCTTGAAGAGGGGCAACGCAGAACGGATACACCAGTACATATCGCACTGCGTGAAGCGCTGGTCAACACTCTGGTCCATGCTGATTTTACCGATCGGGTTTCTATTCTGATCGTCAAACGTCCCGACATGTTTGGCTTTCGTAACCCCGGCTTGATGCGTCTGCCGCTGGAGGATGTGATTGCGGGCGGCGTCAGTGATTGCCGCAACAGGTTGCTACACCAGATGTTTTTGTTGATTGGTCTGGGTGAACGTGCTGGTTCAGGAATGCCAAAGATTTTCAGCGGCTGGCGAACGACCAACTGGCGCATGCCGAGAGTGAGAGAAAATCCCTTCCCGGCGCAGACAATACTGGAGCTACCAACCGCCAGCCTTATCCCGCAGCATGTTCTGGATGATTTGCATCAGCGGTTTGGTGAAACCTTCGATCAGCTTGATGATTTTGAACAGGTGATTGTTGCAACGGCGGCGATTGAAGGCTGGGTCAACCATGAACGCGCTTGCCAGTTAACAACACGGCACTCCCGCGAAGTCACGCTGACACTTCCCCGACTGGAAAGTAAAGGTTTTCTGGTCGCAGGGGGTGAGCAGAAAAGCAAATATTACACCTTGCCCGGCGTATCGGTCATGACGCCGGATGAAGTTTTCTCGGTGGGTGCAGTTCTGAGCTCCACACACAACGAGGGGAACTCCGCATATAACGAGGGTCGCTCCACATATAACGAGCAGAGGTCCACACATAACGAAGGGAACTCCACACATAACGAGCAGAGGTCCACACATAACGAGGAAAGCTCCACGTATAACGCCGAGGACGATCAACCTGCGTCCCGGGATGAGTATGGACGTTTGCTTAACCGCTTTATCGACAGACCCTATATTGATGATGTTAATAATCTCACAGAAGCTTTCCGGGATTCGTTGTTTACTTTAGCAGCGGTTCCGCGTGAAAGGCTGCGTCTTGGGGATAAAGAGCTGATGAAGAGTGTGATTCTGAATGTGTGTCAGGGGCAGTATATTTCCGTTGCTGCGCTGGGGCAGATCCTTAGTCGTAACCCTAACGCGCTGCGTCAGCAATACTTGAAACCGCTGGTGGAGCAAGGGGAGCTGAAGCTGGCGTTTCCGCAGTATAAGAATGACCCGAAGCAGGGGTATAGTGCGGTTTTGACCTGCTCCCCGTTGATTAGTATACCCCGATGTTAGTAATGACTTCATAAGCCACATGAGGACATCCCCATGAAGAAGCGTTTTTCCGACGAACAGATCATCAGTATTCTCCGCGAAGCCGAAGCTGGGGTATCCGCCCGTGAACTCTGCCGCAAGCATGCCATTTCCGATGCCACGTTTTACACCTGGCGTAAGAAGTATGGCGGTGCCCGAGGTTAAGCGCCTGAAGTCGCTTGAGGTGGAGAATCCGTCAGCCAAGTACACATGATGGAGATAGTGTCTATTGGGAAGTGGATGTCTGACAGACAAGGCCACAGCGACCAGAGAGGTTGGTAACTGCTTAAGAGAAATACTCATGCTGGGTGGCAGAAGCAGGACAGTCACATCAGCGGTCATCACGACCAGAAATCTACCGGAACCCCAGAAAGCAAAAAACCAGCCCTTAGGCTGGTTTCTTTAAATAGTGGTGCCCGGACTCGGAATCGAACCAAGGACACGGGGATTTTCAATCCCCTGCTCTACCGACTGAGCTATCCGGGCAACGGG
>Ga0079104_1002106_pt1 | contig 11388 bp, 8 predicted proteins | sample MedtruBG_FD_76829 | JGI IMG/M metagenome (GOLD analysis project Ga0079104, IMG submission 76829) | Root nodule microbial communities of legume samples collected from California, USA - Medicago truncatula BG | ecosystem: Host-associated > Plants > Roots > Nodule | place: USA: California... | reverse complement strand
CTGCACCTGGGTGAATACCCATTTCATGCTGGTGAGCGAGATGCCGCACGGTGGCCAGAAGCTGTCCGGCTACGGCAAGGATATGTCGATGTATGGCCTGGAAGACTACACTGCGATACGTCATGTGATGTTCAAACATTGATTTTACTGTATTTATCCGCAAAATAACGCGGCCTTCAGACCGGCCCCGCCGGTCTGATGATAATAAAAACTGAAAGGAAGCCAATTATGGGCATCACCAGACGCGATTTTCTTAATGGAGTGGCGATCACCATCGCTGCCGGGCTGACGCCGATGCAGATCCTGCGGGCATCGCCGCAAACCGCCAATCAAACCCTCTACTATCCGCCGACGCTGACCGGACTGCGGGGCAATCACCCCGGTTCCTTTGAACATGCGCACCAATTGGGGCGTGACGGCAGGGCCTTCGATTTTGCCGCCGTACCGGCGACGGAAGAGTTTGATCTGGTGGTGGTCGGTGCCGGGATCAGCGGGCTGGCCGCGGCCTGTTTCTGGCAGCAAATGAAGGGGACGCAGCAGCGTATTTTGCTGATCGACAACCATGATGATTTTGGTGGCCATGCCAAACGCAATGAATTCAGCAGTGAGAACGGGACCATCCTCGGTTATGGCGGCAGCGAGTCGCTGCAGTCGCCGCGTTCCAACTTTAGCCCGGTAGCGATGGGGCTGCTGAAAAAACTGGGTGTCAGCATCGACAACCTGGAAAAGGCTTTCGACACCACTTTTTACCCCAATCTGAACCTGAGCCGCGGTGTCTATTTCGACCGTAAGAACTTTGGCGTCGACAAAGTGGTGAGCGGCGATCCCGGTCGTATGGTGGCGGACGATATTCCGCATGACCGACTCAACGGCCGTTCCTATGAAGCTTTTATCGGCGATTTCCCGCTGCCGGAAAGCGACCGTCAGGCGCTGATTGCACTGCATACGGTGGACAAGGACTACCTGCCGGAAATGAGCCAGGAGCAGAAAAGCGAATGGCTCGACAAGCACAGCTATACCGAATTCCTGCGTGAAAAGGTGGGGCTGAGCGAAATGGCTATCCGCTATTTCCAGCAAACTACCAGTGATTTCCAGGCGGTGGGCATTGACGCGACTTCATGCAGCGACGCCCGTATTTGTGACCTGCCGGGCCTGAACGGTATGAACCTGCCGCCGCTGGACGAAGAGTCGCAGGCGGATCTCGACGATCCTTATGTGTTCCACTTCCCGGACGGCAACGCTACCCTGACGCGTCTGATGGTACGCCATCTGATCCCGGCGGTTTCACCGGGCGGCAAAGACATGAATGACATCGTTCTCGCCAAGTTCGATTACAGCCAGCTAGACCGTGCCGATTCGCCGGTAAAACTGCGATTGAACAGCACCGGATTGCACGCGGCCAACGTCGGTGACAAGGTCGAAGTGACCTATATGACCGGTGAGAAAATGACCAAGGTGCGCGCCGGGCAGGTGGTGATGGCGGGGTACAACATGATGATCCCGTACCTGGTACCGGAAATGTCGACCGAACAGCAAGAGGCGCTGAAGCAGAACGTGAAGTCACCGCTGGTGTACAGCAAAGTGGTGATCCGCAACTGGCAGCCGTTTATCAAACTGGGCGTACATGAAGTTTACTCCCCAACCGCCCCTTATTGCCGCGTGAAGCTGGATTATCCAGTGAGTATGGGCGGCTATCAGCACCCGCGCGATCCCAACCAGCCCATTGGCCTGCATATGGTATACGTGCCGACGTTGGCGGGCAGCGGACTCAGCCCGCGCGAACAGTCACGTAAAGGCCGTGCCCTGCTGTTGGGCACACCGTTTGAAGTGCATGAGCAGATGATCCGCGAACAATTGCAGGGCATGCTGGGGTCGGCCGGGTTCGATCACCAGCGTGATATTGAAGCCATTACCGTCAACCGCTGGTCGCACGGTTACTCCTATTTCCTCAACGGCTTGTTTGACGACGAGGACGAAGCGAAGAAAATCATTGAGACGGCGCGCCAGCCGATCGGCAAAATCGTGATTGCCAACTCGGATTCAGACTGGAGCCCGTACGCCAACTCGGCGATCGACCAGGCATGGCGTGCGATCAATGAGCTGGCCTATGGCAAGGTTGCCGCGAAGGAGGGAGCATGAGAATGCGTTCACTGTATTTGCTGACCTTACTGGCGGCGGGCGGTTCGGCCCAGGCGATGTCGGCCGGGGAATACGTGGCCAAGGCCGGTGACTGTACCGCCTGCCATACCTCGCCAGGCGGCGCATTGTTTGCCGGCGGTATGAAGTTCCCGACGCCGCTGGGCAATATCTACGCCACCAATATCACGCCGGACAAACAGCAGGGCATCGGCGCTTATTCTTTTGACGAGTTTGACCGCGCCATGCGCCAGGGGATCGCTAAAGACGGCCACCGGCTTTATCCGGCGATGCCGTATACCTCTTACGCCAAAATGAATGCGGAAGATATGCGCGCGCTGTATGACTACCTGATGAACGAAGTGCCGGCGCAGAATACCGCCAACCGCGCCAGTGACATCAGTTGGCCGTTGTCGATGCGCTGGCCGCTGGCGGTATGGAATCAGCTGTTCCATGACGATACGCCTTACCAGCCGGACCACAACCAGAGCGCAGAGTGGAATCGCGGCGCCTATTTGGTTCAGGGGGCGGGGCACTGTGGCAGTTGCCATACGCCGCGTGGCTGGGCGATGCAGGAAAAAGGTCTGGACAGCAAAGAGCCGGCCTTCCTGAGCGGCGCCGAGCTGGACGGTTGGTACGCTTCCGGGTTACGCGGAATGAAGCAGGACGAAGTGGTTGCCCTGTTGAAAACCGGGCGCAGCCAACATGCCGCGGTTTCCGGGCCGATGAGCGAAGTGGTGAGCCACAGTACGCAGTATCTTACCGACGGCGATCTGAACGCTATTGCCACCTATTTGCACAGCCTGGCGGCGGAGCAACCCGCGGCGCAGAAAGTGATGCCGCTGGCCGCCGACCATCAGCAGGCGGGGCAGCGCAGCTATGCGATGTACTGTTCAACCTGTCATGGCAATAAGGGCGAGGGCAGCGACAACACCATTCCTGCGCTGGCGGGCAACACGACGGTAACGGCGGAAAATCCGATCACTGCGCTACGCGTGGTGCTGGAAGGTGCACACACGCCAATCACCCAGCACGCCACCGCGATCGCCATGCCGGGCTACGCCTGGACGTTGAACGACCAGCAGGCAGCCGATCTGATGAGCTATCTAAGAGGCAGTTGGGGGAATCAGGCTGCACCGGTGACGGCGCAGCAGGTGCAGGAGACACGGAAGTTGGCGGAGAAATAATCATACCCGTCATACTTGAAGCTGCCTCTTTGTTGGCTGCCTGCGCTTACCCCAGTCACGTACTTATTGTACATTTCTGGGGATGCGCTTAGTTGCCGCCGAGATGCAACGCCAATTATTTAGCGTATAGGGCGCGGTTGTGGATGAACTGCGCCCTTTTCAATTACATCACCTTGTGTGGGCCGAAGCATTCGTAGTGGATACGATCGGCGCTGACGCCCATCTCCAGCAACTGTTTGCCCACGTGTTGCATAAACGGCACCGGTCCGCAGAAGTAGTAATGCATCTGCGGGGTGCTGAGCGTTTCGCGCAGGGCGCTGAGATCCATCAGGCCACGGCTCTGGTAGTCTCGGCCTTCCACATCATTAGCATTCGGTTGGTTGTACCACACGTGGCGGCTCAGGTTTGGCATGCGCCCGGCGATGTCCGCCACTTCATCGGCAAAGGCGTGAACGCTGCCATTTTCCGCCGCGTGCAGCCAGTGCACGTCCGCCTGATGCTGGTTATCGTGCAGGGTATTGAGCATGCCGAGCATAGGCGTTTGGCCAACGCCGGCGGAGATCAACGCCACTGGAGTATCCGGCTTGGCTTCGAGGAAGAAATCCCCGTGCGGCGGAGCAAGGTAAATTACGTCGCCTTCTTTGGCCTGCTGATGCAGGAAATTCGAAACCTTACCCTGATCTTCACGCTTCACCGCAATGCGATAGTATTCGCCGTTCGGTGAGGTGGTCAGCGAGTATTGGCGAATCTCCTGATTTTCCATGCTGTCGTGCTTGATATAGACCGCCAGGTATTGCCCCGGTTTGAAGTCGATCACCCGGCCACCGTCAACCGGCGCCAGCACGAAGCTGCAAATCACCTCGCTCTGCGGTTGTTTTTTGACGATGCGGAAAGCGCGCAGATCGCGCCAGCCACCGTCGGCGCTTTCGCTGGCCTGATAAATCTGGCCTTCACGCTGGATAAACACGTCCGCCAGTACGCCATAGGCTTTGCCCCAGGCGTCCAGCACTTCCTGACCCGGGCTGAACATTTCGTCCAGGGTCGCCAGTAAATGGCCACCGACAATCTGATATTGATCCGGCTGAATATTCAGGCTGGTGTGCTTCTGGGCAATACGTTCTACCGCCGGCAGCAGCGCCGCCAGATTTTCGATATTCGCGGCATAGGCGCAGATCGCATCGAACAGCGCCTGACGCTGATCGCCATTGCGCTGATTGTTCATATTGAACACGTCTTTGAGCTCGGGATTGTGCTCGAACATACGATCGTAGAAATGTGCGGTCAGCTTCGGCCCGGTAGCGGCCAGCAGGGGAATAGTAGATTTTACGGTGGCGATGGTTTGGCTATCCAGCATGGCAGCGCTCCTTGGTCGATCATTATTGGAATAATGTAATGATGCATTTTAAATGCATCTTTAAGTTTAAGCGCATCCTAACGGTTTCTGTGGTGGCTGTAAATACCCCTGTTTTTGTTGCGGGGTCGGCGAGCGGCGATCCCGCTCACAGAACATGAAAAAACCGCATTCCCAGCATGAGTAAAAGTCCGTTGCCGAATGGGGAGATTTATCGGATCAAAGCCTTGCCGCGCCTAATGCCAATCGTTTGCGTAAAAACCTCTGTCAAGGCCTATCCTCGGTGGGGGGAAACAGTTTACACTGTGCCCCAGAACCCAAACGGGTAGTTATTTGGTGATTTTTTAGTTAGCCGATTTAAGTCAGGAGAAGCCGGATGTTAAAGCGTGAAATGAACATTGCTGATTACGATGCCGAACTGTGGCGTGCAATGGAGCAAGAAGTGGTGCGTCAGGAAGAGCACATTGAGCTGATTGCGTCTGAGAACTACACCAGCCCGCGCGTAATGCAGGCTCAGGGTTCCCAGCTGACCAACAAATACGCTGAAGGTTATCCGGGCAAGCGTTATTACGGCGGCTGCGAATACGTGGATATCGTTGAGCAACTGGCTATCGACCGTGCCAAAGAGCTGTTCGGTGCCGATTACGCCAACGTACAGCCGCACTCCGGCTCCCAGGCTAACTTCGCCGTTTACACCGCGCTGCTGCAGCCGGGCGATACCATTTTGGGGATGAACTTGGCGCACGGTGGCCACCTGACCCACGGTTCTCCGGTTAACCTGTCCGGCAAACTGTATAACGTGGTGCCTTACGGTATCGACGATAAAGGTCAAATCGATTACGAAGATCTGGCCAAGCAGGCGCAAACTCACAAGCCAAAAATGATCATCGGCGGCTTCTCTGCCTTCTCCGGTATCGTTGACTGGGCAAAAATGCGTGAAATCGCCGACAGCATCGGCGCTTACCTGTTCGTTGATATGGCGCACGTTGCGGGCCTGATCGCCGCCGGCGTTTATCCGAACCCGGTTCCACACGCTCACATCGTGACCACCACCACCCACAAAACCCTGGCGGGTCCGCGCGGCGGCCTGATCCTGGCGAAAGGCGGTGATGAAGATCTGTACAAGAAGCTGAACTCCGCCGTGTTCCCGGGTGGCCAGGGCGGCCCGCTGATGCACGTGATTGCCGGTAAAGCGGTAGCGCTGAAAGAAGCGATGGAGCCTGAGTTCAAGATCTACCAGCAGCAAGTGGCCGATAACGCCAAAGCGATGGTGGAAGTGTTCCTGGAGCGCGGCTACAAAGTGGTTTCCGGTGGCACCCATAACCACCTGTTCCTGTTGGATCTGGTTGACAAGAACCTGACCGGTAAAGAAGCCGACGCCGCCCTGGGCCGTGCCAACATCACCGTGAACAAAAACAGCGTACCAAACGATCCTAAGAGCCCGTTCGTCACCTCAGGTGTGCGTATCGGTACTCCGGCTGTAACGCGTCGCGGCTTCAAAGAAGCGGAAGTGCGTGAGCTGGCCGGTTGGATCTGCGACGTGTTGGACAACATCAATGATGAGGCCACCATCGAACGCACCAAGAAGAAAGTGTTGGATATTTGCGCCCGCCTGCCGGTTTACGCTTAATTCCGCTTTCTGTTTAAAAACCCGCTTCGGCGGGTTTTTTTATGCCCGTGGCAGGCAAACTGTGAACTGCTTAGCAGTCTATGGCCTCGTACCTGAATGTACATTGCTAGCCAGTGTGAGCTCTGTCAAAGTATTGCCTTCACACCGGAGGGATCATGGTACTGCAATCAACGCGTTGGCTCGCTCTCAGTTATTTCACCTACTTCTTTTCTTACGGCATTTTCTTACCCTTTTGGGGCGTTTGGTTAAAAGGCGAGGGGATACCCCCTGAAACCATCGGTATTCTGCTCGGTGCCGGGTTGGTTGCGCGTTTCCTCGGAAGTTTGCTGATTGCTCCCCGGGTTAAGGATCCCTCTCATTTGGTGACGGCTTTGCGGCTGCTGGCATTGCTGACGCTGGCTTTTGCCATCGGGTTCTGTTTCGGTAACGGCTGGGGCTGGCTGATGTTGGTGATTGCCGGTTTCAACCTGTTCTTTTCGCCGCTGGTGCCGCTGACCGACGCACTGGCTGCGACCTGGCAAAAACAGATCACCATGGATTACGGCCGGGTCAGACTGTGGGGCTCGCTGGCGTTTGTCATCGGTTCGGCGCTGACCGGACAGATGGTTTCCGTCTGGGGGCATAACGCGATCCTTTACAGCCTGATCATCAGTATTTTGGCGATGCTGTTGGGCATGATGCTGAAACCGAGCGTGATGCCACAGGGAGAAGCGCGCAGCCACAGTGAAGCCGACCGTTCATTGTGGGAGATGTTAAAAGAGGGGCCGGTCTGGCGCTTCCTGCTGTGCGTCACCTTGTTGCAGGGCGCACATGCCGGCTATTACAGCTTCGGTTCGATCTATTGGCAGGAAGCGGGGTATTCGGCTTCGACCATTGGCTACCTGTGGTCGTTGGGTGGGGTAGCGGAAGTGATCATTTTCGCTAGCAGTAATTTCCTGTTCCGTCGCTGGAATGCCCGTAATCTGCTGCTGCTTTCCGCCTGCTGTGGCGTACTGCGCTGGGGCCTGATGGCGTCCAGTACCGAACTGGGGTGGTTGCTGGTGATCCAAATTCTGCATTGCGGCACTTTCACCGTTTGCCATCTGGCGGCCATGCGTTTTATCGCCGCGCGCAAGGGGCCGGAAGTGATCCGGTTGCAGGCGGTCTACTCGGCGCTGGCGATGGGCGGCGGCATTGCGATTATGACGGTGATTGCCGGTTTCCTGTTCGAACATCTGCAGGGCGGGGTGTTCTGGGTGATGGCAGCGGTGGCTCTGCCAGCGATGTTTATTCGCCCGCCGGCGGTGGCAGTCAGTGGCAGCCGTTAAGAGGTTTCCAGCAGCGCACGGATGGCTTTGCGCTGCTGGCGTTCCAGCGGTAATTCGGTGTAAATCAGCGGTGGCTCCGACTCGGTGTGTTCTGCGGCATAAGGGGTAATCACCAGCGTGATGCCCTGCGGCGCGCCAGAGCGCAGATAATCGCGTAGCGGCAAATATTTGATGTTCAACGGCAGCAGCGTTAATTCGCGGATTTGATACTCCACTTGCTCTTCCAACTGCGGGTTGTCCAGCGTCAGCAGCAGCACCTGCTTTTCCTGCAGCGCATTGCCCTGCATCAGCCAGGCGCCAAAACTGATGGCGACCAAGCCCGCCTCCTCACTGGAAAAATGAATATCGTACTCCTGCTCCAGCGGCGCCAGTGCCTCCTGAGCGGTACGCATCAGGCGTGGATACTTACGTTCGACCTCTTCCAGCAGTTGGTTATCGATGCCAATCTCAAAGCGACAGCGCTCCACCGCCGGCGCCAGATGAGCAAATAACTGGCTAATCAAATCCTCTTCACTGCTGAAGGTCATGCCGGAGATCTGTTGGAAGCGATCGACCATGTTTTTTATCGCCGCCATCAGCCGCAGATCTTCCGCTGAGTCGTTGCTGTGGTAACTGTGGTTTTTCAACATGGTGAACGTCAATACCAAAAAGTCACTTTCGCTGGCCACGGGCGGCAGGGTAAAGAGCTGATTTAACGAATGATGCAGCAAAGCGGCCGCCTGGTATTCCGGTTTCTGATGCAGCCAGTCGTGCTGAGCGGGGGTGAAAACAGGGTGTCGTTGGCGCTGGTTTTCCCAGACACAAAAGCGCAGGTAGTGCTGCAGAAACTGACGATCGCGTCGATCAAAACTGCGGTTGAGCAACGCTTCGCATTCGCCGATGCATTGTTCCAACTCTGGCGTCAGCTCTGCGCCTCGTCCCAGCGCCTGCTGTAACCACTGGGAAAAGTGATGTTCGACAAACTCCGGGCTGCAGCGCAGGGCTCGTCGCAGCCAGTGGATCAGGCAGAGGCGTTGGTTGAGCGCGCTGCCTCTGATCCGGTAGCCTTCGTCGGGATTGCCGTCAATTTCCAGGTGATGGAAACGCTGGATTTCACTGGCAACCTCGGCTATATCTTGCCGGGTGATGAGGGGGGCGACGCCATTAATTTGGCTGATAGTCTCCAGTTGTACTGCGGGCACCGGCGCGTACAGCATCAATAACAGATGGCAGCGTCGCTGTTGACCGGAGAGCTCAGGCACGGGAGAAGTGTCCAGGCTCATATCACCTTCTGGCGGGTAACGATTAAATTATGAATAAGCATAGCAAAAGGCGATGCGCGGCGCGGCGACGGCACCCGGTTTTACTTCGGCTTACAACTTTCGTCACAATTATTGGCTGTAATGGCGACGGTTTAAGGTTGGTTGATGTTACTTTATAACAATAATGAGTATCGTTAGATGATGAAGTTACGATTTATTCTGGCCGGTTTTTTGACGCTTTTCAGCGCCGGTGCTGTCGCTCACCCACACAGCTTTATTGATATGAACACCACTTTCGTGGCTAAGGATCAACAGCTGGTTGGCTTGAAAATGGTTTGGGTTATGGATGAAATTACCTCGGCGGATCTGCTGTACGATGCGGAAAACGCCAAAGACGACTCGGAAGTGTGGAAGAAGTTGGCGGCGCAGGTGATGGCCAACGTGCTTGGCCAACACTATTTCACCGACATGTATCGCGACGGCAAACGAGTGAAGTACCTGAACCTGCCGACTGAATATCACCTGTCGCGTCAGGGGCATCAGGCGGTGCTGGAGTTTGTGTTGCCGCTGGCCGAGCCGCAGCCGCTGGCGGGCAAGCCGTTTGAAATCGCCACCTACGATCCCACTTACTTTGTCGATATGACCTATAAAGATAAAACGGCGCTGCATTTGCCGCCGGAGATGGCCGCTCAATGCAAGTTCAAGCTGATGACGCCAAAACCGAACTCCTCCTTGCAGGCTTATGCGTTATCCCTCGATAAGAACGACTCCCCTGGTGAAGATATGGAGCTGGGGCAACAGTTTGCGCAGAAGGTCAGCCTGCAATGTCAGTAAATCTCAGCCAGCCCGCCACGCGTAAACGGCACTGGGTCTTCAGCCTGTGGCCGCTGTTGCTGTTTGCGCTGCTGCTGGCACTGGGTGCCCAGTTGGCGTGGCACTATTGGCCGCAGTTGCTGTTGCAAAGCGTGGTGTGGCAAAAAGGTTTGCATCTGCAGATGGCCGGTCTGTTGCAGCAGGTCAAAGCGGCACCGCAGCAAGCCGGATTGGCCTTGATGCTGTTCAGCCTGAGCTATGGGGTGTTGCATGCGCTCGGCCCCGGTCACGGCAAGGTAGTGATTGCCACCTATCTGGCTACCCACCCGGCGCGGCTGAAAAGCAGTCTGAAACTGACCTTTGCCGCCTCGTTGGTGCAGGGGCTGGTGGCCATCGCCCTGGTAACGCTGATGCTGGTGGTGCTGCAACTGTCATCACGGCAGTTGCATCAGAGCAGTTTCTGGTTGGAGAAGGGCAGTTTTGTTCTGGTGATGTTGCTTGGGGTGCTGCTCACTTGGCGCGCGTTGAAGCGTTTGTATCACGCGGTGAAAACCCTGCGTCCGCAACCGGCGTTGCGAATCAACAGCCTGCAACCTCTGCCGGCGGATCACGTTCACAGCGAGCATTGTGGCTGTGGTCACCGCCATTTGCCGAGTGATACAGAGCTGCAGGCCGGCAGCGATTGGCGTACACAGACTGCCATCGTACTGGCGATGGGTATGCGGCCCTGCTCGGGGGCAATACTGGTATTGCTGTTTTCCAAAGTGATTGGCGTTTTCGCCTGGGGAGTTATTTCGGCACTGGCGATGGCGCTCGGCACTTCACTGACCATCTCGTTATTAGCCTTGCTGGTGCATTACAGCCGCCGATTGGCGGTGCGACTCAGCCGCTCACGTGCGCCTGCCGCCTGGAGTGCGGTGGCCTGGGGTTCGCTGGCGCTGGCCGGTGGTTTGATTTTGCTGTTTGCCGGGTTGTTGTTATACGCCAGTGCCCAGCCGGAATTCGGCGGCGGCATTCGGCCTTTCTCCCGCTAGCAGGCATAAAAAAAGCGCTGCAGTGATTGCAGCGCTTTTTCTTTATTCATTCACTTCCACTTCACGATTAACGCTTCAGCGCTTCGCTCAGTTCATCACGCATGGTAGAAAGCATGGCTTTCACAACGCGTGGGTTACCGGCTACCACGTTGCCGGAGCTGAAGTGGTTGTGGCCGCCAACGAAGTCGGTCACCAGGCCGCCAGATTCGCGGACCAGCAGTTCACCCGCGGCGAAATCCCATGGCTTCAGGCCAATTTCGAAGAAACCGTCCACGCGACCGGCAGCCACGTAGGCCAGATCCAGTGCGGCAGAACCGGTACGACGGAAGTCGGCACATTGGGTAAACAGCTTGCCAACCACGTTGATGTATGGCGTTGCGTGCTGCTTAACTTTGAACGGGAAGCCGGTTGCCAGGATGGTGCCATCCAGGTCTTTGGCGTTGGTGCCGCGCAGACGGTAACCGTTGAGCTGTGCGCCCTGACCGCGGGTAGCGGTGAACAGTTCGTTACGCATTGGATCGTAAACCACAGCGACTTCGGTACGGCCTTTAATGCGTACAGCGATAGAGACTGAGAAGTGTGGGAAACGTTTGATGAAGTTTGATGTGCCATCCAGTGGATCGATCACCCATTGTACGTCTTTATCTTCGCCGACCAATTCGCCGCGTTCTTCGGTAACAATAGTATGT
>Ga0079104_1002097_pt1 | contig 11431 bp, 12 predicted proteins | sample MedtruBG_FD_76829 | JGI IMG/M metagenome (GOLD analysis project Ga0079104, IMG submission 76829) | Root nodule microbial communities of legume samples collected from California, USA - Medicago truncatula BG | ecosystem: Host-associated > Plants > Roots > Nodule | place: USA: California... | reverse complement strand
CGGCGCGAAAGGCGAACAATCGAGGCGTGGCTGCGATCCTTGCCATTCCACCTGCAAATCGTGCCACGCTCGCTCCCACAGGTTTATGTGTTTGTCACAGGTATTGAGGGCGTTTGAGCCATGAACAAAACCGTCGCCATCGTGGTGTTTCCCGGCGTGCAGTCGCTGGACGTCAGCGGTCCCATGGACGTGTTCGCCGAAGCCAACCGCTTCCTCGCGCCGCAGGATCACTATCGGCTGGAAGTGATCGGCGTCGAGCGCGGACCGATGGCCTGTTCCAACGGCCTGAGCGTGAATGCGCATCGATATTTCAGCGAAGCGCTCGGAGCCTATGACCTGTTGTTGGCTGCCGGCGGGCCGCAATTGCCGTTCATGGATTTCGGTCCGTCGTTCGACGCCTGGCTGCGCGATGCCTGTGGTCGCGCCCGGCGTTTCGGCTCAATCTGCAATGGCGCGTTCATGCTGGCGCGGGCGGGGCTGCTGGACGGGCGCACGGTGACCACGCACTGGAACGATGCCGAGGCATTGGCGCAGGTGTGCCCGACCACGCAGGTCGACGCCGATCGTTTGTACATCGAGGATGGCACGCTCTATACCTCGGCCGGGGTCACGGCGGGGATCGATCTGTCGTTGTATCTGCTGGCGCGCGATCATGGCGCTGAGGTGGCGCTCAACGTGGCTAAGCGGCTGGTGGTGTTCACACAACGCTCGGGCGGGCAATCGCAGTTCAGCCCGTTTCTCACGCCGCATGCCGAACCAACGTCGGCGGTGGCGATGGTGCAGTTGTATGTGCTGGCCAACCTCACCGGCGACCTGACGATCGCCGATCTGGCTAATGCGGCGAACATGAGCGCGCGGAATTTTTCCCGGGTGTTCACTCGGGAGGCCAACGTCACGCCAGCAGAGTTCGTTGAACGGGCGCGGGTGGATGCGGCGCGGGTGATGCTGGAAAGCACTGCGGCGCCGTTGAAGACCGTGGCGTACCAATGCGGGTTTCGTGATGCACAGCATATGCGCAGCGTGTTCAACCGGCGTTTGGGAGTGACGCCGCAGCAGTTCCGGAAGAATTTTGCGCTGGATGTTTGATGTGGGCTTGAACTCGAAAGCCCTCACCCCAGCCCTCACCCAGGGGGAGAGGGAGCCGATTGGGGGATATTGAAAAAGTACGCCGACGTGAAAAGCTCATGCTGAATCCATAATCGACACCGCGCTATCAGGTCGATGTATAACGCCAGACACTTCGGTCGGTCCCCTCTCCCTCTGGGAGAGGGTTAGGGTTAGGGTGAGGGGCTTTTAACGTGCTCGAGCCGGCAACAACTTCAAGGTACTGCGGGTATTCGCCGTCACCTCTTCCTCGCTGAAATGCGCCTGCACATAGATCCCCTCCACATACGCCTCGGCCTGATCGTCATAGTGACTGTCGAACGGCACGCCACTCTGACCCACCGGGTTGATCGTCAGCCCGTGCGTGGGATCGGCAAAATCCACCAGCCGCCGGGTCGACGGCCCATAGGTAACAGGCCACGGCGCCGGGCCGATCTTCGCTGAGAGGTTGTTCGGTACTTCATGGCTGCCCGGCGCCGCAAATGGCCCGACGTTGAACAAGCGATCCAGCGGCTTCTGCTGACCCAGCGGGTGACCATGAGTCAGGGTATGTGCCGCGCCCCATTGCCAGGTCGCGACATCGTCGCCCAGCGTCAGCTTCAAGTGCTGCAGGCTCGCCGTCCAGGCTGTACGCACGATATCGGCGCGCGTCTCTTTCGCCGGTGTACTGCGGTTATCCCACCACGGCGAATCGGCATTCGCCGCAAGTCTTGGCAGCGCCGCATCGATCACCCGCGTCGACAGCAGCGTGTCAAAAAAATCATTGCCCAACTCATCGCGCATCGCTGCATCGGCCAGGTCGTAAAGGAACTGGTTGAACAGCGTCGCACTGACCGAATCCAGCGGGTAGTCGCCCGGCCACTGCGCCAGTTGTTCAACAAGTTTCAGTTGCGCCGGATCGCTCACCACCTCGCGCAACACCGGCAGCAACGGTGCGAGCAAACGCGGGCCGTAACCGGTCGCGGTGCCCAGTTGCAGCTGCTGATTGGCTTCGTTGTCCCACTTCAGGTTCTTGTCGCTGAGCTGGCGATCGAGTTGCTGGCCACGATCGGCGAGGTTGTAGTAACCGGGAATTTCCATGCCGGTCGGCGACACGGGCTGGAAGTTGGCCGAGACGATATAGCCGCGTGGCGGGTTCTCTTCCTGCGGGTTGGCGCTGAACGGGTAATAACCGTCCTTGTCCGCTTCAGGTGTGCTGCCGTCGAGAATGAAGCCCGGTTTCACCCCGGCCGGCCGCTTTGGCAGCAAGGCCGAGGCCCACCAGGCGATATCACCTTTGGCGTTGGCGTAAATCAGATTTAGCCCAGGTGCCTGCACTTTGGCCGCAGCCGCGCGGGCCTTGGCCAGGGTGTCGGCGCGGTTGAGCTGATAGAAACCTTCAAGGATCGGGTTCGGTGTTTCCAGAAAGGCCCACCACATGGCGATCGGGGTTTTCCCGGCAGCAGTGCCCAGGGCATCGTTGACGATCGGACCGTGGGGCGATTGGCGCAAGGTGAGGGTCACCGGCGCCTGCCCCTTCACCTGGATCTGCTGCTCGCTGACGAGCATGTCGGTCCACTGGCCGCGATACCAGACCTGATTGGGGTTGGCCGGGTTGACCTTCTCGGCGATCAAATCGAGATCATCGTTCTGGAACATGGTCAGGCTCCAGCCAAAATCCAGGTTGTGCCCCAGGAACGCGAAGGGCACCAGCGCCTGATGATGCCCGTACAACTCAAAACCCGGCGCCGACAGCTGCGCCTCGTACCACACCGACGGCACCGAGAAACGAATGTGCGGATCGCCGGCCAGCAAGGGCTTGCCGCTTTGACTGCGACTGCCCGCGATCACCCAGGCGTTGCTGCCTTCGAATTGCGGCAGACCGTTGTCGATCAACGCCTGCTCGCTGAGGCGGGCGAGGGCGCTGAGGTCTTTCCAGTCATGGGCGGCGAGGGCAGGAGCCGTGCGGTGGTGCTTGCTGGCGAGGACGCCTTGGGCTTGCCAGTCGAGGTCGAAGACATTCAGGTAATCGGCGCCGAGCTGATCACGCACGTAAGTCAGCAACGGCTCGGTGCGAAACGCCGCCGCGAAGCTGTAAGCCATGTAACCGGCGACGCTGATGCTGTCTTCGGCAGTGAACGGCCGCTTGGGAATGCCCAGCACGTCGAACTCGATCGGCGCGGCGTGGCTGTCCTGGTATTGGTTGACGCCATCCAGATAGGCTTGCAGGCCCTTCCACGCTGGCGACTGCTTGTCGAGGCTGGCAACGTAACTGGCGGCACGCTCACGAATGCGCAGGCTGCGAAACAGTTTGTCGGTGTCGAGCAGCTTCGGCCCGAGCACTTCCGCCAGCTCGCCCCGGGCGAGGCGGCGCATGGCTTCCATCTGGAACAGCCGATCCTGCGCATGCACATAACCGAGGGCGCGATACAGATCGGTTTCGTTCTCGGCGCGGATGTGCGGCACACCGCGTTCGTCGTAGCGCACGGTCACCGAGCCTTGCAGGTTGCGCAACTCGACCTGGCCCTGGCGCGTCGGCTGCTTGCTGTAGATGTATCCGCCGGCGGCGACGGAAAACAAAATAATGAGCAATGCAAGTAAGGTCAGGCCTCGTTTCATAAATATCTGCTTCCCGTCATTTGTTTATATCAAGACATTGATTGCATTGATGTTATTGCGGTGCCGCCGAGCAATTCATAATACACAGTTTTTTCAAAAGGAAATTTCCTTCAAGGTTTTGGGAGTTTCACTACACAGGTGTTGTTGCAGTGTTTAACGAAGCCCGTCTATAAAAAAGCACACCAGCAGGAGCTGTTCGAAGCAGTGGATGGCGTCAGCCAGTTTTACGGGTTTGCTACATGGAATAGCTGACATGGAGAAGTCGTATGAATGATATTGGAAAGTATCTTGGACCTCACAGGCAGCTCGGACCTGGCAGATATGAACTCGCCCCGGTACCTGTTCTGGGAACAAGGCCAATTCAACTGGGTCAAGGCGGATATTTCTCGGGAAATTGGGGGCTGAACGATAATGCCCCGAGAGGGACCAGCCAAGGCTCAGGAAAACTCGATCCGTTAACCCCATTCATTTGGGATGACTTGATGGGTGAGTCGCGTAACTCTCAGCGATACATTGAATTTGAGTACGCTGCAGTGTTTAACAGCATCGGTGAGACTTCCAATAATGAAGTTGAGCGAGCGAGGCAGGTAGCGGGCGCGGGACTTTCCCCGGCGCAGAGAGTAAAGTCAGATCAAAATGTAACCATTCAGGTTATTCACTCAAAATTATCGGAGTATCGCGCCCATACCGATGCAGCTTATTCGCTGTATGGACATAACCCCTTCTTCCTGATGAAGGATTTGTCTTTCAGTAGAATAAGAGACAGTCTGGATTCAATTCCTCCGAATGTTTTAGTTGCCTATACCGCCATCGACAAGGCGTATCGCGCGGCAATGGAGTTGCGGCGCCTTTCGTGGGTGATCGCCATCATTGCCAACCAGCTACCGGAACTGGCGGCAAGACGAAGTCAGATCGAAGCTGCGAATCCAGCCGACAGCGAAACGCGAAAGTTGCTTTCCAGTGAAAGGTTATCTGTCGTCAATCTTGAAACGAATATCCTCTTCCAGGCTTTGTCTGATTTTCTCGTTGAAAGAATTGCCGTTGCAGCGGGTTCGACTGCAGGCAGCCTTTCTCAAACACTCATCAATTACAAGATTGCTGCGGACAACGTCACCGCTACCGAGCAGGCGGCCGTCAGGCCCTATGCGATCGCCAACCCAGCCATCAACGCCCCCTTGAGCAAGCCTGAGCTCGAAGCTCTTAACAATCTGGTATATCTGCAGGCCAATTCGCAATTGGGCAAGCGCTGGCAGGACTATCACGTCTCACTCCTGCACTCGGAAAATGCCAGGCATATGGCGGCGGCTGCGAACGTTCTGGCGGGCCTGATCAGTCGTGCTCAGGAGGAAGAGCGACTACAAGAGCAAATTCGTATTGCACAGGAGCTCGAAGCCTGGAAGTTGCTGGAGGAGGCTCGCGCGCAGGAACAGGCTCGTATTGCCGCAGAAGCGGAGGCAGAAGCCCGGCGCCTTGCCGATGAGCAGGCGCATATAGCAGCAGAAGCTGTTCGCTCCGCCCATACTTTCCGCGCGCCAGGTGCCGCGTCGGCGGCAGGACCGCTGTTCATGACGTCGGCTGGAGTCGTAGCGGTTTCGGAGGCGGCGGCAGCGGGTCTGCAAGCGGCGATTCGCAGCGCAATCGCTGCATTGAGCAGTCTTGCGGCAGGTGTCGGCGCTGGCGCGATGGTCGGTGTATCTGCGTTGGTCTACTCCTCGAAACTGGGTAATGGTGAATTGCCCGATCGGTATGCGTTCAGCATGCCGCTCTCGGACATTGCGAACAATAACGCGTCAGAGCTGGACGCTATCGCGGCGGCGGGGGGAAAGGTCGATCTCCCTTACCGTTTCAGTTCAAAAACTGACGCGAACGGACATTCAGAAGTTTTTGTCGTTAGGACGGATGGCTTGAATGTTCCTGCTACCGTCAGGGTGGTGGCAACCTCCTACGACGCAGTAAACAATGTTTACACAGCGGCTACCTCGGATGTACCACCACGCTATCTGACGTGGACCCCGATAATCAATCCGGGCAACAGCTCGACAACCTCACCGTCCGGGCTTCCGGATGTGTCTGTCTATACCGGGGCTACAGTAATTCCGGTTACAGGGCGCCTGGATTCTTTCCCCGCTGTTTCCGAAGCCGGCTTCGATGACTATATTCTGGTGTTTCCGCTGGAATCCGGTCTGCTGCCGATTTACACGATGTTCCGCGATCGGCGGGAGGACCCAGGCGTCGCAACAGGAGTGGGGCAACCGGTATTCGGGAACTGGCTCGGCAGTGCAGCGCAGGGCGATGGCGCGCCGGTACCTTCACAAATTGCCGATCAGTTGCGGGGCAGGGAATTCAGGAATTTTCGGGCGTTTCGAGAGGCGTTCTGGAAAGCGGTGGCCAATGATTCTGAACTTATTAAACAGTTTAATAATAGTAGTGCTTTCGAAATGAAAATAGGTCGGGCACCTTTTGTTCGAAAAGCAGATAGAGTCGGTGGTCAAGTGAAACTCGAGCTTCATCATTTTGTTCATATATCTAGAGGAGGGGAGGTGATGGATATAGACAATATTCGAGTGGTCACCCCTAAACAGCACGGTGCGATACACGCGGAGGGAAAATGATATGAGTGCAAAAGGCCTGAAGGACTATACCGAAACAGAGTTTTTGTTGTTCGTAAAAAAAATCTACGAGTCTTCTTATTTGACTGAGGCAAAGCAAATTGAAGCTGTTTTTGAGTTCGAGCGTTTGACTGAACATCCAGACGGCTCAGATTTGATCTACTATCCACGTGATGGCAGAGAGGATAGTCCTGAAGGAATTGTAAAAGAGGTTAAAGAGTGGCGGGCATTCAACGGTAAGTCAGGGTTTAAATCAGAATAGATATCTATGGTGCGCTCATTGCTCGAGATGGGGCGATAATACTTATTGTGTTTTTCAATTCTCAATGAGGAGTTTTTGCTATGTCAATAGATGGTAAAGCTATCAGTGATATGTCGGAGTCGGATTTTTTGAAATTTGTAGCGAAGGTATATAGCGATGACTACGATACTGAGGAGGAGCATGTTGCTGCTATTTTAGAGTTTAAGTCCTTGAGTGAGCATCCATATGGTTCGGATTTGATTTTTTACCCGAAGTCTGGAAAAAGCGGACCGATTGCAGTTGTTCAAGAGGTGAAGGAGTGGCGGGCAGCAAACGGTAAGCCTGGTTTTAAATCAGTTTAAGTTTGGAGCAGGACGAAAATCTCACTCCCTACCCACCCACGGGCAATAACACCCCACCGCCAGGGTATGCGTGGCATTCACCGGCCGATCTTCCGTCAGGGCATGCAGGATCGGTTCGATAAAGCTGTTGCTGGAATTGCAGGTCAGGCCTTCGCTGTACGGGCCGAAGTAAGCGAGCTTGCCGCTGCGGTCCCAGATCGCCACGGCGGGGCTGGCGGGGATCTGTTCGGAGCCGGGCAGGACGATGAGGGTTTTCAGGCTGGCGAGGGTGGCGGGCAACTGGCCGTGGCTGCCGGGCTTTTGCACGGCGAAAAACTCCACGCCGCGAGGCCCGAACTGTTCAACCATCTCGCTCAGATGCTGTTGATTGCCGACGTTGCACGGGCAGGCCGGGTCCCAGAAATGCACGAGGCGGATATTGCCCGGCCCGGCGAGGTTGTCTGGCAGGCGCAGTGGGTCGCCGGAAAATACCGCCGTGTGCGAGCTGAACGCGCGCAGATAGCGGCCCTGAAACCAGTCATACGCCGCCCACAGCACTCCGGCGCAGATCAGCGCGAGCAGGCTGGCGAACAGTGCGGTGCGGTACGGCGAACGCATGGATTTGAGTCCTCAGAGGCGGGCTAGCTTGCCATGTCTGTCTCTACAGATGAATATCGCAGGCCGATAAAGTCCGTTTACCGCTTTGGAATGTCCGCATGCCTGATACTTTCGACCCCGATCATTTACGCGCGAGCCTCAAGCCCTTGGCCGAGTGGCAGCCGTTGTCGGACGAGGCGAAGGCTTATCAGCGCTTCTACAAAACCGACTTTGCCGAGCGTGACGTCTGGCGCGGCATGGGCCGTTTCGACGTCGACGGCTACGAACTGGTCAGCCATTGCTGGTGGCCGGAAAAGGTCAAGGCGACGCTGTTTCTGCTGCACGGTTACTACGATCACACCGGCCTGTATCGGCATGTGATCGAATGGGCGCTGGATCAGGATTTTGCCGTGATTGCCTGCGACTTGCCGGGGCACGGTCTGTCGAGCGGGCCGCGGGCGAGCATTCGTGATTTCGCTGAGTATCAGCACATGCTGCAAGCGCTGTTCGCCGAAGCGCAGTCGATTGCGCTGCCGCAGCCGTGGCACTTGTGCGGGCAGAGCACCGGAGGGGCAATCGTGGTCGACCATTTGCTCAATCATGGCGAGGGTAGCCCGGCGCAGGGTCAGGTGATTCTGCTGGCACCGCTGGTGCGACCAAGGGCGTGGGGCTGGTCGCAGCTCAGTTATTACCTGCTCAGGCCATTCGTTCGCGGCGTCGCCCGGCGTTTCAGCGAGAACTCCAACGATCCGGATTTCCTGCCGTTCCTGCAGGCCGACCCATTGCAGCCTCGGCGCCTGCCAACGAAATGGGTGGGCGCCTTGTCACGCTGGATCATTCGCGTCGAGCACGCGAAAAAAAGTCCGCGACGGCCGCTGATCATTCAGGGGCAGGCAGACATGACGGTGGACTGGCAGCACAACCTGCAAGTATTGAAGTGGAAGTTTGATCGACCACAGATTCTGTTGCTGGCCGAGGCGCGGCATCATCTGGCCAATGAAACGGCGGAGATGCGCGAGGAGTATTTCGAATTCTTGAGCAAGCGGATCAGGGGCCGGAATCTCTAGCGATTGAGAGGGCCCTATCGCTGGCAAGCCAGCTCCCACAGGGTTTTGCGTTGATCAAAATCTATGGAACACCCCAGAAACTTGTGGGAGCTGGCTTGCCAGCGATGGCGGGCTTTCAGGCGAACAAGATCACTGGCCGACCGCAAGCCCGGCGCGAATCGCCGCCAGCGCAGCCTGGTAATAGGCCTTGCCCTCAGTCGACTCGGCAAACGTCGCAAACTCTTCCAGCTCTTCATCCGACAGGTCGCGATAGACGTACAGCAGCGTGTTGTTCAGATCAGCGCCGATCTGATCCATCAAACGCTGGCGCTGGCCGTTGAGCATGCCCTGCGCCTGACCGCCACCGAGCAGCCCCGGAATCATCGAACTGAGACTGTCCGCTGCGACGCCGGCAATTGCCAGGCTGACCTCCGCCCCGGCCTCACGCGCCGGCAAGGCCTGGGCGAGGTGGCCAATGATCAGCAGTCGGCTGTCGCTGACCTGCATTTTCGGCAGGCCCTTGGCGTTTTTCGCCAGTTGATCGCGGCGGGTCGCGAGCAATTCGGCGGCAACGATTTTCTTGCCCAGCGGCGACTGGAAAAAGGCCAGCGCCGGTTTCGGATCGGCGAGTTTCTGCCGCAATTGCGCCTCGGCGCGTTGATCCACGGCCTGCGGGGCAAAGCGCTGGTTGCTGTTATTGACCAGTGCCTGGAACACCGCCGGCGGCAGGCTGTTCTGATAGCGCTGCTGCGCGGCGCTCAGGGCGTCATTGAAATGCGCACGTTGATCTGGCCAGCCGGCGACCTTGTATAACTGGTCGTAGCCGTCCGCCCAGGCGGGCAACACACAGAACATCAACAGTGAAAAAAGCAAACGGCGCATAGGGACTCCTGTCAGCAGCGGACTATTCTCCGTGCGGTGCCGGTACTTGTCGAGAATTCGTATCAAGCCGCTGCGTGGCTCTGTCGGATTTGTTGCCGCAGGCATACTATGCGCGCCATGCAAATATCCTCTGAACACCCACTGCTGTTACGCATTGTCGATGACCTGGCCGAGCACGGCTGGTCGCAGCAGAACATTTTCCTGCCTGCGGGTCTGACCCGTGAGCTGGCGGCCGAGTGCCGCAAACGTGAAGCCGAGGGTGAGCTGGCGCCGGCGGCGGTCGGGCGCGGGCCGTTTTCAGAGATTCGCGAGGGGATTCGCGGCGACCATATCCAGTGGATCGATCCGGGTCAGGCCGAGGCCAGCGATCGTTATCTGAACCTGATGGAGAGCCTGCGCGAAGCGCTCAATCGCGGTTTGTTCCTCGGTCTCGAAGATTTCGAATGCCACTTCGCGCTGTATCCGCCCGGCGCGTTTTATCGCCGGCATGTCGACCGTTTTCGCGACGATGACAAGCGCATGGTTTCGGTGGTGGTCTACCTCAACGACGCCTGGCTGCCGGAGGATGGCGGCCAGTTGCGCATGTATCTGAATGAAGACCGCGTGCATGACGTGCAGCCTACGGGCGGCTGTCTGGTGGTGTTCCTTTCCGGCGAAGTGCCCCATGAAGTGCTGCCAGCCAACCGCGAGCGGCTGTCGCTGACCGGTTGGTTCCGCCGCCGTGGCAATGAGCCGTTCTGAGATGCACAAAATTCTGGTCAGCCGCTGCCTGTTGGGCCATCGCGTGCGTTATGACGGTGGCGCCAGCGGGCCGTTTGATCTGCTTGAACAGTGGATTGCCGAAGGGCGGGTGGTGCCGTTGTGTCCCGAAGTCGCAGGCGGACTGCCAACGCCACGGGCGGCGGCGGAAATTCCCGGTGGGCAGGGCGGCGAGGTGCTGGATGGCACGGCGGCGGTGATCACTACCGACGGTGAGGATGTCAGCGCGCAATTTCTCGACGGTGCGCGGCAAGCGCTGGAGCTGGTGCAACAGCACGGCATTCGGGTGGCGGTGCTCAAGGCCAACAGTCCGTCGTGCGGGAATTTGCTGACTTACGATGGAACATTCAGCGGCGTGAAAGTATCCGGTGAAGGGGTGACGGCAGCGTTGCTCAAGCGTCATGGCGTTCAGGTGTTCAGCGAGCTTGAACTGGCTGAGGCGGCGGTGACTCTGGCGGCTTTGGACTGATCCGCAATCGTTGCCCTCACCCCAGCCCTCTCCCGGAGGGAGAGGGGGCCGAGCGCCTTGTCTTGCATGCCGCATCGACCTGACACATCGAGCCGATTATGGATTCGGCAAAGCCGTTTCAGGTCGGCGTATTTCTAACGCATCCCCCAATCAGTTCCCTCTCCCTTTGGGAGAGGGCTAGGGTGAGGGGCTCTTACGGTTTCAACCACTTTTCGGACAACGCCGCCAACCGCCCATCCGCCTTGATCCGCTCCAGCGCGCTCTTGAGACTGGCCTGAAACGCCGGATTACCCTTCTGAAACGGAATCGCCAGTTCTACCGGCGCAAGCGCTTTCGGCTGCTCTGCGGTCAGCGCCTGCACCAGCACCATCGGCCGGGGCGTGTCGTCCTTCTTCGCCAACAACTGCCCATCGACCTGGCCGTACGGCTCGCTGAAGTCGAAACGATCCTTGAGTTCGGGTGTCAGTGCTATGTGATTCAGCGCGACGTCGTACTTGCCGCTCTCAACGCCCTGGAGCAGATCGCCTTCGTCGGTGACGATGAAGTCGGCGCGCACATCCAGCTCTTTGGCCAGCAGTTGCCCAAGCTCGACCTCGAACCCCGTCAGGGTGTCGCCTTCCTTGTAATTGAAGGGCGGTGTATTAGCCTCAAGGGCGATGCGCAGTTCGCCACGGTCGTTGACGTCATCAATCAGTTCGGCATGAGCCAGCGGGCTTAGAAGGGGTAGCAGGCAGATCAGGCCAGGCAAAAAGCGCATGGTCACTCCTTTGAAATCATTATCGCGA
>Ga0079104_1002093_pt1 | contig 11438 bp, 10 predicted proteins | sample MedtruBG_FD_76829 | JGI IMG/M metagenome (GOLD analysis project Ga0079104, IMG submission 76829) | Root nodule microbial communities of legume samples collected from California, USA - Medicago truncatula BG | ecosystem: Host-associated > Plants > Roots > Nodule | place: USA: California... | reverse complement strand
CTCGACACCTTGTTGACGTTTTGCCCGCCTGCGCCTTGCGCGCGGATGGCGGTAAGCTCGATATCGTCGGCGGCGATGGAAGGGGAGGAAATTGCAGTAACCCTGTGGCAAAGCGTTATTGTAATCGCTACGCCGCAGGCAGCCGCCAGCTCGCTACAAGATTGTGTCGAAAAAAGATTGAGATGCGCGCGCGGTGCGCGCTAGGCCGGGCAGAAACTGCAACGCGACCATGCAGATCAGCCAGCTTTGGCATAATGACTATATCGGTCATGGTACTCGAGCACCTCTTTGAATGCTTTCTTGAAGTACGCCTCCATTTCAGGTTCGGACGGATTGTCCATCATATGGTAATCAAAGACAAATTCTGCCTCGGGTGAATTGTCCCCTAGTTCCAGTTGCAGATCGAGCTTGCCTTCGTCGCTGCCATCGAGCAGACGCGCCACGCCTTAGCATTCGGAAGGATCATGGCCGCCATCCAGGTTGAGGTAGATTGCGATGATATTGACTACCTGGCGAAAGTCGAACGGTTGACCATGTTTGGCGGCATGGTCAAGCGCATGCAAGAAGAAATTGCAGACCCCCGAAAGATCGGTGCCAAATGCTTCACCGTGGCGCAGGCGGTTTTTTTCCATCATGCTAAAGCGGTTCGGCAGGGCGGGATCGTCCGGCGCAATTTCCAGCTTTCGATTGAGTCTGATCGGATGCTGGGCGAAATTCGGGATGACGGCATTCGACGGTCGGGGCGCCAGCGACATCCAATTTTTCTGGAAGGCGGGAGGCTGGTGCGCCAGCGTGATGCCGGCGACCGCGTCGCGTCGGCTAGCTTTTCTGAGCATGTATTGAAGATCGTCCGCGGCATCCCGCATTTCCCTGCTCTCTCGGGGGTCGCTCGATTTCTCCGCTGCCGCGCGGATGGCGCGCGGATGGTCATCGCGAATGACGAAACGTTGCCGTATCAGTCCCAATTTGGCATATTGTTCTTCGCGACGCTCTACCCATGGCGCGTCGGGGCGAGGATCGACCACCATCGCCTTGAACATCAGATGAGGCAAGGCAATCAAATCGATCGGTTCCGGCGTTTCATAGACGCGGTCGAAATAGGCTTGCAACGCCCACGCTGTCTCGTTGACATCCGGCGGAGCATCGTTGGCAGTCGCCAGGAAATCCTGCAATTCAGCTGGCATGCGCTTACGCCAGTTGAGTTCATTGCCGGCGAGTTCGGTGCGTAACGCGATCACGAGAGCCGCATCGCCGTACGAGAGATGCAACTGCAATTGCCCCTGCTCATCCTGGTAACTGTCCGGAAAAATATAGGTACTGAGCCAGTCGCTCATCTGAGACAAGGTCTCCATCATCGCCGCCGATGGCCTTTCCAGCATTTGCTTGCAAAGCCGGGTACCAAATACCCGACCATAGGGATTGTCATGCAAGGCCGTCTTGTAGATGATCTCTGCCTTGTCTCTGTCGAAATCGTCATGCTCGGGGCCAGGCAGCTGGTTGAGCAACTGCTCGGCCAGTTGCGCCAAACTGTCGCAGCCGACTTTCTCCATCTTTCCCTTCGCGAGGGCGAAATAATTTCGCGTAAACCCGAAGGTCAGGCGATGCTGCAGAAAATGCTGGAAGATGGCGTCAAATTCCTTTTGACAGGTTCTTTTTATCGTCGCGTCGGAGGTCTCATTTACCAGGTCGCGCAGTCGTGCCGCCCATTGAATGGCACAATCGTTGGGCATACGCTTGGCGTCGCGCGGGGCGTCAGAGGCGGTTTTCGCGTTCTTCACCAGCATATGCGCTTCGCTTTGCATTACCTCGCAAACGCAGTCCATCACAAATACCAGACGTCTCTCGGACACCGCCTTGCCAGGGGGAAATTCATTTATGTCATGCCACATTCTTAGAATTTCGGCGTAGCTTTCCGATGTTTTATCAAGGTCATATTGATCGATAGTATCGAGCAATACCTGCATGAACTCATTGCGGGCCTTTCCTGTCGTTTCTGCATGGATGGCAACGACTGCATCGTCAACGAACGCGGCGAAGTCATCCGGACGTTTGAAGTCGACAGCGCGCGTTTCCCAGTGCTCGAGCAGCGGCGAAATATGCTCGGCCACATACCCGCCCTCCGGCGCGCCATATTGCTGACTCAGCCATGTCAGCAACAAATGCTGTTCGGCCTGGTCCAGGCCAGTGCTTCGGAATTTCTCGAACAGCCCGATCGCGTCCGACAGAAACTCTTTTTCGGCATCAACGCCATGTTGGTGCTGCTCGTCGAGAAAGCCCGCCAGCCCGTCATCCAGGAAGGCGCCAAGAAACCGGTCGAGGCGCAATTCGACCTCACCCCGCCCATTTCGCCCGGCGCGCTCGACGCCGATCAATTCCGCCGGATAGGCTGAACGCCGCTCATTGGTCAGCTTGACCAGGTCGAATATGGTCTGCCTGACACTGGGGCGCGCGCTTGTCCGCGACGGTGCGCGGACATCCTGCTGCGCGAGGAAAGCCTGCATCCTGCTGATGGTATTGCCTTTCGGCCGCAATGCGAGCGCTGACACATGGGCGTCCTGCGACACCGTCGAGCGAGAGTCGGATTGTTGGCCAGCCCGTTCCCCGGCATCGGCGGGGTAGTCAGATGTGACGGGGCTGACGCGGGTTGTTTGCGTACGCATGAAGATGTCCGGGTCCGGTTTAAGACATGGCGAGCTGCCTGAGGGAATTCGGCAGGCTGGCCCGATTACCATAGGTGGGATTGATCAACAAGCGGTTCCAATGCAACACGACTGGGCGGTATTGCTTCTCGGTCAACTGCCACCTGCAAGGACATCGCAAGCCTCACCAGGTGGCTAGTGCGGGAGATCTGACATTCATAGCCTCTGGAGCTTATCAACCGTTGGCGAGGACGGCAAATGCAGCCATGGCTGAACGGCACACGCCCGACCTCTAGTGCTCTATTTGCAGGCCGCTGGCAAACGCTTGTAAAATGCGTGTCTTCGCGGGTGTAGCTCAATGGTAGAGCAGAAGCTTCCCAAGCTTAAGACGAGGGTTCGATCCCCTTCACCCGCTCCAGCTAGCTGCCAACCCCTGTACCCAGTGCGGCGGTCCTCGCCACACCGTTCGATTCACGAGCCATTCATGTCAGAAAACAAAGCCGGCAAGCCGCTGTTCTACGATCCTACCGAGCGCCGCATCCGCAGTTTCGTCACCCGCACCGGACGCGTGTCGAATGCGCAGGAACGCGCACTCGAAGAGCTGGGTCCCCGCTTCGCGCTGCCTTACGCCAAGGAAACGCTGAATATCGACGCGGCCTTCGGGCGCAGCGCGCCGACCGTGCTGGAAATCGGTTTCGGCATGGGCGAGACCAGCGCCAAGATCTCGGCGCTGATGCCCGAGAAGAATTTCATTGGCGTCGAAGTGCACACTCCCGGCGTGGGCAGCTACCTGAAGTTGATCGACGAAGGCAAGCTTACCAATGCCCGCATCATCCAGCACGATGCGGTCGAAGTGCTCAATCACATGATCGCGCCTGGCACCCTGGCTGGGGTGCATGTGTTCTTCCCCGATCCCTGGCATAAGGCGCGGCACAACAAACGCCGCCTGATCCAGGGTCCGCTGGTGCAGTTGCTCAGCTCGCGCTTGGCGCCGGGCGGCTACCTGCACTGCGCCACCGATTGGGAAGAGTACGCGGTCCAGATGCTGGAAGTGCTGAGCGCCGAACCGACATTGCGCAATACGTCCACGGACGCGTCAGGTTACGCGCCGCGGCCGGAATATCGTCCGACCACCAAGTTCGAGAACCGTGGCCTGCGGCTGGGACATGGGGTATGGGACCTGGTGTTCGAGAAAAGCGCCTGAACGCATCGAAGCGCCCAATGAAAAACGGCATGTCCACCAGGACATGCCGTTTTTCTATTCGCCAGCGTGCACTATCGCAGTTTGAATACCGCGACGGCACGATTCAATGTTTCCGCCTGCTCCTGCAGGCTTTCGGCTGCCGCCGCAGACTGCTCGACCAACGCCGCATTCTGTTGTGTCACCGAATCCATCTGCACCACCGCGCGGTTGACCTCGTCGATGCCGGCACTCTGTTCGCGGTTGGCGGCGTTGATGTCATCCATAATGGCGCTGACCTTGTGGATCGCCACCACAATTTCTTGCATGGTTTCCCCCGCATTGGCAACCTGCACTGTACCCGCGCCGATCTTGCCGACCGAGTCGTTGATCAGGTCCTTGATTTCACGCGCCGCAGTAGCGCTGCGCTGCGCCAGCGACCGCACTTCCGAAGCCACCACCGCAAAGCCTCGCCCTTGTTCGCCGGCCCTGGCGGCCTCCACCGCCGCATTCAGGGCCAGGATATTGGTCTGGAACGCGATGCCATCAATGACGCCAATGATGGCGACGATCTTGTGCGAACTCTCTTCGATGGCCTGCATTGTCTGCACCACTGCGCTCACCATCTCCCCGCCCCGGCCCACCACGGCCGAGGCGTCCACTGCCAGCTCATTGGCATACCTTGCATTGTCAGCGTTCTTCTGCACGGTAGAGGTGATCTCTTCCATCGAGGCCGTCGTTTCTTCAAGTGAACTGGCCTGCTCTTCGGTACGTTCCGACAGGTCGCGGTTGCCGTTGGCGATCTCGGTCACCCCGATAGTGATGGCACCCGCGCCCAGCCGCACTTCTGATACGATTCCGGCCAGTTTGTCATTCATGTTCTTGAGCGCCCCCAGCAGTTGCGCCGTTTCGTCCTTGCCCAAGATCCGGACCTCCGAGCGCAGGTCGCCAGCGGCCACGGTCTGGGCGATCTTCACCGCTTCCCCCAACGGTCGCACGATGCTGCGCACAAGCCACCAGGTCACCACCGCGCCCACCAGCAACGACAGCAGCATCGAGACCACCAGCAGCGTGCGGGCGTGCTGGTAATCCATCAGGCTGTCGTCGGCAGTGGCCGTGCGCATCTGCTTTCCATGCGCCAGCACGGCGGCAACGATGTCGTCGATCATCTCGGTCGGCCTGCGGTCTACACCCTGCACCAGCGCATCGACACGCGCGACCGAGGCAGGGTCCTCAGGCACATAGTGCTTCAGCGCTTCGAGGTATTTCGCCAGCAGCTCCGCATGGGCCGCCTGCGCCCGGCCTATCATGCTGGCATCCATGCCGATCTGTGGCATCAGGGTTTCCAGCTTCTTAAGCGAGGCCTGGGTGAGGCCGCTCTCATCGATGAAGGCCTGGCGATACTTGGCGAAGGCAGCAGCATCCTTGCCGCGCAGCAGGGTATTCTTCCATTCCTGCACCTGGATCTTGAACTGCACCTGTGAACTGCGGGCGGCGTCCACCGATTTTTCGATCAGTGCCCCCTTGTTCATTCCCTCACGGCCCTGGCTGAAAATCTCGTCGAGAGTGATCCATCCGCGCATCCCGACAAAAGCGGTAGCCGCCAGCAGCAATGCGGCCAGCACACCCAGCCGCAGCCCGATTTTGAAATCATTGAGTTTCATGGGATCCCTCTCGTCTTGATGCTGCGTGATTGCGCAACTGCGCATTGCACAAGTTACGGTGCATCAGCGCAGAACGCTATCCGGAAAACCCTGAGAAGGCGGCAATGCCACGTTAGGCTCGCGCCAGGTAGTGGACAAGCGGTGTGGAAGTCACTCCTGCTCTTGCGAAAAAGCCGCAATCAGCGCAATCAGCTGCGCGCCATAGGTGTCGAGCTTCTTCTCGCCCACGCCGGTGACGTGACGCAGATCGTCGATCGAGCCCGGACGGGCCTTGGCGATTTCACGCATGGTGGCGTCGTGGAAGATGACGTAGGCCGGCACATTGTGCTCGCGCGCGGTCTCGACCCGCCACCAGCGCAACTTGTCGAACAGCGCCTGCTCTTGGGGTGAGAGGTCGGTCTCGACGAAGCCCGAACGCTGCGTGCCGCTGCGCTTGGGCTTGACCGGTTTCTGGTATTGCCGCAACTGGATCTTCTGTTCGCCCCGCAACACCGGCCGTGCGGCATCGGTCAGCTTGAGCGAACTGTAGTTCTCATGGTCCACCGTGAGCAGGCCGATGGCGATCACCTGGCGCAACAACGCGCGCCATTCGGCTTCGCCCACATCGCTGCCGATGCCGAACACCGACAGCTGGTCATGCCGCCATTGCTTGACGCGGTCGCCATCGATGCCGCGCAAGACGTCTAGCACATGTCCCGACGCGAAACGCTGTTCAACCCGATACACGGTCGACAACAGTTTCTGCACCTGGACCGTGGCGTCGAACGACACCGGCGGCGACTGGCAGATGTCGCAGTTGCCACAGGGCGACGCTTCCTGCCCAAAATAATTGAGAATGCGCACCCGCCGGCAATGCATGGTCTCGCACAAGCCCAGCATCGCATCGAGCTTGGTGCGCAAGACCCGCTTGAAGTCTTCGTCGGCTTCGGATTCCTCGATCATGCGGCGCTGCTGCACCACATCCTGCAGGCCATACGCCATCCAGGCATCGGCCGGCAGGCCATCGCGCCCGCCACGCCCGGTCTCCTGGTAGTAGCCCTCGATGCTCTTGGGCAGGTCGAGGTGGCAGACGAAGCGCACGTCGGGCTTGTCGATGCCCATGCCGAAGGCGACGGTGGCGACCATCACGATCTTGTCTTCCCGCAGGAAGCGCGACTGGTTGGTGCTGCGCGCCTGGGCGTCCATGCCGGCGTGATAGGCCAGCGCATTGAGACCTTCGCTGCGCAGGAATTCGGCGGTCTCGTCGACCTTCTTGCGCGACAGGCAGTAGACGATGCCGGCATCCTCGGCGTGCTCGCTCTTGATGAAATCAAGCAATTGCTTGCGGCCATTGCCCTTCTCGACGATCTGGTAACGGATGTTGGGACGGTCGAACGACGACACGAACTGCTGCGCCTGCTCCAGCTGCAGGCGATGCACGATCTCGGCACGGGTCTGGGCGTCGGCGGTGGCCGTCAGGGCGATGCGCGGCACCTGCGGAAAGCGCTCGTGCAGGATCGACAGCTTGATGTACTCGGGACGGAAATCATGCCCCCACTGCGAGACGCAATGCGCTTCGTCAATGGCGAACAGACCGACCTTGATCGAGTCGAGCAGGTCCAGGCAGCGCTGGGTCATCAGGCGCTCGGGCGCCACGTACAGCACGTCGAGATCGCCCTGGCGCAGGCGCCGTTCAATTTGCATCGCCTCGTCGAAACTCTGGCTCGAATTGAGGAAAGCGGCGCGCACGCCGACCTCGTCGAGGGCGTCGACCTGGTCCTGCATCAAGGCAATCAGCGGCGACACCACCACCCCTACCCCATCGCGCAACAGGGATGGCACCTGATAGCACAGCGACTTGCCGCCGCCGGTCGGCATCAACACCAGCGCATCGCCGCCGCTGGCCACGTGGCGCACGATCTCGCCTTGCTGGCCACGGAACGACGAATAGCCGAATACCGTCTCCAGCACGTGCAGCGCACGTTGCGGTAACGGGGTATCGGCGGGCAGGGTATCGAAATCGACCATGGAGTTTGATTCAGTAGAGAGGTCTATTGCAGCCAGCCGTAGCTGACCGATGCCAGCAGGAAAATGCCGAGCGCGGCGCGGTAGACGATGAAGGGCCAGGTGGAAAAACGCTCCAGCAAGCGCATCAACCCCCAGATGGCGGCGAACGCCGAGACACTCGCCACCAGCAGCCCGAACAGCAGGACGCCCCAGGCCTGCAGCGGTATATGCGCATGCCACAGTTCGACCAGCTCCTTGAGGCCGGCCAGCGCGATGGCCGGCAAACCCAGCAGGAACGAAAAACGGGCCGCTTCTTCGCGTTTGAAATTGAGGAACAGGGCGGCCGTGAGCGTGGAACCGGAGCGCGACACACCTGGAATCAACGCCCCCACCTGCGCCAAGCCGACGAGGAGCGCATCGCGCAGCCGCATCTGTTCGACACTGCGACGATGACGGCAGGCCACTTCGGCCACCGCCAGCAACAGCGCCATGCCGATGCACGACCAGCCGATCACCGACAGGCTGCGCAGCGGCGAGCCGCAGGCATTGAGCACACGCGACAAGGCCAGCCCGGCAATACAGATGGGGATAGTGGCCAGGATGATGGCCAGCGCCAGGCGAAACATCGGGTCGTTGAAGTCGCGTCGCCGCCAGGCCGCGATACTGCCCCCGGTGACGGCGGCCACGTCACGCCTGAAGTAACTGATCACCGCGGCCAGTGCCGCCAGCTGCATGGCGGCCGAAAATGCCGAGCCCGGGTCGTGCCAGCCCAGCAGGGCCGGGACGATGCGCATGTGGGCGGTCGATGAGATGGGCAGCAGTTCCGTGACGCCCTGGACGATGCCGAGGAAACCGATTTGCAGATAGCTGAGCGAAGCAAAGCCGATATCGAGGCCGGCGCTGCAGACATTGGCCATGGGAAACTCTTGGGTCTGGAATTTGGCGGTGGAATGATGTCGCCGGGGGCATCGAGGCACCCGGCCGGTACAACAGGAGCGACACTATAGCAGGACTGCAGAACGACACCGGCGCGACCGGCAGGGAGCCGGCCGCGCCGTCGAACTCGGGCCTACTCGGCCCAGACCACCATGCCACTATAGGCGGTGATCAGCACGACGATCCCGAACACGATGCGGTACCAGGCAAAAATCGTGAAATCGTGGGAGCTGATGTAACGCAGCAGCCAGCGCACGCACAGGAAGGCCGACACGAATGCGGCCACCGTACCTACCGTGAACAAGGGCACATCGGCCGCGCTCAGCAGCGCGCGGTCCTTGTACAGGGAATAGATGGTCGCCGCGAACAGCGTCGGGATGGCCAGGAAGAACGAGAATTCGGTGGCCGCCTTGCGCGACAGTCCGAACATCATGCCGCCGATGATGGTGGCGCCCGACCGGCTGGTGCCCGGGATCAGTGCGAAGGCCTGGGCAATGCCGACCTTGAGCGCATCCAGCGGGGTCATGTCATCGACCGTTTCGATACGCGCCGTAGCCATGCTCATGCGGTCTTTATTGCGCCGTTCCACCCACAGGATGATCAGGCCGCCGACGATGAAGGCGATCGCCACGGAGACCGGGTTGAACAACTGCTCCTTGATCCGGCGGCTGAACAGGAAGCCGAGAATGGCAGCCGGCAGGAAGGCGATGATCAGGTTGATCACCAGGCGTTGCGCCTTGCGGTCGCTAAACAATCCGGCCAGCACGCCGGCGATGCGGGCACGGTATTCCCAGCACACTGCCAGGATGGCGCCAGCCTGGATGACGATCTCGAAGACGTCGACTTTTTCCTTGGGGAAAGCCGGGCTGGAGAATTCGAGCAGGCTGCCGGCCAGGATCAGATGACCGGTCGAGGAAATGGGAAGGAATTCCGTCAGGCCTTCGACGATGCCCATGATGAGCGCCTTGAGCGCGAGGATGGTGTCCATACGTGGCTAGTTGGCTTCTTTTGGAGGGTGGATAGGAGATTGTAGCGAATTGATTCGTGAAAACCGGCTCTTTGACTCCGGCCGCGCGGAAAGGTGCAGTGCAACAAAGCGGCATTCTACCGGTTAGCTATTACTATGTCGGCTTTTACACACCGCGTCGCCGTCAAGGAAGCCATGTCCGATATCACGATCTATCACAATCCCCAATGCGGCACCTCGCGCAACGTCCTGCAGGCGCTGCGCGATGCCGGCGCCGAGCCTGCTGTGATCGAATACCTCAAGCATCCGCCCGACCAGGCCACGCTGGAGAAGCTGATCGCGGACATGGGTGTGCCGGTGCGCGATGTCATGCGCAGCAAGGAAGCGCTCTATACCGAATTGGGCCTGGATGACCCCGCCCTGCGCGACGCGCAGTTGATCGGGCAGATGATGCAGCACCCGATCCTGATCAATCGGCCTATCGTGGTCACGCCCAGGGGAACGCTGCTGGTGCGGCCCAAGGAGCGCCTGGCCGAAGTGTTTCCCTGACCGGTGGAGGTCGAGCGCTGTCTGGAATGAAGAAAACGGGCTTGGCCGCAGCCTAGGCGGGCGCCGTGGCCTGCTCCAGCTGATCGAGCCAGATCATTGCGGTTTGCCGGCTGGTGGCGCACATTTCTGCAGAGGGTTGCAGACCGGCACAAAAGACCGGTCGCTCCGGCCGGCCAAAGATTTTGCAACGCATCGCTTGGTCGAGCTGCACGCAGGGCGTACCGGCCGGCTTGCCGTGCGGCATGCCGGGAATCGGGCTGGTAATGGAGGGCGCGGTACAGCAGGCGCCGCAGTCGGGACGGCAGTTCATGGCAATCCGGGTTCAGCAAAATAGATCGCCATTGTAAACCGCGCCGCCGATGGCCCTCTACTGTGCCTGCCTGGTGCCTTGACCACCTTCCTTGACGGCGCCAGGTTTGCCACTTACATTGCTGACTCCCGGGTAACCTACCGGCCCTGCCCGCTCTCGCCTGCTGGTAAATGCCCGTGCCTGCACCCTGGCAAGCCTTCCACCGTCAACCATGTCCGAAGCCCACAAAGAGCCCCGTTGGGAACGTCGCAAGCAAGACCGTCCGCAAGAGTTGCTGGCGGCGGCGCTGCAATTGTTCGTCGAGCGCGGCTATGCGGCCACCCGGCTGGAAGACGTGGCCGCGCGCGCCGGGGTCTCCAAGGGTACGCTCTACCTGTACTTCGACAGCAAGGAAAGCCTGTTCAAGTCGGTCGTGCGCAGCAACATGCTGCCGCTGCTCGACGAAGCCGAAGCCATGGTCGCCGACCATGCCGGCCCCAGCGCCGAGTTGCTGCGCCAGCTGATCATGCGCTGGTGGGAGGCGGTGGCCCACTCGGGGCTGTGCGGCATCACCAAGCTGATGATGGCCGAGTCGGGCAATTTTCCCGAACTGGCGCGTTTCTATCATGAGGAAATCATCGTGCGCAGCGATGCCATGCTGGTACGCCTGCTGCAAACCGGCATGGCCCGCGGCGAGTTTCGCCAGGTCGATGCCGAGGCGATGAAGAAGGTGATCATCGCGCCGGTGGTGATGCTGATGCTGTGGGACCAGTCGTTCGGACCGTGCGCGATTTCGCCCATCGATCCGCAAGCCTATCTGGCCAGCCTGGTCGACCTGTGCATCCATGGCTTGAAAAACACGTCCGCCCCGTGAGTGACACACAATAAATAACGTGCAGCGACGTCTGCACACCAAACGAGACCGATCGATGACGCTTGCCCTGTATAAACGCCGCTGGGTGCGGTGGACCCTGCTGGTAGTGCTGCTGTTGATTGCCGCCATGGTGGTGATGAAAAAGCGCGCGTCTGCGCCGGCGCCCACTGCCGAACGCACCGCCGCCGCCTTGCCCAGCACCATGGAATTCGTGCCGGACGACCTATATGAGGTCCAGCGCGGAGAATTGCGCCGCGTGCTGCCCCTGTCGGGGGCCCTGCGCGCATTGAACCAGGTCTCGGTCAAGGCCCGCGTGGCCGGCGAGGTGCAGCAGGTGCTGGTACGCGAGGGTGA
>Ga0079104_1002087_pt1 | contig 11465 bp, 7 predicted proteins | sample MedtruBG_FD_76829 | JGI IMG/M metagenome (GOLD analysis project Ga0079104, IMG submission 76829) | Root nodule microbial communities of legume samples collected from California, USA - Medicago truncatula BG | ecosystem: Host-associated > Plants > Roots > Nodule | place: USA: California... | reverse complement strand
GTGAGCGCATTGCGGATCACACGTTCGGCCTGCTCGCGGTCTTCTTCCACCAGGCAGTTATGCCACAGTTGCCAGGTCGGTTTGAGGTGCGAGGGGATGTCATACAGCTCGAACATCCGCTTATCCCAGGAAATAAGGTCGGGTTCCAGCTCCCATTCCCAGATGCCAATCCCGCCCGCTTCGTTGGCGAGCGTGATGCGTTCCATCAGCCGCTTGTTGACCCATTCGGTGTGCTTCAGGTCGTTAATGTCTTCAATCTGGGCGATGAAATAGAGCGGCGTACCGTCAGCATGACGCACCAGCGACACCGCCAGCAGCGCCCAGACCACATCGCCTTTGCGGGTGTAGTAGCGCTTTTCCATGGTGTACGTATTGATTTCGCCGCTGACCAGCAGTTCGAGCTGCGACAGATCATTGTCGAGGTCTTCCGGCCAGGTCAGCTGCTGGAAGGTCATCGCCCGCAGTTCGTTCTGGCTGTATCCGAGGAATTTGCACAGCGCTTTATTCGCCTGTAGCCACTGGCCTTCAGTGCCGACCAGCGCCATGCCGATGGCGGAATATTCCATCGCGTTGCGGAAGCGTTCTTCGCTCTCTGTAATGTGTTTGCGCTCGGCCCGGAAGGCATACATCACCATCGTCATCACGTTGGCGGGCAGCAGGATCATCAGGAAGGGCAGCCAGGGCGTGTTGCTTATCACGTACACGTGCGGCGTTTGCAGGCTGAGCGGGTTAGTCGCCATCATCAGCGACACCATCATGATAGTAATCAGGAAAATGGAGAATGCTTCCATGCGCGGCAGGCGCACGGCGCTCCACATCAACAGCACGATAACGCAGGTAAATGGCCACGGCAGCCACAGCATCGCCATGGCGCTCAGCGCCAGCGTGACCGCCAGCGTCAGCATCGTTTCCAGCAGCAGGCGCGGTTTGCGGTGGCGTAACAGATAATGGTTTTTATACAGCAAACCGAGCGGGACCAGCGCCAGCGCGCCAATCGATTCGGACAACACCCAAACCAGGAAGGTGTGCAGCGGGTGTTCAGCCGGGGCGAACAACAGCACCAGTAGCCCGCCCACCAGTGGCGGCACGATGGCACTGGAAACGGCCAGGCGAACCCAGTCGTGTAGATTTTGCAGCGGATTATAGCCAGGCAAAAATTTACGCAGCAGCACCGCGCCCAGCGCCGCTTCAATGGCATTGATGGCCGGATAAATGAGGTTCAGCGAGCTGGGCGGAAACAGCACCCACGTTGCCAGCAGGCCGCCGAGCGTGCAGGTCGCGGCAATGGCGGGCCACATTTTCCCGGCATGACGATAAAACGCGACCATCATAATAGAGGTCGGGAACCATAAGGGGGCGAGAACGGTTCCGAAACGCGTCAGCTCGAGCGAGAAAAGAGTAAAAATGAACGTCAGCAGCCCGAGGCATAACATGCTCAGCACAGGATGAGAGGGCGTAACGGGCACTCGTTGTTCAGATATCTTCATTTACCGCTTTCCGCCAGGGCTTTCCGGCCGCGACTTTTCACGCGGAATGGGCCTGAATTCATAAGGATGACGAATGGGATCATGCTAGTACAAACAATTTACATTTCCTATGGCATCTGCTCAATATTTAACATCATTGAGAGATAAAGAGGGGGCGATGAACAAAAAGTGGGTAAGGCGTTGGAAAATTGAACATATTAATTTGAGAATAGTCACTTTTCAGCCTGGCTTGGGTGAAAATCGTTTTCACTGGTATCGACGGGCTGAAATCCCTATAATTGCCGCGTTTGGCGCTCCGACGCCACCCTTCCTATCATCCAGGTTAATCAGGTCGCAAAAACTTATGACTGATAAGTCTCATCAGTGCGTCATTATAGGCATCGCCGGCGCATCGGCTTCAGGTAAAAGCCTCATCTCCAGCACCCTTTATCGTGAATTACGTGAACAGGTTGGCGATGAACATATCGGCGTGATCCCTGAAGACAGCTATTACAAAGACCAGAGTCATCTGTCGATGGAAGATCGCGTCAAAACGAACTATGACCATCCAAGCGCGATGGATCACAGTCTGTTATATCAGCATCTGCAAACGCTTAAACGCGGTGAAGCGATTGAACTCCCGGTATACAGCTATGTGGAACATACTCGCATGCCGCAGACCGTACATATCAAGCCGAAGAAAGTCATCATCCTCGAAGGGATTTTGCTGCTGACCGACGCCCGTCTGCGCGAAGAAATGAACTTCTCCATTTTTGTCGACACCCCGCTGGATATCTGCCTGATGCGTCGCATTAAGCGCGATGTCAACGAGCGCGGCCGTTCGATGGATTCGGTGATGGCACAGTATCAAAAAACGGTCCGCCCGATGTTCCTGCAGTTTATCGAGCCGTCCAAACAGTACGCCGATATTATCGTGCCGCGCGGCGGGAAAAACCGCATCGCCATCGATATTCTGAAGGCCAAAATCAGCCAGTTTTTTGAATAATTCCCTCGAATTATGTACTGTGCTAAATGACCCGGCAGATGCCGGGCATAATGCATTAAAGGAGATAGCGCATGCGTCTGTGTGACCGAGATATTGAAGCCTGGCTGGATGACGGCCGTTTGGGTATTTCTCCACGACCGCCGGTCGAACGCATCAATGGTGCGACGGTGGACGTTCGCCTCGGCAATAAATTCCGTACGTTTAGCGGGCACACGGCGGCATTCATCGACCTCAGCGGGCCGAAAGCGGAAGTCAGCGCGGCGCTTGATCGCGTGATGAGCGACGAAATCGTGCTGGCGGAAGGCGAAGCGTTTTATCTGCATCCGGGGGAACTGGCGCTGGCCGTGACCCTGGAGTCCGTCACGCTTCCTGCTGATTTGGTCGGCTGGCTCGACGGGCGTTCTTCTCTGGCGCGACTGGGCCTGATGGTTCACGTTACCGCGCACCGCATCGATCCCGGCTGGTCCGGCTGCATCGTGCTTGAATTCTACAACTCGGGCAAACTGCCGCTGGCGCTGCGTCCGGGTATGCTTATTGGTGCCCTGAGCTTTGAGCCGCTGTCTGGCCCGGCAGCCCGTCCTTACAACCGCCGTGAAGACGCGAAGTATCGCGATCAGCAGGGTGCGGTTGCCAGTCGCATCGATAAAGACTGAGCGTGACTGACACGTCGGAGAGAGCATGAGACGAATTCTGACAACGCTGATGATATTGCTGGTGGTGATTGTCGCCGGCCTTTCGGCGCTGGTACTGCTGGTCAATCCGAATGATTTTCGCGACTATCTGGTGCGCCAGGTGGAATCGCGCAGCGGTTATCAACTGAAACTGGACGGCCCGCTGCGCTGGCACGTCTGGCCTCAGCTCAGCATTCTTTCCGGCCGCATGACGCTGACCGAACCGGGCGCCAACGCCCCGTTAGTCAAAGCCGATAATATGCGCCTTGATGTGGCGCTGTTCCCGCTGCTTTCTCACCAGCTTCAGGTTAATCAGGTGATGCTGAAAGGCGCCGTGATTGAGCTGACGCCGAACACGGAAGCGGTGAAAAACAACACAGCGCCGGTCCCTCCGCGTGAAAATACCCTGCCTCAGGCACCGGAAGACCGGGGCTGGTCGTTTGATATCGCTAAACTGCAGATAGCAGACAGCGTGCTGGTGTTCCAGCATGAAGGCGACGAACAGATCACCGTCCGTGACATCAAAATGCAAATGGAGCAGGACGATCATTATCTGGCTAACGTTGATTTCTCCGGGCGGGTAAACCGCGATCAGCGTGACCTCAATCTCTCCTTTAGCGCGAAGGTGAATGCGGGCGATTATCCGCATGCGCTGAACGCCTCCCTGAGCCAGATTAACTGGCAGCTTCAGGGCGCTGATCTTCCGCCGCAGGGCATTAGCGGGAAGGGCTCTTTGCTGGCCGAATGGCAGGAAGAGCAGAAGCGCATCAGTTTCAAACAACTGCAACTGACCGCCAACGACAGTTCCCTCGGTGGTGAAGGTAGCGTGTTGCTCGGCGATAAGCCGCAATGGACGCTGAATCTTCACTCCGACAAACTGAACCTCGACAACCTGCTTTCCCAGAGCAACCCGTCAGCCAATTCCAGCGTGAACCAACAGGGGCAAAGCCAGTCGCGCCAACAGCGCCCGGTGATCGCCGAAAGCGCTAACCAGCCTGACTACAGCGGTCTGCGTGGATTCAGCGCGGCGGTGCAGCTCAAGGCCGCGCAGGTGATGTGGCGCGGTATGAATTTTGCGGACGTCGACGTACAGGCTGACAACCAGTTCGGCTTACTCAACGTCAGCCGCTTGCAGGGCAAGCTGGACGGCGGCATCATGTCGCTGCCGGGCAGCCTCGACGCTCGCGGTGCTACGCCGAAATCGGCTTTCCAGCCGAAGCTTGAAAATATTCAGATTGCTTCGCTGCTGAAGGCGTTTGATTACCCTATCAATCTCACCGGTAAACTCTCCCTCGACGGCGAGTTCAGTGGCGATAAAATTGATGCAGATAACTTCCGTCGCAGTTGGCAAGGGAAGGCCACGCTATCGCTGCTTGATTCCCGCACCGAAGGCCTTAACTTCCAGCAGCTGGTTCAGCAGGCGGTGGAACGCAGCACGCACGTGAAGGCGAAAGAGAATTTCGACAGCGCCACCCGTCTGGATGAGTTATCCAGCGACCTGACGTTAAACAACGGTCAGATGGCCCTCAAGAACATGGTCGGTAAATCGTCGCTGTTGGCACTGACGGGTAAAGGTTCTATGGACCTGGTCAAAGAAGAAGGCGACATGCTCTTTAACGTGCGTGTGCTGGATGGCTGGCAGGGCGAGGGCAAGCTGGTAGATATGCTGAAAGAGACGGCGATCCCGCTGCGCGTTTACGGCAAATGGACCGAGCTCAACTACAGTCTGCAAGTCGACCAGGTTCTGCGTAAGCAATTGCAAAACGAAGCTCGCGATCGTCTGAAAGACTGGGCCGATAAGAATCAGGACAGTCAGTCGGGCAAGGATCTTAAAAAGTTCTTAGACAAGCTGTAATCCCCATCATACTTCAAGCTGCAGATGCGTTGGCTGCATTCATGAACCCCAGTCACTTACTTGTGTAAGCTCCTGGGGATTCACTCTTTTGCCGCCTTTCTGCAACTCGAATTATTTAGGGGATACTCCCCGTCATACATCTAAAAAAGGCCTGGCAGATATGCCAGGCCTTTTTTATTCAGACTTCGTAGTTCAGGGCGTCATCATCCGTGCTCGGCGGGAAAATCTGTACCCGCTGGACACGATGATTTTCTACCTGCAACGTTTTCAGGGTAAAGCCATCAACGTCGACGCTTTCACCGGGGGTCGGCACGCGCTGTAAATGCTCCATCAGCAGGCCGGCGATGGTGTGGTACTCGCGTTTTTCGTCGAGTGGCAGCGGCACAAACTGCACCAGATCTTCCAGCGGCATATGGCCGTTCGCGGTCCAGCTGCCGTCGGCATTTTTCTGAATATCGTGGCGGGCGTCGATCTCCTGCACTTCATTCGGCAGGTTCCCGGCAATGGTTTCCATCACGTCGCTTAACGTCACCAGCCCTTCAACGGAGCCAAACTCATCCACCACGAAGGCGAAATGCGTGCGAGCGTTGCGGAACTGTTCGAGCGCGGGCAGCAGCGGCAGCGCTTCCGGGAACACCAGCGGCTGGCGGATCAGCGCGCGTAAATCCAGTGGCTCTCCGCGCAGCGATTGTGCCAGCAGGTCAATGACGTGCACCACGCCGAGCAGCTCTTCGTCGTGATCACCGCCGGTCACCACCAGTCGGGTATGCTGGTTTTTCTCCAGCAGCGCACGAATTTCGGCTTCCGGCGCGCTGAGGTCGATGTGCTCAATATCATGGCGCGAGGTCATGATGCTGCTGACGCTGCGCTGATTAAGATTCAGCACCCGCTCAATCATCCGTCGTTCCTGCGGGTCAAAGACCGGCTCTTCTTTACTGTCCGCCACCAGGGACGCGGTTTGTGCGTCCAGCTCGGCATCTTCTTTCTGTCCGCTCAGCAGGCGCAGAACCGCTTCTGTCGTGCGGTTGCGCAGGCTCTGGTTCGCCGACAAAAAGCGGCGGCGATTAAAGTTAGCCAATTGGTTGAGCGACTCAATCATCACCGAGAAGCCAATCGCCGCGTACAGATAGCCTTTCGGAATGTAGAAGCCAAAGCCTTCCGCGACCAGACTAAAGCCAATCATCAGCAGGAAACTCAGACAGAGAATGACGATGGTTGGATGGCTGTTCACGAAGCGCGTCAGCGCCTTGCTGGCGAGCATCATCATGCTGATGGCAATCACCACTGCCGCCATCATAACCAGCAAATGATCGACCATCCCGACCGCGGTAATCACCGAGTCGAGGGAAAACACCGCGTCGAGCACCACAATCTGTGCCACCACGGGCCAGAATTTTGCCCCTCGCCGCTGGGTCGGGCCATCGTTGTCTTTACCCTCCAGCCGCTCATTGAGTTCGACCGTGGCTTTAAACAGCAGGAATAACCCCCCGCCGAGCATAATTAAATCACGCGCGCTGAAGCTCAGATCGCGCACCGTGAACAGCGGGCGGGTAAGGGTGACCAGCCATGAGATAGACGCCAGCAGCAGCAGACGCATCACCATCGCCAGAATCAGCCCGGTGATGCGCGCCCGATTGCGCTGCGCGGGCGGCAGCTTTTCCGCGAGGATCGCGATAAACACCAGATTATCAATCCCGAGCACCAGCTCGATGACCACCAGGGTGATAAGCCCTGCCCAAATAGAGGGATCGGCAATCCATTCCATACGTTGTTTAACACCTTTTATGACAAGACTTTAAGATCATGGTTAACGGTGACCCAAATTGCAATATACCCTGAGTTTATTCTTAAATATGATTCGTTGTTGGTTAATAATATAACCCTATTGTTTCTGTTATTAACTAATTTAATTTCTTATTCATCCGCCCATTTCACCGGGTTGTCTGACGGGGGATTAAAGTCAATATAAAGATAATCCTAAAAGTCAGTCGCCATTCTTAATATTTATCCTAAAAACTATGGCGTTAGGAGTTGTTACCTTGTCGGAAATTGGCATTGCTGTAACAATCGAAATGTATAAATGAATATTAGATTTCATCCGCGCTTTATTCCCGGCGGTGAAAGAGAATGTTTGCTGTTTTATACATTGTCTCTCTGTTTCGGTCTGCTTTAACGCCGTAACTGCTTATAACCTTATGATTGAACAGTAGATTGGTAACTGAAAGCCAAGGGCGGTAGCGTGCCTGATGGCTGCTAAATCAGCCTCGATTATTCTGTCAACTGCTTGCGGATTGATAACGTTTTTTTAGGAATGATGCCAGTTATATTTCGTTTCGGTTAACGGCATGCTCAATGTAAATGACCGGAATGAAATCTGGTTTGTTTTATTCGCACAGGATAATTTCTCTGCCAAAGTGATAAATAATCAATGATGAAATCCCAACTGAAATTGATGCCATTATTGGTGTCTGCAATCCTGATGAGTGGTTGCACCGTCCTTCCCGGCAGCAATATGTCGACCTTCGGAAAAGATGTCGTTAAACAGCAAGACGCTGATTTTGATATCGACCGGATGGTGAATGTTTATCCGCTGACCCCGCGACTGATTGAACAACTGCGACCGCGTCCCAACGTCGCGCAGCCAAACATGTCCCTGGATCAGGAGTTAAGCAATTATCAGTATCGCGTGGGCGCAGGTGATGTGCTCAGCGTAACCGTCTGGGATCACCCGGAGTTAACGACCCCGGCCGGCCAGTATCGTAGCTCCAGCGATACCGGTAACTGGGTCCAGCCTGATGGCTCCATTTTCTATCCTTATATTGGCCGCGTGCAGGTCGTCGGTAAAACGCTGTCGGAAATCCGCGATATGATCACCGGCCGCCTGGCGACCTACATCACCGACCCACAGGTTGATGTGAATGTGGCGGCGTTCCGTTCGCAAAAAGCCTATGTGTCCGGCCAGGTGAACAAATCCGGCCAGCAAGCCATCACCAACGTGCCGCTGACCGTGCTGGATGCGATCAACTCCGCGGGCGGTATGACCGACCTCGCCGACTGGCGCAACGTCGTGCTGACGCACAACGGTAAAGAAGAACGTATTTCCCTCCAGGCGCTGATGCAAAACGGCGACCTCAGCCAGAACCGTCTGCTGTACCCGGGCGATATTCTGTTCGTGCCGCGTAACGATGACCTCAAAGTCTTCGTGATGGGCGAAGTGAAGAAACAGAGCACCCTCAAAATGGACTTCAGCGGCATGACGCTGACCGAAGCGCTGGGCCAGGCGGAAGGTATCGATATGACCGCCTCCAATGCCAGCGGCATCTTCGTGATTCGTCCGCTGAAAAACGACAAGAGCGGCAAAATTGCCAACGTTTATCAGCTCGATATGTCCGATGCGACGTCGCTGGTCATGGCCACCAACTTCACGCTGCAGCCGTACGACGTGGTGTATGTCACCACCGCACCGATCACGCGTTGGAACCGTCTCATCAACCAACTGCTGCCAACCATCAGTGGCGTTCGCTACATGACGGATGCGGCGAAAGATATCCATACCTGGTAACCATTATGTTCAACAAAATTCTGGTGGTATGCGTCGGCAATATCTGCCGCTCCCCAACGGGGGAGCGGCTGCTGAAAAATTATCTTCCGTCGTTGGACGTGGAGTCCGCTGGTCTCGGCGCACTGGTGGGTAAGGGGGCAGACGACAGCGCTGCAAGCGTGGCTGCCATTCACAATATTTCCCTGGACGGGCACTGCGCCCGTCAAATTTCCGGAAAGATGTGCCGCGAATACGATCTCATTCTGACCATGGAAAAACGCCACATTGCCCGCCTGTGCGAAATCGCGCCGGAAATGCGCGGCAAAGTGATGCTGTTTGGCCACTGGGATGATGAGCGTGAGATCCCCGATCCTTATCGCAAAAGTCGCGACGCTTTTGAAGCGGTTTACCACTTACTCGATCAGTCTGCCCGTCAATGGGCGCAGGCACTGAAAGTACAGCAGGGATAACAATGACAGATAACGTAAAACAGGCGCTCCCGCAGGCTTCGGGCAGTGATGAAATCGATATTGGCCGCCTGGTCGGCACGGTGGTGGAGGCCAAATGGTGGGTGCTCGGCATCACCGCCGTGTTTGCCGCCGCCGCGGTGGTGTATACCCTTTTTGCGACGCCAATCTACAGCGCCGATGCGCTGGTACAGATTGAGCAGGATACCAGCAGCTCGCTGGTGCAGGATTTAAACTCGGCGCTCAGCAATAAGCCGCCCGCGTCTGACGCTGAAATTCAGCTGATTCAGTCGCGTATGGTGCTCGGCAAAACGGTGGATGACCTTAATCTGGACATCGCCGTCACCAAAAACACGATGCCGATTTTTGGTGCCGGTTGGGAACGCCTGATGGGCCGCGCCAACGAGAGCGTTAACGTTGAAACCTTTACCGTGCCTGCGGGCATGCGTGAGCAAACCTTCACCCTGGCAGTGCTCGGGCCAAACAGCTACCAGCTGACCAGCGACGGCGGCTTCAGTGCGCGCGGTACCGTTGGCCAGCCGCTGACTAAATCCGGCCTGACCCTGCTGGTGAGCGCCATCCATGCGCAGGAGGGCGGTGAATTTACCGTCACCAAATACTCCACGCTGGGGATGATCAACACCCTGCAAAACAACCTGACGGTAACGGAAAACGGCAAAGACACCGGCGTGTTGAGCCTGACTTACACCGGCGAAGATAAAGACCAAATCCGTGAAATCCTCAACAGCATTGCGCAGAACTATCTGGCGCAAAACGTCGAGCGTAAATCGGAAGAAGCGTCACGCAGCCTGCGATTCCTCGCCAAACAGCTGCCGGAAGTGCGTACTCGTCTGGACGACGCGGAGAACAAACTCAACGCCTATCGCCAGCAGAAAGACTCGGTAGATATGTCGCTTGAGGCTAAGTCGGTGCTGGATTCAGTGGTTAACATTGATTCGCAGCTCAACCAGCTGACCTTCAGCGAGGCCGAGATTTCCAAGCTCTACACCAAGCGCCACCCGGCCTATCGCACGCTGCTGGAAAAACGCAAAACCCTCGAAGACGAGAAAGCGAATCTCAACAAACGCATCACCGCGATGCCGGAAACCCAGCAGGAAATCGTGCGTCTGACGCGTGATGTGGAATCGGGCCAGCAGGTGTACATGCAGTTGCTGAACAAACAGCAGGAACTGAAAATCCAGGAAGCGAGCACCGTCGGTGACGTGCGCATCGTGGACTCCGCCATCACTCAGCCAGGCGTTCTGAAGCCGAAAAAAGCGCTGATTGTGTTCGGGGGGATCATTCTGGGCCTGATGCTTTCTATTCTCGGCGTGCTGCTGCGCTCGCTGTTTAACCGCGGGATTGAAAGTCCACAGGTGCTGGAAGACCACGGCATCAACGTTTACGCCAGCATTCCGCTGTCTGAATGGCAGAAGAAGCGCGACTACGTCAAAACCGTCAAAGGCACCCGGCGCTACAAGCAAAGCCAGCTGCTGGCGGTGGGTAACCCGACCGACCTCGCTATCGAAGCGGTGCGCAGTCTGCGAACCAGTCTGCACTTCGCCATGATGCAGGCCAGCAACAACGTGTTGATGATGACCGGGGTCAGCCCGTCAATCGGTAAAACGTTCGTCTGTGCCAACCTGGCGGCGGTGATTAGCCAGACCGGCAAGCGCGTGCTGCTGATCGACTGCGATATGCGCAAAGGCTATACCCACGAACTGCTCGGCACCACCAACGACAACGGCCTGTCCGAAGTGCTGGTTGGTAAAACCGAGATTACACACTGTGCCAAACGCACCTCGATCACCAACTTCGACCTGGTCACCCGGGGTCAGATACCGCCGAACCCATCCGAGCTGTTAATGAGCGACCGTTTTGCGGAACTGGTGAAATGGGCCAGCAGCCAGTACGACCTGGTGCTTATCGATACCCCGCCAATTCTGGCCGTGACCGATGCCGGGATTGTGGGTCGCCATGCGGGCACCACGCTGATGGTGGCGCGCTATGCGGTTAACACCCTGAAAGAGGTGGAAACCAGCCTCAGCCGCTTCGAGCAGAATGGTATTCCCGTCAAAGGGGTGATCCTCAACTCCATCTTCCGTCGGGCCACCGGTTATCAGGACTACGGCTACTACGAGTACGAGTACAAGTCAGACAGTAAATAACGTGCCTTTCCCCTCACCCTAACCCTCTCCTCACAGGGGAGAGGGGACCCTGCCCCTTGGGGATCGTTCCGGGGTGAGGGGCAAGGTTCAACGCCATTCGGGGAACAAAATGACGACACGAAACCCATTAATTTCCATTTATATGCCAACCTGGAATCGGCAACAGCTGGCGATTCGCGCCATTAAATCGGTGCTTCGCCAGGATTATCCGCACTGGGAAATGATGATTGTCGACGACTGCTCCTCTTCCTTTGAACAGCTGCAGCAGTTTGTCGATGGCCTGAACGATTC
>Ga0079104_1002084_pt1 | contig 11484 bp, 9 predicted proteins | sample MedtruBG_FD_76829 | JGI IMG/M metagenome (GOLD analysis project Ga0079104, IMG submission 76829) | Root nodule microbial communities of legume samples collected from California, USA - Medicago truncatula BG | ecosystem: Host-associated > Plants > Roots > Nodule | place: USA: California... | reverse complement strand
CGCTGGCGTGACAGGCTTGCGCACATACTCACGCCGGGTCAGCAACAACTCTGACGGGAAGTGTTCCTCACGCCCGTCATCCACCTCGCCATCCGCCGTCTCAACGCCAGACGCCGACGCCTTCAAACTCACATACGGACAACCCGCCACATGCTGCGTAGTGGGCAGATTCTTGAAGTGCGGCGTGCGCACGTAATTTACATTCTTCGCGTTGAACGTACCCAACTCGTTGGAAGCCTCGAACGCCGCACGACAGGCATCGTTGGGGCACTGGAAGTGTTCCTTCGCAGAGTCAAACGCCACCGTTTCATCGAAATTGAGATCGCGAACGTCATAGATCGACAACTTGTCGTCGAGGCTGAGGCAGTAGGCGAGATCGAATTTCATGGTGGGGCTCGGATCCTTGAGTGGGGAGGGGTATTAATAGCGGGAGGCGGCGCGGGTTGCACTGATTGTTTTCAGGATGATGCGGGATTTGTGGGAGCCGTTCTGGAGATTGGTGGCATCAACTCAATTTAGAATCCAGACACCCACCTGGCAGCAACACATTGAATTGTGGTGAGGGGATTTATCCCCGTTGGGCAGCGAAGCTGCCCCAAGGACTTTTGGCCACAAAAAATCCGCTGCTTGAAAATCAAACAGCGGACTCTGAAATCATCAGCCTCCGCGCAACAATCGCGAAGCCTTACGCCACCAAGACTCATGGCGATTGGACGAATTATCTGCCAACAAACAAGGCATATCCCGCAACCGAATCCACGGCTCGTCCTGCCAGTGCAACGTACTGAGCGACATTTGCGGCCAACTCAAAACACTCAACGTCGGGCGCTCAACTGAGCGAGCCGGACGAGCATCACGCAGAGCAGGCACAACCTGATGCGTCAGCCACTCACGAAGGTGCCGATACTCAGGACAGTAGTGATAGATCAGCAGTGCATACACACCCGACTCACTGACCATCATGTGGTCCTCAGCTTCGCCATAGGTCTTCAGGCACATCGTCTGCCGCTGATCAGCGTCGAGTATGCGCAACTGACGTTCATCAAGATGTTTGCCCATCAACCGGCCCAGCTGATGGACGCAGAACCATGCCTGGTTCTCGACCAGAAGGGCGTGCAGGTGGGTTTTGTTGCGAGTAAATCGAGTCGGTAATAGTGGCTCAGACATTGCGGGCCTCCGGTGTCGGAAGCGGCGAGGTCGTTCTACGGGTACAGCGATTCACCCTCATCATGAAGGTTTGATATCCAGGCATTTCCATTTACCTCTGGCTGCTTTCTTAGGGCATTCGTTAGGGTGTCGGGAGCTAAGAAACCCACCAGAGACGGGCCGGACATATTCCCCTCTCGGGTCTTGTATTCGCCCACTCCCGACATAACGGGATTTTTCGCAGGCGTAGAGAAACCGCAGACGAAAAAAAACCGCATGACTGTCGGGTGCGGAGAACCGCTCTGGTTAGGGGCGTTTCTTAGGCGCCGAATTGAGAGCCTAGTGGCTCAACAAGGCATGGTCAACCCTTCAAAATCGTTCAACATATTTTGTTTGAATTATGTAGGCCTGAAGCATCTTAATCAGATGCTTTTCGGGGAATTCGATCAGTTTCGACCAACCAAGGCCTGTAGCTAAAAGGGAGTAGTAGCAGGCCGCTTTGAAGAAAGCATCAATCAGCGAATTCGTTGCGTTTCACTTAGCGCGAATACCGAAAATTTCAAGCTCCATGTTTAGGTTCCACAGTTTTAATAAACGTGTGTGTCGCAGTTTCGAACGTATTTAAGACTAATTCCTTTAGCTCTTCGGGAGTCAGATATCCAAGATCAATAATCTGATTCTTTACTCGAAGAATTTTAGTTGCAGAACGCATTACACCTTCCATTGGGCTTCGACCGATCTTACCTGCAGTGCTTAGCCAGCCCTCAGCGATCGCGATGGCTAAAGGAGGATTTCCGCCTATTGATGCACGCTCGAAAATCTGAACCATTGCATCCTCTGTTAGTTGCTTTATTAACTCCCAGCGATGCGCATGACTCTCGCCTCTGTCTAGAATCGTACCTCGCACCCAAAGTCGTTGAAACGAGTTGCGGACACCTCCTGCAAACCGTGCAGTTCGATCGCGGTTTTTATCCGTGAAACGCCATACGACTATATCTGGGGCCAAAACCGTCGTAATGAACGCCCATACGTCATCACGCAATGCTTCACCTGTTTGTAATTCCTTTAACTGGCCAAGATAAAGAGCTGCGTCTTGGTCGAACTGTGCTCGAGCCGCTTGGTTATTGGAAGTGGGGAAGCCCGCTCTCTGAGCAATTCTCCTAAGCTCGGCTGCTATTTCAATAGCGACTGTATCAGCTCTTGTCCCACCACTAGGGGCGCTAGTTTTCAAAGCCGAATATTCTTTCAGCTGATCAATACTGTCTTTGGGGGACGGGGTCTCACTCTTAAGTTTTTCAAGAATTGTGGCGACACCGTGAGCTTTCAAACGGGGCAAAAGTGCTACACGCATCAAATACCTTCTCTGAAGTCTGCTGTTGCGAGTATTAAGGCCTTAAATTTCCCAGGTGCGAAGTTACGCATCTGTCGGATTTTCTCAAGATTTTGTCCAGGAAATGACATTTCCATCCATGCTCTCGCTTGATAACCTATCGAACCTTCCTCATACCGATGAAGTTCGGCTTCATTCTCAGCGTCTAGGGCGGTTTCAATAAGTTGTGTCATCACATCAGCCACCATTGCTTGGAGCGTAAGCGCGTCACCTTCGACGAATCTAGTGCACACGCATTCGATATCAGAGTTGACATACAGCCTCACGTTGCCACTGAAGTCTGCGTCCAAGGTTGTCGGGCTCCAGTCTACAAGCCAGGGAGCGTATTGCTCTGGCCTAGCCTTAAAACTCTCGGAAAAGCTGGCAAGCTCAATAGGGAACCTAGAGTCGCCACCGTCTTCAATAAGAATATTTTTATGATACTGCCAGAGGCGTGCGCCGCGCAGCTTCGGAGATAATGGGCTACCGGAGTCAACTGGGGCATCAAGAACGATCCTGAGACTGAGCTGAAGCTGCCCTGAGAGGGTGCATCCCGGAATAATTGCCTCGAGCGTAGCCGCTTGTCTCTCGATATCTATTATCGCGGTCGCCAAGCGATCTACTCGCCTAGGTAAGCTACCGGTACCAGTGCCTGCTGAAAGCACTACCGCCAAGTTTAGGTCGGCAGCATCTATTCCCAATAAATTCGCTGCTTCATTGAAATCTAGATCGACATGAACATTGACTTGAATGTCTTGTTCATAGTCCCAGTTTTCCAAGATATCGGATGCCGGGGATAAAGGCTCGCCCGGAGGCCCGATCATCCATCCGCTGAAGTTGACCAGCTCATCGGGAAGGGTGAGGAACGGGAGGGCTATTCGGCTCATTCTCTACCGTCATCCACAAAGCGAAGTCGGACACCTACGGCTGCTTCTGGCGGGCTCAGAACCGTGATGCTGATGGTGCCGCTCTCAGTACCTACCTTTATGATTGGCCCAAGAGTGAAATCCTCGATGACATTAAACGACATCCCAATCACTTGGGTTTCAAATCCAGTTGGTAAATCTTCGCCATCAGCTACAGCACCGTCTGCAACCAGATGAGACTTAGCAGATACTTCAAGCATGGGATTTGCCCCATCGTTCTGCAGGTCTGCTTCAAAAACGGCGCAACGTCGATTCTGATTGTCGATTTCGAGACGTATAAACCGCGCAGGTGAAATTGCGAGTTCCTGCTTTACATGCGGTGGGCGGGGGCTAGGCCTAGGTCTGCCCGGACCTTTTCCCGAAACTGAATCAAGTAAGCGTCCCAGACGGCTCGCAGTTCCAGCAAGCGAAGGACCACGGTCCTTGGTACCGCTTGCGACTGAAATAACTGGAACTGCGAAATTGCTGGCGGTTTGTTCGATCCGCTTGAGAGCTACCCGGACAAATGTTTTCGCATTACGATCAGGAAGATTGTCAGGAATCCAATCGTCATGAGCCGGTGGCTCGGACATTGCAAATGCAGATTCCACTTCATCCTCATCCGAACATATAAAAACTCCCGCCCACTCAAAGCGTGAATCAGCAAAGGGAGTACCCTCGATATATTTCACAACCAGTTCTACTGGTCGCATCAAGGCGATGTGGCAGGCTTGTTCAGGTATCCCGGAGTTGTCATCCAGCGCCAAGCCCAAGCGATCCGCGCAAAGCCCCTTTTTGATGATCAGCCTGCCCAAATCCTTTTTAGGGCGCTCACTTCTAACAATCTGCACATCAGCAGCATTATCTCTATAAGCTTTCATGGCTGACGCGAACAGATCAAACGGAGGGAAGTAGTCCGGCACTGGCAACGGTACTTCGCGCTCCTCGATTTCTATCCGAATGGTGAGCTTTTTATCTTCCGGAGTTGACAGCGTGAGCCTTGGCCAGAAGTTCCATAGAATCGTTTCTTGTATGTAATGGTTGATCGACCTGCCGCCCTCTCCCTCTTCAATATAAGGGTCAAGGATAAGGATTGAGGTACCCGTATCGTTTAGCTTTCGTTCAGGCATCCCCAGAGACGCTGCCAGTTCGGCAGCGTGGGGGCCAATCAATGGATCGATGCCACCGTCGCCATCGCTGATGCCCCACCAGTGCCTCCCCGTAAATCTTCTGCGCTTATTATCGGCTGTATCGGAATCGTACGCCGAACCCAAGTGGCAACCCATGAATCTCCGTACGGGTTTACCTTCGCAAGATGTTTGGCTATCTACGAAAATCGTCGAGCACGCACTCATTGCATACAGAGATGTTTTGCCGTAACCGTAGGTACCCCCGCCGTGATATGTATCACGAGCAACTCCAACGTTACGTAGAAAGTTCACGAAGTTGAGCGCTTCTCGTCCATCTGAAGCGACATCTCCCGACGTTGGCCCGCTGAGTCCGGTTGAATGGAAGTCACAGATTTCCAGCACTTTGAGGCCGACCGTCCCAATTGAAGCTTCTATCTCAGTCCGGGTGTGATCACCTGGGGGGAGGTCTGCTAGTACAACGTCCCTTAATGTCACGCACTGTTCAGATGTCAGTGTACGGAGTCTAATCGTCAACGCCGGGCCCAATCCTGGCAAGGCAGCGTCGATGCTGTTCTGAATAGCTTCACGAAGCACTGTCTGCAACAGATCCTGAGCAGGGCAGCCCAGCAGCCGTCTGAAGCCGTCTGCTGCGATGTTTCCTGTCTTCGAAAAGGGCTCGCTAAAAAGCTCTAGTCGGGTCATCCAGCAATCCTTTTAAATGCAATTTTGTAATCGTCCGTGGGAAGTTCGAAGTCCTTCGCATGGCTCAGGTCGATTTGGTACTCCAAGGCCAAGACGCCTGCCGGCAAGAGTTCGCCAGCGAAACTGGAGCCAGTAATTCTTGGAAAGCCTTCGGAAACACTGTAGATCTTAATACCTTCTAGGCAAAAGGAGAGACGATTCCACTCTTTTGCATGAGGATTCAAGCATCCTAGGGCTTCTAATCCCTTTTCGAGCGTTTTTCTGTCAGCGCCGGATTTCAGCAGACTGTCAAAGACCGATCCTATCGAAAGTTGACCGTTTTCGACTTGCTCCAGACGAACATGTGCAAGGTGAAGTGTTCCTCCTACTGGCGGGTCCAGTTGGTCAATACCATGAATGAACACTCGTGTTGAATCGGATCGCCCAGAGGTCTTCACCTCGAGAGCATGCATGCCTTGGCGAAAATCATGACGGAGTTCAAAAGGTCCCGTCCATGTTTCTGCTGCTGTCTGATTGAGAGTGACTAGACGCCGCATCACTTCAAGCTCGCCTACCAACCCCTGAATTTTACTTCCGAGGATTTCTTCATGAGCCCTTTCTCTCAGCAGTTCCCGGAAATCATCGATAGACGCAATTACTGCCTTGACCGGGGAGAATCCCTCCTTGATCCGGCGAAGAATGTCTTCTGCCAGTTCAGCAAACACCAAATCTAGACCTCGGTCCAAGCACATGATGTCGATAAACAACGTACCCTTGTTGGATACCTTGTAGCTCGAGGTTGTTACTAGGAGCTTTGACGTTGAGATGAGTTCACTGGTGGGGGCATGTCCACCGATTGGCACCAGAAGTCGAGGCTGTCCCTGTGCTCCGATCGCGTATCGCGCCGTGCCGAAGCCCGTCGCGATACCCGAATCGATACTGGGAACTTCAATTATCCCGTCGCCAGAGCCGGTCGCCGTGAGTCGTTTCCAGCGTTCGATCGCTCTTTTAGTCATCAACCGCACCATCGAGAGCTTCCGCGAGCAATTCTTCTTCCGACGCAATTTGCTCAGGTACAGGGGCGTCCAACTCCACTGAAAAATAGTCGCCCGCTTGATCCGGTGCTCCAGGAAAAACTATACCAAGACCGATCAGATCTCCAACGGCATCCAAGTCCTTACGAGATGTCGACTGTGCCTTTGAATTACCGTCGATCACGTACAGTAAGATGAGTGGGACTTGCGGGCGTCCATTTTTGATATCTGCCCAAGTGCCTTTACTTTTAACTGTCTCAATGTCCATGGCATCAATAAGAATGTCGCTTTTGGACATTAATGCTTTGATGTCAGCATATCCCCTTTCGTTATCCTTCAACTGCGAGCGACAAGCAGCATTCACATAGCCAAGCATGCCAAGAGGATTTTCAGCCGTTTGGTCTCCGGTCGGGGTGATGATGCCAACGTTCCACTCTTGTAGGCTATCTGCAGCTTGGTCAATGTAGCCAAGAAGAAGATCCTTTTTGAGATCCATATGGTGCTCACATATGTCATAAGCCACCAAGAACTTACGTACTTCTTGGAGTTTTACATTTCTTGCAAGGTGACGCTTAGCTCCGGCCTGAGTTTGGAAAGAATATTTAGTGGCAACTTCATCAACGAATTGAACCGCAGCTTCCCAATTGCTAGCTACTTTGGTAATGCTCTGGTGATCAAAGCGAATAGTCTGCACATGTCGACCCTCGAAGCTAATGTTGCTGCGATAGGCGTGCCGCATCTTGGATGCCGCAGTAATTGCCATTCCTGGGATAGCACGAACCCGAACGGCGAATTCCTTGGGAGTGACGCCATGTTTGCGGTAATTGCTGATGTCGTCGCGAATCTCTTCTTCAATGCGCGCTAGTGCACGGAAGTTGGAAGCGAGTTCAGCAGTTGTCCAGAGACGTGGCAAATCCTCGTATCCCTTTCTATATCCGAACCAGCGGCCCATCTGAAGTAGAGTGTCGTACTGCATGGATGTGCGTAGGAAGAATGATACAGATAGGCCTTCAAGTGTCAGCCCTCGAGCCAGCACTGTCCCCCCTACCACTATGTAAGTCTTGGGCTCTTGAGTGTAATCCAGTCTTTCAAAGCTTTCACCGTTCTCAATAGCGTATTCTAATACGTCTAAGGTTTTCTTAAGGTGAGGGCGCAGATCGGCCAAGGAGTTGATTCCGTAATATTCCAGCGGGACTTGTGTCGTCTCCTCATTAAATACGTGTTCTAGCGTGTTTTGGAGCTCACCAGAATCGCTGGTCAATTCATCAAGGTTTTCTTTGATCCAGTTCTCGATGAGCTTCGCCATCCTTTCATGTTGGATGATGTAAGGAGATGTGTGTACCAGCATAGTCATGTGCTGATCTTGTTGTCCGCGCGCCCTTCGAATAGCACAGCTGAGAAGGAACCAGAGCACTGCCTTTTGCAGTTCCTCTGTCATCTGCGGGTAGAAAGAGTCCTTCTCAATGGTGCGGGCCGGTTGCAGCAAGTTGAGTTCTTCATCCGGCACGTGGCGAATCATGTTTCTGCCAGCTTCTTCGGGAGACTCAGGACCATCTGGGTTGGCGGGGGCGTATCCGAATACTTCCCTCGCGCCAAAATAACCATCGGTACGAGGCAGCGTGGTAATGAAGTCCTCCGGATAGAGGTCGTCTAGGTCGTTTGGATTCAGTGGGTACGGATCAATAAAAACGTTAGCGAATGGTGTAGCCGTATAACCTACGTAAGATACAGCGGGAAGCGCTCTTATGATTTTGCGGATTTCGGCATTGATCCGCGTCATATCGTAATCATTGTTAGACGAGTTGACCGACGCTTGATCGCACTCGTCGTCAATCAGAAGTACCTTGAGCTGTCTAAGAATTGCCAAGGGGGTCTTTGGTTTGCCCTTGTCGTCAATAATCGTCTTGCGGAACGTCTCTAGTCGTGAAGTAATTTTTTTCATCACAACTAGTTGAGCTCGCCCGGGAACCGGCATCGTAAACGAGCCGTTCGCGGGGTACGTGTAATCCCCGTCATTCTGCTCGGTGGTGTACAACTGCCAAAAATGGCGGTGGCGATTGACGATGTCATTCTCTATGCGTCGCTGGGTCTGAGCACGTAACTTGTTTGTCACCCCCCCCAGTAACACGATCAAGTTATATCCTGCGTCTACCGCTTTGGCGATAACGGCGGTCATGTTTGCTGTCTTGCCAGACTGGACGTAGCCTACAACCAAACCACGATGGCGAAAACCTTCGTTATTCGGATTTGCAAGTAGCGATACTACTTCTGAGGAGCTCTCATCGATAGATGCAATCGTGTTTTCATCCCACCCCTTGCTGTTTGTGAGGTAGCCCTTCAGCGCTGGCCAATGAACATCCCTTGAGCCAGGCCCCTTATACCAAGGATCCCTTTTCTTGATGAGAGAGCTGCGACGTAAAATCTCTACGTCCTCCAACGACGCGATTACTTGCTCAAGTGCGATGACAAGATTTTGGTCCATCTCAGATGTAAAGGAAAAACCAATACTGGTGAGATCCCTTTTCAGAGCCTCAGCTGCCTGCTGGGGGGAATCATGTGTGGGAAGCTTCTCGCGAATCTGACGAGCGAAGGTTTCAACCTGTGGATTTGTCATCGAAGCAATCCTTACTTGCTATCCCTAGAAAATTTCGTCTCTGGCTCGCTGAGCTTGGTGTTTCCATTCTGCGTCCAGACCACGTGCAATGTGTGGCATTACTTTGCCATTTTCTTGCTCAATGTCCCATCATATTTTGAATAGCCAGTAGCTAGAGGCTGATAGTCAGGCCAGTGGCCAAATAGTGGGCTCGGCGACCGGTCACTGGGTCCTAGTTTTCTGACACAGTAAAGTTAGGCCAAGAGAGGTATTTTTGATTACAATCCGGCACGGCTTTCAGAAGCCAATTCATTTCTGCTTCGGGCCCGCGGATGCCACACTCCCAAAGCTCGAAAACACGCCAATCCTGCTCGAGCAGTTCGGCTCTGGTTCTGGCGTCTCGTTTCACATTTTGGTCGAATTTCAATCGCCAGAAATCTTCGCGCGTCCGAGGAGTTGTGGCATATCTACAACCTTGATGTCTGTGCCAGAAGCAGCCTTGAATGAAAATGCAGAGCTTGTAACGTGGAAGCACCACGTCTGGCCGACCAGGAAGCTCTCGAGGGTGCAGTCGATACCTGAAGCCATGCCGATGCAGCAGCTTCCGTACCTTCAATTCGGGAGATGTATTACTGCCGCGAATGCCGGCCATCATCCGAGACCTGACTTCTTTACTGACTATGTCCATGAATGAGCACCAGATGAATTTGCCGTTAGGTCGAGACACCGCCGTCGAATGTGATACTGAGCTTTCGAAGCCAATTCAAATTGTTGATCTCTTCGCTGGCCCTGGAGGTCTCGGCGAGGGGTTTGCCTCGTCGGGAGGTGGCGCCCGGTTTGAGATTCTAGTCTCGGCCGAAATGAACCCTATTGCTCGCGAAACGCTCAAGTTGAGAGCCTTTTATAGACTGCTCAAGCAAAAAAATCCTGACCGGCTGAGCGACTATTACAACTTTTGTAATGGCAAAAGTCAGAAGCCGTATAGCGATTTGAGTGAGTCTCAGTGGCTAGAGGCTGAAGAGGAGGCTAGATGCATCACTTTGGGTTCCGAAGAAGGTGATGCAGAGCTTGATAGTATTCTAGACAGACGACTCGAAGATCGGCCTTGGGTTTTGATAGGTGGGCCACCGTGCCAAGCCTATTCAATTGTTGGGCGGTCGCGCAACCAGGGTAAGGCTGATTACAGTGCTGAAAATGACCATCGCCATTTTTTGTATAAAGAATATTTGCGAATCATCAAGGAAAGAAAACCAGCTGTTTTCGTGATGGAAAACGTTAAAGGAATTCTATCTTCCAAGATCGCCGGCGAGAGCATTTTCGCTCAAATTCTGCAGGATCTGACTGATCCTAATAAGGCTTTGGGAGATTCAAGTCCGGGCATAAAATATCGTATTTGCTCTCTTGTGACGGGGCAGTCCTTTGGTCCAGGTGAGGACGTGAGCAAGGTAGATCCTAGAGGGTTTATTATTAAATCGGAGGAATATGGAATTCCTCAGGCAAGGCATCGAGTAATACTTTTGGGTATCGCCTTGGATGACCAAGGATGTATTGAAGAATATGAGAGTATTCCGAAGGCCATTGATCGTGTAAGTACAAAACAAGTTCTCGATAACCTGCCTCAGTTGCGAAGTCGCCTGACCAAGCAGGTAGATAATGGCGAGGCTTGGTATAAAGAAGTAGCTAACCATCTCGATGGTCTCATATCTGAGGTCGATAGTAGGTTGGAGCCAAAGCTTAGCTCCGAAATGAAGATTGCGCGCGAGGCTCTTCTTTCTGCATCTCTAGAGGTCGGGGCTCTTCGTGTTCGCCGCCGCAAGGGGGATGGAAAAACGAAGGATGAGAGCTTGGATCGGTGGTATCGCGATGAAAAACTGGATTATTGGCTAAATCATGATGCAAGAGGGCATATGCCTTCTGATCTGCGTCGCTACATGTTCGCCAGTGTGTATGCTCGTGCTTACAAAACGTCTCCAAAAGGGCATCAACAATTCACTCTTTCGGGTCTTGCACCTGCTCATAAAAACTGGGAAAGCGGTAAGTTCAGTGATCGCTTTAGGGTTCAGCTTGAACAGCTTCCAGCGACCACAATTACCAGTCATATTTCCAAGGATGGCCACTACTTTATTCACTATGATCCAAAACAGTGCCGTAGTCTGACGGTGAGAGAAGCCGCTCGACTTCAAACATTCCCTGATAATTATTTCTTTCAGGGAAATCGAACTCATCAGTTTCATCAGGTTGGGAATGCTGTGCCACCATTACTGGCTAGTAAGATAGCCTCTGTGGTATATGGGATTGTGTGTAAAAAATACCAATGACCCATTAAAAAGTAATTGTTCATGCATAAAAAAGCCCCGACAAAATCGGGGCTTTTTGCTTTCTCGACTTGTCGACTCAGGCAGCAATCGTCAAATCATGCCAAGCGAGACTATTAGTCCCAGCTCAGAGCACCACCAGTTTGGTATTCGATCACGCGCGTCTCAAAGAAATTCTTCTCTTTCTTCAAGTCCATAATCTCGCTCATCCAAGGGAACGGGTTAGTCGTCCCTGGATATTCCTCTTTCAAACCAATCTGCGACAAACGACGGTTAGCGATGAACTTCAGATAATCCTCCATCATCGCCGC
>Ga0079104_1002079_pt1 | contig 11511 bp, 3 predicted proteins | sample MedtruBG_FD_76829 | JGI IMG/M metagenome (GOLD analysis project Ga0079104, IMG submission 76829) | Root nodule microbial communities of legume samples collected from California, USA - Medicago truncatula BG | ecosystem: Host-associated > Plants > Roots > Nodule | place: USA: California... | reverse complement strand
CCAGGTATTCCTGACGCCGCGGATCGCGGTCATCCTTGAGCAATTCGGCGTTCGGCCCGGAGTAGGTGGTGTAGCGCACGATGTCGCGCATCAGCCGGATGAACGGCAGGTTGATCGACTCGCGCAATGAATCGCGCAGGGTCGGCAGGCGACCGTTGTCCTCTTTGCGAAAGTTGTGAAAAGTGTGCAAGCCGCCGCCGGTGAAAAACGCTTCGCCGGGGCTCGCCGAATATTTGCGATCCAGCGCTGCGCCGAGCAGCTTCGACAGGTCGTGATCCTTGTTCTGGATCAGGTAGTCGATGACCCATCGACTCAGACGGTCCTGCTCCGGCACTTCGACTTTCTTCAGTTGCGCGACGTCCATGGCGCCGTACTTGTCGTGCAGTTCGGCGATGATCTGCAGGTAGGTGGTCAGCACGCGCATTTTCGCCGTCGAGCCCAGCTCGAGCTTGCTGCCTTCGTTGATGTCGAACGGCTGATCGGTGCTGTCGGTCTGCACGCGCACCCGCGAGCCGTCCGGCGTCAGCTCGAACAAGGTGAAGCTGTAGCGCACTTGCGTGGTGCTGGTCGGCGTGAGCAGGCGTTCGCCGAGCAGGCCGATTTCGGCGGCGTAGGCCGGGTCGGCGAGTTTTTTCAGGTAGGCGGTGGCTTGGGTTTGCAGGTCGCCCTGCAAGGTGCTGGTCGCCGAGAGGTCGAGGCGATCGAGGTCGTACAGCGGCCGGTTGAGCATGCTCGCCAGACGACTGCGGGCGACGCTGATGCCTTTGTTGGTTTCGATCGGCTGCATCGTTGGCTGAGTCTGCCAGTCGCGGTATGACACGGTGCTCGCCAGCGCGGCGTCGGCCAGGGCGCTGTCGATCACGCCGTTCTGCTTGAGCAGGCGCAGGTGGCTGTCGGTGAGGCTGGCGAGTTCGTCGCGGCCCTTGGTCAGATAGTGTGAAGGGCGGCGCTGGGCGATCATCAGCGAGAGCATTTCGCGCAGCGCCAGGCCTTTGGCGGCCATGGTTTGCGGGTCGGTCTTAGGGCTGTTCAGTTGCTCGTTGGCCTTGTTGAAATCACTGCCGTACCAGACCCGCAGGCCTTCAGCCATGCCATGCACTTCGCCATGGCCGGGCACCGCCGAAAGCGGCACGCTGTTGAGGTAGTCGCGAACGATATTCTGCCGCGCGCCAAGGGTCTGCGGACCGTCCTGATAAGCGCGCACGCTGGCGGATATCATCTGGCGGATTTTTTCTGCGCCCGACACGGTCAAGCCATCCGGAGAGTGACGGTACTTTTCCAGCTGCGTCGCCAGGGTGCTGCCGCCGGCCGATTGCCCCGGCAGGTGCAGCAGCTTCGCCACCTGCGACCAGGCGGCCATGCCGAAGCGCGGCCAGTCCACGGCCGGGTTGGCCAGCGGCTGTTTCGGGTCGAGAAGAAAGCGGTTTTCGATGAACAGCAGGCTGTTGACCACCACCGGTGGAATCGCCGCGAAATCGGCGTAGAGCTGCTGTGGGTAGTTATAGCGATACAAAGGCGCGGCCCGGCAATCGGTGATCGACAGCCCGGTCTGAAGCTTTTCCGAATACGGCACGAACAGGCCTTTGTCGGTGTAGCTGAGCAGGGCCGGCGAAAAGCGTGTCTGCTCGGTAATCACGTAGTTACGTTTGAGCAGGCGCGGCAGGAATTCGTCGAGCGAGCTGTAACCCAGGCGCAAATCGAACGGGCCGTTGCCCGGATAGCGAATCGCTTCGCTGGGGCCGGGTTCGAGTTTGTAGGTCAGCGAGGCGGCGTACTGACTCAGTTCCCGCGCCTGGAAGCGTGAGGTGCGCATTTCCCTGGACGCAGCGAGACCCACGACGATCGCAATGATCACCAGCAACAACCAGAAAGCCTTCCACCCATGCCGGCTGCGGCGGGGTTTTTCAGGGACAGGCGCTTCATCCACACGTTCAGTCGGAACCACAGTTTTACTCGAATCGGTTTGCCACAAAGCGCCCATAGTCGATTGATCCATTCACGCAGATTGATCGGACCTGTCTGAAGCTTAGACGGTGGTTGGAGCCGGGGAAAAAAATGTGCGGTCGGCGAGGCATGGGCGGTCCGCACTGGGGTGGATGCGATGTAGCGGGTTGCGAAACGCTGAATCAAAAAAACATATGTGTAACTGTTAAGTGGCGATTATTTATATAAGAGCAAGTTGCCAAAATCTGGTAGCACTCATGGGCTTCGCCTGTTGAAAGTTTTGCGGTTAACTCCGGCTTCATTTTTATATATCAAGGATGAAGTCATGTTTGAGTCTCGTGGTCAGGTTTTCAGTATTGCCGAACATATTGATGTTGTGAAAGCAGCAACGCCGTCAGCCTTGTTGCGTATGTCCAAAGAAAACCTTGAGATGTTCAAGACGTTTGATGTCAATGCACCGCAGTGGCTAAAAAGCGTGTCGCCAGAGCAACGCAAAGAAGCGCTAGGCCTGATAGAACAAAGTGTCTCGGCGCACACCGTGTTGAACAGCGCCATGGCATCGGTGAAAACACCCCATGAATTCGCCGCACCTTTGCTGGCAGTGGCCATCAAGGAAAAAACCGGCCTGGATCTGGACGTCAATCGGGTGCAGGTGGATTTGTCCAGTACAAGTGATTTTCACGTGTCGCAAGTTCCACCCGCTTCGCTGCTGGACGCCGCCTTGCATAATCATGCGGCGGAAAAACGCGCAGTGTCCTTTTCCAAACCGCATTGCTATATGACCACGTCAGGCGGGAAAACCGTCGACGTCGGGCTTGATGTTCATGAATTCATCGCGTTATGCAGAATGCTTGATCTTGGCAAGCAGTATCAGGCCCATATCCATACTGAACTTGACTGGGATGACGGTACTGCTCGGGACAGAATCAATGAACTGTTCGTCAATTACCAGAAAGCCGCGCTGAAGGCCGCAAGCTACATTGCATTATGCAAAGGTGATATCCGGCAAGAACACTTCGAGGCGTTGCTGTCGAGTATCAGCGGCAAGGAACCTGTTCACCTCGACGGTAAGACACTGTGGTATCGCAGCTTGAGTTTCAATGAATTGCCCGTGCACAGCTGCGTGATTTTCGAGATCGCCGATCCGGACGATGAAAGCATTCTGGACGACCTGCTGCCCACCGTTGACGGTTTCGCCCATAACGCTTTCATTGCCTACATTCCCGACGATCCCGATCATCCGGTAAAACACTACGCATCGCTGACGGCACTCAAGGCCCGATTGACCGAACAGTTTGTGCGTCGCGCTGAAGGTGATTCGCCCAAAGCGCCAACGGCCTATCAACAATTTTTCAGTCGTTTCATGCGTTACAAGGATCGTTCGACGTTCTACTACAGTTTCACCGAAGAGGTTCCAACAGCATCAGGCAAACCACGGCTGTGGGATCATCAAACCCGTCGGCAAAAGCAGAATCCGGATTTCCTTCTACAGCTCAGGGTGCTCGATCCATCCGGTGATCCCTGGGTCCAGCACTACGACCTCTGGACAACACTGCAGCGGGAGTTCAATCAGCGGATATTCCGTGATGCCCGTGATGCCGCCGTGTCCAATGCCGACGCCGACGCACGGGATGAGCAACCGTTGCTCGCGATATTCCTCGAAGTCGGTATGGCCGCGCTGAATGTGTTGTCTTTTGCCGTGCCTCCGTTGGGGTTGGTCATGCTCGGGGTGTCAGCCGTGCAATTGATGGACGAAGTGCTGGAGGGGCTTGAGGAACTCAGCAAGGGCGATAAGGAAGCCGGTTGGGAGCACATCACCGATGTGCTGGAAAATATCGGCATCGGTGTGGCGACGCTACCGTTGTTCGCTGGCATCCATTCGCAGTTCACGCCGATCGAGATGCCCGGTGGACAGAAGCGTTTGTGGAAGCCTGACCTTGCGCCTTATCGAAGCGAGGTGTCGTTGGCGGACGTGAAGCCTGACTCACAGAATCAATTTGCACTCGGCGACAAACACTATGTGAAAGTCGAGGGCGCCGTCTTCGAGAAAGTCATCGAACCGGCCACCGGACAATCGAGAGTTGTTCATCCGAACAAACCACAGGCTTACCAGCCGCTCGTTGAACAAGACGGCGCCGGCCAATGGCAGCATGCGTTGCCACCGCCTTCGACGGCCGTTGAACCGACACCGGGCGGGTTCCGTAACAGGCCTTTTCGGCGCTATGCCGTCAGGCCATCCGAAGTGGCTCGCCTCAGCCCCGCCGGCAAAGGAATTCTGCAAAGTGCTGACGGACAGCGCCGTTATATTCGCAACATCGATGAGCGGGGCAAGGTCGCGGTGTACCGCGTCAAGAACGATTTCACCCTGAACGCCGAAGTGGTCGACGTGATCCTCGTCGATTCGAATTTTGACGAACTTGCGCCTCGCAGGTATCGGCAAGTGGCGCCGGATCAATGGCAACCGCAGTCGCTGTTCGGCGGCAATATAACCGACGACCTTCATGAGACGGACGCCATCGGTGGACCGCAGCCGGGAGCCTCAGGCCGGCCGGTCTGGGTGCGTCCACCTTTCCACCGGGAGCAACTGCCCAATGGCCTGTGGGAACCGCGCATCGAGGTCGTGACGCTCCGGGATGTGCGGCATTTGTCCTACGATTGGGGGGAGTTCAAGCTCGTGCCCTTTTCGGTCAAGCCGACCAATATCCACGCGGCGCTGTCGGCACCGGAGTTTGGCAATGTGTCGATCAGTGCCGGGCTGTTCAACCCGCAGACCGCGCAATATTCCAGGCTCACCCACCCCTTCGACATCGCCTCGCAAATCAATTACAAGCCAGGTGGCGGCAAGATGATGTTCGCCATGGAGCGTCTGACCCACGGCTCGACCCCGCAAGGCGAATTCAACGCCATCAAGTTCATCGATCTGGCAGCAGGCGAGTTGCCCGGCCAGAACGATGCAGTGCATGGATACTGGGCCCCTCAGGGCGGCTACGTGGACATTCCCGTGCATCCGGGATGGGGAGAACCCGACCATGTTTTCACCCCGACCTTCGGCGGGTGCTCGTGGGTCGTGGACCAAATGAGTGAGACTGTTTTACGCGTGCGTCATGTCGAGGCCGGCAGGGAAGCGGCGCAATACAACGATCTGCCTGCCCATGAGCATGGGTGGGGTTTGAGCACGGCCATGGAGTTTCCGGAATACGGCCTGCTGAACGATGAGCAGGGCCATGCCTACATGATTCTGACGTCATTTGCCTACATGAAATATGACCGGGTTGCGCAGGAGTGGGTGCTTCATTACCAGTCTCAGCGCGGCGCACCGGAGGTGGCCTCCTATTCCCGCAAGGAACCGGGCTGGTTCGATGAAGCGACCCGCCAGGTCAAGGTGTACTCCGGTGAGAAAGTCATCAGAACCGGGGTCAAACGGGTCAACGCCGTGGGGGCTCAAACGCGGTAAGGCAACGCGGCGTAGCGCTCGATTGCTCAGGTAAACCCGCACGCAGAAAAGACGCTGCACCCTCCTTATGCAATACTCGCCGCCGTTTTCTGTGGCGAGTTTTCCTACGCGAGCCAGTTGATCCTCTAGGGTCACTGGCCTCTTTGCGACAACTCCCGCTGAATCTTGTGGTTTATAGAGCGAAAAACCCTGCTTCAAGGTTTTTATACTGCACGCCCCGCTGATCTTTCAGGCCTGCCCTGCAAGACGCGTCTGCCCACGAAGCCGACGCGGTTTCCTGCCCAGCCAAGGCCTATCGGCCGACGCTTCGAAACCCGGTGGTCATACCCAATAACAAGACGAGGTTGTACCCCTATGCCAGTTGGCAATCCTCTGCCGCACGGCGACACCGCTCAGGGCGGGCCGCTCAAACGTGAACTCGGCGAACGGCATATCCGCCTGATGGCGCTCGGTGCCTGTATCGGTGTCGGTCTGTTTCTCGGTTCGGCCAAGGCCATTGAAATGGCCGGGCCGGCGATCATGCTTTCCTACATTCTTGGCGGTCTGGCGATCCTGGTGATCATGCGTGCCCTCGGCGAGATGGCCGTGCACAACCCGGTCGCCGGTTCGTTCAGCCGCTACGCGCAGGACTATCTCGGCCCGCTGGCGGGCTTTCTCACCGGCTGGAACTATTGGTTCCTGTGGCTGGTGACCTGCGTCGCGGAAATCACTGCCGTGGCGGTGTACATGGGCATCTGGTTCCCCGATGTACCGCGCTGGATCTGGGCCTTGGCCGCGCTGATCAGCATGGGCTCGATCAATCTCATTGCGGTCAAAGCCTTCGGTGAATTCGAGTTCTGGTTTGCCCTGATCAAGATCGTCACCATCATTGCCATGGTCATTGGCGGGGTTGGCATCATCGCGTTCGGCTTCGGTAACGATGGCGTGGCGCTGGGGATTTCCAACCTGTGGACGCACGGCGGCTTCATGCCCAACGGCATCACCGGCGTGCTGATGTCCCTGCAGATGGTCATGTTTGCCTACCTCGGTGTCGAGATGATCGGCCTCACCGCCGGTGAAGCGAAGAACCCGCAGAAGACCATTCCCGATGCGATCGGCTCGGTGTTCTGGCGCATCCTGCTGTTCTACGTCGGCGCGTTGTTCGTGATCCTGTCGATCTACCCGTGGAACGAAATCGGCACTCAGGGCAGCCCGTTCGTGATGACCTTCGAGCGCCTGGGCATCAAGACCGCCGCCGGCATCATCAACTTCGTGGTGATCACTGCGGCGCTGTCATCGTGCAACGGCGGCATTTTCAGCACCGGACGCATGCTCTACAGCCTGGCGCAGAACGGCCAGGCCCCGGCCGGTTTTGCCAAGACCTCGAACAACGGCGTTCCACGCCGTGCGCTGTTGCTGTCGATTGCGGTGTTGTTGCTGGGGGTAGCGCTCAACTATCTGGTGCCGGAGAAAGTCTTCGTCTGGGTCACCTCGATCGCCACTTTCGGGGCTATCTGGACCTGGGTGATGATCCTCCTCGCCCAGCTGAAATTCCGCAAAGGCCTGAGCGCCAGCGAACGCGCCGGGCTCAAGTACAAGATGTGGCTGTACCCGGTCAGCTCGTACTTTGCGCTGGCGTTCCTGGTACTGGTGGTCGGCCTGATGGCGTACTTCCCGGATACCCGCGTGGCGCTGTATGTCGGGCCGGCGTTTTTGGTGTTGCTGACCGCGTTGTTCCATGTGTTCAAGTTGCAACCGAATAATCTGTCGTCAGATGCCGTGCGTTCCGCGTCGTAAGTATTAAAGCGCACGAGAGCATCGGGAAAGGTCGTTGCCTGCAGTAATGTCTACCACTCAAGTGAGGTAGATATTGTTGCGGGAAACGACTTTTTTTTGTTGTTGCAGTAATTGAAAGCTGTTCGCTGGTAATCTCAAGAAGCAGATTTTCAAGTATCCCGTCTGTCGCGGATTCTAATGTCTGCTGCCGGTTTTACCGTGAACGGAGAAAAGCTGGGCGTGAATACTATGTTATTAGCTACATTTATTAGGTAATGATTTCTATTGTTGTGTGTTTGATTGATGCTTGGCGAAGCCATTTTTGTTTGAACGGTAATACTTCTCGGCTTCATGTTTGGCGAGACCTATTGCTTACTTTGGATTCCGTTTTATTCCCTTCCAAGGTCAATCAAATGTCAGAATCAAACATGAAAGTAGTTGATGAATTGCCGGCACCTGAGAAAGATCCGGTTGAAATGGTTGTCGCCAGTCTTGAACTTGAGAAAATCAATTCCCATCCATTTGGTGACTTTGCCGGAGCGTTGTCCTGGTCTATTCCATTAACGGTTGCGCAACAAAAAGAAGTCTTGGACGCCACCAGTGTTTATCTGGATAGCCTGGATCTGGTTTCAATACCGGGTGCTGGAGTGCTGGACTATCTGGACGTAGACGAGCGGCTCTCGGATGAGGCGCTTAAAGATCCGCCCTCGGCATTGGCAAGCCTGATCAACAGTACGCGTGGGCAGGCTTTGGGACTTGCCGTCCAGACTCGCCTGAATGGCATCGCCACGGATGTCAGTGCCAGCGAGTATGCAATGGCCGGCATCCATTTGAGTCTGCATCAGGGCGATATTGATCAACCGTCACGGAGCAAAGTTGCAGGTTTCGATCTGACCGGAGAGAAACTCTGGGGCAAACCCGCTGTGCAGGTATTCAATACTCTGGCGGATTACTTGATCAAGGAGCATTTGAGCAGCCGGCGACTGGCCGGATTGACCGCCGCCCTGTTGCTGGTTCGCAAGGCGCCCGAGTTTCTCATCGAGAAACTGCCCCCCGACTTGAAATACGGCACCACGGCGTGGTTCAACCTGACCGTCGCGGCGCGAACGATCGAAGCTCACACGCCCGGCAAGGTCGCGTACATGACCTTTGCTCAAGTCATGGCCAGCGCCGAAAGCGCGGCGCTGATCGACTCGCAAGTTGCTGCGCAAGTTCACGCCGCAGCGCTGGCAGATTGGGGCGTGGTCAACGGCGTAATGCAAAAGAACCACAGTGAACATTACACCCGTGAACAACTGGAGAGCGCCAGGACACACTTCAATCTGCAACTGACCGATCGCCTCAACACCTCGATTTTATTGAACAGTGAATTACCAAGCCGCAAAGCCATCGCGCTGGAGCGACTGAAGAACAAGTTCAAGGGCGATGTCCCGTTTGAAGAACGCCTTCTTGAGCAGCGCAAGGTCGCTGGCGGCGACGGGATCTTCTTGTACCCGACACTCAACGGTCGATATTCGCTGCTCGACATCGTCATGATGGGCGGGCCTCCCCACTATCAATGGACGACTCGCGATCCGCGCTTGTTGCCGCTGCTTGACCAGATCAATGCACCGCTGGAACTTGGCGCGGCCAGCACCTTCCAGACACAATTTGCAAACGCTGTCGGCAACCTCAAGCAGGGTGCCCGGCTGTTCGTCAAACATCTGATAGCCGAGTTGCCGCTGGAGGATCGAAAAAATCTCGAGTACGGTCATGTCACTTTTTACCAATACAAGACCTACCGCTTGAGTCTGGACTTTTTTGGCAAAAAACTGACATCTACCAGCGCCATCCTCAGGGTGAAGGTTGACCTGGGCCAGGAATCGAAACGTTATGAAATCGATCTGAAGCAAGGGGTTATCCACACCGGGCCTTACGATCAAGCAGAAGCGTCCGAGCGCACTGATGCATTTGTTCCGAGCATCCAGCACACCATCGAGCCATTCAGGCTGGCTGACGAGTCGAAAGCCGAAAAGCTCCTGCCGCACAGCGCAGACAGCGCTTCAGTGCCCCCCAGTTATTCGAGCGAACGAACCGAGCTGATTGCTGAAGCCTTTGTTCAACATCTGGATCTGGACAGCGATGACATTTTGCAGGCCGCCAAGGGCCGGACGACGCAAGACCGCGAAAATGCCGCTGTGCAAAAAATGATCGACTTCGTGGTCGACCTGATCCCGTTCAAGTCGGCCATCACCAACTTCGTCAACGGCAACTACCTCGACGGAGCGGTAGATCTGTTTTTCGATGTACTGGGCTTCGTTACGGCCGGTGCGTCGACTGCGGCAAAGCTGACGCAGGTTGTCGGCAGAAGTGCTTCGGCGCTCAGCCGAGGACTCAAGGCGGCAAGGATTATCGGGGCCTTCGTTATCGGCGAACTCAATCCGCTCAGTGGCCTGCCAGCACTGGTGGCAGGTGGCGGCAAGTTGTTGGCAAAAGGACTCGGATTAATTGGATACCGAGGCCTGCAACAGCTCAACAGATTGCGCGGCGCGGCAGATGGCTACAAGTTGCTGCAAACAGTGAGTGAAAAGCACGGGCCAACATTGATAGGCACGTTCAGATCGGGTGATCAGGCGAACGTCGGCGTGGGGGTGTTGAAAAGCGAGGGCTGGTATCCCTACAACCTCGATACCGGTCAGCTGTATGGTCCACCCAGGCGTTTCGAGGCTCGAGGTGTCAGTTGGGGCGGAACGCTGGGAAGCGAAGCCAACTCCCGCTTGTACGTCAACTTTCATCACAATATCGAATTTGCACGACACCCCAAGAACCTTTCCGACTTCGAACTGGGTTACCAGCAGGGCCGGTTGCTTGATATCAGTGGCTATGAACCTCGAATGAAGTTCCATGACTTGATTGATCTGGCATCGCAGCCAGGGCTCATGCCGGCAGAAATAGGGGCTCTTACCAAAGCGCTGAAATCAAGAATGATTCAAGACGCTCATTACACTTCCGCTCTGCTGCGCCAAGATGTTCAAGGTGCGCATGTCAAGGTGATCTCCTATTCGCAAGGGCATTATCTGGCGCACGTCAACATCGTGTCCAAGGGCGAATGCGCAGGGCTTGCAAACGCAATGGCGCTGGCCGCTCTCAATGGAAACGAAGAGATGTTATTGAGAAATATGGCCAGGGCGGCCGCAATGCCCGACAGCCCTGACGCCGCGCGATTCATTAGCGATCTGCGGACTTTTCACGACACGGTGAATAATAAACACACGTTCCATATGGGCGCGCCCGTGAAGAAAATGGATGCCGATGACATCATCGAAGCATTGGAAAGATCTCCGAAGACGAAACTGCTCAGAGTGACCTCCAAAGATCACGCGATGCTTGTCGGGATAAGCGTTAAAAGCGGCAAACCGGAATGGTTATTTTACGAGCCTAATTCCGGGTTGGCGAAATTTGCCAGGCCAGATGCCATGAAAGAGGGTTTGCATAAGGCTTTGGAAAACGGAGCGCTGAGCGCCACATTCAATCCATACGGAAAAAAGCGCGGTGGTCATGATTTCGTCGTCAGCGAGTTCGATCCCGCCGATATTGACGGTGGCTCGTTCAGCCGCAGCCGCGTTGAAATGCTTTCATCGGTCGAGTTGCCGGATCCGGACGAACTGCTCGCGGTGCAGGTCGTCAGGTAACCAGCGCAACCGGGCCAAAGCAGCCAGGCGTCAGTCCGCCCTGCAGACTGACGCCGTGTGCGTCAGGCGGCCGCTACGTCGTTCGGCTCAAAACTATCCGCCCGCGCCATCTGCCACATCCGCGAATAGAACTCACCATTCACTTCCCCGGTCAGCAATTCCCCCGGCTTCAGAAACACATGCAGCTGCGAGAACAACTTGATCTCGGTCGCCGACATGCGTCGCACCAAGTGCTTGGCCGACAGTTGCGACGGATGCTCAAGGCCCGCCGCTGCGAGCATTTCCGCCAGCGCTTTGAGTGTGCTGCGATGGAAGTTGTAGACGCGCTGGGCTTTGTCCGGCACCACCAGGGCGCGCTGGCGCAGGGCGTCCTGGGTGGCGACGCCGGTCGGGCATTTGTTGGTGTGGCAGCTTTGCGATTGGATGCAGCCAATGGCGAACATGAAGCCGCGTGCGGAGTTGGCCCAGTCAGCGCCGATGGCCAACACGCTGGCGATGTCGAAGGCGCTGACGATCTTGCCGCTGGCGCCGAGCTTGATCTTGTCGCGCAGGTTGAGGCCGACCAGCGTGTTGTGCACGAACAACAGGCCTTCGCGCATCGGCACACCGATGTGGTCGGTGAACTCGACCGGTGCCGCGCCAGTACCACCTTCCTTGCCATCGACAACGATGAAGTCGGGAAGAATG
>Ga0079104_1002077_pt1 | contig 11532 bp, 8 predicted proteins | sample MedtruBG_FD_76829 | JGI IMG/M metagenome (GOLD analysis project Ga0079104, IMG submission 76829) | Root nodule microbial communities of legume samples collected from California, USA - Medicago truncatula BG | ecosystem: Host-associated > Plants > Roots > Nodule | place: USA: California... | reverse complement strand
AGCTCAAAGCAACGGGTAACAGCGGCGAAACCCTGTTCTATAAAGACGAAAGCTTTAAAGATGCATGGCGTCTGGCGCTCGGTACCACCTATTACTACGACGACAACTGGACATTCCGTACCGGTATCGCGTTTGATGATAGCCCGGTTCCAGCCGATCATCGCTCTATCTCCATCCCGGATCAGGACCGTCTGTGGCTGAGCGCAGGTGCAACCTACGCGCTTAACAAAGATGCTTCTGTCGACGTGGGTGCGTCTTATATGCACGGTCAGAACGTGACTATCGAAGAAGGTCCGTACACCTTCCGCTCTGCAGGCAAAGCGTGGCTGTTCGGTTCTAACTTCAACTACCGCTTCTGATAGTTCGGGTTCAGGCATAAAAAAAGGTGAGCGCGATGCTCACCTTTTTTGTTTTCGACTTCGCTTACTGCGAATCGATATCCTTCAGATCGCCTTCAATCGCTTTGGCGTTCGGATTGTCTTCCGTACTGAGTTTACCGCCGTTAGCGATGAAATCATGCTGCTGGAAGTACGCTTCACGCACCGTGATGTACGGGTCCGTCGATTGACGCAACAGGCCGTCAGAATTCAGCAGCTGCGCACGCGTTTCAACCCCTTCTATCGCCCACTTTCCGATAGACATCGGCCAGGTCAGCCATGACAGCACCGGATACAGATCGTCAGCCATATCGCCGACATCCTCACGCACGGTAAAGCTGCCGTAGAACGGTAACTGCAGATACGGACCATAGCCCACACCATAATGCCCCATGGTGCTACCGAAACGGTGTGGCTGGACACGCTGCAGTTTCTGATTCGCCATTCCCGCGACATCAATGAAACCGCCCATCCCTAAAATAGTGTTAAGGAAGAAACGCGTGAAGTGAACCATACCCTGATACGGGTCGCCCTGCAGGAACATGTTTACCATGATCGCAGGCTCTTCGATGTTGCTGGTGAAGTTGCCGATACCGTTACGCGCAGGCTGCGGGACATAGTCTCGCCATGCGACAGCAACCGGGCGGAGCACATACGGATCCAGCACGTTGAAGTTGAAGTCGTACATGGTGCGGTTGAATCCCTCGAACGGATCTGAACGCCCCTGCTGCTGGTCACCGGAACTGGCGCAGCCCACCAACAGCGTCGCGCTCAGCGCAAGCGCAGACAGGCGAAAATTCATAAATATCTCCCTGTAAAGAAATCACTGCTTCTACTGATTTTATACATATTTTGAAACAGACGTATCGCTATTCATGTCATAACGCCAAATTTAGGACTCAGGACCGAGGAGCTCGGCAATAAAACCCGCTACGCTTTAGCCAGAGTCAACAGACGAAGGGAATGCCGGATGGACAATATTGAAAAAGAGAAAATCGACGGACATACCGAAGAGCTTGAAGTCGAGAGCGATGAAAAACAGCGCGGTGATAAAATCGAAGTTGATGAAGACCGCCTACCTTCACGCGCAATGGCTATTCACGAACATATCCGCCAGGACGGTGAAAAAGAGCTGGAGCGCGATGCCATGGCGCTGCTGTGGTCGGCGATTGCCGCCGGGCTGTCGATGGGTGCATCGCTGCTGGCGAAAGGGATTTTTCACGTTCAACTCGAAGGCATTCCCGGCGGTTTTCTGCTGGAAAACCTCGGTTATACTTTTGGCTTTATCATTGTGATTATGGCTCGCCAACAGCTGTTTACGGAGAACACCGTTACCGCTGTTTTGCCGGTCATGCAAAGCCCAACGATGGGCAATTTCGGCTTGCTGATGCGTCTGTGGGGCGTGGTGCTTTTGGGGAATATTATTGGAACGGGCGTAGCCGCCTGGGCGTTCGAATACATGCCGATTTTTGACGAGCCTACGCGCGATGCCTTCACCAAAATCGGCATGGACGTCATGAAAAACTCGCCTGTGGAGATGTTTGCCAACGCCATTATTTCAGGCTGGCTTATCGCGACCATGGTGTGGATGTTCCCTTCCGCCGGCGCCGCAAAAATTGTCGTTATTATTCTGATGACCTGGCTGATTGCGCTGGGAGATACCACCCATATCGTGGTCGGCTCGGTGGAAATTCTGTATCTGGTTTTCGGTGGCACCCTGCACTGGCATGATTTCTTCTGGCCTTTCGCCCTGCCGACGCTGGCCGGGAATATCTGCGGAGGCACCTTTATTTTTGCCCTGATGAGCCACGCACAAATTCGCAACGACATGAGCACTAAACGGAAAGCGGAGGCAAAGGCCAAAGCTCAGGAACAAGAAAAACGTCAACAGAAGTGAGGACGATGGCGACACTTTGAGCAGTCAGATGCCTATGTGCTTAACCTGCCTGCTAAAAAACGCTATACTCGTGCCGCTTCGTCCCCTTAGTTAAATGGATATAACGAGCCCCTCCTAAGGGCTAGTTGCAGGTTCGATTCCTGCAGGGGACACCATTTGCTCCCCCTACTTTATCTCTTCACCCAATACATGCCCGCGATCACGACCATCAGATTCACTACCACGCTAATGGCAAAGTAGGTTTTGAATGGCTGCTTTTGTGTTTTATGCCGAAAGATTTGCGGCCCCAGAATGGCGCCAAACCAGCCCATCAAGCAAATTCAAAATTAAACCAATTTTTAAATCTAAATATGCGAGAACGCGCCCCATCCACTGTAGGATCGCGGGCTTTCGCTTATTTTCAGCGCTTCATTTACTTCGGACCCTACATGCATAGCAGAACACGTTCATTGCTCCTCTTCTCTCTGGGACTCTTCCCGGCTCTCGCGTTAGCGCAATCTGGCGTCGTCAAAACTAACAAAGAAAAATCGGATGATGACCCGACTAAAGTCACCACCAAAGTGGGTGTTGCGTGGTCCGATAACTACGATATGGATGACAGCGATGTGCAATTCTCTGGTTCGCTGGCACTGGACGAAGCGCGAAAAATCAACGTGAAGATCAATAGCGATGCCACTGAGTGGCGTGTAGGGGGTTCATGGCTTTTCCCGATCGGTATTTTCAACTTCAACTTTGGTAAGAATGAATTTCCTAACGGCGCTTCGCAGACCAACTATTCTATCGGGACATTTCTCCCCCTGAGCTTTTTTGGTTTTGAACCTGCCGGTTTCCAGTTCTTCCCCATGGCAGGCTACTCCTACAATACGGGCGATACCTTTGGTTGTGATAAGGATAAGCACAGAGCCTGCTCTCAGGCTGGCTTTAGTGGCGATCCTTCAGAAGAAAACGGCTTCGGCCTGGTAGACTCTTCAGGTAGCAGCGGGTATCTGGGCGTCTTTATGATCAAACCTCTGACAGCCAACCTGCGCTTACTGAGCGTAGCTGGCGGGTCGTACGGCTCGAAAAACGATGATGGGGATAACTACAAAGGTTACTTCGCCGGGGTGGGACTGGGCTACTCCTTCGACAAGCATAACTCTGTCAGCGCCTTTACCTACGTTCAGGACAACAATACCTATATTGATGATGCCGAGAAGAAAGTCAAAGTCTCATATAAGTATCAATTCTAAACGTCCTGCCTGATACCATTCTTAAGATGTCGTGTATGACATCGCTCTAGCTCCGAATTTCTCAGGTGCGCGCCAGCATTTCACTGCCGCCTGAGTTTTCACCCCGTAAAAACCCTATAATTTCAATGCGGTACTACCCCCTGATACAGCGGCGATTTTGCCGTCGCTGGTGGGGCATTTATTGCATACTGAAATCATTGTGTCGCCGTTTCACGACAGTCGTAAGTAACTAAAAATTAATAAAAAAATCAGGCTTGTCACCCTCCTTTTTTAAGCGTACATTAGCGCCGTCTGGAGCACATGAAGCACAGAATTTTGAGGTGGTGCCGAAGGGTAAAAAGGGACAAATCCCAATTTTTATTCGAGGCGGTGTCAGCTCTCTATACTGAGTCAGGATTGTTTTCATTTGGGCGTATCGCGCTATACGCGGAGTGATGTGACGTGAAATATTTTATTATGGGCATCTCCTTTATGGTCATCGTCTGGGCCGGCACTTTCGCCCTGATGGTTTAAGCCTGAGCATGCAAAGAAAAACAGGAGCCAAATGGCTCCTGTTTGCATTTCTAAAGGCTGAAGACCGGAGAGTTACTCGTTACTTTCCGTCGCAGACTTACTGGAAACCGACAGCAGACCGTCGGCACGGAACATGGCTTTAATCCCACGAACGGCCTGACGGATGCGGTCCCGGTTTTCAATCAGCGCAAAACGCACGTGCGTGTCGCCGTAGTCGCCAAAACCAATCCCCGGTGAAACGCAGACTTTCGCGTCCTGCAGCATCTTTTTCGCAAACTCCAGCGAGCCCATTGCGGCGTAGTGATCCGGAATTTTCGCCCAGACGTACATCGACGCCTTCGGCATCTCAACCATCCATCCGGCTTCATGCAGCCCTTTTACCAGCACATCACGACGGCGACGATACTGCTCGGCAATATCCAGCACGCACTGTTGATCGCCTTCCAGCGCAGCAATCGCCGCCACCTGCAGCGGCGTGAAGGTGCCGTAATCGTGATAGCTTTTGATACGGGCCAGCGCGTTAACCAGTTCTTTGTTGCCGACCATGAAACCAATGCGCCAGCCAGCCATGTTGTAGCTTTTCGACAGCGTGAAGAACTCCACGGCGACATCACGTGCGCCCGGAACTTCCATGATCGATGGCGCTTTCCAGCCGTCGTAGACGATATCGGCGTAGGCTAAATCATGCACCACCAGCACGTTGTAGCGCTTCGCCAGCGCGACCACTTTCTCGAAGAAATCCAGTTCAACGCACTGCGCGGTCGGGTTCGACGGGAAGCCGAGGATCATCATCTTTGGCTTCGGATAGCTTTCGCGAATGGCGCGTTCAAGTTCGTTAAAGAAGTCGACGCCTTCCACCAGCGGCACGGAACGCACCTGCGCCCCGGCAATCACCGCGCCATAAATATGAATCGGATAGCTCGGGTTCGGTACCAGCACGGTATCACCGTGATCCAGCGTCGCCAGCATCAGGTGCGCCAGCCCCTCTTTCGAACCGATGGTGACGATGGCCTCGCTTTCAGGGTCAATCTCTACATCGTAACGGTCTTTATACCAGCGTGAAATTGCGCGGCGCAGACGTGGGATCCCGCGAGACGTGGAGTATCCGTGGGTGTCCGGGCGCTGAGCCACGGTACAGAGTTTTTCAACGATATGCGGCGGCGTAGCGCCGTCAGGGTTACCCATGCTGAAGTCGATAATGTCTTCGCCACGCCGACGCGCAGCCATTTTCAGCTCAGCAGTGATATTGAATACGTAAGGGGGAAGCCTGTCGATACGGGTAAAACGACGTTCAGGACTGGAGTCAGCCATAAATTCCTCGGATAACGTGAGCGCCCGGACCGTCCGAGCGACGCTGCCACCTGTGTGGCATGCTTGAAAATAACCCGTTTTTTTTCCTGCTGTCGAGAGGATTGGTGAAAAATAAATCGCACAGACAAAATAGGGAAGTGATGTTCGATAAGAGGCACAGCGCGCTGCCTGATATCGGCTTTACAGCAAAATGTCATTTACACTGCGATATCAAACGGTTTACCTCAAGGCGCACACATTCCACGCATTTCCCCCTGTGACGGGACCGTAAAAGTAATCCCCTTTTAAAATTGCGGCTTTTCCCTGTTCTCTAATCCGCGTGATTGCTGGCTATCCCCCGCCAGGTTTTTTATCATATTGCTTTGAGTGATACATACGGCGTACACATGCACGAAATCTTTACTATGCTGCTGGCGGTTTTTGACAGAGCCGCCCTGATGCTGATTTGCCTGTTTTTCCTTATCCGCATCCGCCTGTTCCGCGAGCTGCTGCATAAATCTGCGCATACGCCGAAGGAGCTGCTGGCCGTCACCGCCATTTTCTCGCTGTTCGCGCTGTTCAGCACCTGGTCTGGCGTACACGTAGAAGGCTCGCTGGTGAATGTGCGCGTCATCGCGGTGATGTCCGGCGGTATTCTGTTTGGCCCATGGGTCGGCGCCATTACCGGGCTTATCGCCGGGACGCACCGCTATCTGATCGACATTGGCGGCGTCACCGCGGTACCGTGCTTTATCACCAGCATTATCGCCGGGCTGCTCTCCGGCTGGATCCACTGCAAAGTGCCTAAGGCGCAGCACTGGCGCATCGGGATCCTCGCCGGGATGCTGTGCGAAACGCTGACCATGATCCTCGTCGTTGTCTGGGCACCGACAATGGAACTTGGCTTCGACATCGTCTCAAAAATTGGCGTGCCGATGATCCTCGGCAGCGTGTGTATCGGTTTTATCGTACTGCTGGTGCGCAGTGTTGAAGGGGAAAAAGAGGCCATCGCGGCGAGACAGGCCAAGCTCGCCCTGGAGATAGCCAACAAAACGCTTCCGCTATTTCGTAACGTGAACAGCGAATCCTTGCGCCAGGTCTGCGACATCATTCGCCGGGATATTGACGCCGACGCGGTGGCGATTACCGATAACGAAAAAGTGTTGGCCTACGTCGGCCTCGGTGAAACCAATTATAAAAAGAATGATTTAGGGATAAGCCCGCGCACCCGCCAGGCGCTGAGCGACGGAAAAATCATTATCCGCAACGACGACGTGGCCTACCGCACGCCGGAAATCCATTCGATTATGATTATCCCGCTGTGGGAAAAAGGCGTGGTCACCGGCACGCTAAAAATCTATTACCGCCCTGCGCACCAGATAACTTCCTCACTCCAGGAAATGGCGGTGGGTCTGTCGCAGATCATCTCGACTCAGCTCGAAGTGTCCCGCGCCGAGCAATTGCGTGAAATGGCAAATAAGGCAGAGCTGCGGGCGCTGCAAAGTAAAATTAATCCTCATTTCCTGTTTAACGCGCTGAACGCCATTTCGTCGTCGATTCGCCTTAATCCAGACACCGCCCGGCAGCTGATTTTCAATCTGTCGCGTTATCTGCGCTATAACATTGAGTTGAAGGACGACGAGCAGATCGATATTCGCAAAGAGCTGTACCAAATCAAGGATTACATCGCTATCGAACAGGCGCGCTTTGGTGACAAGCTGACGGTGATTTACGACATCGACGATGAAGTGAACTGCATGATCCCAAGCCTGCTTATCCAGCCCTTGGTCGAAAACGCGATTGTGCACGGCATTCAGCCCTGCAAAGGGAAAGGCGTGGTGACCATCAGCATCAGTGAAAGCGGAAACCGCGTGCGAATCGGGGTGCGGGATACCGGGCACGGCATCGACCCGGCGGTGATCGCCCGTGTCGAGGCGAACGAGATGCCGGGTAATAAAATTGGCCTGCTCAATGTGCATCACCGCGTGACGCTGCTGTACGGCGAAGGGCTGCATATTCACCGCCTTGAGCCCGGAACCGAGATTGCGTTTTATGTGCCAAACCAGCGCACGCCGTCCCCCTCAACTGCAAGCCTGCTGTCATAAGGACGGAATATGAAAGTCATCATTGTTGAAGATGAAGTGCTTGCTCAGCAGGAGCTGACCTGGCTGATTAAAGAACACAGCCAGATGGATATTGTCGGCACGTTTGATGACGGGCTGGACGTGCTGAAGTTTTTGCAGCACAACAAGGTCGACGCCATTTTTCTCGACATCAATATACCGTCGCTCGACGGCGTGCTGCTGGCGCAGAACATCAGCCAGTTCGCCCATAAGCCATTCATCGTGTTTATCACCGCGTGGAAAGAGCATGCGGTGGAAGCGTTTGAACTGGAAGCCTTCGACTACATTCTCAAGCCGTATCAGGAATCGCGCATCGTCACGATGCTGCAAAAGCTGGAAAACGCCTGGCAGCAGCAGTCGGGGAGCAATAACAGCGCGGCGAGCCCTCAGCGGGAAAACGACACCATCAACCTGATCCGCGATGAGAAGATTTTCGTGACCTCAATCCACGATATCTATTACGCCGAAGCGCACGAGAAAATGACCTTCGTGTATACCCGGCGTGAGTCGTGGGTGATGCCGATGAACATTACCGAGTTTTGCAGCAAGCTTCCGGCAGCACACTTCTTCCGCTGCCATCGCTCGTACTGCGTTAATCTGAATAAAATACGAGAAATCGAGCCGTGGTTTAATAACACCTACATTCTCAGATTACGCGATCTCGATTTTCAGGTGCCGGTCAGTCGCAGCAAGGTGAAAGAGTTTCGCCAGCTGATGAATCTGTAAAAAAAGGCGCCATCGGCGCCTTCTTCATATCAGGGAAATCCACTCAGAGAATTTGCCCCAGAGACTGGCGCAAATGCGCTCCTGAGCCAATCAAGCCTGGATTATCGTGCACAATCAGGAACACCGGAATGTCCTGCACGTAGGATTTGAAACGCCCTTTGTCCTCAAATCCGCCGCGGAAACCGGACGATTTAAAGAATTCGAGGAAGCGCGGCACGATGCCCCCGGCGATGTACACGCCACCAAAGGTGCCAAGCGTTAACGCCAGGTTGCCGCCAAAGCGGCCGAGGATCACACAGAACAGCGACAGCGCACGACGGCAATCGATGCAGGAATCATCCAGCGCGCGTTCGGTGACGTCTTTCGGCTGCAGGTTTTCCGGCAAACGACCGTCAGATTTAACAATCGCACGGTAGAGATACACCAGCCCTGGGCCAGACAGCACGCGCTCGGCAGAAACATGCCCCAGTTCGGCGCGCAGCTCTTCCAGAATGATGCCCTCTTCTTCGCTGTTCGGTGCGTAGTCTACGTGGCCACCTTCGCCCGGCAGGCTCACCCAGCGTTTGTCCACATGCACCAGGTGCGCGACGCCCAAACCGGTGCCCGCGCCGTACACGGCAATCGGTTTACCTTCCACCGGCTCTTTACCGCCGAACTGAATCAGATGCTCTTTTTTCAGCATCGGAATCGCCATGGAAACAGCGGTAAAGTCGTTAATAATTTCCAGATGCGTAAAGCCCAGATTGTTCTTCATCTCTTCGATGGAGAACGCCCAGGTGTGGTTGGTCATTGCCACCCAGTCGCCGGTAATCGGACAAGCAATCGCGATGCAGCCCTCTTTTACGTCAACCTTTTGTTCATCAAGGTAAATCCGTACTACCGCTTCAAGGCTTGGATAATCCAGCCCGGAATAGGTTTTCGCTTGTGTAATCTCGCCATTGGCCAGATTACACAGTGCCAGTCGGGCATTGGTCCCGCCGACATCACCCGTTAACGCAAACTTTGTCATTCTGTTACTGCTCCGCTAAAGTCTGAATAAGTCTTTGGCACACTGTAAATTCATGGCGACATAACAACAACGACCAACACAGTAGAGCCCACGATTAATCGATCCCGGTCACACAATAACTTTACCGTTTCAGCACCAATTGCAATGAAGGTTTCATCATTTGGCGGCAAAGTGTTGCGCGCTCAGCGTTAAAAGGAAATCACTATGCTCCACCCGCGTGCCAGAACCATGCTGCTGTTATCGGTTCCCGCCCTAATAATTGGTATTGCCTCCAGTCTGATTCTGGTGGTTATCATGAAAATTGCAGCCGTATTACAACGGCTGCTGTGGTCCACGCTTCCCGCGAGTTTCGGCGTTAACGTCGATTCCACGACCTGGATCATTTTTATGCTGACCGCCACCGGTATCGCCGTTGGACTAGTGATTCGCTATAGCCCCGGGCACGCAGGCCCTGACCCGGCAACCGAACCCTTAATTGGCGCCCCGGTACAGCCGTCGGCACTGCCAGGCCTGATTCTCGCGCTGATCCTCGGCCTCGCAGGCGGTGTGAGCCTCGGCCCGGAACACCCGATCATGTCGGTAAACGTCGCGCTCGCCGTCGCCCTCGGCGCCCGCTTTTTCCCACGCGTTGGGGCCATGGACTGGACCATTCTGGCCGCCTCCGGCACCATCGGCGCCCTGTTCGGTACGCCTATCGCTGCCGCCCTCATTTTCTCGCAGATGCTGAGCGGCAACGATGAAATCCCGCTCTGGGACCGGCTGTTCGCCCCGCTGATTGCCGCCGCATCCGGCGCACTGACCACCAGCCTGTTCTTCCATCCGCAATTTTCCTTACCGGTGCCCCACTACAGCCAGATGCGGCTGGTGGACATTTTTAGCGGTGCAGTGGTCGCGGCTATCGCGATTGCCGTTGGCATGGTGGCGGTCTGGTGTCTGCCACGCCTGCATACCCTTTTGCATAAGCTCAAAAATCCGGTGCTGATCCTCGGGATGGGCGGTTTCCTGCTGGGTGTGATTGGTGCCTTTGGCGGGCCGATTACCCTGTTTAAAGGGCTGGATGAAATGCAACAGCTGGCTTTTAGCCAGACGCTTACGCCGACCGATTTCATGCTGATTGCGGTGATGAAACTGGCGGCGCTGGTGGTTGCAGCCGCCAGTGGTTTCCGAGGCGGGCGTATTTTCCCGGCGGTGTTTGTCGCCGTGGCGCTCGGCCTGATGCTACACGCACACGTTGAGGCCGTTCCGGCGGCGATCACCATTTCCTGCGCCATCCTTGGCCTGGTATTGGTGGTGACTCGCGATGGCTGGCTGAGCCTGTTTATGGCCGCCGTGGTGGTGCCTGACACAACCCTGCTGCCGCTGCTGTGCATTGTGATGCTACCCGCCTGGCTGCTGCTGGCGGGTAAACCTGTGATGATCGCCAAACCGCCGCGTTAATCTCCGTCACTGCGTATTGTTGCGGGCCTCCAGCGCCTGGGTCACGGCCCGCAGCAGTTCAGGAATTTCGAGTTTCGGCAACACCACTTCGACAAACGTCAGCCGCTGGCGACGAGAAGCCAGCTCCAGCACTTCACGCAGCTGCACCGTCTCCGTCACTCGCCAGCTTTGGGCCTGACAATTCAGGCTCAGCGCCTGCGGGATTTGAGTCCAGTTCCACAGCGCGATATCGTTGTAGCGCTGTTCCGGCCCGTGAATCGCCCGCTCCACCGTGTAACCCTCGTTATTCAACAGCAAAATCAGCGGCTTTTGCCCATCACGCAGCATCGACCCGATTTCCTGCACCGTCAGCTGCGCCGCGCCATCGCCCACCACCAGCACCACGCGCCGTTCCGGGGCTGCGGTTTGCGCGCCAAACGCGGCGGGCAGCGTGAATCCGATTGAGCCCCATAGCGGCTGCACAATCAGCATGGCATCAGCAGGCAGCGTGAGCGCGGCCGCGCCAAAGGCCGCCGTGCCCTGATCCGCCAGAATGATGTCTCCCGGCTGCAGCGCATCCTGTAACGCCTGCCAGAAACTGTTTTGACTCAGCGTTCCGCTGAATTTTCCCGCCGCCGGTTTCTTCTGTGAAGCCGGTGCCGTCCAGCCTGTAGCGAGCTCCTCGCACAGCGATTGCAGCGCATGAGCGGCCTGTGCCATTGGCAAGCTACTGAACCAGCGCGTGCCTACGCGGGCAGAAAATGGCTGAAGTTCGATGGTTTTCTCTGCCGGAAAATGTTGCGTAAACCCGGCGGTAATGGTGTCGGTGAAGCGAGTCCCGATGCACAAGATCGCGTCGGCATCTTCAATCGCCGCGCGGGTGTCATCGGCGCTGGCCGCTCCGCTGTAGGTGCCGACGTAGCCTGCCTGCTGCTCGTCAAACAGCCCTTTT
>Ga0079104_1002076_pt1 | contig 11534 bp, 9 predicted proteins | sample MedtruBG_FD_76829 | JGI IMG/M metagenome (GOLD analysis project Ga0079104, IMG submission 76829) | Root nodule microbial communities of legume samples collected from California, USA - Medicago truncatula BG | ecosystem: Host-associated > Plants > Roots > Nodule | place: USA: California... | reverse complement strand
CTGGTTCACCGGGTTGTCTTCGACCAGCAGCACATGACGACCTTCGCCTTGTTCCTTGCCGTTGAGCGCACGCGGCGCGGCCAATGGCGGCAAGGCCTGCTTGTACAGCGCCAAAGGGATTTCCAGTGTGAACACCGAGCCGCGACCTTCCTCGCTTTGCGCGCGCAGCGTGCCGCCCATGCGCTCGGCCAGCGTGCGGGCGATCGGCAAACCCAGCCCGGTGCCGCCGTAGCGCCGCGAGATCGAGCTGTCAGCCTGCTGAAAGGCGTTGAACATCAGTTCCAGGCTTTCGGCAGAAATACCGATGCCGCTGTCGCGCACCGAGCAGGTGAACCACAGCAGTTCATGGTCCAGCGATTGCCACTGAGCCTCAATGCTGACGCGACCCTGTTCGGTGAATTTCAGCGCGTTGCCGACCAGATTGACCAGAATCTGCCGGATCCGCGTCGGATCGCCCTGCACCTGCAGGCCGCGCATGTCATCGGGAATGCGCAGATGCAAGGCCAAGCCCCGTTGCGCCGCGCTGTGCTGGAACGACTGTGCGCAGGCACCGATCAGTTCGGCGAGGTTGAACGGAATGTGTTCCAGTTCAAGTTCCGAACGCTCGATGCGCGAGAAGTCGAGAATGTCGTTGATCACCTTCAGCAAGTGCTCGGTGGATTCCGAGGCGAGGGCGGCGTATTCGACTTGCTCGTCGGTCATCTCGGTGGTTTCGAGCAATTGCAGCATGCCCAGTACGCCGTTCATGGGCGTGCGCAGCTCATGGCTCATCATCGCCAGGAAATCGGATTTGGCGTTGTTGGCCTTTTCTGCCTCTTCGCGGGTCTGGATCAGTTGTGCCATCGCCTGATGCTGCTCGCGGCTGGCCTGCTCCAGCGCCTGGGCGAGGTTGTTGATGTGTTGCGACAAGGCGCCGAGTTCGGTGTCATCGACGATCGGCAGCGGGGCTTTGTAATCACCGTCCTGAATCGCCTTGACCGCATCACCGATTTCGCGGATCGGCTGCGACAGGCTGCCGGCCAGGCGCCGCGCCAGGACAAACGTGAAGAGCAGGGCGAACAACGCGAGAATGCCGGCCTTGAGCAGGATCTCCTGCTGACGCTGACTGAAGGCATCGTTGGACAGACCGACAATCACCCGCCCCAGATAATCCTCGGCGGTCCCGCCATTGCTGATTTTGCCGTCCTGGAAAAAATCGTTGTGCAAGGCGATCCGTTGCAAGCGCACCGGTGCCTGGAACACTTCGACTTGATGCGGCCGTCGGTGCGCATCGGCCGGCTGTTCGACGTAGACCAGAATCCGGTTGGTGCTGTCCTGCACTTCGAGAAAGCGCACATTGGGCATGGCCAGTGTCGCTTTGAGCAGGCTTTCGAGCACCTCGTTGTTGCCGGAGATCACTCCGTACTCGGTGGCCGGCGCCAGTTGGTTGGCAATCAACTGGCCGGTGTGGGTCAATTCCTGCCGCAGATCCTGAATGCGCACGAAGGTAAAGAAGCTGATCAACAGCAACGTCAGCAACAAGGCTGGCCCCAGGCTGATCAGCTGGGTGCGGGTATTGATGTCCCAACGGCGACGAAAACTCATGGGCGGCGCTCTCCTTCGATCAGCGTGGTGGCGACAGACACATCATCGGCTGGTTCGATACCCAGAGAACGAGCCACCTGCGCATTACTTGAGACTTTGAAGCGTGCGGGATAGAGCGCTCGCGGCCAACTGGCCGGCGACTGGTCGAGCAACTGGTCAAGCAGACGCAGCCAGTCGTTCTGATCGCTGTAGGTGCTGGCGAGGCTGCCGGCGCGGACAAACGCGACGTTGGGGCCGACCAGGGCTATTTGCCGCGAGTAACTGCTGAGCAACAGGTTTTTCGCGGTTTTCGGGTTGTACAAGTCGGGATCATCGAGGCCGAGCAGCACGTCGCTGTTCTTCAGCACCGCTTGCAAAGGGCGGCTGTCGTGGATGTTGTCCCAGCGCTGACTGACGATCTGCAGGTCCAGCGGTCTGGCGGCAAGGTTGAGTTCCTGGAGCAGAAATTCGCTGTGCTCGCCGAACAGCACACCCACGCGCCGGGCCTGCGGCAGCATGTGTCGGATCAGCTGCAACTGACGGCTCAATGGCGGATCGCTCCACAGCAGGCTCAAGTGCGCCGGCTGGCTCGTGCCCAGACGTTGCCGCGCCTGCAAACGGCTGATGCGCAATACCAGGGTCGCTGGGCCCTGGGCGTCTTGCAGGCGCCAGTCCAGGCTCGGCAAATCCAGCAGGATCAAGCGCAGGCTGGTCGGCAGCTTGCCCGGCGCCGGCAGACTGGCCAGGGGCTGGAAGCGCACGGTGTCGGTGGGGCGCAGCTCGCTCAGTGCCTGGACGAACGCCTGCACGCCAGGGCTTTCTTCGGCGCCGGTCAACAGAATGTCCGCAGCCTGCACCGCCACGCCGTGCAGCCATGCGCCGACGAACAGGCACAGCCCGGCCAGCCAGTGACTCAGGGTCGGCGTCTTCCGTGACCGGCCGTAGCGCATCCTAGAACTCCAGCTCGGCACTGACATACATGACCCGGCGCTCATCGTAGTTATTGTCGATGAAGGTGCTCGGTTCATGGTCGAGGCGCTGCTGCAACACGCCGGCCAGTTGCAACTGCGCCTTGCCCAGTGCAATGCGCTTGGCGATGCGCGTGTCGACCCGCTCGAAGCGGTAGCCGTTGAGTGCGTTGTCACCGTAATAGAAGAGGGCGCTGTTCCAGCCGTGGCCCCAATCGCGCAGCCAGCCAGCGGACCCGCTGTTGCGCGCGCTGAATTGCTGATCCAGCGGATTGCTCGCCTCGGCATCGACGAAGGCATAAGTGAAGCGCAAACGGTCGGCCCGGCTCACGCGCCAGTCGAGTTGGGTCTCGGTGCCGCGAAAGCGCGAGCTGTTGGCATTGCTGGCGATGTACTGATTGTTGCGCAGCGGCTCGCTGATCATCCCGGTGATCTCGTCATGGAACACCTTCACGTCGAGCGCCAGACCGAGTTCGGCGAAGTAACCGTTGTAGCCCAGTTCGCGCGAACGGATGTGTTCCTGATCGAGATCGCCCGGGCCACGGGTTTTGACAAAGTAGCGTGCCGAAGACTGACCATAAGCCGAGGGCCGCAGGTGGCTGACCTGATAGCTCCAGTTGACGTTGTTTTCGAACATGTCTGGCGAACGGATCGCCTCCGAGTACACCGCCCGCACACTGTGCCGTGGATTGATCAGGTAATTCACAGCGAAGCGCGGGGTCAGCGAGCTGCCGATCAGTCGGGTGTCTTCGAACATCGCGCCGCCCTGCAGCAGCCAGTGTTCGCTGGCGCGCCATTCCAGCTGGCCGAATGCGCGCCAAGTGGTGTCGTCCAGCGTGCCGTTGAAGTAGGTTTCGGAGTTGGCGCGGTCGTAACGATAGTTCAGGCCGCTGACCAGGCGCAGGCTGTCGGACAGGCTGAGGGTATCTTGCAGTTCGAGGTCATAGCGCGACTCCCGCGCGCTCTGGTCGATGTCGCCGCACACGGTGCGGCTGGCGCCGTTGCGCCATTGCTCGAGTACCTGATTGGCCAGGGCCATTTCCTGTGGCGTGCCGGGGGCGGCGCCGGGGCCGGTGAAACGCGTGATATTGCGGGCCAGACGTTCGGTGTAGTTGGGGTTGAGCTGCCACAGTTGCGCCAGTTCGGGGCTGAACGACACCTCGGCATCGCAGGCGCGCCAGGTCTGCTGACGGTCCCAGTGTTGCGCCGATCCCTGGATATACAGGCTGTGCTGTGGATTGAGGTCGAGGTTCCAGCGCATCGAACCCGCGTAATCCTTGGCTACCACGTCGGAATTGTTCCCGGCGGCGGTAATCCCGGAGAACACGGGCTGATAGGTGTAAGGCCGTTGATTGGTGCCGTCCTTCGCGTTGATTTGCCAATCGAGGCTCTGCTCGTCATTGAGGGTATGACTGACGGCGAGGCTCAGGCGATTCAAACGGCGGCTGTCACGATAATCGGCGCCGTTGCGGTCGCTGTCGAAGCCGTCATCCTCTTGACCGGACAGCGACAGGCGCAGATCGCCGCCATTCCAGCCGGTGCCCTGGCTGGCGTAGAAATCGTTGATGCCGCGCTGACCCCGAGTGTACTTCAGCCGGGTCCCGTGGCTGTCCGCCGGGTGGCGGGTGATGATGTTGACCACCGCCATCAGTGCGTTCGCGCCGTAGCTGACGGTATTCGGACCGCGAAAGACTTCGACGCGCTCGATGTCTTCCATGGCCACCGGAATGTCGCTCCAGTCGACCGTGGCCAGCCCGGCGCGGTACACCGAGCGGCCGTCGATCAGCACCTGCATGCGCCGCGCTGTACTGGCGTTGGTCCCGTGGTAATTGACAGCGGCCTGATTGCCACTGATGTTGCCGACCATCATCCCCGGTACCAGGCGCAGCAGTTCGCTGATGTCGCGGGCGCCACTGGCGTTGATCAATTCGGTGTCGAGTACGGTCATGCTGCCCGGCACCTGCGCCGGCGTTTGCTTCAGACGCGTGGCCGTAAGCACTTGTGGCAATGCTTCGCTGTCGAGGAACAGGTCATCCGCCTGCACGGCCGGGCAGACCAGCAGCGCCAGCAACAGGGATGAACGCGGAGGAAGAGAGCCGACAAACACGACGCAGCCTTGAAAGCGAAGAATTGGCGCGCATGTTAACTGAGGGCAACGACTTTTCCAGTTACGTTGCAGGCATTTTCCTAGGTTTTATTGGTCTTCTTCCTACAAGTGTCGGTAATTGTTGCTGGGGCTGGCCGCGACCGGGTCGCCCCGTATAATGCCGCCATCGCCACTGGTATGGATTAACGGATTGCATATGACTGAACAGCGCCCGATTGCGGTCCTGGGAGGCGGAAGTTTTGGTACCGCCGTGGCCAATCTGCTGGCCGAAAACGGCCATCAAGTCCGGCAGTGGATGCGTGACCCCGAGCAGGCCGAAGCCATACGGGTCAATCGCGAAAACCCGCGTTACCTCAAAGGCATCAAGATTCTGCCGGGGGTGACCGCGGTCACCGACCTGCAGGAAACCCTCGACGCCTGTGATTTGTGCTTTGTCGCGCTGCCGTCCAGCGCGCTGCGCACCGTGCTTGCCGCGCATGCCGAGCGTCTGCGCGGCAAAATGCTGGTCAGCCTGACCAAGGGCATCGAGGCCCAGACCTTCAAGCTGATGAGCCAGATTCTCGAAGAAATCGCCCCGCAGGCACGCATCGGCGTGCTGTCCGGGCCGAACCTGGCGCGGGAAATTGCCGAGCATGCGCTGACCGCCACGGTGGTCGCCAGCGAAGACGAGGAACTGTGCAAAGCGGTACAGGCTGCGCTGCACGGCCGCACGTTTCGGGTGTATGCCAGCGCCGACCGTTTCGGCGTCGAACTGGGCGGGGCGTTGAAAAACGTTTACGCGATCATTGCCGGCATGGCCGTGGCGCTGGAGATGGGCGAGAACACCAAGAGCATGCTGATCACCCGCGCACTGGCGGAAATGACCCGCTTTGCGGTGAATCAGGGCGCCAACCCGATGACGTTCCTGGGGCTCGCCGGGGTTGGCGATCTGATCGTCACCTGCTCGTCGCCCAAGAGCCGCAACTATCAGGTCGGTTTCGCCCTGGGTCAGGGTTTGAGCCTCGACGAAGCCGTGTCGCGCCTGGGGGAAGTCGCTGAGGGCGTGAACACCCTGAAAGTGCTCAAGGCCAAGTCACAGGAAGTCGGCGTGTACATGCCGCTGGTCGCCGGGCTCCATGCGATTCTCTTCGAAGGCCGCACGCTGGAGCAGGTGATCGGTCTACTGATGCGCGCCGAGCCGAAAACCGACGTCGACTTTATCTCTACCAGCGGTTTCAACTGACACAGCTGTAGCACGCACAGGAAGCAAGCCATGAACGATCCGAAAACCGAAGCGCAATACGAGTCCATCCTCCTGCGGGTGTTGTGGATGATCGTTTATCTGCTGGTGTGGCAAGTGGCGCAGTTCATCCTCGGCGCCGTGGTATTGGTGCAACTGATCTACCGGCTGATTTATGGCGCGCCGAGCGCCAGCCTGATGAATTTCGGCGACAGCCTGAGCCAGTTCCTGGCGCAGATCGGCCGCTTTGGCACGTTCCACAGCGACCAGAAACCCTGGCCGTTCGCCGACTGGCCAGCGCCGCGTACCCCGGAAGGCGAAGCGCCGCATGCCGTGGCGCCAGCTGCACACCCGGTTCGAGATGAGGAACCCAAGCTATGAAACTCTGGGTATTGCGTCACGGTGAGGCGGTGCCTCACGGTTCGAAAGTCGATTCCGAACGCGAGCTGACCGAGCACGGTCGGCGAGAGGTGCTGAGCAGCGCCGCGCATTTGATGGGCCAGCCATTGACGGCGATCTACGCCAGCCCTTATCTGCGTGCACAACAAACCGCGCAAATCGTGCGCGAGGCGCTGGGTTTCGAACCGGAGATTCGTACCGTCGAGTGGCTGACACCCGAGGCCGACCCGGACAAGGTGGCCGAGCAACTGGTGTCGGTCAGCAATGTCTTGCTGGTCAGCCATAACCCGTTGGTGGGCAACCTGCTCAGTTACCTGCAGCATGGCGCCGGGCATCCGCCGGAGCGGGTCAGCACCGCCGGCCTGGCCGAGCTGGAAAGCCCAGAGCTGCTGATCGGCTCGATGACCCTCAACAGCCTCAAGCACCCTTAAGCCAAACGCCTTCCCCTGTAGGAGTGAGCCTGCTCGCGATGAGGCCGTATCAGTCGATATTGATGTCGGTTGACCCACCGCTATCGCGAGCAGGCTCACTCCTACAGGGTGCTGTGTTCTTCTGAAATTATTTGTTTGAAAAATCCAACCAAGCACTTGCTTGGTTGACTACGCTTGCTCCAGACCAAAAAACAGGAGCGAGTCGCATGTCTGCCGCCTTCCGTTTGCCGCTGGACGTGTTCTACGAACGGGAAGCCCGGCACCCGCGCCAGCGCTTTCTGGTACAACCGATCGGCGGCGGGCAGGTCGAGACGTTGACCTGGGCTGACGTCGGTCACCAGGCCCGTTGCGCCGCGCACTGGCTGCGCTCGCGTGAGTTGCCGTCCGGCAGCCACATTGCCTTGATTTCGAAGAACTGCGCGCATTGGATCATCGCCGACCTGGCCATCTGGATGGCCGGGCACGTCTCGGTGCCGTTGTATCCCAATCTCACCGCCGACTCGGTCGCGCAGGTGCTGCAGCATTCGCAGAGCGCCTTGGCCTTCATCGGCAAACTCGACGATTGGCCGGGCATGTCGCTAGGGGTTCCGGCTGGGCTGCCAACCATCAGCCTGCCGCTGCACCCGCCGGGTGCGTTCGATTTCAGTTGGGCAGAGCTGCAGCGCAGTTCACCGATTCAGGATGATCCACGCCCGGCTGCCGAACAGTTGGCGACCATCATCTACACCTCTGGCACCACTGGCTTGCCCAAAGGCGTGATGCACAGTTTCGCCAATCTCGGGTTCGCCACGACCCATGGCACGCAGTTGTTCGGGCTCAACGAGAGCGACCGGCTGCTGTCGTACCTGCCGCTGTGCCATGTCGCCGAGCGTATGTTCGTCGAGCTGGCGTCGATCTATACCGGGCAAACCGTATTTTTTGCCGAAAGCCTTGATACCTTCATGACCGACCTCAAGCGTGCCCGGCCGACCGCGATGTTCGGCGTGCCGCGCATCTGGACCAAATTCCAGATGGGTGTGTACAGCAAGATTCCGGCAAAACGCCTGGACTTCCTGCTCGGGCTACCGTTCATCGGCAAACGGGTCGGGCACAAAGTGCTCGCCGGGCTCGGCCTGGACGCCTTGCGCGTGGCGTTGTCCGGCGCCGCACCGGTGCCGCAGACTTTGCTCGCCTGGTATCAGAAACTCGGCCTCGACGTGCTGGAGGTGTACGGCATGACTGAGGGCTGCGGCTATTCGCATATCTGCCTGCCGGGGCAATACCGGCAGGGCTGGATCGGCAAGCCGTGCCCGGAGGTCGAGGTGCGCATCGATGATGGCGGCGAGGTGCAGGTGCGCAGTCGGGCGAACATGCTCGGCTATTTCAAGGATCCGCAGAAAACTGCCGAAACCCTCACCGCCGACGGTTTTCTGCGCACCGGTGACAAGGGCGAACAGGACAGTGAAGGGCGCCTGCGCCTGACCGGGCGTTTGAAGGAAATCTTCAAGACCAGCAAGGGCAAATACGTCGCTCCGGCACCGATCGAAAACCGCCTGGCGGTGCATTCACGCATCGAGCAAGTGTGTGTGGTCGGTGACGGGCTGAGCGCGCCGCTGGGCTTGTGTGTGTTGTCCGCCGTCAACCAGGACGAGGGGCGGGCCAGCCTGCATTCAAGCCTGGAAAAACTGCTGGAGGAGGTCAACGCCGGGCTCGACAAGCACGAGCGCCTGCGCCGTCTGGTGGTGGTCAAGGACAGTTGGGCGGTGGAAAACGGTTTCCTCACGCCGACCCTGAAGATCAAGCGCAATGTCATCGAAGACACCTACGGCGGCCGCTTCGAAGAATGGAGCGAGCGCAGTGAGGCAGTGCTGTGGCAGGATTGAGCGACGACCATAACAACAAAAGGAAGTCTGCGATGAGCGTGTGGCGCACCACTCCAGATATCGAGCAGTTGAACGCGATTCAGAAAAACACCATTGGCGAACTGCTCGACATCCGCTTCGAAGCGTTTGATGACGAATCACTGACGGCAAGCATGGTCATCGACCATCGCACCCATCAACCCTACGGCTTGCTGCACGGCGGCGCCTCGGTGGTGTTGGCGGAGTCCGTCGGGTCGATGGCCAGTTACCTGTGTATCGATGCGAGCAAATTTTATTGCGTGGGGCTGGAGATCAATGCCAACCACTTGCGTGGCTTGCGCAGTGGCCGGGTGACGGCGGTGGCCAGACCGATTCACCTTGGTCGCACCACGCATGTCTGGGATATTCGCCTGACCAGCGACGAGGGCAAGGCCAGTTGCGTATCGCGCCTGACCATGGCGGTGGTGCCATTGGGGGAACAGCCGCCGCTGCGTTGAACCCTCACCCCAGCCCTCTCCCAGAGGCAGAGGGGGCCTAACGTGTGGTTTTCGCGATCCTCGTCGACCTGATAAATCGAGTCGAGCTCAGGTCCTGGATACTCCCCCGATCTGCTCCCTTTCCCCCTCGCCCCCTTGGGGAGAGGGATGGGGTGACGGGGGACGATCTGTGGTTTTCGCGATCCTCGTCGACCTGATAAATCGAGTCGAGCTCAGGTCCTGGATACTCCCCCGATCTGCTCCCTTTCCCCCTCGCCCCCTTGGGGGAGAGGGTTGGGGTGAGGGGGGACGATCTAACTGACACCCATCACCCTGACCAGACTGTCATCATTCCTGGCACTTACAGTCATTGCTGTCGACGCGGGTGTTGCGGACAATCAGCGCATGTTTTCCCTCCATGGATTCTCCCAGCATGTCGCAACCGATCTTCTTCGCCCACGCCAATGGTTTCCCTTCGGGCACCTACGGCAAGCTGTTTGCGGCGCTGGCGCCCGAGTATCGGGTTGCGCATCTGGAACAGCACGCCCATGACCCGCGGTTTCCGGCGGATGACAACTGGTACAACCTCGTTGACGAATTGATTCACCACTTGCAGCAGCAAGATCAGCCGGTGTGGGGCGTCGGCCATTCCTTTGGCGGGGTCTTGCATTTGCACGCGGCCCTGCGTTGCCCCGAGCTGTATCGCGGTGTGGTGATGCTCGATTCGCCGGTGCTGACTCGCACCGATCAATGGGTGATCCGCGCGGCCAAGCGTTTTGGCTTCATCGACAAGTTGACGCCGGCCGGGCGAACCCTGGGCCGGCGCGAAGAATTTGCCGACCTCGACAGCGCGCGCAGTTATTTTGCCGGCAAGACGCTGTTTCGCGGTTTCGACCCGGAGTGCTTCGACGCCTACCTGCACCACGGTTTGCACAAGGTCGGTGACAAACTGCGCCTGCGTTTTGATCCGGCCACTGAAATCAGCATTTATCGCGGCGTGCCGCATACCAGCCCCGGTCACACCCGGCAATTGCAGGTGCCGCTGGCAGTGGTGCGCGGGCACAAAAGCCGGGTGGTGATGCGCCATCACACCCGTTTCGTGTCACGGCTCGCCCAGGGTGAGGCGCTGAGCATGCCCGGCGGGCATATGTTCCCGCTTGAACGCCCGCAGGACACCGCGCGCTTGTTGAAAACGCTGTTCAGCCGTTGGCAAAACCGTCAGGACAAGGATTGCGCATGAGCCCGGTGTTCGAAGAAGTGCGCCTGAGCCTGCCGCATATCGAGCTGGCCGCGCACATGTTCGGCCCCGAAGACGGTTTGCCGGTGATCGCCCTGCATGGCTGGCTCGACAACGCCAACAGCTTTGCGCGCCTGGCCCCCAGGCTCAAAGGTCTACGCATCATCGCTTTGGACATGGCCGGCCACGGGCATTCCGGACATCGGCCGAACGGTGCCGGTTACGCACTGTGGGATTACGCTCACGATGTGTTGCAGGTTGCCGAGCAACTGGGCTGGAAACGCTTCGCTTTGCTCGGGCATTCCATGGGCGCCATCGTCTCGCTGGTGCTGGCCGGCTCATTGCCGGAGCGCATCAGCCATTTGGCGTTGATCGACGGCGTGATACCTCCTACCGACAACGGCGAAAATGCTGCCGAGCGCATGGGCATGGCCCTGCGCGCGCAACTGGATCTGCGGGAGAAGCGCAAACCGGTCTACCCGACCCTCGACCGGGCCATCGAAGCGCGTATGAAAGGCCTGGTAGCGGTCAGTCGGGAGGCGGCGCAGCTGTTGGCCCAGCGTGGCCTGATGCCGGTGCCCGGCGGTTATACCTGGCGCACTGACAATCGTCTGACCTTGCCCTCGCCGTTGCGCCTGACCGAGGAACAGGCACTGGCCTTCGTAGCGCGCATCGCCTGTCCGGCGCAGCTGGTGGTAGCCGCCGAGGGCATGCTGGCCAAACATCCCGAACTATTGGAGCGTCTGCCTTTTCGCCGGGAACAGTTGGCGGGCGGGCACCATTTGCATCTCAACGATGAAGCCGGAGCGGATCTTGTCGCAGACTGTTTCAATCGCTTCTTCGCCATTCCTTGACTTGCAGCGGGCAACTGTCGAGGCTGGTCGGGTTGAAATGGGAGACGACAACAATGGATTTCTATACCGCTGCGACCCCGAATAACCCGGCCATGCCGATCCGATGAGCCTGACGATGCGCTTCATCAGTCTGTGGGCACTGTGCTGGTTCAGTACGGTTTCGTTCGCCGCCGACGTGCCAGGCAGTCAGGATCTGCCGATCGTGCCGCGTCTGGCCGATGCACAGATCGTCGATTACCGCCCGCCCGCCGAGCTTGAGCGGATCTATCCGTTGGGCTCGATCCGCAAGATCAGCGGCCAGTTGCGCTTCGACGGCCAGGTCACGGCGCGCGGCCAGACCACGGCGGTCACTTACGAGCTGCCGCCCGAACACTCTGCCACTGAAGCGTTCACCGAGGCGCGCAAGGCTCTGCAAAAGCAGGACGCCGAACTGCTGTTC
>Ga0079104_1002060_pt1 | contig 11623 bp, 13 predicted proteins | sample MedtruBG_FD_76829 | JGI IMG/M metagenome (GOLD analysis project Ga0079104, IMG submission 76829) | Root nodule microbial communities of legume samples collected from California, USA - Medicago truncatula BG | ecosystem: Host-associated > Plants > Roots > Nodule | place: USA: California... | reverse complement strand
TTGCAACATACTAACCATAGATACTTTTTAGACCACCAACCTATCAAACACTCGACCACCTCTAGTTCGCATTTCGTAGCATATTATTATGCCTTACAGTATTATCCTCTCAGCCGCCTTTACCGAGCTCATAACATCTTTGTGTTTACTCACAGAAATGCTCTATCCGATACTACCATTAGAATACGAACTGTACCAAAATCATGTAGAGTACAGTACCCACTCCGATAGAAAGAAACATGTTCTTTTTCCAAAATTGCAAGCTTACTACCACGGCACCTGCAAGCAGCTGTGGAATTCCGTGGCTGTTGGAAAATAAGTCTACATTTTTATAACAATAAATCACCAGCATACCAAAGATAGCTGAAGGAAGTACATTTCCCAAATATTTGATATATTTCGGGGTAGGCTTGTTCGCAGGAAATGTAAAAAAGGCAATCCACCTTGTAAATTGAGTGGCTAATACTACTATTCCGATTGTAATAACTTGTTGTGCTGTTGTCATTGTGTTCTAACCTTCCTTTCCAACTGTTTGCGCCGAAAAGTCAGGATCACCCAAATTCCTGCCATAGCGGGTAACAGGAAATACTTTTCTCCAAACATTGTTAAGCTAAGCAAAGAAATCCCCAGCCCTAAAAGTGAACTTTCATGAGAGGACTCATTTTGCCACTGGCTAATAAAAATTACCAGAAACAAAGCAGTCATAACAAAATCTAATCCCTCCATGTTAAAGGTCAGCAAAGAACCAAAAAGTGCTCCGACAGCAGTGCTGACCACCCAATAAATATAATTGTAGATTGTAACGAAAAACATGAACCAACCCTTATCAATTCCTGCCGGAACATCTGCCATATAATTAACTGAAAATGATTCGTCAATCATTCCAGCGATCAGAAACCATTTTTTCTTTCCAGTACCTCGGTATTTATCCAGCATGGATATCCCATAAAAAACATGGCGTCCGTTCACCATAATGGTAAGAAACAAGGCATATATAGGATTAAAATTGCTAAGCAGCAACCCTACCGTAACAAATTCTATAGAACCTGCAAAAATAGTGACAGCCATGAGGATAGGATAAATTGGTGAAAACCCACAAGATCGCATATAAACTCCATAGGCGATACCCAGAAAAATGAATCCTGCCATCATTGGAATTGTATAAAGAAATGCTGTTTTCGCGGCTGTTACTTTACTAGTTCTAATATCATCATTTTCTATTACAGTACTTAAGTTTTGCATATATTTACCCTCCTTTACTATGTTCTGTATCATTGAATTTTTAGAATTTATAATTCAATAACATCTTTAATTATTCTTCCAATTCAATATATACTCTTTCATTAATTTTACTTTTACTTTTAAATTTAACTATTTTTATTTTTCAAAAAATGTTGAGAGCTACCACATGTACCTAAACATCAATTATAATACTATTATTTTCAATCTGAATTTTTGTCATCGTTGTCTGAACTATTTAATTTATCAAAGGAATAGAACTTGTAACGCAATTCTCCAAAGTTTATCCCAAAGAATAATTCAAATAGCTTGCTTAAAAAGAGAGACAATATAATTCCAGACACCATAGTTAAAACTGATGCAATTCCCCCTATTCTACTATTAGGGTCTCCACAAAGCATGATAACTAACACGGCAAGAAAAATCTGCACTACCAACATACATAAAACAACTACACAGAGTGTTCTCACAAGTTTTTCTGTTTTCACATCAAACACCTTCTCTCCTTAATTTTTTGATTCTATTTCAATTTCTAATAACTTGATGTAATTATATAAAAGCAGACTTACAAAGAGTGTTGTTATTTAAGACCATCTGCTTTTTATTATAATAAGTATAAAACTTCTTAACTTATAAACTATTTTTAATCCTAGCATTTACAAACATCAATCCATTCAAGACAATTTCGATATTTTTCCAGTTCATCTATCGTTAACTCAATTGCACCACTTGAGCTGCCACAGGCAGGAAAAACAATCTTAAAACACTTAAGCGATATATTCTAGATAAACATTCACGTCTTTGTTCAATGCAAATGGACACACTGCCCTCACTGCATGACCACTAAAATCTTCGACTTCATTAAAATCAATCATTTTCTTTTACTGTAAATGCAGTTTCAGATAAATTGTTTTCCATGGCTATTTTTCTGCATAGTATCATCAGAAAGCCACTTATCAAAAACACATATCCCTGCTGGATTTCACTCAAATACCTTATCTGTAAATGCATCAACAACATAATATTTCATTTTAAATCCCCCTAAAGTTCAATTTCTTTCATGATAACAGAAAAAAAAAATGCACACAATACAATAATTGTGTGCAATACAATTTTCTTGAGAAAAAATATGTTTTTGGTTATATCCAATTTTCTTTTAAAAGTTCTTTCAAAATCTTTAATCCCTGTTCCAATTCCTCTAAACTCCGCGGTGCAGCTACCGCCAGGCGTACTGCATCAATAGGTTTTATCTTCCCTACAGTAAATCTTTCTGCAGCATAAACTTTAACCCCCTTTTCAAATGCCATTGCTTCAAATTGTTCTCCGTCCATGCCTTCTGGCAATAGCAGCCATCTAAAAATAACTTCATCATCCCCCATAACTTGATAACCTGCTAAATATTTATTTACAAGCTGATTACGTTTCCTTATCCTTTTACGCCTTTCATTAACTAACTTATCCACATTTTTTGAGGCAATCATACGTGAAGACAATTCCATTAAGAACACTGATTGAGAAATATTTATGTTATAAAGTGCTGTTTTTAAATCATTCATATAATTCTTTGGGATTGCAATATAAGCCAGCCTCAATGCAGGTGCTACAGTTTTAGATAAGCTCACAATATATATTGTTTGCTCAGGAGCATATGAAGCTACGGCCGGGAAAGGTTTTTCCATAAACAAGCTATTTATTCCATCTTCTATTACAATCAGCTTCTTCTCTTTTGCGATACGGGCAATCATTTTTCTACAATCCTCTGACATAATATGTGTTGTTGGATTTTGATAATTTGGAATAATATATATACCTTTTATGTTCTCATTTTTACAAGCATGTAATAATCCATCTTCACTAATTTCATTATTATCATGATTAATTGGAACTAACTGAATTCCCAACATTTTAGCTACACTTTTTATACCTGGATAAGTTAATGGATCAGTACCTATTCTATCCCCTGGCTGAAACAGTCCTGCCAAGATTGCTGCTATTGCATTCTGCCCCCCACTTGCTGGAAGCAGTAAATCAGCCGTAGTTTTATATCCTGATTTTTCTATTAACTTAACGGCTGCCTCCCTTTGCCATTTGCGTCCTTCTAAACTTCCATATTGAAACAAATTTTCAAAATCCGGCTCTGTCATCATCTTTTGTAATAACACGGTAATCTCATTCTTAGATATAGCTTCCATTTCCGGCATCATAGACCCCATCTCAACTAAGTGTGATGAATGATCCGGTGTCATAAAGATATTGGTATTCACATCATAGGAAACAAAAGTTCCACTTCCTACTGTACCACTTAGTAAACCATTTTTCTCACACACCTTAAATGCTCTTGAAATCGTACTAACATTAATATCAAGGAAGTCAGCTAATTCTCGCTGTGGTGGCAGTTTAGTTCCTGGCAATAAAACACCATCAGCAATATCCTTTTCAAGTTGATTCACTAATGATAAATATAATGGTTGATTTGTTTTCTCTAATTTTGGTTTCCAAGTCATTGGATAGTTTTCAAATGAATTAATAGGCATAATACTCCTCACATCTAAATTATTTATAAATAATGTTTGTATTTCAATATCTTTGATTATATCAAAATTTGCGTCTTTAATGTATTATTTTTTCTTTCAAAACTCTTAAATTCATTCTGAAAATACCGATATTTTTATAAGTACTTACGTAATTTATTATTTTAATTTCTTTTAACCTCTTCAGTTTGATTGAAGTTTGTAGAAACGATAGTCTTAATTAAATTAATTTCCATTATAGTCTCCTTTTATAATATTTATAGTTTATTCTTGCTTTGCATCTTTTTACTATCACGTTTTAGTTTAGAATTGTGATTTAAACTATTTGAATACTTATTTAAAAATTACACATCCTATTATTCAATTTCATTATCTCATATTTATAGAATCTATTTTGGCCCCTTAAGTGAGCCTTTTTATGTTAAAAATTTTATTAGCATTTTAAATCATTGATATTTTAATAATAATTTTTGATGTTGTTCATAACAACTTTCACGCAATCTCTCAAAATTTCTATAAACATCTTTTCCGCTAAGTACCTTGGGTACGATTTGGTTTATTTTTTAATTTTCTTCTCCAAATAATGATTGGTCGCAAATTCTACATTGATATTTGCATTTCTTTGCTAATTTTTGCCTACTTAAAATATTGTTTTATTAAATTCTTTTTCGTCTTTTTTAATAAAGTATTCCTTTAATGTTTTATCATCTGGACTATTCTTGTATTTAATCAATTGATATCTTATTATTGGTATCCACTGCATTTTCATTAATTGACAGTTTTTTTGTACTTTTATCACTTAATAGCTATTTATCATTGCTCACACCATGTATGTCTTTGCTAAAATATTTCTTAATAATCGATTTCCATAGTTTCTTAGGATGCATACCCTTGAGATGTCGTCTTATTTTAATCCATGTGTAGTAATCTATGTCTATGGTACGGAACATATTCTTTCGATTCAGAACCGAGTATTGGAAATTCATTCATTGCTTCTCCCTTTAATCTTAGTATTGTTTAGTATTTTAAATAAAAAAATGCTTAAACTATACTCCTGATTTTTTTCATTTGTCTTACTATTATTTGCAACTTATTCCTGTTAATTGCTGTAACATCCCTCCATCAAATGAACAATATATGTTTCCAATCATACTATAATTTAGAGCGTTTTTTAAAGGAGCAAAATCGTATGAGAGAATACGGAGCACCTAATTCCCCACCACCAAAAAACAAACCTAAAAAACCAAAAGTTTCATATATCGTTGACTGCTTACAATCATATACGTATGTATGGCCTAAACATGGGAAACCTTTCTGGTTCTATCCTACAAGATTAGAGCAAGGAGAAGTTTCTGGTTATAGATGGGACGGGAAAAAATGGGTCTTTTATGGATTTGATGAAAAATCTATAAGTCAAGTTGCATGTTACCCAGTTCCTACCCTTTACTAAAGTCGTAAAGAAGTTTAACCAAACAAAGTTTTCAAGTTATTTACTAGTAAAGATTTTCTCTGGTGCTACATTATTTTCATGTAACACCAGAAAAACAAAAATCCCATATACATGAAATTATACAAATATATCACAATTATATACTGTAGCCAATATTACTCAAAACTATAAATAAAATTTTATAAAATTAAGTAATTTTAATGGTATTATAACCTTCTCATAGATGTACTTTTCAATGCCTTTTTCTTTTGCACACATATTAATAATTTAATCTATAAGAATTTCACTTTACTACGTCAAATCTACATATTGTGAATTAAATTATCTGAATACTTATTTTAAAATTGCTTTTAATCATATTATTATTTATAAAATCCATTGTATGCCTCTTAATTGTGATATTTTTAGTTTTAATATCTAAAATTTCAGTATTGTTTATTAACTTCTTTTGACTCTATATTTCTCAATAAGTATATCACTAATACCTTTACGTGTACTTATAGCCTTTTTCTTTGCTTTACAGCTTATTTATTATTTTCCTACTGATAAACTCTTCTTTGCATGGGTTTATTACATCTTTAGTATTCTACACTCTACCATAACAGCACTGGTTTTATTTCTCTTGCAAATGTATTAATACAAAATGAGCCTGTTTATAGTCACTCCTTTTTTCATTTTATAAAAATTTATTCATTTTATATAACACTATTTCCCTCAAAGATGAATATCATATATTTGAAAGGAGATTACAAAAAATGGAATTAAATAAAATTAACTATAGCAATAACATGCAAGATTTACAAAGCAAATGCAAAAAATACTTATACTGTAATGTTACTTTAATAATGTCAGATGGAAGCATATTTGATGGAATTATTGAAGATGTAGACAAAGACCGTATTGCAATGTTGGTTGGTGAGGATGCAATGGATCTAGATGATAATGATGATGAATATAATTATGATGAAAAAAGACAGTATGGAAATGCTGGATTTCATCGTCGCCCACGAAGAAGATTTAGGCGTTTTAGACGTAGATTTTTTCCATTCTCTAATATAGCTGCACTAGAATTATTATCGTTCCTTCCTTCACGCCATCGTCATTCATATTAAGAGATAGAGAGTATAAGAGTTAGACTTATACTCTTTTATATTTAATCACTTTGATATTATTTAACCACTGCGTTTCAAATTAGGTTTTTGTATACTTTACTTTTGTATTTCATCTTTGCTTATTATTTCTGTCTACAATCTAACTAATTTGCGTATTTTGAACTATTAATTAAATTCTTTTTATGCAAAGAATTATTAAATATAATTGTGAATTAAATTACCTGAATATTTTTTTGAATTATACATAATATAATTGGCTTTGATTATATTATTATTTATACAGTCCATTGTGTTTCTCTTAATCAGAACATCTTTTTGTGCCTAATTTTAATGCTACATAATAAAATTTTCACCTCTAAAAAATGCCACATGAATATTTCCATTGCATATTAATATAATAAATTTAGTTATTTAATTACATAACATTAAGATTGTAAAAGGTGGTTAATCTTATGAAAAAGACTATTTTTATATGCTTCATTTTATTATTTATGTCTTTAAATTTAAATTCAATTCCAGCTGTAGCTCAACCAGTCTCAAGAACATTTTCACAAGGCATTTATAGAATGAAGGACTTAAATCTCATCTCAAATGTTGCATATACAGTCAAAAATTCTTCGCCTAGTGAAACATTCTTGATTATATTTGATGAAAACAAAATAATACAACAATCTATCCGATTGGAAGGAAATTCAATAAACTACGTTCTAAGACCAATGAAAGAAGACTTTAATTTTGTAATATTAGGTACTTGACAATTAATATTCACACCAACAAATGTTAATCCATAATAATATTTATAAGATTACATAATTTCATTAATAGGCTTCTTCATATTAAAACTTATTTTTATTTACTTAATCCTTCACTAGTATTACGTAGTATTTAAGATATAAAAAATACCGCAAATTCATTTTTGAATAATGCGGTATTAAAATTGGCTCATTATATTTAACTGTAACTGCTAACTTATATTGTCCAATATAGATTAGTTTTCAAACTACACTAACTCTTCAATAGCTTGAACTGCTTTAGTAACCCCTCCAAGACTCAACAACATCTCTCCTGATTTCTTGGAATTATTTGCATATGTTGAATCTTCATTAAACTCACCAATTATTTTTGTGATTATTTTACAATCAAAATCTTTTGCTTCCAACATCTTTCCTGCATTTAACTTAACTATCGAAGATGCATTATACTTTCTCTCAAATACATTGCCTGGACATATAATTTGTGGAACCCCATATATTAAACCTGTCATAATACTATTTTGACCGCCATGGTTTATATATGCCATTGCTTCTGGCATTAACTTGTTAAAGTCAAATCTTTTATTAATATTTATGTTATTCTTTTTGTATGGTTCTACTTCCCCTGTAGCAATATAAACTTCATATTTAGAATTTTCAAAAGCCTTAGTTAATTCCTCTATTAACTTCATAGGAGATATTGTCCCATTCCCCATATATGCTACTATTTTATTTTTTTTCTCTTTAACTGTTATGGTATTTGATGAAGAAAGAGGTCCAACAAAAACTACATTCTCTCCATCTATTGGTTCTATTTCATAAGAACTTGGAACAACCTTTAAATTAGCCCAATCAAAAATCTCTAAAACAGATTCTACCTTATTTAAATTATTCTCTTCTAAATACTTATTTACTCCTCCACTATACTCAGGATTGCAGGCGAAACTTTTTTTAACAGTGAAGCTAAATCCGGTAGCCACTTTTATACGTTCTAACTTAGCTGCAACAATAGCTGCTATTCTAAATTCTGTGTAAATGACATCTGGATTAAATTCTTGTATTGCTTTTCTAATGTAATGTACGTCATTTGCAAAAAATTCTTCATTAATTGCTCCTATAAAATTTAAAACCTCTTCAAAGCTATTCATAGTTTTTTCTTGCAATTTTTTTAATATATTCTTGTCGGTTATTTCAGAAATATCTAACATGGACGGAATAGGAGCATAATAATTTTTTACATTTTCTATACTATGATAATTAGGATCTTCTGCTGCACATAATGCCACTTCATGACCTCTCTTAATGAATTCATTTGCTAATAATATTGTTCTTGAAAAAGGACCTTTTGTTTCAACTATTGCTGACATGGGTGTAATTAAAACCCTCATGCTATTCACTCCTTTATCTATTTTTGATCAAACTAACCATATGTTAATTATACCACTTTATGGTAAAAACTGTATTGTTCAATTTTCAAAGAACTAATTTTTTATTTACTACGTCAAATCTACAATTTTAGAATTATGCATATTTATTTAATAAGTCCACATAATAAAATTACTCATTTACATGCGTAGAGCTTAAATTATTAAAGGTGGTTAAACTAATGAAAAGATCTGTCACTATTTTCATTATTCTTTTCTTTCTATTATTTAATATAAGTACTTCAATAGCTATTGCTGAAACTAAAACATTGACTCAAGGCATTTATAATGTAAGAGATTCCAACTTATTGATAGGATCTCCACTTACAGCAAGGATTACGCCTGCTAATAGTAGTGCCATAATTATAATTGTTGATTCTAATCAGGTAATACAGTCGCTAGTAAGATTAAATCCAAAAATTTCTCAACAAATCTTACCTCCACTTGATTATAATTACTCGATTATAATTTTCGGTAATGGCACTGTAGTATTGTCATAAATGGTACTTTTAAATTGTCTCCTTTTTATTTATTTTGCTACACCACTTCTACATTGAATGCAGCTCTGCATCCGTTAATAGTATTGCTCAAGTATTTAGGATATAAAAGATACCGCAAATTCATTTTTGAATAATACGGTATTTTTATATCCATCATTTTTATTAAATTTATTCTTTATTAGTACAACTTATTTTTCCTTAAAATTCTAAAGACTTTATAAAATCTTTACTTTGCAATATATTTAAGAATTTAATTATATTAAACGATTCATATATTCGTATCACAACTTTCAAATCAATTAATAAGGATTTTTCATCTCTTTTGCTCTTCAAATTAATTATAGTTATCTCATTACTTTCAAATATTTCTTGAAGAAATTTAATAGCATCTGGCTCATCCACAATCTGCAGCGCTAATGTCTCTGTCCTTGGAGATGATAAAAACTTAATTTTGCCATGTAAAAGTATTTGTCCCATTATAGTAATAGTAGTAGCTGCTATCCCAACAAAATAAAGCCCAGAACCTATAGCTAAACCTATAGCTGCTGTAGCCCAAACTCCTGCTGCAGTTGTTAATCCCACTATTGTTTGCTTTTGCATAAAAATTATCCCTGCACCAAGAAATCCAACTCCTGTGACAACCTGAGCTGCTATACGTGATGGATCAAGAGACATATTAGGCCATCCTATCTGATCTTGAAATCCATATTTCGATATAATCATTATAAGTGCTGCCCCTATAGCCACGATAAAATGCGTTCTAATTCCGGCCTCTTTCATTCGATTTTTTCTTTCATATCCAATAGACATCCCACATATTGCAGCAATACAGAGCCTTAACAAATAATCTAATTGCATTAAATACAGCTCATTCATATTTCATACTCCTTTCATTCTATTATCTTGGCTATATTAGAATATTATACCATATTTGAATTTAGCTACTATTTTATTTACATCATTATTCAATTTTTATCTCGTGCGTATTAAATTAATGTTAGTATAAATTTTACGAATTTCAAAATACAAATCTGTTATTGTAAATTCAAAATAAAAAATCTCTCGTATTATTAAAATACAAGAGACTTATTAGCTAGCCAATACTTCCCTAAGAACGAATTAATCTAGATTCATATTTTAATATATCTGTAAGATCACATCCTACTACTTCACATATTTTATCAATATGATCTAAATTTACTCTATTATTTAATTCATGATAGACTGCATAATATTTAATTTCATTTAACAAATCCTAAAGGATTATTTATTTAGCCCACTCTTTCAACGAGCATATTTTTCAACTTATCAATTTAAAAATACAACTTCCCAAACCAGCTTTACAGCTTACTTGGGAGCTATTGAATAGTATGAATTGCTAACATATACTATAGATATAAGAAATAAGGAGGGACGTAGAAATGAAAATCACTATCGAAAATATCCCTGCTGGATCAGAATCGGAAATAATAATAAGATGTAACGAGCCTGACGAATCATTACTCCAATTGATTTATTCGCTTAAATCATATTCTAAAAAGCTTATTGGATTTACAGATGCACATCATTAACCCTAAAGATGTATTCTATTTTGAATCTGTGGATAATAAAGTCTTTATTTATTGTAAACAAAAGATTTTTCAATCAAAACTTAAGCTCTACGAAATTGAGTCTGAATACGAAAACAGTGATTTTTTTAGAGCATCGAAATCGATAATTATTAATATTTCCAAAATAGAATCTGTTAGCCCAGTTTTCTATGGCAAATTTCAAGCATTACTACAAAATGGAGAAAAAATATTCATCTCAAGACAATTTGTTCCTGTATTCAAAAAGAAGCTAGGATTATAAGGAGGGATTATACAGAGTAATCTATTAATTAAATATGTTCTATCTGCTACTTTTATTTGTAGATTTTATCACTACATATATTCTATTAGTACATAATTTCCTCAATTTTAATAACACTATGTAATAAAAAACTTTCGTTTTTGTAACATTTTTCTTACTCTACAATATATTAACTAATATGGAAGGCAATAATTTTTCCATGTAGCGTTAATCTTTATGTGTATTAATAAAAAATTTATATTACCTTTCGTTTTTATAAAAAAGCAGTAGTCAGAAACTTCCTGACTACTGCTATTATATATCCATTAACATAAAAGAAATAAAGGGAATAGAAATTTCTCTCTACTACCTTTATTTTGAAATGCTTAAATGAATACCAAAGCAATCTTATTAATTGCCACAATTAAATTTTAATACATTTTAACAAAACTGTAAACTTTTCCTTCATATTAATATGCATGTATTTATACTGCTGACACTATCTTTAACTTGTAATATATTAATTTTATGTTAGTACTCACCAATTATATTTCTTAATCTTAAACAAACATGACCGCATATTTAACTTAAAAAGCAGTAGTAGGATTAATCCTAACTACTGTTTCGTTTATTCTATTTGATTATAGCTATACTTAGCAATCTAACATTTTTCAATTATATAATTCATTGTAACTGTAATTTTATTTAAATATCTTTAATTTTAAATATTATTATTCGATTTTAACATTTTTTATCTTCTGGTACATTAGTAGGATCTTCAATTA
>Ga0079104_1002059_pt1 | contig 11652 bp, 16 predicted proteins | sample MedtruBG_FD_76829 | JGI IMG/M metagenome (GOLD analysis project Ga0079104, IMG submission 76829) | Root nodule microbial communities of legume samples collected from California, USA - Medicago truncatula BG | ecosystem: Host-associated > Plants > Roots > Nodule | place: USA: California... | reverse complement strand
GCACATCAGCGGAAACGGTATAAATAAAATAAGGGGGAAATAATGATCAAAGCAACGTCGCGCGAGATATCGGGTCGTTACTTACAAGCAATTCAAGAGCTCGGCAAGAGAGCAGAACGAGGTGAAATCGTAGGAGATTTAGTGCGAAGGCACGTGAGGGGATGTGTGACTGAGTTGCGTGCCGCGGGTGTCGACACAGAAGAAATACGTTCGATATTCGACGCGTTAGAACCAGAGGTGGGGGACACTTCTGGATGGCGAACGCCTAAGGTCATCCAACTACTCGGGACTTCGAGATCCCACATCGAATTTCTTCTTTTCATCGAGGAAAATCACGCACCACCGTATGTTTCGGTCCACACGACCGCGGCAACGTTGCCAGGGGTGCCGACCGCCGCAGTGCACTCGCCGGTCCGCACGGCGAACGAAAACTACCGTTAGCCTCGCTGGTCCAATATTCCCCAGCCTCGCGGAGCACCTAACGCCGCCACGGTTCTTCATGTCTCTCTGAGAAGGCTCCGGCCGGATATGCCTTGCTTGCCGCCGTAGTCGGTCGCTGCTGGCCATGCTTTCATCAGCACCGCAGGATACGGCGTCAACATTGAACGCGCAATTTCCGGGTCCCCCGCATTCAGCCAAGAATCCCACTCGGCTCTTGGCACTATGACCAAACTGCGCTTCTCGTCGCCCGGCTTGTGGAAGTGCCTCATCACGGGGTGGTCATCGGCGTTGATCGTCAGCTGTGTGAACGAAAAGCTGAAGGCGCCCTGCTCTTCCTCCCAAGCCTTCCATAGCCCTGCCACGCAAAAAGGCTCATCGTCGGCCATGCCGATCGCCCAGCGCTGAGCCTTACCGCTTTCCCAGTTCGGCTCATAGAACCATTGCGTTGGCAGCAAGCAGGTTTGCGCCAGACGCCATCGCTTGGAGTAGCTACGCTTTTCGGCGATTGTCTCGACACGGGCGTTCATGGTCGAGAGTCGGATGCCTGGAGGTGCCTTGCGCTTCGGGATCATTCCGTAGGTGCCTAGAATCACCTCCCGCTCGCCGTGCTCGCCAGCGCGGATCACTGGCGCCGCATAGTCCTGCCACACTTCTTCTTTCCATAGCCCTAGGTGGTCCGCAGACACGCCACTCATCGATTCCAGCAACTCTGCACTGGTGGGTCTGTAGTTCCCGCACATGACATGCTCTCCTGCTCTTATAGGGAAAGCCCATTCTACGCATGCTTATCGGTCAAATTCCTCCGGCGGTCGCATTGTCAGCCTTTCGACTTTCGCTTTCGGGAAGTCTCTGGCCCAGTCAGCCTTCCGCTTCACGATCAGAGGCTCCTTCTCCAATATGGCACGCAGTTCCTTCATGCCAGCTCCACTCGTGTCCGAGTAAGCGCCCTCCATCAACGAAATGACTTGATTGGTTTTGAGCAATACCCAATGCAGTCGTGATATCTCCCTCAATAGCGCCAGCGTTTCGGCATCGCCGGCCGCCCTCGCCTGATCCCGCACTGCCACCAGGTATTCCATGGGCAACGGCTCCCAATCGCAACGCCCTGTTCTCTGTACCACTTTCTACCTCGCGTTCGAGAGCGCTCCCAAGTCAGCGGATGACGCGCCCCAATACTGTACATAAAAACAGTATATCAAATGCCCGGAAAATCTCTACGAAACAAAGAAAACCCGTGACCCACGTGGAAGGACAGTGGCCGGATCTTGTGACCGTACCAACGCAAATATAGCCAAGCTTAATGAAGCTTAGACGAATACCGCCTTCACGGATGAGCACCATTACATCGAGTTTATTTTTACAAATTTTAAAAAAGGTAGGAAAAATCCTACAAATAATTCCTGATACATGGGATTATTGCTATCAAAGACGCGGTATTTTTTGCTCTAGTCCCACCCCCTAAAGCGAGGAAAATCAATATGTTAGATAACAAAAAAGGCGGTTTGGTCCCGACCCCGGCGCAAATCGAAATGTTTCATGTCGAGAAACAAATCGAGATTGACGGCATTGAAATGGGGGTGCTCGAAAATGGTATTCCGTATTTGACGGAGAGCGGGCTCGCACGCATGTGTGGGGTGGATCGAAAAGTGCTAAACCGCCTAGCTGCGAATTGGACTGATGAGCGTACCAAACCTCGTGGCAAAGTCATCACTCAATTACTTGACCAGTCTAACTACGCAGAAGACTCATTGTTTTTGCGGTCGGAGCACAACGGAAGTCCCATCAATGCATACACGGAACCTGTGTGCCTTGCGATGCTGGAATACTATGCGTTTATGGCGGAGGAAAAACGCGAGCAAGCCACTAACGCGTTCCGTGCGCTCGCACGGACAAGCTTTCGAACATTCATTTACGGCGCAGTAGGCTACAACCCAGAACAGCGTGTTTTGGATCGCTGGAAACATTTTCATGACAGAGTCGACCTGAATCTCGATTCAGTTCCGGATGGCTATTACAGCATTTTCAAAGAAATTGCTGGAATGATCGTCACCCTTATCCGGGCAGAGGTTGCCATCAGCGATAAAGTAATTCCGGATCTTTCAGTGGGCAAAACCTGGTCGGTGCATTGGAAAAATCAAGGATTTGCTCAGCAATTTGGCGAACGGGTTAAGTATGACCATAACTATCCAGATTATTACGCACAAGCCCTTTCAAATCCCCAAGAGGCGTGGGCGTATCCCGACGCCTCTCTTGCTCAATTTCGTAGCTGGTTCAAGTCTGAATACATAACGAATAAATTCCCTGCGTACATGCTCAGGCAATCAACATTAGGAAAAATTGGCCATAATGTGGCAAAAAATGCCCTAACGGCAGTTATTGGAAACAGAATCGGATATGACAAAAACACCTCGGTCTGAGGCGGCTACGGGAAAGGGTCTCTATCCATAGAAGCGGCCTTCGCCACCGCCCGCTGCCGACGGCCCAGAGACTTAACTTAGGCCGGTATATAAAGATCAACCTTTAATTCCAGAGATTACTTCCGACTGGACGATCTCCAGCCACACAGCCGCGCGCCGATGACATTGTGGGCAAGGATCGCGTCGGCGGTACCATCCGTCAGCACGTCGGCCTTGCTCACGTAGATCGGTTTGGCCCAAGCGCAGCCGTTGTCCACGATCACCGGAGCGGCATCAGCCTTAGTCTCGGCTCCAGGCGTCGCGCAGCTTTGCAGCAGAATCGCCAGCAGGAGCAGCGGCAATAGTGTTTTCGACATCAGTTCTCTCCTTGACGGCCGTCGCGCCCGACTGGGCGGCAGCGGCCTGTTTCTCGGCGTCCTGCTTCTTCACCTCGGCGACCTCCTGCTTGGCCTGGGCCTTGGTCTTTTCGGCGCTCTGTTTGAAGATGATCGCCAGGACGGCGCCGCCAGCGGCCAGTAGGTATGGCCATGCTTTGAGGATGAGATCGATCATGGCGCCGGCCTTATCTCGATAGTGATGGTCTCACTAGTTGCTTGCAGCTTGGCAAAAAGCCGGTCGAATGCCACTTTGCTCTGCCCCAGCCAGCCGGGCGTCGGCGAATCGCCCACCAGGATGCAGCCATCGGTATCGGCCGCCTTGTTGCCGGTGTGAATCCGTATGCCATCGAATCTTGGCACGTTGATCAGCAACGGTAGTTGGCGCTGGAATCTGGGAGACCAGTTTATGATCACCTGATAGGTGCCGGCCGGAATGGCGGTCTGGCCATAGACCTTGACCCCGGGCCGGCGCACGATGTCTTCGAGCGTGAAGCACTCGAACTTGCCACCGATGAATAGCTGGCCAGGCGTGCTGTCTTTTTCGCCCTGGCCACGTTGCAGCAACAGCTTCATGGCTGATCCTCCTTCGGCTTGCGCTCGATCGTTGTGTATCGCAGCCCCAGGAAAACCAGCCCGAACAAGGTATAGGCGATCCATTGCTGCACGTTCTGCGGGATGGCGGCCTTCAAATCCGGCGGCATGCTCGCCCAGGCTTGCGCGATCAACGGCCCGGTGCCGACCACGGTCGTGAAACACAGGCTGGCAATCACCGTGCCTTTGCGGTGCAGCCGGCGCCACCCCTCGGCCAGTCCAATTCGAAAATTCATTTTGTCCACCTCTTGATTTCCGGCCGTGCGCCGGCGCTGTTCTGGATCAACATGTCGCGCAGCTTGTCGAGCTTTTCTCCCTGCTCTTTCATGCCAGCGGCGACCTGGCCCCACCGGTCTTTGTTGTCAGCCCTGTCGGCCTGGGCCGCTTGTTCGATGCGCGTCATGCGCTCGTCCTGCGCTGAGTCTTTATTTTTTGTGTCCAGCTTCAGCTCGCGGACATCGCCAACGAGTTGGAACCATGCGATCACCATGGCTATGGCTGCGCCAACCAAGCCACCGCCCAGCGCCTGCACGCTGATCCTCGTGTCGAAAATGCGCGGCCGGCGCCCTTCCTCGATGTCTTTCGACATTCATCCCCCAAAAATGAAAACGCCCGCACGCGGCGGGCAAGATGCTCTGCTTGGCTGGCGCTATGCGGGTGCCGCCGGCCATTCGATGGTGGCCGGATACCCCGATTGCAACTGAATCCGGTTCAGGGCTACCCGGTATTGCTTCAAGACCGTGAGCTGCGCCTGCTCGGCGCCGCTTGCCATGTCGAGATCGACCGCGTCCTGCAGCGGCGCGATTGCGGCGGTTGCCAGGGCCAACAGGCGATCGCGTTCGGCAGCGGCCAAAGCGACCAGGCGGGCGCGCTGCTTCACGGCATCCAGCACCCAAGCGGCACCGTCCCACACCGTGTCTGTGCCAGGCGCAATATCAGTAGCACCGACATCCGCCGGTACCACGTTGATATCGGCTTTTTCCAGAAAGAACTTTGCGCCGGTACCTGTCTTGTACAGTCCGACGCCGCGCCAGTCCGGATATACCATCCAGTCGCTGCCGTCCGTAACTTCGCCATCGCGGTTGCCTTCGAAGCCGAGCAGGAAAACAGCTTTCTCACGAGCCTTCGTGGTCGGTGGCTCTTTGAAAAGTGCGTTTGCCGGGCGCAACAGCTTGTCCGCTTCGAGCGGCGAAAATTGGGCCTCGACTGGGCCGGTGTATTCCCCTGTCATAGGGTCAAATGAATGTGCAGTTCCGATCATGGGATACCTTATGCAAAACGAATGTATATGCGCATACGCACGCCCGCAGCGAAGTTGGCTGAGCCGCCGGTAAATCCGGTAACTCCAAGCCCATCTGCCTCTGCTGGAGCGATATTTGAGCCGGGTGCAACCCCCGACCCTGCAGTGCGGAATGTTGTGTGGCTGTGACCGATGACCTGGCCGACCGTGGTGGTGCCCTCATTTCCAGCCGCCTGAACGACCGCGTAATCAGGTGGGGCATTCGGCACGTTGAATGTGCTGAGATCATTGGCGCAGCCCCATGGCGCATTGATTGCGGTATGTACCCCTAACTGGCCGCCGGTCGTGGCGATAGCAGCACCGCCCACCGTCGCACTGAGCTGAAAGGCGTCGGCGGTCAGCCCGGCCGCCATGACGTAGTAGGTCGTCCCCGCCACAAGACCGGTTGGCAGCGTGCCGGTCGTGCTGAATTTCACTGGCCCGTTGGCGAGCAAGCCATGCCCGGCCCAACTGACCACACCTGTCGAAGCAATCGAGATCGTCGCACCGACCTTGTAGCGCACCATCTTCGCAAACAGTGCGCTGTAGACCGTGGACGACACGGCGGCTCCATTGCACAGGATGCCGTAGGAGGGATTTGAAGCCATCGGCCAAGAGAAGCTCTCGCCGATCATTCCAGATCCACCAAGGGGCGCATACAGCGCATCCGCCTGCCCCTTGGTCAACGCATGACGCGATGCTACGGCTGGTGCGATCTGCAGGGCTCCACCCGCGCAATGCGTCAGAATCCAGGCACCCGCTCCAGCATTGGCCGAACCGAGATACACAAGCGTCGCGATCGAGCCCATCAGCAGCTCGCCGCCCTGCAATGGCTGCAGCCCCAGCCCATAGATTGGCTTGGCGGCAAGGCCATCGGGAGCATATGTCGATGGACCAGCATTCGAGTGACCGATCACGATCCGCTGGGTCACCCCTGTGACGATATCTGGCGCCAATGGATCCGCATTGACGGCTGAATAGGAATTTGCTGCTCCGCCGGTATCGCTTAGTATCGGAGTGCTCTGGGCATACCGCTTCACAGCCTGCTGAAGCTGAGTAAAGCCATTCTTGCTCAGCGCCAGACCAGCTCCGGTGATAGCGTTGATCAACTCCAACATCAACATGTTGAGGAATTCAGCCGGCACGACGGTAGGCGCCAGGCCAGTGCCTGGATTGCCGTCGGTAAAAAAGCCAGCCGTACCGACGGCAGTAGACGCCGGCAGCGTCGTCGACGCTGTCGGATGGTCAATTTGATACATGCATTACCTCACTCGTAGATGAATTGCAGAATGGTGTGTGCCGGCTTCACGCGCCTGAGCTCGCACTCCAGAACAGTGTTTTGCCAAGTAGCCAGGGGCTCGCCGGCCGCTGACTGCCCAGCGGAGAAACGCACCAGGGAGATCAGGGGCGCTACGATTGCCCAGGTATAGGCCCAATCCTCACCACCCACCGGATCGCCCGCGCAGCTCTGCCCGCAACGGAACGGCGCGTATTCCTTCGTCTTGACCTTGTACCCAAGATCTTCGGCGAAGCTGATGAAATATGGGATGGACTGGCCGCCACTATTTACGAACCGTGCGACCACCTGGGCGCGCCGTTGCTGCAGCGTTGGCGACTCCCCCGCGCATGGGTCTGGAAGTCCCAAAGTCAGCTCCCACTCCGGCAGCAGTTCGACCGTGCTGGCTGGATTGGCATCGCTCAAGAGATTCAAGGCGCGTGCCGCATGTCGAGCAAACGTCGATGCCAATCCAGAAAGCGTTCCAGTGAGAACGGCCTCGGTATCGCGCGGCCACGCCAGACCGGGTGGCAAAAGCCCCTGAATCGCGTTCAGGAAGTCCTGTTTTGTATAGGCCGGAATTCTCATGACCACCTCACAGGTACGAAACGTCACCCACTGTGGGCAAGTATCCCAGTGGGCTCGTGACGTTCTCAGGGATCACGGTGGACACACCGTCGATAACGCCGGAAATCTCCGTGATCACGCCGCCAGCAGCCGCCGCGATGCCGCTGAGCGCGCCCTCGATCTCTGTGCTATCAACGACCCCGTTCTTCGGCGACCCATTGCGCACCATGACATCGATCAGCGCAGCCCTGATCGCTGACCGTGTTTCAGTCCTTGCCATCGACAGGCCACTCACCTTGAAATTCAGGGTATGCGGGAGAGGCGTGCACAGATACACCAGCGCCGTGGCTGGCCTCAGCGGATAAAGCGCGTTTGCGACTATGAGTTGATCGCCGGTGGCCTTGGTGGCGCTGCGTTTCTCAGCGGTCGCGACACCATTCGTACCCTGCGGAAATCCCGAATGCGCATTTTGGACGTCGTCCATCATGAAATAGACCACCACCGTCCCGGCGCCGAAGCCAAGCCCATTTGTCCATGCGCGAGTTACACCCGCCTGGGCGGTGGCCCATGTCGCATAGTCATCTTCGGCTCCGCCCTGCGGCGACGACTGAAACGCCGCCATCACACGCCCAGAAAAATCGTCCTGCGCTTCGACATCTGCGCCGCCGACGCATGCGGACGTGGCCAGCCCGGTCGACTGCACGCCGTCGATTGCGGTCGCGAGGGTCAGCTTGGTGCCGGCGTCGCAGTTGCCCGCCTCGCCGGCGTCGACCGCCTCGATCGAGACTACAATTACACCGCCCGAAGCTCTAGCAGAGCTGGTGGTCGTGTAGGAGACACCGTCGCCCCGCACTAATTGCACGCCCGCATCGATGGCGCCAGAGGTCGCCATAAATGACACGCTTGGGCTGGCTGCTTTTTTTGCATTCTTCTGATACACCTTCTTCAAGGCGCCCCACCCTGCCAAATACTCATCGGTAGCGGTCCACGGCACCGCCTGCTTCGCGATGTAATCGAGGTAGCCGTAGACCAGATTGATGAAGCCGGCCAGCAGCTTGCCAATGATCCGCAGGGGCGAGAAACGCAGAAGCGCATCCGTGCCATCTTGCGCGGCCTCGATGTCGTTTTTGGCCTGCTCCTGCAACTCATTTAGGGTCGGTCGGTTATATGCCATCAGCCTGCTCCCTCGATATTCCAGCCTAGTTCCTGCTGCACAATGCTGCCATCTGGCAGATAAGCGACGATCTTCGCCCCAAGGAAACTGCGACGCACCCAAGTGACTGCGATATCGAAGCGACTTACGACCTTGTCATCGATCATCCACTGGAAGGCCTCCGCCAAGTAGTCGTAGGCCCGCTTGAGCGTTTCGTCGGACTGCTTCGCGCGGCGCAACAGCCAAAGGCGTGACCCGATCGGATAATCCTCGCCGGCATCGGCCCACCATCCCCGCGGATTAGCGGTCCCGTCCGGAATTTCGTCGTCCGGCGATGCAACTCGGTCAGTAAATGCGCTGATAAGCATTTGGGTTGTGATCGGACTTCCCGTCGCCAGGCCTGCGCCGATCACCTTCCAATCGCCGCGATTGCTGGACGAGTCCCAATAAACTGCAATATCTGCCATCGTTCGCCCACTAAAAAACCCGCCGTAGCGGGTCTTGTTGTTCTTTCTGCCGATCAGGCCTGCTGGTTCGGCTTCTTACTTGTCACGGCGCCAAGCCCCGTTTGAATACCCGTTACCGGATGGTCGTGGCCGTCGTAGGTCTCGCGCATCGCCGCCATGGACTTTCCGCCAGCGTCGGCGTTGTCGACGATGTCGCCGCCGGCCTTGATCCGTCCGCTCACTTCAAGCTCGGCCGTGTTCAGTGAAACCTTGGTTTCCGCATTGATGGTCACGGTCGGCGCATTGTTCAGCGATACCGGTAGTCCGGCCGCTTCGATCACCAAGCCGCCCTGACTCAGGTAGATCCGGATTCCAAATTGGTTGTATGCAACCGATTCACCAGGGGCGAGGCCACGCGGTCGAGACGCCTGGTGATTGGTTGCGATTACCGCGCCGTTTCCTCGATCACCATTCAAAAAAACGGCAATAAGGTCCGAGTCAGCCGGTGCATTCGACGAAAAGCCAAATCGACCGAGGTGTGGCAAGTTGTCGATGGTCTCTTGATTATTGAATTTTCCCTGCACCTGCTGGACCGGGCCGCCGTCATCCGTAAGCCGGACACGCCCCCGCGATAGCGATCGCTGGATGCGGCTTAGAAGCCGATTTAAGAAATTCTCGTCCATGCTCAAAAAGTAATCTGCGATGTGTCGATCAAATTCGACTGGTAGAGCGCGATAGGCTGCACGTCGAAGGCCTCGCGGGGCATGATGACCAATTCTGCCGTCGTTCCGCTTTGGCCGCTCTTGATAAAGTCCACAGACACGATGAGCCAATTCACAGGCGCCTTCATTTTCAACGAGGGAAGGAATACCGGGACCAGCTTATTGGGCTCCCACAGGCTTCCCGCGCTGTCACGCCATGTATCCGTGGTGATCTTGATTACCTCGCTTTCGCCGATGCGGTGATTCATTTCCCAGATTGCGCGCCGCATCGCCAGATCCTGGAATCCCTGCGTCGCCTCGGCAATAATGTGGCGCTTTCGGTTGCGGTTTACACCAACGTCGCCGAATCCACCTATCAGATTCCCGCCATCGCCACCGTCCAGCGACGGCCAAATGCTGGAGATAAACGCCGTATATTCCGAGAATCGGCGGTCAGCGCTGTACTGAATGGAAGCCGCCTCGACATTTTCTCCCTCGACAAACCCTGAGGCCATTTTCCCAGTGCCCGCACGGGCCAGCACGAGGTCTCCGTGCGCATTCTCGAAGACCATCAACTGACTATAGCGAGCGACACGGTCGATGATGTCGTAGCCGCTTTCTCCGATCATCAGATTCAACTGCGGCACGCGTACCAGCCCCTCCTCCGTACAAATCACCTTGATCGGATGATTCTCGCCCGTGCGTGTATTTAAACCGTATGGCTTAACGAGGTTTTCCGCCAGGTCTTTGACGGTGACATTAGAGAACTGTCCCCCGGGCCATTCGGCGCTGGCATCGGCTAGATCCATACACTTGCCGCGCCCGGAAAGCTGGATGGAATGGTTACTACCGGACATCGAAGTAAAATACCGGTCGATGTAGCCAGCCACCATGATGTCTTCGCCGCATCGAAACTCAGCATAGTCGCCGGGTTCGACACGGAGAAGCGCATGCTCCAATGGGTAGGCCTCGGTCAGACTCAATTCGAATTGATTGGGGAAGGTCTGAATCCCTTGATGCACTCGGATATCTGTCCATCCTGAGATTTCCTTTCCGGATGCCCTCAACTTGATGTCGTCTTTATTCATATATGAAATCGTTCGTATTTTTTATAGGTACGCTATTAGCGGTGCCGGTTCTATCCGAGCCCTATCAAACAGCCTCCGACTACCCGCCATTCGTGTGCACCTCAGGCGAGGCCGCATTTCAAGCGCAAAAAGCGAAGGATGTTGGCTACAAACTCTCAGAGTCCGGTGTGTGCCGACCAATCACCAGCAAAACAAAATTCAAGGTATTGGAGCGCACTGCAGATAAAAACCAATACTTTTATAGAATCCAGCTGCTTGAAGAACCCCAACCCGAACCGGAGCTCTTTATAAGCGGCTTCGTCAACGCGCCTCAGGATCCCGAGGCGAACTTAGCGGCGCGCCAGGCAGAGCTAAACAAATTGCCGATCGGCTGCACCCTACCCACCGGCGGCCAGATGAATCGCCTGGAACGCGGCAAAGATGGTCAAGTTTTGATGAAGAAATACATGGTCCGCAGCGAATGCCGGGATGGCAAGATGGTGCAGACCACCACGCCAATAGAGTGAATTCCTCAGTCCGACAGGGCTCGAAAATCCTGCGGCATGAATGCCGGGTGCACAGGTTGCGCCTGGCGAATCAATTCGGTTGCACGAGTGGAATCACGGTATAGGCGCTGCGCCAAGGAATAGGCGTTCAGCGAGCCATTGAACGAAAAATCCGTCATCGATGCCAGCTTTGCTCCTCGCGAGTTCATATCCTTGATCACTGCTGCACGCAGCCCGATCAGCGCGACATAGCTCTCATCATCGCCGGAATCACCCGCTACTTGGATCTCCGCTGCAATCAGCTCTGCAACCTTGTTTCGAATAGCGATCGCGTCATCCGATGAAGCTGGCTGATACGTTCCCACCGTGCTAGCGAGCTCTGCGAGGGCCGTTCGGCGCAGAAGCGCGCCCATTGCGGTCTGCACCGAAGCCATGGCCAGCCCGGTCTGCGACGACGTAGTGGGGTCTGCTGGCTGATATTGCGCCAGGTCGGATAGTAACCGCACCCCGTCTGCCGGATCGCTTGCTGTCGAGGCCAGCGCCTGAGCTAGCGCCGTAGCTGCCACACCCATACGAACGCTATCCGCCGGCGTGGCGGCCGCGACCGTGAGTGCATCTCCAGCGCTTGCGACAGCAGCCCGATTTGCAGTATCAGCCGCCAGAAGCTGCGCGGCTGTAGTACCTCTAGGTGCCGGAGCATTCTTGGCGCTGTAGCCGGAATTGGCACCGCCAAATAACGTTCCGAAATTTCCACCTAACGTCGAAATCGAACGGAAGATGCGCCGGACATCATTGACCAGCCGAACCGCCCTCGTATACCAGCCGACAGCG
>Ga0079104_1002058_pt1 | contig 11653 bp, 9 predicted proteins | sample MedtruBG_FD_76829 | JGI IMG/M metagenome (GOLD analysis project Ga0079104, IMG submission 76829) | Root nodule microbial communities of legume samples collected from California, USA - Medicago truncatula BG | ecosystem: Host-associated > Plants > Roots > Nodule | place: USA: California... | reverse complement strand
CGGGGTGGCCCGTTATTTCCCCTGGCAGTTTGGCGTCGATTACGATCGTATCGGCATGGGAAGCGGCCAACCGGTATGGGATGAACAGCTTGCCGTGCGGAGTCTGTTACGTGCGCAGCAGAGGACAAATTGGGTCATCGTATCGACCGGAATGTTCACCAGCTATCTTTTCGACCCCGGCTTTGGGGTGGTTGAGCGGGAGCTCCACAGGGTTAATGCACCGGGGAGTGCTGACTATTCGGTCACCCTGACCACGCCCGAAGATATTGGTCGACTGACGGCGAAGATTTTCTTCCAGCGGCCACGGATCGACAATGACATTATTTATATCGCAGGGGATAGCATTACTTACCGTCAGTTGGCTGAACTGCTTGGTGAGCATGACCGATGTGCTTATACGCTGGTGGTCGAGGATCATCAGGCTTTGCAAGATGCTGTGACTGCGTCACCTGAAAGTCTCACCGCGGCCTACCGACTGGCGTTTGCCCGTGCTGATGGTGTCTCTTGGGATAAAGCGAAAACCTACAATGCTCGGCAGGGTATTGTGGTGACGGATGTTCGGGGATGGCTGAAACAACATTGCCCCGACGTTTAATTAATCACTGCCGGCATTGTCGGCAGTCTTAAGGGCAATTTATAGCTATATTTATTTACCGAAGTTGATGATAATCAATTTCCATTTTTTTACAAAACAAAAACAATAATAACTTTATTTAAACAAGCTGAGTTCAAGTTATTTCCCCTGGTGTTTTTTTAACTTAAAAAACCATCTGTTTGTGATCGCTATCCCTCAATGAAAATGAAAATAAGTTAACTATTAACCTTCTTAACAATAATAATGAGGTTAGCATGTTATTTACCATTCAACTTATTGTCATACTGATCTGTCTATTTTATGGAGCCAGAAAAGGTGGGATTGCACTGGGGCTGCTCGGCGGTATTGGATTAATCATCCTGGTTTTCGTTTTTCATTTACCGCCCGGAAAACCGCCGGTTGACGTTATGCTGGTTATCATCGCCGTGGTGGCCGCATCGGCGACGTTGCAGGCATCCGGTGGGCTCGACGTGATGCTGCAGATTGCCGAGCGTATGCTGCGCCGCAATCCTAAATATGTTTCCATCGTCGCTCCCTTTGTGACCTGCATTCTGACCATTCTTTGCGGTACCGGGCATGTGGTATACACCATTTTGCCGATTATTTATGATGTGGCAATCAAGAATAACATTCGCCCGGAAAGGCCGATGGCGGCCAGTTCTATCGGGGCACAGATGGGCATTATAGCCAGCCCGGTATCCGTCGCTGTGGTGTCGCTGGTCGCCATGTTGGGTAATTTTACCTTCAATGGCAAGCACCTCGAGTTTCTCGATCTGCTGGCCATTACTATTCCCTCGACCCTGTGCGGCATTCTGGCTATTGGTATATTCAGTTGGTTCCGGGGTAAGGATCTGGATAAGGATGAAAAGTTCCAAAGCTTCATTTCAGACCCGGAAAACTATAAATACGTTTATGGCGAAACGGCAACATTACTGGATAAGAAATTGCCCACCAGTAACTGGGTGGCTATGTGGATTTTTCTGGCTACCATAGCTATTGTTGCGCTATTGGGCGCTTTTTCTGAACTACGGCCATTAATTAATGGGAAACCACTTTCCATGGTATTGGTCATCCAGATGTTTATGCTGTGTGCAGGTGCAGTAATTATTATCGCGACCAAAACGAATCCGGCCAATATCTCAAAAAACGAGGTTTTCCGTTCAGGCATGATTGCCATAGTGGCGGTTTACGGTATTGCCTGGATGGCCGAAACCATGTTTGGTGCGCATTTGGAAGAGATAAAGTCCGTACTGGGAACCCTGGTTAAAGAGTATCCCTGGGCCTACGCTATCATTTTGCTGCTGGTTTCCAAGTTTGTTAACTCCCAGGCCGCTGCACTTGCAGCCATCGTCCCTGTCGCATTGGCTATCGGTGTTGATCCGGCCTATATCGTAGCTTCTGCCCCCGCCTGCTATGGCTACTATATTTTACCCACCTACCCAAGCGATCTGGCAGCTATTCAGTTCGATCGCTCCGGGACAACCAACATCGGACGGTTCGTCATCAACCACAGTTTCATCATGGTGGGTTTGATAGGGGTTTCCGTATCCTGCGTGATGGGTTGGGTGCTGGCCGCGGCCTACGGGTTCTTATAACGGGGGGCGTAGCGCTGGATAATACTGTTTGTTGATGAGTCACTATTTTTCTTAGATGTGAAATGCAAAAAACCCGCTCAACGCGGGTTTTTTATCACTAATGCTTAACTGCTCAGGCTGGTGCCTTCATCGCTATCGTAAGTCTTAGTGAGGTTATCGGCGATTAAAGCGCGATAACATTAACAGCAGATGGGCCTTTAGCGCCGTTCTCAATCGAGAACTCTACTTTCTGACCTTCATCCAGGGTTTTAAAATCGCTGCTCTGGATGGCGGAGAAATGTACGAAGACATCTTTGCTGCCATCTTGTGGAGTGATAAAGCCGAAGCCTTTGTCAGCGTTAAACCATTTTACTAAACCAGTCATTTTGTTAGACATAGATATATCCTTTTCATTTTTTGAGCCACTCAACGTGGCGAACATGGCCTGTTTTGCAGATTTTTACTTATGGGGCACTTAGGAGGAGGCTCATGAAGAAGGGTATCTAGAGATAACGCTTGAACTGAGAACTGCTTTACTAAAACTGCTTTCATAAGGTCTGTGTTCCAAACCGATGCCGCCATAGTAGGCTTGGTTTGATTTATTAAGCAAGGATTAATTTCCTTAATGTCATTGGCAGGCCAATATTTCCTTGGTGCCGCATGAGGGATAATGACAGGACTCAGGCTGTGTGGCAGGCATCTTTTATCGTCATGTGGCTGATGCATAAAAGATAAAAGCCCTGACAATGGTTGCCAGGGCTTTTAAGGTACTATCGACTTCAAATTTAACATTAATGAACTTACTGATTTCTTACTACTAAGCTTCTATCGTAAATGTACATGTTTATCACAGATAATATTGGGCGAACTAAAACCTCCCCTATATTTACCAGTTTACGTTTATCATCAATCCTAATAGATATTCAAAGATTGATGGCTTAACCAGGTACATCTCCCCTCGCGATATAGACTCTTTGATGCGTGGCCTCACTTCTATTGCGATCTGTTGCACTAAACTGAAGAATCGCAAACAAAAAACAATTAGAACATGGCCTTACATCATCGCGTGTTGGTACACACCCTGCGATTGTAGGTACTGACTACATGGCCTGAAAGCGTCATCAATAGAGAATGTTGCTTATCTCGATACTGATGCCCATACAAAAAATACTTCGTGGCCTTTATCGCAAAAATAACTGTAATAACTAACCTTTAATACTTTTACCATTATCAACAAGCTATTATTACGCTGTTGATGATTACTAATCTACTGGTTTTTTAAGGGGTGTCAATACTGTTTTTAATAACATGTTTTTAATGACATGTCTTTATTAACAGTATTCATAATAATCATCGACTAAGCATCATGGAACGCTTATTTTTCAGCCTCAAATCTTGAGTTTTAGGAGGTTTATTATGCTTGAAATTCGTACAGTGGCGGTAGGGTGAAACTTATTTTTTAATTAATTAATGAAAACAAAATTATAGTGGAACAGCAGAGAATGGCAGTGTCTGACATAGCCCGCTGCAGAAGCAACGGGCTGGTTTTGATGCTATCAGGGCTTGGCGATAAAGCGGGCCAGCCGTTGGTTCAATTGACTGTTCTCTTTACGTAAATGCTCAATTTCTTCCAGCAGCGTCAGCGTTACCGCAATTCCGGGCCAATCCAGAGCCAGCTCGCGATGCAACTGCTCAGCGCGATGGAAGGTGATTAATGCACGATCGTCAAAGATCCAGTCTTCAGTCTCGGGATCGCGCGGTTGAATCACACCCAGCCCGACAATTTCCGTCAGCTCATCCTGTGAAACTCCGGTGTGCAGGCAAAACTCGGTAATGGTGAAAGTTACTGTTACGTTAGCCATTTTGCTTACTCCAGTCTTTGCGCGGATCGAAGCTCTGCTGGGCTTCTGCCAACTGTTGCCACAGCGCGGCGCTTTTTTCGTCCGGCTTCGGTGGCATCATGACCTTGATCACGGCATACAAATCCCCGGTTTCTTTTTTGCCGACCAGGCCTTTTCCCTTGATGCGCAAGCGCTGCCCGGTTTGGCTACCGGCAGGAATGGTCAACAGGATACTGTCTTTCAGTGTGGGTACCGGCACTTTGGCACCGAGCGCTGCTTCCCACGGGGCGACTGGCAGCACGATCTCCAGATTGTGACCGACGATGTCGAACAATGGATGCGGAGCAATGCGGATGATCAGATAGAGATCGCCGCTGGCGCCACCGTCAGTTCCTGGTCCGCCCTGGCCCTTAAGACGAATGCGTTCGCCATCGCCAACGCCGGCGGGGATTTTCACATTAAGGGTTTTAGGAATTTCCTGCTCCACCATGCCGAAAGCGTTATATACCGGCAGGCTATAGCGAATGGTACGGGTTTGCTCGGCCTGGGTTTCTTCCAGGAAGATAGCCACTTCCATTTCAACATCCTGGCCGCGCATGCCCTGGCGTCGTTGACGATGTTGTTGGCCACGGGCATGTTCGCCGAACATGGAGGAGAAAATATCGGAAAAATCTTCGGCGTTATGAGCACTGCCATGCTGCGTCTGGCGGCCAAAATTGGGATCGTTGCGGTGCTCTCGCAGTTGATCATATTCGGCACGGCGTTCGTCGTCTTTCAGCACTTCATAGGCTTCGGCGACCAGTTTGAACTGTTCCTCGGCATTCGATTCGGTGCTGACGTCGGGGTGATATTTTCGTGCCAGTCGGCGATAGGCAGTTTTGATTGCCTTGAGATCGTCCGCCGGCTTAACCCCTAAAATGGCATAGTAGTCCTTGAATTCCATAGCGTTATCATCTCACTTCAATCTTTCGTCAGGGGGATAGTTGAACCTGTATTGGGTGAAACTTTACTCTTAGTCGGGCTGTTTGTCGTTGATGTCCCGATGTCATCAGGCGGTTTGGCAACCAAAAAGCGGAGCCGGGTGGCTCCGCTGCGGGATCACGCCCGTTTCAGTAGTCGGGCAACCTGGAACAGGCTGAAAGAGCTGAACAGCATTTCAATGCCGACGATGGTAGTCACCAACAGCACCGACGTCACGGGATCGGCGCTCAGCAGCAGCCAGGCAATCGCCAAATCCAGAACGCCAATCACCAATTGCAACCAGCTTCCTTTAACTTCACGCAGCTTATAGCCGGCGATCAGACGAGCAATCCCACCCAGCGCAAACAAGGCGGCGAGATAAATTGCCATGGCGAAAATGCCCACCGCCGGGTTGGTGATAAAAACGTAGCCGATAATCAGGTAAGCCACCCCGAGCAGAATGCCGCCGATCATCGGCCAGGTATTTTGCAACCGGTTGGCAACCATGGCGAAAATCAGACCGAATCCACTCAGCAACAAGAAAATCCCCACGACCATACTGATCGCCGCGCCGGAGGCGAAGGGGCTGAACAGGCAGAAAAGGCCGCCCAATAACAGCAGTAGTGAGATGATTAACAGCGGGGTGCGTTGTTTCTTTAGGCTCTGTTCGTCGATGTTCAACGAATGAAGATGATTCATATTTAACATGATGTAACTCCCTTGTTTTGAATGTCCTGTACTGTTCACCACTGAGTATAGTGGAACACGCCGCCTTGAGGATGATGCATGGCTGCGGTGTTTTTCCTCCGGTACCAAAAAGAGCCTCGCAGGTGGATTACATAAGGTTTTTCATGGCATACGTGCCAGAATAGAGATAAAACCGATGCCGCTATGCTGACCGAGATAATAGATATCCGATGATGGCTCCTTCCCGCTTACTGAAATTTCTGCTGCCTTATCTTTGGCCTAAAGATAACCCTAAACTGCGTTATTACCTGGTTATTGCCTTTGCTTTCATGGTGATTTCCAAGGTCAGTATCACGCTGGTGCCGCTGGCATACAAAGCGATGATCGACGCCCTGAGTGGCGAAACCGCCAAAATGCTGGCCATCCCCATAGGATTGATTTTGGCCTATGGCGTGGCGCGCATCGGTGGGGCGTTATTTGAAGAGCTGCGCAACGTGATGTTTGTGCATGTCAGCCAGAATGCCACCCGATTACTGGGGCTGCGGGTTTTCAGACAGTTGCACGCGCTGAGCCTGCGCTTTCACCTGGAGCGCCAAACCGGCGGGTTATCGTTATCGATCGAACGCGGTACCCAGGCGGTGGCAACGGTGCTTTCGCGGCTGCTGTTCTCCATTTTCCCCATTTTGTTCGAAATCACCCTGGTCGCGGTGATCATGTGGCATCTGTTAAACGGTTGGTTTGCACTGGCCATTTTGCTGACGGTCGGCTGCTATATCCTGTTTACCGTGATGGCGGTCAGTTGGCGTAGCCGCTTTCGGCGCGAGCTTAATCAGGCGAATGCCGATGCCGATGCCAATACCAAATCTATCGACAGCCTGCTCAATTATGAGACGGTAAAATACTTCGGTAACGAAGACTTCGAGGCCGAGCGTTTTAATATGTCGCGCCGGCTGTATGAATATGCCGCCATCAAGAACCAGTTCAGTTTTACCGCTCTGAACCTCGGGCAAACTGCCATTATTTCCATCGGCCTGATCGTGATGATGGCGATGGCGGCGCAGGGCATTGTGCAAGGGCGCATGACGATTGGTGACTTTGTATTGGTGAATGCCTATCTGCTGCAACTCTATCAGCCACTGAATTTCTTCGGTTTTATTTATGCCGAGGTCCGGCAGGCGCTGATCGATATGGAAAACATGTTCGATTTGTTGCAGGAAGAGCAGGAGATCGTCGATCGGCCGGATGCGAAGGCGCTGCACCTGGCTGCTGGCGAGGTGAGTTTTGACTCGGTCAGCTTTGGCTATGATGCGCGTCGGCCGATCCTGAAAAACGTCAGCTTCACTATTCCGGCCGGTAACACGGTCGCGGTGGTCGGAGCCTCGGGGGCGGGCAAGTCCACGCTGTCCCGGTTGCTGTTTCGTTTCTATGACGTGAGCGGTGGCTCGGTCTCGATTGACGGCCAGGATATCCGCAGCCTGAAACAGGCCAGCCTGCGCGCGGCGATCGGCATTGTGCCGCAAGATACCGTACTGTTTAACGATACGCTGGGCTACAACATTGGCTACGGTAAAACCGGCTCGAGCCAGGACGAGATCGAGCGGGCCGCCAGGTTGGCGCATATACATGAGTTTATCGTCAGCCTGCCCGACGGCTATCAAACCCGGGTGGGGGAGCGTGGGCTTAAGCTGTCCGGCGGTGAAAAGCAACGGGTGGCGATTGCTCGTACCATTCTGAAAAATCCGGCGATCCTGGTTTTCGACGAAGCCACCAGCGCGCTGGATACCCAGACCGAACGCGAAATCCAGTCGCACTTACGTGAAGTGAGCCGTGACCACACCACGCTGGTGATTGCGCACCGTTTATCGACGGTGGTGGATGCCGATGAAATTATCGTGCTGGAGGCCGGTGAAATCGTTGAGCGCGGACGGCATGAAGCCTTGCTGGCCGCCAATGGCCGCTATGCTGCGATGTGGCAAAACCAATATAACGACGAACAGCAGCCCTGAGGGGGTTGACCCCGGGCGCTTTACTGCGCCTGGGGATTGTCGTTTATAGATCGCCGGTCAGGTACTGCGCTACGCCGTTGCCGAAACTCCAGTCGCCCTGACTGTTGGTGGTGATTGACACCATCAGGTCACTGCCTTCAATCCCACAGTTCTCCTTCAGCTCCCGGCTGAGATCGGCATAAAACCGCTGTTTCTGCTGCTCGGGTCGCGGGCTGGTAATCACCCGTACCACCACCAAATTGCGGGTGCGAGTCAGGTTAAGGCCGGTGTCTTCAATCACCATGTGGTGAGCCTTGTTTTCATGAACAATCTGGTACCTGTCACGCGGCGGTACCTCAAAGGCGCTGAGCACCGCTCGGTGGGCAGCATCGAGCAGGGTTTTCAGTTCGGCTTCGCTGCGGCCCTCAATGACTTCAAAGATAAGTAATGGCATTTTTATAATCCTGTCAGTGGGTTAATCTCGATATGAGGCAGCGAGTCATCTTCGCCCTGGAGAACCCATCTTAGCCAAGCGGCGGTGTGGGAAGAAGCGCTATACTTGAACTCATTGTTTATATAAATGAACAGTCGACGATGAAAAACCCAAAAATAGAAACCCTGTGGACCCATTTGCACTGGCTCACCGTGCTGGCCGAGCAGGGCAGTTTTACCCGTGCGGCGGAGCGGCTGGATGTCAGCAAAGCGGCGATGAGCCAAAAAATCAAAGAGATTGAAACCTTGGCCGGGGTGCCGCTGGTGCAACGCACGACGCGCAGCGTCAGACTGACCGATGCCGGGCTGCGGTTGGTGGAGGAACTGCGCCAGCCTTTCGCGCAGATAAAGCAGAGTTTCTCCGGCATTTGCGATTCGGCCGGGCCGCTGCGTGGTTCGGTACGGGTGACGGCGCCGGTGGCGTTTGCCCGCCAGCAGCTGGTGCCACGTATTACCGGCTTTCTGCGTGCTAATCCGGAGGTGCGGTTGCAGCTTGAGGTGTCCGACCGGCTGGTGTCGTTAACCAGCGAAGGGTTTGATTTGGCGATCCGCCACAGTGACAGCCTGCCCGATACCCATGTCGCCTGGCGGCTGTGCCAGACCGAAACCTTGGCGGTGGCCTCGGCAGACTACGTGAAACGGCACGGCATGCCGGTTTCACCGGCCGATCTGCAACGGCATCAGTGTCTTTATTATCCCCGCAGCAGTGAATCCCCGAGCTGGAGCTTTGTCGCCAAACAGGCAGCAGAGGGCAAGACAGAAAAGATTCGGGTGCCGGTCAGCGGCCCGTTTGCCACCAACAACAGCGAGTCGATACGTGATGCGGCAGCGGAAGGCTTGGGCATTGCCCTGTTGCCAGACTTTAGCGCGCAGCAGGCATTGGCAGACGGCAGATTGATCGAGGTATTACCGGCCTGGCGGCCGATAGATGCCTTTGCTGACAGCCTTTATGTGGTACGCCCTTATGCGCCCCAGGTCTCGCGAGCGGTGGCGGAGTTCAGCCGTTATCTGCGCAGTGCCTTTGCCGAGGGGTTTTCGTCTGCCGGGTGCTGAATTGCCCGCGTTACCACCCACCAAGGCTGGCGCAATAGTAACGCTAATTGTAAGAACGATACGATTAACGCAGCCCCTGGACCAGCGAGTCGGCGCTGATGTCCGCGATGGTTTTCGCGCCGATCAGCGTCATGGCAACGCGCATTTCTTTATCGATCAGCTCGAGCAGGTTGGCGACTCCGGCCTGCCCGGCGGCGGCCAGCGCATAGGCAAAGGCGCGCCCCAGCAGCACGCCGTCGGCGCCCAGAGCAATCATGCGCACCACGTCCAGCCCGCTGCGAATGCCGGAGTCGGCCAGCAGGGTGATCTCGCCTTTTACCGCCTCGGCAATCGCCGGCAGCGCATGGGCAGTGGATAACACGCCGTCCAGCTGGCGGCCGCCGTGGTTGGAAACCACAATACCGTCGGCACCAAAGCGCACCGCATCTTTGGCGTCTTCGGGATCCAAAATGCCTTTGATGATCATCGGGCCTTGCCAGAACTCGCGGATCCAGTCCAGATCCTTCCAGGAGATTGAGGGATCGAAGTTGGTGCCCAGCCAGCCGATATAGTCTTCCAGGCTGGTGGGTTTGCCGCGATAGGCCGAGACGTTGCCCAGATCGTGCGGCTTGCCGCACAGCCCGACGTCCCAGGCCCACTGCAGATGGGTCACCGCCTGCAACATGCGGCGCACGGCGGCATTGGGGCCACTCATGCCGGAGTGGGCGTCGCGGTAACGCGCACCGGGCACCGGCATATCGACGGTGAATACCAGGGTTTTCACCCCGGCGGCTTTGGCGCGCTCCAGCGCATTGCGCATAAAGCCCCGGTCTTTCAATACGTACAGCTGGAACCACATCGGCCGATCGATTGCCGGTGCCACTTCTTCAATCGGGCAAACCGAGACCGTCGACAGGGTAAAAGGAATGCCTTTCTGCGCGGCGGCTTTGGCTGCCTGGACTTCACCGCGTCGGGCGTACATACCGGTTAACCCGACCGGGCCGAGGATCACCGGCATCGCCAGTTTTTCACCGAACAGGCTGGTTTCCAGGCTGAGGTCGGACATATTGCGCAGTATGCGCTGGCGCAGCGCGATGCCCGCCAGGTCTTCCGTGTTGCGTCGTAGCGTGTGTTCCGCGTAGGCCCCGCCGTCAATATAGTGAAACAGAAAAGGCGGGAGCTTAGCCTGTGCTGCGGCCCGGTAATCGGTTGAAGCGGAGATGATCATATTTATACCTTATTTCGATAATGGGCTTTTACGCTCAGAGAATCATTGCCTGCGCCATCACAGCGGCGATCCCCCCGAACACCAACATGGGCAATACGGTCTTTTTGATAATTTTGCCTTCGGCATTGCCGATCCCGAGGATTGAGCAAACGGCGATAATATTGTTCAGGCATATCATGTTGCCCATCGCTCCCCCGACGGATTGCAGTGCCAGCGTCAGGTTGACGTTTAGCCCGCTGCTCAGGGCGATTGACTGCTGGATGCCGCCGAACGTCAGGTTGGAAACGGTATTGGAACCGGAGAAAAACGAACCCAGCGCCCCAAGGAAAGAAGAGAACAGCAGCCAGCTTTCCCCCGTCAATGCCGCCAACGCCTTGCCGATGAGGATCACCGGCGCATTGTCGCCGCCCAGCATCATCAGGTTGACCATCACCAGCGCACCAAACAGGGCGATAAAGGGTTTAGCCACGCGCCCACCGGTTTCTGCGAACATCTGTTTTACCTGCCTGCAGTTCAGCCGGAACAGGGGAATACACAGCACTACCACCAGCAAGAAAGGGATCAGTGCGGGTACATACAGCGTTTTGTAGCTGGCGGCGGCAGAAGTGCCGAACACCTGCTGCAATTCAATGATCAGGGCATTGCTGACGCGTAGCTCACCCAAGTTGCCGAGGCTCCCTTGCCACAGCAGTGCGCTGCTGTTGAGCAGCGCTTTGATGCCCAACTGGTGGATACGGGTCACTATCAGAATAGCAATCAGCAGCAGGGTCGGGGTCATTGCCTTGATGACCTGAACGAATGGCACGGCCTGGGGAGATGTTTTGCCTTCGCAGCGGGTCAGGCCGATGCCGGCACGCGCCAACAGCACCGACAACATCAGGCCAATGGCGCCGCCCACCAGAGCCGGGAATTCATAGTTAACCTGTGCCAGCAGCAGGTAAGGCACCGTGCAACTCAAGACGCTGAGTAAAATAAACGGCAGGTTATAGCGAATTTCACGCCAGGAAACGATAAAACGCAGCGCCAGCAATGGGATAACAAATCCGGCGACAAAGTGGATCAACGCGGTCTGACGGCCAATTTCCAGCAGGCTGGCATCGGATAACCCCAAATTGGCAAACCCGAACCAGGTGGGCGTGCCGACGGCACCGAATGAGACGGGAACCGAGTTCATGACCAGCGTCAGCAGCGCAACGCGCAGGGGGTTAAAACCTAGCCCGACCAGAATGGGGGCGGCAATGGCGGCTGGCGTGCCGAAT
>Ga0079104_1002052_pt1 | contig 11673 bp, 15 predicted proteins | sample MedtruBG_FD_76829 | JGI IMG/M metagenome (GOLD analysis project Ga0079104, IMG submission 76829) | Root nodule microbial communities of legume samples collected from California, USA - Medicago truncatula BG | ecosystem: Host-associated > Plants > Roots > Nodule | place: USA: California... | reverse complement strand
AAATTGACCATCTGGTGGCGGAGCTCTCCGCGCAAAGCGAGGATTTTGCCCGCTACTGGCGCAATAACGATGTGGCCGGACACGGCGAAGGTTTAAAGCGTCTGCTTCACCCGCAGCTGGGGCCCATTGCGCTGGAGTTTTCGACTTTTGCGGTAGAAGGGCGGCCGGAACTGACGATGATGGTGTTCAATCCAGCCGATGACGAGAGTCGGGAAGTTATTCAGCGCTGGATTGCGGCGAGCCCAATCGGCGCTGAATAACGCTCCGTCAGGCGGTTTTAAACGCGCCGTCCCAGGTTTTCACGCTCATGCCGCGCAGGATCATCAGCCACGCCAGCACAATCACCAGCATCATAATCGCGAACAGCGTCCAGGCCGGTAACGAGGTGAGGATAATCCCGGTCAGCATCGGGTTGGCGGCGGCACCCAGCCAGCCCAGCGCCTGTGCGGAAAAATAGCTCGCCTTCATGCCTGGCGGGGCGATGTTATCAATCAGCATGTATTCGCCCGGCGCATAAATGATTTCACCCAGAGTAAACACCGCCGCCGCCACACCCCAGTAAAGTAAATTCTCGCCCGAGAACATAAAGCCGCCCAGACCCAACAGGAAGCAAAGCGTGCCCGCAGCCATTAACGGGCGAATGTTATGCGCGGTGATTTTGCGTCCGACAATGTATTGCAGGCTGACCACCACCACCGCGTTGACCGGCAGCACCACCGACACCACTTTTTGCGCAAAATCCGCGTTATCGGCAATCGTCAGCACGTACTGCGAAATGCAGGTCGCAAACGAGCCGCCGACGTAGGACGCCAGCAAGCCAGAAAGGGTAAACCAGAACAGCGCCTTGTCCTTCAGCAGCACCGATGGCTGCCAGACGGTGGTGATTTTCTCTTCATCGCTTTGCGCGCCACGCTGCACGTAGAACTGAATCAGTACCAGTGGAAAAGCGGCGCAGATGGCGGCCAGCCAGAACGGTAATTGCAGGCTGTACATTACCAGCCAGGTGCCAATCGGCGGGCCGACGGTCCAGCCCATGTTCAGAAAGCTGTAGTTGAGTGAGAAAATGCGCGCCTTGTCGTTCACGCTCAGCGCGTCGGCAAACCAGGCTTTTAACACCGTCGAAAAGACCGAATAGGCGCAGTTGATCAGTGCAAAGAAAAACACCACCAGGGCGATACTGTGCACGAGCGGAATAGCGATAAATCCAGCGATAAAGGCCACAATGGCAACAATCATGTAGCGTTTTTTATCGAACTTGTCGGCCATGATGCCAAAGCCAAGGCTGAAAATAACCCCGACGGTGAGCGCCAGGGTCAGCGCATAACCGATGGCCTCAACGCTCATGCCATATTGGCGCGTGAGGTAGATGGTCATAAATGGCAGCGTGGCGCCGCGGCCGATAGTTAACAGCAACGACGACGCCAGCAACGCTGAGGTTGAACGCTTTAGAGAGGATTTCATGGTTTAGCCCGACAAATTGCTTATGTTATTATTTTGTGTGTTATCACAATTATCACGGCGTCCGGGGGCTTGTACAGATCCCAATTTATCCCTAAGTGCCTTGACCACCTGCTAAAAATAATGATCTGTTCCTCGCCCGCGTTTTTCGATACTTTGATTCTGTTTACAAAAATTTAAACTTTCAGAGGCTGGTTATGACGCGGAAAGATGGGCTGTTAGCGCTGTTGGTGGTCGTCGTCTGGGGACTTAATTTTGTGGTCATTAAAGTCGGACTGCACAATATGCCTCCGCTGATGCTGGCGGGCCTGCGTTTTATGCTGGTCGCGTTTCCGGCCATTTTCTTTGTCGCGCGCCCGAAAATCCCGCTTTCTTTACTGCTCGGTTACGGGCTAACCATCAGCTTCGGCCAGTTTGCCTTCCTGTTTTGTGCGATTAAATTTGGCATGCCTGCCGGGCTGGCGTCGCTGGTATTACAGGCACAGGCGTTCTTCACCATTATTCTTGGCGCGGTTGTATTTGGCGAACGTTTGCAGGGTAAACAGCTGGCGGGGATCACCCTGGCGGTATTTGGCGTGCTGGTGCTGATTGAGGCGAGTCTGAACGGGCAGCACGTGGCGATGCTCGGGTTCTTCCTGACGCTGGCGGCGGCGCTGTGCTGGGCCTGCGGCAATATCTTCAATAAGAAAATCATGCAGCACGCGTCGCGGCCGCCGGTAATGTCGCTGGTGGTGTGGAGTGCGCTGATCCCCATTGCGCCGTTTTTGCTGGCCTCGTATCTGCTGGATGGCTCAACGGCAATGAAACAAAGCCTGGTCAATATCGACCTGACGACCATTCTGTCGCTGGTGTATCTGGCGTTTATCGCAACGATTGTCGGCTACGGAATCTGGGGCTCGTTGTTGGGGCGCTATGAAACCTGGCGCGTGGCGCCGCTTTCACTGCTCGTGCCGGTGGTGGGCATTGCCAGTGCGGCGCTGCTGCTCGATGAATCGCTGTCGGCATTACAACTGATGGGCGCGGGGCTGATCATGGCCGGGCTGTACATCAACGTGTTTGGCTTGCGATGGCGTCGGGCGAAGGTCATGCAGGGGTAAAGGCAGGAAGAAAAAAAGCCCCGCAGAGGCGGGGCAAAAAAGTTACTGGGAGTTTCCGTTATAGTATGGCACGCCCAGTTCGTCGGATTTGTCACTGCCGGAACCCATGTGGTTGAAGTCAAACGGCGACCGGTCCTGTGCTGAAGGCATAAGGAGCGTGTCACGGGCCGCGTTACTTGCCGGGTTCGTGGATTGCTCCGCAAAACTCTGGCCGGAGACCAGCACCAACAAGGTGAGGGCGGCGGAGGCGAACAGTTTCATTTTTTCCTCGATACGTCTTGTGCAGGCGATTAACAACTACAGTGATTGAGTGGCATCAGATAACGCGACTCGCCGGGCATATTGGTGATGCGATACTTGTGCGGCGGCACGTCAAAATAGTTCTTAAAGGTACGCGTCAGCGTCTGCTGGGATTCAAAGCCATAGCGCTCGGCCAGATACAGGATCGGCTCATTGCTTTCTTTCAGCTTCTGTGCGATTTCAGTCAGCTTACGGCTTCTAATATATTGACCCAGTGAATGTCCGGTTTCTTTCTTGAACATCCGTTGCAGGTGCCATTTGGAGTAACCGGAACGTTCTGACACTTTCTCAAGCGACAACGGTGATTCCAGGTTGCCTTCGATCCAGTCCAAAATGCTATGAATAGTGATAGCGTCAGTGTTACGTCTGGACATAGCGACTTACCTCTTTGTTCTGTTTACGGCAGGATTTTCTTGAGCAGAAGCTCAAGGGCTGCGACCTCATCCACCGTTAAGTTTTTTGTTAATTCCTGATGCAGGTTCTGTCCCACCAACTGGTGGCATTGCTCACATATTGCCGCGCCGTCCGGTGTCAACTGCACCAGCACGCCGCGTTTGTCATTCGGGTTTGGCAGACGTTCAATCCAACCTTTACAGGTCAGACGGTCGAGCATCCGGGTTAAAGCACCGAGATCGACCGACAACGCTTTTTTCAACTCAACCGGGGTAATGCACACTTCACAGCGAATCGAACACAGGGTTTTGAACTGCGAAGCGGTGATATCCATAGGCGACAGATAATCGTTCAGAAGACGATCTTTTTTCTGGTTGACCATGTGGATCAAGCGACCGAGTGGGATGATTTCGTTAAACAGATCACTGGTGCTTTTCACAAAGGTTGCCCTGGCAAGTAATTTAGTTGCGGAGGATATTATTGCCCAGGCAATCATAAGTCAACTGAATGGATAAGCTTATGCCACAAATTGCTAAAACGCTTCACGGCACACTTTTTGCGCGGTAAGTGGCTGAAGGATAACCTGCCGTTATGGTCACGTGAGGGTAAAATTTCGTCATGAATTAGCCATAGTCACGGCGGCAGGAATGCTCTTATACTCAGCCGGCAAGTGACTGCTATCACAGGAGTGTTGAGTAATGCTGGAACTTTTTAAAGCCATTGGCCTTGGGCTGGTGGTGATTTTGCCGTTGGCAAACCCCCTGACAACCGTGGCGCTGTTCCTTGGCCTGGCCGGAAACATGAACAACGCCGAGCGTAATCACCAGTCGATGATGGCGTCGGTTTACGTCTTTATCATCATGATGGTGGCGTATTACGCAGGCCAGGTGGTCATGAATACCTTCGGGATTTCGATTCCCGGGTTGCGTATTGCCGGGGGCCTGATCGTTGCCTTTATCGGTTTCAAGATGCTGTTCCCGCAGCAGAAGGCGCACGACTCACTGGAAGCCCGACACAAATCTGAGGAACTGAAAGAAGAGCCGACTGCCAATATCGCCTTCGTGCCGCTGGCGATGCCGAGCACCGCCGGGCCGGGGACCATCGCGATGATCATCAGTTCGGCTTCTACCGTAAATCACGGTTTTAATTTTCCTGCCTGGGTTGTGCTGGTTGCACCGCCGCTGATTTTCCTCAGCGTGGCGATTATCCTGTGGGGCTGTTTGCGTAGCTCTGGGGCGATTATGCGCCTGGTCGGGAAAGGGGGCATCGAAGCCATTTCCCGTCTGATGGGCTTTTTGCTGGTCTGTATGGGCGTGCAGTTTATCATCAACGGCGTGCTGGAAATTATCACCACTTACCACGCTTAACGCTTTCGCAATCCCAAAGGGCGGCATATTGTCGCCCTTTATTTTTTATCCGTTTTGTCCCGCGACCGCGTCTTTTATAAGCTCCGCGAACACCGCCTGCACCCGGCTGTCTTCAGAGGATGGCGCGTTTTGGACCAGGGTTATACCCAGATATCCCGGAGCGGGCAGTCGCGAACCCGCCGTTAACAAATTTGCGGGCAGGCCAAAATGCGTTCTTAGCGTCAGCCCCAGTCCTGCCTGAACGGCCGCCCAGACACCGCTGAGGCTGTGGCTGGCGAAAGTGATTTGCCACGGGATGCCCGCGTTGTCGAGACATTCAATCGCCCTCGAGCGCATCAAACAAGGGCTGTCGAACATCACCAGCGGCAGCGGCTTTCCGTTAGCAAGCAGGGCTTCAAGGTTTACATCCTGATGGTAAATCCATTCCAGCGGGCAGCGCGTCAGCAATTCACATTGTTGAGGTGCATTGTGTGGCTGCCACATTAGCGCGATGTCGAGACTGTTATCTGCCAGCGCGGCGATCAGAGGCGCGTTCCTGTCGACGCGGGCGTGGATACGTAACTCCGGGTGTAATCTGCTGAATTTACCGAGAATGCCCGGCATCAGCGACTCACCAAAATCTTCCTGCATCCCGATGCGGATTTCACCTTTCAACAGTTCACCGCGTAGCGCACGCAGCGTTTCATCATTCAGCGCCAGCAGCCGTCTGGCGTAGCCCATCAGCATTTCCCCTTGCGGGGTGAGTCGCACATGTCGACCCTGTTTTACCACCAGTTCAGCGTGACACTGTAACTCGAGTTTTTTCAACTGAGCGCTTACGGCAGAGGTCGAACGGGCGAGCTTAAGCGCGGCATGGGCAAAGCTGCCAGATTCGATGCCAGTGACAAAGCTGCGCAGGGCATCGAGATCTAACGTCGAAGGGATTTTCACGCCATTGCTCCTGATTTTCGGGATGATTAATGCCGAATAATTTGATTTTCAGGATGGAACTATTGCGTGAGGATGGCGTGACTGTCAACCTGGAGAACCACAATGAATCCCTCACTCGACCGCGAAAGCCTGGCCCGATATGCCCCTAAACTGGCGGCGCTCAGCCAGGAGATACTGTTTGATGATATCTGGCAACGCCCGGAACTCTCTGCGCGTGATCGCAGCCTGGTCACCCTGGCGGTGCTGGCTGCGCAAGGGCGCGTCCAACAGATCCCCTGGCACCTGCAGTTCGCGCGGCAAAATGGGCTGAGCGAGATGGAAATCACCGAGTTGTTCACCCACCTGGCTTTCTATGCCGGATGGCCCGCCGCCGTTAGCGCACTTGGCTGCCTGGCCGCGGAGGAAAGCGAATGCCGTTAACCCGAATCGTATGTCGTGACACGCTCAGTGAGACGGCGTTAGCCATTATCTCGGACACGCTGCATGACTGTCTGGTGCGTGAATTCGCCGTCCCAGCGCAGGATAAGTTTCAGATTATCGAGCGACTCCCCGCCAGTCAGCGCGTTTACGACAGGCACTATCTGAGCGGAGGACGCAGCGACGACTTTATCTTAGTGCTGATCACCGCCGGAAAACCGCGCAGTGCAGAGCAGAAACGGCGGTTTTATCAGGCGTTGAGCGATGGGTTTGCCGAAAAGGTGGGCATCAGCCCAGAGAATGTGATGGTGACGATTCAGTTCAACCAGGCTGAAGACTGGAGCTTCAGCCGGGGCGAACAATTTATCTAAGCAGGCGTTTGCCGGTTCAGGGCTGCTGAACCGGCTCTTCGAGCGTCACCGGCCAGCGGCGGAAAATAATCACTGACCAGACGAGCGCCGCCAGCGCCGGAACCGCACCGACGTAACCGATATTGGCCATCGAGAAATGCAGGCTGACCTGATTTCCGACCAGCGCGCCAGCGCCAATCCCGAGATTAAAGATGCCGGAAAACAGCGCCATCGCCACGTCAGTGGCATCCGGAGCAATCGCCAGCACTTTCACCTGCATTCCCAGGCCGATAATCATAATTGCCACGCCCCAGATGATGCTCAGCACGGCGAGGCTAATCTCATTTTCAGCCGCTAACACCAGCAACGCCAGGCAGGCGCTTAACAGGCCGATGGCACCGCTGACCAGCGTAGAGGCGTGATGGTTGCCGAGCTTACCGAAGATAACCGAACCGATGATCCCGGCCCCGCCCAGCGCTAACAGCAACAGGGTAGCGAAGTTGGCGTCAAAGCCGGCCACGTTAATCACGAACGGTTCGATGTAGCTGTACGCGGTGTAATGGGCGGTCACGACGACCACGGTGAGCAGATACAGGCTCATGAGCGCCGGACGGCGGAACAGTTGCGGCAGGCTTTTCAGCGAGCCGGAATGTTCGCTTGGTATCTTTGGCAGCAGCTTAATCAGCGCAACCAGCGTGATGAGTGCGCCAAGTCCAATGATAAAGAAGGTGGTGCGCCAACCGAAATACTGGCCGACAACACGCCCGATAGGCAAACCGAGCACCATCGCAAGGGCGGTACCGGTGGCAATCAGGCTCAGGGCTTGCGCGCGTTTGCCCGCCGGAGCAAGACGAATCGCCAGAGAAGCGGTAATTGACCAGAACACGGCGTGAGCGAAGGCAATGCCAATGCGGCTAATAACCAGCACAGTAAAGTTCCAGGCGAGGAACGAGAGCACATGGCTGGCAATGAACACCACAAACAGGCCGATCAGCAGTTTGCGCCGCTCCATCTGGCTGGTGAGCAGCATAAACGGCAGCGACATCAGCGCCACAACCCAGGCGTAGATGGTCAGCATGATCCCCACTTGTGCCGTTTCCATCGAGAAACTGTGGGCGATATCAGACAGCAGCCCCACCGGCACAAATTCCGTCGTATTAAAAATAAAAGCGGCAATGGCTAAAGTGACCACCCGCAGCCACGCGACCTTGCGTGAAACCGTGTTTGTTGTCATGTCAGTTTTCTGAATGGATAACGGTAAGAAGAGACGCCGATCTTAAGACCATCATTGTGCAAAACACAACCGTTTTGTGACTAAGATCTCATAGCAGAAGGTGATGACGCGGTGATGGTCAGCGTCACGCTACGGTTCAGTTTACGCAGGGCCAGTTCAACCGTTTCGACGCGTGAAGAGTGCTCCACGTCGAGCAAACGGTCGATCTGTGGTGGTTTTTGTTCCAGCTTTCTGGCGAGGTCTGCCTTACGCGTGCCGGTTTCTATCATCGCGTTATGCAATGCCGCTTTCATGGCCACCAGTAGCGGCACGCTGACTGGGTATTCGCCTTCAAGCGCTGCGCTGCCCGTTGGAATAGGACGACGCTCATCGACTTCAATCGCCAGGGCGGTGACCAGCCCGAAAACCGCTTCGCACAATGCGTCTTCAATGTTGTCGCCAACGGAGTGCATTAATGGGAGATCACGGCAGGATGCCATCCAGCTGCCGGTGTCCGCGTCGTGCGTCAATGATACAGGGTAGGTGTACATAATGGTTATCTCCTGGATGTTAGTCTAAATCCAAATCCTTCAGGATCGCCCGGCGAAGAAAATTACCACCCTTGATTAAAAAGACAACATTTATGTTTATCTCTTTACGTACAACTCTACGTCGAATTGGGCAGAAAGAAAAAAGCAGCGACGGAATCTGGAAGGAGGCTCGTAATTCGTGGGCAAAGACGCTATTAATGTTACTAAGTGGTTATAAAAACAAAAGGATACTGACTATGCAGGAAACTCCGTTTTATATGGTTGATGCCTTCAGCGACCGTACGTTTGGCGGGAATGCGGCGGCGGTGTGTCCGCTTATCGAATGGCTGCCCGACGAGACGCTGCTGAAAATGGCGCAGGAGCACAACCAGTCCGAAACCGCATTCTTCGTGCGCACCGATGACGGGTTTGAATTGCGTTGGTTCACCACGCAGGGCGAAATCAATCTCTGCGGGCACGCTACGCTTGCCAGCGCTCACGTTATTTTTGAATTCCTCGATTACCCGCACACCGAAATTCGTTTTTCGACGCGCTTTGTCGGTGAGCTGACGGTGACCCGCAGTGGCGACTGGCTGACGCTGAATTTCCCGGCGTGGAAAACCGAGGCCGTGGAGCCTCCGGCGTTGCTGCTGAGCGTGCTCGGCATTGATCACTATGAAGAGGTTCGCGTGGCGCGTGATTACCTGGTGGTGCTGAAAAATCAACAGCAAGTAGAAGCGCTAACGCCGGACATCCACGCCATGCTGCCGCTCGGCAAAATGATTTGCGTCACGGCCCCGGGCGATGAGGTCGATTTTGTCAGCCGCTTTTTCTGTCCGGGGGAATCCGTGGCGGAAGACCCGGTTACCGGTTCGGCGCACAGTATGTTGATCCCATACTGGGGCGACAAATTACGCAAAACGCAGATGCAGGCGCGGCAGGTCTCGGCTCGAGGCGGTGAATTGCGCTGTGAGTGGCAGGGCGAGCGGGTGCTGATCGGCGGCCAGGCCACGACCTACATCATCGGCAGCCTTTATCTGCACGAAGGAGCGTTATGATGAAAACCCTACCTGTCTGGTTGGTTGACGCATTCAGCCGGCATAACTTTGGCGGGAATCCGGCGGCGGTGTGCGCGCTGGATTCCTGGCTGCCTGATGAGCAATTACAGCAAATCGCGAAACAGCATAATCAGTCGGAAACGGCCTTCTTTATTCCGGCGAAAGGCGGCTTTGAACTGCGTTGGTTTACGACGCGCAATGAGGTCAATTTGTGTGGGCACGCCACGCTGGCGACGGCGCACGTGATTTTCAATCATATGGATTACCCGGATGCGCGTATTCACTTTGATACAGCATCCGGTCGGTTAACGGTCAGCCGCGAAGGCGAGTGGCTGACACTGGATTTCCCCGCCGGGCAAACCGCGGAGCAAACGCCCCCGGCTGAAATGCTGGCCGCGCTGGGCATTACGGATTACGTTGCCGCGCGCAAAGGGCGGGCGTGGCTGATTGAGCTGGCGAGCCGCGAACAGGTCGAAGCGGTCACCCCGGATATTTCGGCGATGACGCCGGTGGAACATAAGGTAACGATCACCGCGCGCGGCACAGATGATTACGATTTTGTCAGCCGTTTCTTCTCTCCGGGAGAAGCCGTGTGGGAAGATCCGGTCACCGGTTCGGCACACACCATGCTGATTCCTTACTGGAGTGAAAAGCTCGGTAAAACCCAGATGCTGGCCCGCCAGGTTTCTGCGCGTGGCGGCGTTGTGCGCTGTGAATTGCAGGGCAATCGCGTGTTGATGAGCGGCACGGCGGTGACCTGGATGCAGGGGAAAATCCTGCTGCGTTAAGGCCGTCAGGCGGCATAAGTTAATGCTATGAACCGGGGCGTCCGTTTCGGTTTACAGTCAGGGAAAAACGCGCAAGGAGATTGATATGTATACCATTACGCCATGTTCCCCTGACCACCCTGATATCGTGGCGCTGATTGACGCCCTCGACCGCTATCAGCAGACGCTGTATCCAGCGGAAAGTAATCATCTGCTGGATTTAACACAGCTGCCGGAATCACAGCGGCTGATGCTGATTATTCGTGATGCGCAGCAACAACCTGTTGGCTGCGGCGCGGTGGTGTTGAACGGTGACGGCAGTGGGGAAATGAAGCGGGTGTATATCGACCCAACGCACCGTGGGCAGCGGCTGGGTGAATCACTGTTAACGGCGCTGGAAACGGAAGCGTTGCAGCGCGGTTGCGACACGCTGCGCCTTGAAACCGGGATTCATCAACATGCGGCGGTGAAGCTCTATGAGCGCAGCGGGTATTTCCAGCGCGAAGCGTTTGCGCCTTATCTGCCGGACCCGCTGAGCATTTTTATGGAGAAACTGCTGGTTGCGGACCTTCGTCAAGCAATGTGATAAACGCTTCCAGCTGACGGGTCATCGCCCCCCGACGCCACACCAGCCAGGTCGTCAGCCAACGCCATTTTTCGGCCAGCGGCCAGGCATCAACCTGATGATGTCCGGGCATGCTTTCGAGCATACTGCGTGGGATCATCGCCAGACCCGCGCCCGCAATCACGCAGGCCAGCATCCCGTGATAAGACTCCATTTCGTGAATGCGCCCCGGCGTGGCGCGATCGGCATGAAACCAGCTTTCGAAATGACGGCGGTATGAACAGTTGGCGCGAAACGCATAAATGCTGGTGCCGTTCACATCGCTGGCGCGTTTGACTGGCGCATGGCCCTTCGGCGTAACAATCATCATCTCTTCCTGATACACCGGCACGCCTTCCAGATTCGGATGCATCACTGGCCCATCGACGAACGCCGCGCTCAGCCGGCCTTCGGTCACGCCGTCAATCATGGTGCCCGACGGACCGGTCGCCAAATCGAACTGAATTTTCGGGTAGCGCTGGTTATACAGCGCCAGCGTCGTGGGAATGCGTACCGCGGCTGTGCTTTCCAGCGACCCTAACGAGAACAAACCCTGCGGTTCATCGCCCGCTACCACCATCCGGGCTTCGTCGACCAGGGCCAGGATCTGCTGGCTATAACGCAGAAAACTGTGCCCGGCTGGGGACAACCGCAGGCGCTGGTTTTCACGAATGAACAGCTCCACGCCCAAATCCGCTTCCAGCTGACGAATGCGGGTGGTCAGGTTAGAGGGCACGCGATGCACCTTTTGCGCGGCTTGGGTAATGCTGCCGGTCTGGGCGACGGCGTTGAACATCTCAAGCTGAGTTAAGTCCATAATGTTCTCGTATCGTGAATGGAGTGGTTAATATTATTCATTTTCCATAAATAGCAGAGTGGTCCAGTATTAATCAACAGCCTCATCGAACAGAGAGAAGAAAATCATGACATCACCTGCAACTCACGCCATTTCCCTCAACCCGGCCACGGGTGAAACGCTGTCCTCACTGGCCTGGGCCACGGCCGATGACGTCAATCAGGCGGTCGCCCTGGCCGATGCCGGTTATCGCCAGTGGAAGAAAACCGCCATTTCTGAGCGCGCTGATGCGCTGCGTAATGTCGGCAACGTGCTGCGTCAACATGCCGAAGAAATGGCGCAGATGATCAGCCGTGAAATCGGCAAGCCGATTATTCAGGCGCGTGGCGAAGT
>Ga0079104_1002046_pt1 | contig 11710 bp, 10 predicted proteins | sample MedtruBG_FD_76829 | JGI IMG/M metagenome (GOLD analysis project Ga0079104, IMG submission 76829) | Root nodule microbial communities of legume samples collected from California, USA - Medicago truncatula BG | ecosystem: Host-associated > Plants > Roots > Nodule | place: USA: California... | reverse complement strand
GCCCTTTTTTAAATGTGGTCGGCGAGAGAGGATTCGAACCTCCGACCCACTGGTCCCAAACCAGTTGCGCTACCAAGCTGCGCTACTCGCCGAATGCGGAGCGCATCTTACTGCTGAGGTGCGCCCCCGTCAATCCATTATTTTCAAAAAGCCATTCAACTGGCGATATTCTCGCCAGAGCAGCTACTGCGCGGCTTTTGCGGTGTTATCAGGGAGTTTACACCAGTTGTTGTTTTCGTTAATCCCACCGTTCGGTGAGGTATAGCCGAGACAACCCATAATCGTGTCGTACAGCTCAACGTGACGGCGCGGGACCTTGATCTCTGCCTGCTGCTTCAAATGCGCAAACATTTTGGCTTTGTCAGGGTTCTCAAGGTACTTATCCGACATCCACATGATCATCGGCACGCGGAACTGCTCCGGCGGCGCAAGCTTGCGTGGCGTACCGTGCAGGTGTTCTTTTTCGTTGATGGACTCGCCGTGGTCAGCCGCGTAGATCACAATCGCTTTCTTATCGCGAAGCTCGTCGATCACCCTGCTCAGGAACGTGTCTACATACAGAATCGAGTTGTCGTAGGCATTGATCAGCTCCTGCTTGCTGCAGTTTTTGTTAATGCCGATACACTCAGGCGTCCACTTCGCGAAATCGCGCGTATAACGCTGGTAATAGCTGTAGTGCGAGCCTTTGGTATGCAGCACGATAAGGTGCTTACCCTGCGGATGGTTTTTCAGCGACTGTTCCATCTCGGAGAGCAGCAGCATGTCATCGACATTCTTCCCACGGTTGCGCGGCTCGGCACCAATCTGCTCACGATAGGCGATGTTATCCGCCATGGTGTTGGTGTAGAACCACATCTCACTTTGCATAGCGAACAGGTCGGCGCTAAATCCAAGCTGCTTCAGTACAGCAAATACGTTCTGCTCTTTGAGCGTACGCTGCGGGTTATCGCTGGCACCGCCTTCACGCACAAACATACAGCGCAGAGAGAGCTTCGTCGCGGTATCGCAGGAGTAACCGCGGTAAGCCACGAGGTTCTTTTCCTGGGCCAGTTTTGGCGTGGTATCGCGGTCATAGCCGAGAATACCCATATGATCCCAGCGCGTGGTTTCACCGATAACAAAGACGACGTAGGTATCATCCAGCCCGTCAGCCGGTGCCACGTAATTGAATTTTTTCGTCGGATTCATCAAGGATTTTACATCACTCGATTCGTCCGCCTGTGCCCAGGCATACAGGCCCAAGGCCGAGAGCCAGTTGGAGGGCAAATAGGAGTTAGCGACCACACCGCCGTAGCTTGGCATGTCTACGCCCGTCGCTTTTTCGATACGTTTTTGCTGTTTTTCCATCAAGCGAATCGGTGCCCAGACCAGTAATCCGGCCAACAGAACAACGGCGATATTCCGGATCCGCTGCCCGCGCGTGCGTAACTGGCGTAACAACGTATAGCGGCAGGTATTACTCCAGATAAAGAAGAGCGGTATCAGACAGGTTAAAACCGTCCAGACGATAAAGCCCTTACCTACGACCTCTTTCGAGAGATCGATATCGGTGGTCATGACTGACGCCACAATCCCATAGCCAATGACCACATTCATAAAGGTCATGTAATAACTGGCGGCGGCAGAAATAATGACAACCAGTGAAGCCAGAATTTGCCACGGGCGTCGGCCAAAAAGGGAAAGCAGACGTAACAGGAAGAAGGTAGCGAGGATGGAACCGAACACTTCAATTGCAGCAAAAATTCCATTTCTTACGGTGAGGTGCTCGAAATAACCTTCCACTCGTCTGAACAGCACCGCGCCATTCAGAAATAATCCGATATAGACAGCCAGCATCAGACACAATCTTTGCTGGGTAAGAGACCTAATGTATTTCATGCAAACAACCCTGGGGGAAGGGGTATAGAGACCCGCCGACTCTCATCGAGAAAACAGACAGAGTAAGTATGTGCGTAGGAAAGCGTTATCAGAAACGTCTACAAGCGCGGTAAGTAGACCACAGCGGGAGAGAAAAGTGGCAGCAGAGAATGTGATCCGTGCAAATTTTTACAAAAAAGCAAGTCAGGAAGCGTATCCCTCAGCGCAAAAAAAGAGGCCATTACGGCCTCTCCTTATTCGTTACGCATGCGCTTCGCTAAATACTTCTCGCTGCGGCTGACGAATCGTCGTCGACAACGCCAGAGAAATAATGAGCAAGGCAAATATCACGCAGAAGGTCACATAGAACCCGCCGAACAATGAAGCAATTAACGAACCGCAGATACTGCCGATCCCGAAGCCCAGATAGATGACACCGTAGTTTTTTGCCAGATTGTTCAGGCCAAAGAACTCGCTCACCAGAGACGGGAAGACGGTAATGGTGCCGCCAAAGTTAAAGGCCACACAGGCAATCGCGGCAAAGAAAGTGGCCTCATTCAGCGGTGCAAACAGCAGTGCCGCCATGCCCACCAGCGAAACCACCTGCCCTATCGTAATGACCCGGATACGGGCAATTTTGTCAGACAGAATACCGAGCACCAGACGGCCCGAGAGGTTGGCAATAGAAATCACGGTGACCGCATTCGCCGCCGTGGCCGCATCCAGTTTCACCATGCCCTGCGCGATATCTTTCGCCACGCCAATGACATACAGACCGCTCATGCAGGCCGTCAGGAACATCACCGCCAGCATCCAGTACTGTGGTTTGCGCATGGACTGAGCCAGGGTGAAGTCGTTCTCCACCACGCCGTTAACGGATTTCACCTCCTGCTGTGGCGCATCGGTCATCAGCGTTGCACCGAACAGAATCATCACCAGAACGATAACACCCCAGATCATAAAGGTTTTTTCGAGGCCAACGGAGGCCAGCAAATGGGAATCGATAAATTTGAACCCGAGGCTGCCCAAACCATATGAACCGATGGCAAACGCAGAGATCAAACCTTTACGCTCCGGGAACCACTTCACGCAGTTCGACAGCGTCAGCAGATAACCAGCACCATCTGCCAGCCCCACCAGAACCCCGGCGCTCAGCCAGAGCATCATCAGGTTGTTGGAATGCGCCGTCAGGAAAAAGCCCACGCCCAGCAGTATCCCGGACGCCATGGTGACGCGCTTAACGCCAAAGCGCTCCTGCAGTTTGCCCGCGACAGAAGAGGAAAGCGCCAGCCCCAGGCTCAGCAGGCCGAAAGAGAACGCCACCTGGCTCACCGGTGCACCGAGCTTATCGGAAAGCGCACTGTTGAACAGGCTCCAGGTGTAGACCGAGCCCAGCGCGAACTGGGTGACGATAGTGCCGAAAAGCGTGAGCCAGCGCGTACGGTTATAAGTTGAAGTGTTCATGGCAGTTGTCCTGCAAGAGAAATTAAGGAAGTTCGCTGAGGACAACAATAAACAAAACCTTATTACCGCTGGGGTAAAACGGCATGAAATGCAGGAGGAACGGAATGAAATGCCTGGAATCGGGAATGAATGACCTTGCCGGGAACGGCATGCACAATTGTTAGTGCTCGCTATCGCGACAAGGCTCGCCGTTATTGTATTTAAGATGTTATCGCAACGTTGGAAAAAGTGACAACTTTAAAAGTTTGCACTCACACCCAGGGTGTACATAAACTCCTCGCCCGTCGTGGTGTTTTCCCCCTGAGCCAATGACGCATAGGCCGCCATATGGGTTGTAAACGGCATATCCGTTCCGACGGTCACGTCCATCCAGCTGCTGTTTTGTGCAATAGCAGGCGTCTGTGACATCCCGAACTGAGATTTCCACTGGTTCTCGCCAAACTGCTGATTGAAACTGACCTGCGCCCAGGGCCGAAGATCGCCATATTGCGTATCCACGCGCCAGCCCAGGCTGCTCACGCTGGCATGCCAGAGCGGATCGGTCAGCCCCTGCGTCGTCACGCTATCGCCGAATTCATTAATCATCATGGGCGTCGTGCCATCGTAACGCCACGCCATCACCGGGCCGGTTGTTATATTTCCCGCCAGCGGAAAATTCCAGCCCACGCTCATACTGCCTTCCGCTGTCGGGCCGGAAGGCGAATTCAGGGCAAGCCCAGGTCCAGTTTGCGAAGTCTTAATACGTTCTGCCAGAATGTCTTCATAACGCGGTTGGTGATCCGCATCCCATGTATAGCGTTCCGCCGTATTACTTTGTGCGTCTGAAACGATATATTCCTGTTGCCAGGCAGATGCTGTGTGACAAAAAAACAACCACGCTGAAATCCCCACCAGGCCAGAAACAGCATGGCGACCACTGATTTTTTTTATCATCATCAAAGCGACTCCAGAAAGAGCCAATTTCGGCGATATTTATCGTTGTTCAGGAAGAGGTTAACGGGCATATAGCCCTGTATTAACTATTGTCTTTAAAGTAGACACGTCAAGCCTGACGAAATGAAATTTTTTGCGATAACCGTGTGAATAAGGGAGATAACCTATGCAACGTTGCGGCTGGGTAAGCCAGGATCAGCTCTATATCGACTATCACGATCGTGAATGGGGCATACCGGAAACGGATGGCAAAAAACTGTTTGAAATGATCTGCCTTGAGGGCCAGCAGGCGGGTTTGTCATGGATTACCGTACTGAAAAAACGGGAAAATTACCGCAACGCCTTCCACCAGTTCGATCCTGTCGCCGTCGCCGCCATGACCGAAGAGGACGTCGAACGACTGGTACTGGACGCTGGTATCATTCGTCATCGCGGGAAAATCCAGGCCATCATCGGCAATGCACGCGCTTACCTGGCGATGGAGCAAAACGGCGAGTCATTTTCAGAATTTGTCTGGTCTTTTGTGAATGACACGCCACACGTCACGCAGGCCGCTACGCTCGGGGAGATCCCCGCCTCCACACCCGCTTCAGATGCACTCTCTAAGGCGCTGAAAAAACGCGGTTTTAAATTTGTGGGCAGCACCATCTGTTACGCCTTTATGCAAGCCTGTGGGCTGGTCAACGATCATATTACGGGCTGCTTCTGTCATCCGGGAGGCCACCATGATCCGCAAATGGCAAAGTGAAAATACCGATCCGCTCCTGAGTCTGTGGCTTGCAAGCACCACGGAGGCGCATCCGTTTATCGATGCAAACTACTGGAAAGAGAACGAAGCCATGGTGCGGGAGGTTTACCTGCCGTCGGCGGAAACCTGGGTCTGGGAACAGGACGGAAAGCCGTGCGGATTTATCAGCGTGATGCAGTCGCAGTTTGTCGGCGCGCTGTTTGTCGCACCGTCGTACATCGGGAAAGGTATCGGGCGGGCGCTGCTGAACCATGTTCAACAGCGCTTTCCGCATTTAAGCCTGGAGGTGTACCAGAAGAATGTCCGGGCAGTGAATTTCTACCATGCGCAGGGCTTTCGCATTGAAGATAGCGCCTGGCAGGATGATACCCAACACCCGACGTGGATCATGAGCTGGCAGGCGGATCAAACGCCGTTAACGTAAGCGCTGGCCCCTGATATTTCTCGACCCATGCCAGCGCCGTATTCCCCGCGCAGCCATTCCCCAGCTTCGAGCTGGGGAGATCTTTGGTCAGCACGTTAACCGCCCCGTTTTTACAGATACCGCCTTCGCTCAGGTCCAGATCCGGCCATGCCCCCTGGTGAATGCAGATAACGCCCGGCTTAATCCCGTCGCTCACCACCGCTCCCGCCAGCACCTGTCCGCGCCCGTTCCAGACGCGCACCACATCGCCATCTGCGATTCCACGTGCTTTCGCATCTTCGGAATGCAGGGTAATGGGCTCGCGCCCGGCAACCGCATACTGCTCGCGCAGTGACGTATAGTTCAGCTGGCTGTGCAGGCGGTGCGCCGGATGGGCAGATAAGATCTGAAGCTGCCCCGGCTGCGCGTTGCCGTGCCATTCGTCTGGCTCCAGCCACATGGGGTGCGGTGGGCAATCAGCATAGCCAAAGCCAGCAATGCACTCGCTGAAGAGAACGATTTTCCCGCTTTCGGTTTTTAGCGGGTGGTTCTCCGGGTCGCGGCGGAAATCAGCGAAACGGACAAACTGCGCATTTTGCTCGCTCTCCGGCATTTCGAAGATGCCGTTCGCTTCCCAGAACTCAGCAAACGGCGGTAGCGTCACCCCTTGGGCTGCGCCACGCTGGGCCGCAATCTGGTAGAAGGTTTCCAGCCATTCCAGATCCGTTTTGCCTTCGGTAAAACGCTCGCGCCCGCCCGCTTCCCAGCGCTCGCTCAGTTCCGCAAAGACATCAAAATCATCACGTGCTTCATCTCGCGGCGCGACAACACGCTTCATTGGCACCATGTGCTGGTTGCTGTAGTCGCCGGTCATGGTGAGATCGTTACGCTCAAACGAGGTGGTCGCAGGCAGCACAATATCGGCATGCTTAGCCGAGCCGGTCCAGAAGCACTCGGAAATGACCACCAATTCCGGCTTCTGCCAGGCGCGGATCAGGCGGTTGGTGTCCTGATGGTGCGTGAAGTTCGACCCGCCCGCCCACCAGACAAATTTAATATCCGGGAAGTGGCGGTCCAGACCGTTGTGCTGATAAAAACCGCCCGGGTTTTCCAGAGCTTCAACAATGCGCGCCACCGGGATTTTATCCACGGCATCCACGCCGCCCTGCACCGAGCCCTGCAGAGACGCCAGCACCGCCGCTTTACGCGTTGGGTTACCGCCGTTCGCAAAGTGATAGGAGAGACCAAAACCCCCGCCCGGCGTGCCAATCTGCCCAAGCATTGCGGCAAGGGTCACCAGCATCCAGTGCTTCTGCTCGCCAAACTGCTGGCGCTGCATTCCCCAGCCGGACATTAACATGGTGGTATTTTTATGGAACAACGCCGCCAGTTCGCGGAGTTTGCCCGCAGGAACGCCACAAATCTCTGCTGCCCATTCCGCTGTTTTAGCCACCCCATCGGATTCACCCGTCAAGTAGTCGGCGAATTTATCGAAACCGGTGGTACAACGCGCCAGAAATTCCGCATCATGCCAGCCGTTTTCAACCAGCGAATGGGCGATACCCAGCATCATTGCCACGTCGGTGCCCATATGCGGGGCAATCCACTCGGCGCTGTCGCCGAAGAAATCCATGGTTTCCGAACGCATTGGGTCAATACAGAGGATGCGCTTGCCGCTTTTGCGCAGCGCGTCGAAATATGACACGCCCTGCTCATCGCTGGCATTCCAGGCAATTTTCAGGGTGTTGAGGGGGTTAGCGCTCCACAGCACAACCACATCAGTATGTTCCAGCACCAGTGGCCAGCTGGTCTGCTGTTGGTAGACCTCATTCCCGCCCACGACATACGGCATAATCGCCTGCGCCGCACCGGTGGAGTAATCTCCCAGATGCCCGGTATAGCCCCCGGCCAGACTCATATAGCGCTGCAGCAGCGTCGAGGCCTTGTGCAGCACGCCGTTCGAACGCCAGCCGTAAGAGCCAGCAAAAATGGACGACGGACCATAGCTATCACGGATACGTTTATGCTGGGTGTGAATCAATGCCAGCGCCTCATCCCAGCTCACGCGGACAAACTCATCCTGTCCCCGAATACCTTGCGGTTTGTCTGGCGAAGCCAGATACCCTTTACGCACCATCGGCCAGCGCACGCGCGTTTTGCTATGCACCTGATCGCGAACGACAGTCTGTAACGAGTTGGGATGCTGTGTTGGCAGTGCCCCGCGGGACGACAGGACAGTTTCCCCGTCGGTTTCGACCAGCATGGGTCCCCAGTGGGCGGCGGTCAGAATGGTTTTGGTTGAGGTGCTCAAAGCGTGCGCTCCTGGTTGCGTGCAGGTTTACGGCCTTCTTAATTGAGGCGATTTATGGTTTGTCACAAATTTCAGAGTTATACACTGAATTTTCTCCGTATCTGGACGTCATAATCAACTGCCACGCTCGCCGTGGCAAAGAATAAAAAGGATTAAGGAAATAAGATGAAAAAACGCGTACTCGTTATTGCCGCTCTGGTGAGCGGTGCACTGGCTGTTTCTGGCTGCACAACTAACCCTTACACCTGTGAACGCGAAGCGGGTAAATCCGGCATCGGCGCGGGCATCGGCTCGCTGGTTGGTGCAGGCGTTGGGGCGCTCTCTTCCTCCAAGAAAGATCGCGGTAAAGGCGCACTGATTGGCGCAGCAGCAGGTGCAGCACTGGGCGGCGGCGTCGGTTATTACATGGATGTGCAGGAAGCGAAACTGCGCGACAAAATGAAAGGCACAGGCGTGAGCGTCACGCGCAGCGGCGACAACATCATCCTGAACATGCCAAACAACGTGACCTTTGACAGCAGTAGCGCAACGCTGAAACCCGCAGGCGCTAACACCCTGACCGGCGTGGCGATGGTGCTGAAAGAGTACAATAAAACCGCCGTTAACGTGATTGGCTATACCGACAGTACCGGCAGCCAGGATCTGAACATGCGTCTGTCTCAGCAGCGCGCCGATTCCGTGGCCAGCTCGCTGATCGCCCAGGGTGTTGAAGCGAACCGTATCCGCACCAGCGGCATGGGTCCGGCAAATCCAATCGCCAGCAACAGCACGGCGGAAGGCAAAGCACAGAACCGTCGCGTAGAGATTACGTTAAGCCCAATTCAGTAGGTAAAAGCAAAACGGCAACCCCGTTGCCGTTTTTAGTGTTTGCGCCCTCTCCCGTGGGAGAGGGTTGGGGTGAGGGCATCAGACCGCAACCCCCGGTAAGCGCAGCGCCGCCGGGCAAATTACTTGCTTCGTCAGATTTTCCCGCTAAGGTATTCTCACTAAATTCAGGGAAATCAGCGATGAGCAAACCAACCCGGGCCACCATCAGCGACGTGGCGAAAGCCGCCAAAACCGGTAAAACCAGCATTTCGCGCTATCTCAACGGTGAGAAACACCTGCTGTCCGACGCGCTGCTCGCCCGCATTGAACAGGCCATTGCCGAACTAGACTATCGCCCAAGCCTTATGGCGCGCGGCCTGAAACGCGGCAGAACTCGCCTGATTGGTCTGATCATCGCCGATATCACCAACCCCTACTCCGTCAACGTGCTCAGCGGCATCGAAGCCGCCTGTCGCGAAAAAGGCTTTACGCCGTTGGTCTGTAACACCAACAATGAGGTCGATCAGGAGCTGCACTATCTGGATTTGCTACGCAGTTACCAGGTGGAAGGTATTGTGGTGAATGCCGTGGGCATGCGTGAAGAAGGGCTTAACCGGCTGCAGCAGTCTTCGCTGCCAATGGTGCTTATCGACCGCAAAATCCCGGAATTTGCCTGCGATGTCGTCGGGCTGGATAACACGCAGGCGGCCACGACAGCCACCGAGCACCTCATCGAACAGGGTTTTGAAGCGGTCCTTTTCCTGAGTGAACCGCTGGGAATGGTCAACACGCGTCGCGAGCGTTTAAGCGCCTTTCGCGCCACGCTGGACCGCTATCCCGGCGTGATCGCCGAAAATGCCGAGACGCCGCTGCATGAAGCTGACCAGATTGACAATACCCTTCGCCAGTTCCACACGCGCCACCGCGGAATGCGTAAAGCTGTCATCTCCGCAAACGGGGCGCTAACGCTCCAGGTTGCCCGCTCCCTCAAGCGCATTGGCCTGCACTGGGGAAGTGATATCGGCCTGCTGGGTTTCGATGAGCTTGAGTGGGCAGAGCTGGCTGGCGTCGGCATCACCACGCTCAAGCAACCCACGTGGCAAATCGGCTATGCCGCTGTTGAACAGGTGGTTCGCCGTATTGAAGGTGCCAGCGACGCCGTGCGTGAACAGGTCTTCTCTGGCGAACTGATCGTTCGCGGCTCTACCGCCCGCTAAATTCCCTTCGTGACAGCGATCATAAATTCAACATCCCAATCTTTTCTTTGGAACCGGTTCCATCTAGCGTAATACTATCGATTACGCGATGGAGTCTGGTATGAGCAGGAAAATAATGGTGGTCACCGCCGCTTATGGCGCGGACCAGGTGCGGCAGGCCGGTGGTCAACGCGCAATGCTTCCCGTCATTGCGGGCGCAGGCGCGGACGGTGTAGAAATCCGCCGCGAGCTGTTCAACAGCGAAGAGCTGCTGGCGCTGCCTGCGCTGGGTGAGTCCATCGAACTACTGGGTCTGCTGGCATGCTATTCCGCACCCGCCGCCCTGTTTATGCCCAACGGAACGCTCAACCCTGACCTCCCCCGCTATCTGGCCGAAGCCACCGCGCTGAACGCGCTGTGGTTGAAAGTCTCGCTGGGTCATTTCAACGATAAACAGCCACTTGAAGCTTTACGCGCGATGCTGAATGAAAGCGGTATGACGCTGGTGGTGGAAAATGACCAGACCGACTGCGGCCAGCTCGCGCCCATGCAGCGCTTCAAAGCCGCCTGCCGGGTGATGGCATTGCCCGTCACCCTGACGTTCGATATGGGCAACTGGCTGTGGGTGGGCGATTCCCCCGAAGAAGCCGCGCGTCATCTGGCTCCGGCCGTGAGCTATATCCACGTTAAGGCCGCCGTTCCGCATAAGGAGCAGTTCCGCGCCATTGCACCGGACCGCGCGGAATCACGCTGGCTGGACCTGCTTAATCAGCTTCCTGCCGATGCCCCGCGCGGTATCGAATTTCCCCTGGAGGGGGCAGATTTAACTGCCATTACCCGCCACTACGTTAACCTGCTGCGTGAGGAGTAAACCATGCAAAAGACGCTGGATGTGATCACTATCGGCGAAGCCATGGCGATGTTTGTGGCCACCGAAACGGGCGACCTGAGCGCGGTAGAACACTTTATGAAACGCGTGGCGGGTGCAGAGCTGAACGTCGCCACGGGCCTGGCGCGCCTGGGCCTGAACGTCGGCTGGGTGAGTCGCGTAGGGGACGACAGCTTTGGCCATTTCGTTCTCGATTCACTGAAAAAAGAGGGAATTGATGCCGCTGGCGTCACGCTCGACGGACGTTTCGCAACGGGTTTTCAGCTGAAATCTAAAGTCGAAAATGGAACCGATCCCATCGTGGAATATTTCCGTAAAGGATCGGCCGCAAGCCATCTCTCCGTGGAGGATTACCATGCCCACTATTTTGCCTCCGCGCGCCATCTGCACCTCAGCGGCGTGGCGGCAGCGCTGTCTGCCAGCTCGTATGCGTTGCTGGACCATGCGGCAACAGCCATGAAGTCTCAGGGTAAAACGATCTCTTTCGATCCCAATTTGCGCCCGGTGCTGTGGAAAAGCGAAGCGGAAATGGTCGAGAAGCTGAACCGTCTGGCGTTCCAGGCTGACTGGGTTCTGCCGGGCCTGAAAGAAGGGATGATCCTGACGGGTGAAAAGACGCCGGAAGGTATTGCCGATTTCTACCTGAATAACGGGGTAAAAGCGGTGGTGCTGAAGACCGGTGCCGATGGCGCATGGTTTAAAACGGCCAACGGCGAACAGGGCGCGGTCGCGGCGGTGAAGGTAGAGAACGTGGTCGATACCGTCGGCGCGGGCGATGGCTTTGCCGTGGGCGTCATTAGCGCCCTGCTGGAAGGTAAACCGCTGCAGCAGGCCGTTGCGCGTGGCAACAAGATTGGCTCGCTGGCGATTCAGGTGCAGGGTGACAGCGAAGGATTACCAACGCGAGCAGAGCTCGGCGTTTAAATTCCCTCTCCCCGTGGGAGAGGGCCAGGGTGAGGGCAACAGGCCGCACCAAATAATTAAGCCACCGTGTACCCTACAGACAACGGCGGTAACAACCTCAACAACAGAGGCAAGCCTATGAACAGTTCGACCAATGCAGTAAAACGCTGGTGGTACATCATGCCAATCGTGTTTATCA